>Ga0154642_117_pt1 | contig 8549 bp, 9 predicted proteins | sample Rifle2008BG13ft_FD_116071 | JGI IMG/M metagenome (GOLD analysis project Ga0154642, IMG submission 116071) | Candidatus Buchananbacteria bacterium RBG_13_36_9 | reverse complement strand
TTGAATACAATTTCCATAGGCCGCATTATTCTTTAAATTACCAGACACCGCTTCAATATTCAAAAGTGTTACCTATGTACTCATCTTGTACATATCATTGACTTTTTCTAAAAAATATACTAAGATAAAGTATTGAAAAGCTATTGGTAAAGAAAATTTGGTCCAGAAAGGAGGAAGTTATGGATCAGTTTTTACAGATAATTGCTAGTGGATTTTTGAGTATTATCGTAATGTTCTCCCCCCTAATATTTTTGGATATTATGTTTTTCAATGGCAAATATACTCGGAAACTTTTTAAGGCAATGGGTGACCTTATTGAAGGCGCCATTATGCTGGTATTCCGAGGAATCGGTGCTGCTTTTAGGGGTTTATGGCGAGGAATATGGCATGGGATAAGGGATGGAGTAAGGCGTAACCGAAGAGAACAGAACCAGCGTACCCAAAATCAAAGAATCGATCATCATCATTTCATTCATCGTGAGGATGAATAAAAGAGGCGAAATTTCGCCTCTCTTTTTTTGCCAAAGAAATAAAATTGTGATAAAATTAGCATATTAAGACAATGGCAAAAGTTAAATTTGTCCATAATTTTAATTTATTTAAGGTTATAAACATGCGTAAAAATAGAGAAAAAAATGCAGGGAAACAGCTGCAAAGGGCTATTAGAAAAATAGAGCTACACCCGCAAACAAAAAGATGGATTATGATTATTTTTATGTTTGCTTTAGCCGGCATTAGCTTGCTTGGTTTATTTAATTTGGCTGGTAATGCTGGGCTGGCGATTGATTCTATACTAACATTATTTTTTGGCTGGGCTAAATTTATTTTCCCTTTAATTTTAGTTATATGGGGCTATGCCTTATTAAATAAAAAGTATCATATTAAGGCTATCAGCTATGTTGGATTGATTTTGTTTGTTTTTAGTTTTACGGCATTACTCCATTTATTTATTCCAGTTGAGGATGCAATTTTAGCAGTTGATCAGGGACGCGGCGGCGGTTATCTGGGTTTATTTTTAAGCTATAGTTTTTTAAATATTATGGGGCTTTACGCCACTATAATTGCTATTTTAGCCATATTTATAATTTCAATCTTATTAATTTTAAATACTTCCATCGAAGATTTGAAAGAATCACGCACGATTTTGGGCAGAATTATTTTACGGCTGCAAATTTGGTATTATCATTTAAAATTAAAGTTTGCTAAAAAAGATGAGGAAGAATATCCAGAAGAAGAGCAAGCTGAACAAGAAGGTAAAGAAGAAATAACGAGTGGGGAAGAAAAAGAGCTTGCTTTTAGTTCTAAAAAATTAAAAGGTAAAGAAATTGAAATAGAAAACGAGGAAATTACTTTAGAAAAACCAAAAACCAAAAGGACTTATAAAAAAGTGGATTTACCCCTGGATTTATTAGATGATAAGATCGGCAAACCGACTGCAGGCAATATTGCTGCTAATAAATTGATTATTCAAAAGACCTTAGAAAGTTTTGGCATCCCAGTGGAAATGGGAGATATCGCAGTTGGGCCAACTGTTACACAATATACTTTAAAACCAACTGAAGGTATTAAGTTATCGCGTATCACTGCCCTATCAGATGATCTGGCCTTGGCTTTAGCTGCGCACCCACTAAGAATGGAGGCGCCAATTCCCGGCAAGTCATTAGTCGGTATTGAAGTGCCTAATCAATCAGTTGCCATAGTCAGATTACGTGAACTTTTGGAAAGCCCGGAATTTAAAAATCGTAAAACACAATTAACTCTGGCAATAGGCCGTGATGTTTCTGGCAAAACTTGGGTAGCTGATTTGGGTAAAATGCCCCATCTTTTAGTGGCCGGGCAAACAGGTTCTGGTAAATCAGTAGCATTGCATTCAGTTATAGTTAGTTTGTTATATCAAAATAGTCCGGAGACCTTGAAATTAATTATGGTTGATCCCAAAAGAGTAGAAATGCCAGCGTATAATGAAATCCCCCATCTTTTGACGCCGGTTATTACTGATGTTAAAAAGACAGTTAATGCTCTGAAATGGACGATTGCGGAAATGGACAGGCGCTATATTCTTTTGGAAAAATTTGGTAAAAGAAATATTGATGATTTCAATAAAGTTTCTCAAGAAAAAATGCCTTATATTATATTTGCAGTTGATGAAATGGCTGATTTAATGTCCAGCATGGGCCATGAAGTTGAAGGTTTGATTATTCGCTTAGCGCAGATGTCGCGTGCAGTCGGTATTCATTTAGTTTTAGCTACTCAAAGACCATCAGTGGAAGTTATTACCGGTTTAATCAAGGCCAATGTGCCGGCGCGTATTGCTTTTGCAGTTGCATCCATTACTGATTCCCGCACAATCTTAGATTATTCAGGTGCAGAAAAATTAATTGGCCGGGGCGACATGCTTTATACTTGTGCTGAACTTTCTAAACCCAAAAGATTGCAAGGTGCTTTTGTTTCTGAAGCTGAAGTTAATCGGATTGTTAATTATTTAAAACAAAGCGGTGAAAAGCCAGATTATGATCAGACAGTCGTTTCTAAACAAACAAAATTAAACGGTGATGGTGAAGTTGATTTTTCTGATCCGGATCAGGGCGATGAACTTTTTGAAGAAGCCAAGGAAATTATTTTACAGGCAGGCAAGGCCTCAACTTCATATTTACAAAGACGATTAAAAGTTGGTTATGCGAGAGCAGCACGCTTAATGGATTTATTAGAAGAAGCCGGGATTGTCGGTCCAGGTGAAGGAGCGAAACCAAGAGAAATTTTAGTAACGGAAAGAGAAGTAGAGTCAGAAACTGATTATGAGGGGCCGGACATGACAGAAATTAATGAAGATGAGGGAACAGCTGAAGAAGAGGAATCCTCCTACGCTGAAACTTCTGCCTCTGCTAAAGCTACGGCAGACAGGTCGGAAGATGAAGATGAAATTGACGAAGAAGATGTAGCAGAAGAAATTGAAAAGAATAATGAATCTTAATAAGCCATTGGCCATTAGCTATTAGGCATTAGCAAAAGGAAAAAATAATTATGAAAGAAGAGACTTTAGGCCAAGTTTTTAAAAGATATCGTGAGGCGGAAAAAATTAAAATAGAACGCATAGAAAAGGATACTAAAATCAGCAAGCGTATGATTTTAGCGATTGAAAACGATGACTATAAGCAATTGCCTGATGATTTATATACTACCCATATCATTAAGACATACGCGAAATACTTATCACTGGATTATAATAAACTGCTTAATTTATATCATCAAAATATTGGCAAAGTTAAAGAAGATAAAACCACTGTAACAAAAAAAGTTAAGGTCTATTTTACACCGCAAAGTGCCAGGAATTTAGTGATAATTTTAATTGTAGTTTTTTTGCTAGTTTATTTAGGATTCCAGATTAGCCAAATTTTTAAGCCTCCGCAATTGATTATTTTACAGCCGGATAGGGACTTGATTATTTTACAAAATTATTTGGAAATCAAAGGACAAACTGAAAAAGAAGCCAGGGTTTTTATCAATGAAAAAGAAGTTTTTTTAGATCATCAGGGACAATTTAGCGCCACCTTGGACTTGCAAGATGGTTTAAATCTTATTAAAATAGCAGCAGTTAATAAGCATAGCAAAGAAAACACAGTTTATCGGCAGATACTTGTACAATAAAATAATAAAAGACAAAATTCAAAAAACAAAATAATTCCAAATTATAAAATTTAAATACTAAATCTGGTTTTGAGCTTTAACATTTAAACTTTGAATTTATTTTGTGATTTGTCATTTGGATTTTGTTTTTTAAAGGAATTTAAAGTTAACAGAGTTAATTAAACTAAGATATAAAATAATACTATGATCAAAAAAACAGACATGGGGGAAGACAAAGAAAAGCAGAAAGCAGCAGAAATCGCTATTTCGCAGATTAAAGAAAGGTTTGGCGATGGAGCAATAATGAGATTTGGCGAGGCTAAAGCCATGCAGGTTGAAGCAATTACAACTGGTTGTTTATCTCTGGATATTGCCTTGGGAGTTGGCGGAGTGCCACGAGGCAGGATAATTGAGATTTATGGGCCAGAAGCGTCTGGCAAAACAACTTTAGCGCAACATATTGTTGCCGAAGTGCAAAAAGCCGGGGGAATCGCGGCTTTTGTTGATGCTGAACATGCTTTAGATCCTGATTATGCCAGAATAATCGGCGTCAATGTTGATGAGCTTTTAATTTCCCAGCCGGATACTGGTGAGCAGGCTTTAGATATAGTGGAAACATTAGTGCGCTCTAATGGCGTGGATGTGATTGTGGTTGATTCAGTGGCTGCTTTAACGCCTAAAGCGGAAATAGAAGGAGAAATGGGTGATCAGCACATGGCTTTGCAAGCACGTTTAATGTCTCAGGCTTTGAGAAAGTTAGCTGGTATAATTTCCAAGTCCAAAACAATTTTAATTTTTATAAATCAGACTCGGCAGAAAATCGGCGTCTTTTTTGGCAATCCGGAAACCACGACTGGCGGTATGGCTTTAAAGTTTTATTCTTCAATAAGAATAGAAGTGCGCCGGGCTGCACAAATCAAGCAAGGTGATAAATTCATTGGTAACCGGGTTAAAGCCAAGATTGTGAAAAACAAAGTCGCTGCCCCATTCCGTTCCTGCGAGTTTGATATTATGTATAATGAAGGCATTTCTGTGAGTGGTGATACTTTAGATATTGGCGTGGAAAAAGGAGTGATAAAAAAATCAGGTAATTCTTATATATATGATGATAAAAAAGATGGCGAAATTAAATTAGGTGTGGGTCGGGAAAATGCCAAGGAATTTCTAAGAGAAAATCCTAAAATTTTGAAAGCAATAAAAAAAGAAATTTGGGATAAGGTGGAAGAAGGTGAAGCTTTGGAAGAATAGGATTGGAAATAAGAAATATGAAATAAGTAATAAGAATAGGAAGATTTATATAATAAAAAGTCCTCGCATAAATGGGGGCTTTTTTGTACACACTGGCCAGGCGGTGTGAAACACCGTAGGCGGCACAAGCTTGTGCCGCCTACGCATAATGCGTCCTGGCCAGCGCGTCAATCAACTCCTCTTATGCTTGACAGAAGTTAATTTTCATGCTAATATTTATAATACTTTGTAAACAACTTGCACTTTGCAAATTCAAGAATATTCACCCTAAAAACAAAGGAGGAAAATAATGTTAACGTACTTACTGGTAATTTTATGTGGTTACTATGGGATTGCCGCATTGCGAAGTGGTTTTACAGCAATGAAATTAGAATATGATTCAAAAATGGCAACTTGGGCAAGGCAACATCCCTACCATTACCTTTTTAAGGGATGGGCGGAAAATAATGGTGATGCAGCTGCTCCATGGGCTTTTTTAGGCGTTGTATTTGCGCTTGCCTCATGGATTGCAACTATTGTCATGCTAATAACTCTTCCCCTTCTTGGCACGCCTATTTTGCTGGGCGTCAGCATCTATGGCCTAGTCGCCTTTTCCTACTGGTTTCATACCAAAAATTATTTTGCCAACTGGCAGGTCAGCCGGCTGTGGCAAAAAGCCAAAAACTGGTGGCAATCGCGCATCCCTGCGGAAATTCAGCAAGCCAAGAAGCTGCAGTCAAATCTGGCAGGGATTATTAAGTCCAGAAAAAAGTCATCCTTAAAGTCCTTGCTTAATAAAGTTAATGCTTTTATTGAAAAAGAGCTGCCCCGCCTTCTAAACTTAAGAACTGAATTAGAAAAGGATGTGGTCAATGCCAGAGAAATAATTCAGCGCGAAAAGGCTAATGGCATCTGTGACGGCGAAGACAAGCTTATGGCTGAGTCAGAAGAAGGTCTTAAGACCTTGCAAGTGCGGTTGGAGAAGACCAAGAAGAAAATTGAATATGGCTTGTCTTTTCTAGACCATTTAATAATCAGGGTAGAGCTGATCACCAGCACCGATTCACTAGAGGAAAGCCGCAATGAAATCGCGGAAATCCAGGAAGAGCTGGATATTATGATCAAGGCTCATGAAGAAGTGGGCAATGATCTTAGGGAGAATGAAAAAATTATTGTAGAGGACAATTTTCAAGAAAAGGCTGGAAATTTTCAGCCAGAAAAAGTCCTTACTGCTTAAATAAACTAAGGCGTCGGTTATCCGGCGCCTTTTATAGTTGAAATAAAAAAACAGTATTGATGGTTCGAGAACCTCACCATGACAATACTGATTTTTTTACGCCCGGCCTGCGTACGTTTCATTTTCTGTATTTACCAAAATCATTTCCCCTTCTTTGACAAATAAAGGAGCATTAATAACAGCGCCGGTTTCCAGCGTGACTTGTTTAGTAACGTTAGAAGAGCTGTCACCCTTAACGCCTGGTGGAGAAGAAGTTACTTTTAAAGTCATTTTAATGGGGACATCAACATTAATCGGATTACCATCATAATAGAGCACTTCGCAGTCAGTACCGTCTTTTAAAAATTTAATCTTGCTGCCGACTTGGCCTAAGGGTATAGAAAACTGTTCATAGGATTTATTATCCATAAAATATGCTGCTGAATCGTCTTTATATAGATAATTTGCTTTGCCGCGTTCCATATCAGCTTCTTCCACACGTTCGCCGGCTTTAAATGAATACTCTACAACTTTGCCAGTAATTAGGTTTTTTAATTTGGTCTGCATGACTGGCTTTCTTTGCTGCATGCGCACAAAATTGGCTTCCATAACTATATATGGTTCGCCATTCCAGTTAATGTTCAATCCTTTTTTAATATCATTCAAACTTGAAATTGTCGCCATAATTCTATAATTTAATTTTTATCTTGGTAAATAAGGCAAAATAGCCATATACCTTGCTCTTTTAATGGAATTGGCTAATCTTCTTTGGTGTTTAGTACAGACACCGCTTCTGCGCTTAGGCACTATTTTGCAATAAGAAGAAGTCCAGCGCCGCAGTAGCTGGCCATCTTTATAATCAATGTCATTTAAACCATTAACGCAGAAATAACAATATTTTTCTTTTTCTAAGGGATTTTGTTCTTTAGGCATAGTTGGTGAATTATGAATTATGATATCTGAATTATGAGATATGAAATTTGGTATTTATTATTTAAAGAAAGATAAAAATGTCCCCTTCTTACTCTTTTTTCACATCTTACCCATCTTTCCCTTCTTTAAAAGGGTATGTCTTCCAGTTTTATTTCATCGCTGTCAGATTCAGTTTCTTTGATGGGAGCTGGTTCTTCAATAGTCGGTAAATCAGCTGATTTACTGGCAGAGCGTTCAAATCCCCCGCCTTGGCCCTTACTGTCCAGCATAATCATATTTTCAGCAATAATTTCAGTTCTATATTTTTTAACACCATCCTGGCCAGTCCAATCGCGGGTTTGTAAGCGGCCTTCAATATAGACCTTGCTCCCCTTTTTTAAATACTGGCCAATAATGTCAGCTAATTTTCTCCAGGCAACAACATTATGAAATTCTGCTTTTTCCTGTTTCTGCCCGTTGGCATCTGTCCAGACAAAATTAGTGGCCACGCCAAAGCTGGAAACTGAAGTCCCCTGAGGAGTTGTTCTGACTTCTGGATCGCGAGTCAGATTGCCGATAATCATAGCTTTGTTTAAGTTCATAGTTTTGTAAGTTAAAAATTAGAAAGTTTATAAATCCTGCCTGCCGGCAGACAGGTTATTAAATTAGATTACGTCTTTGGTATCTAAAATTTCATCCAGTTTTTTATCAAGGTCTTCCAGAGAGATTTTTTCTTTGGCAGTCCTTTCTTTCTTTGGTTTTTCTTTGGCTTCTACCTTATCTGCTTTAATTTTTTCAATTTCTTTTTCTTTCTTTTTGGCCAGTTTTTCCTGCAAAGCTTTTTCTTTTTTAATTTCTGTTTCGGTCTTAACCTTTTTCTTAACAATGATAAATCTCAAAAGTTCTGTAGCCAAACTCAGAGAGCGGTTTAATTTAATTAAATTGGCTTTAGGCAGGTTAAATTCATAAAGCAAATAATAGCCATGACTTTGGTGCTTAAGCGGATAAGCAAATTTAAGCTTGCCCAAATTGTCATCTTTGGTAATTGTGCCTTGGTTTTCTTTGATTTGGGCTGCGACTTTTTCCACAATGGGCTTTAATTCGTCAGCAGTGTAAGACATGGAAACAATATAAAGCAGTTCATAATGTTCCAGTCGCGGTGAAAGTTGATCGTCTTGTTGTTCTTCGGTCATAAGTTGGTTTGTTAGGTTATATTAAGTTATATTAGGTTTTATGAGGTTGGATGAGGTTATATTAATGTTGCTCGCGTAATAAGGATATCTGAACCACGAAAATAATTCACTAAATGCACGAAATTCGTGTGTTTCGTGATAAAAGTTTAGTGGTTCAACTTTCCTAGTACTAAAAAAATCCCTTGGCGGGACTTCATAAATAATAGCAAAGGCTACTAGAAATCGCACCGTTGAAACCTCATAAATTGGGTTTCATTAGCTCCAAAAGGAGCAATGGGATGGTGTTTTTAATTGTAAGTACATCTTAGCAAAGGTTTTAAAATGCGTCAAGGGTTTGTACAAGATGAGTACATAGGTAACACTTTTGAATATTGAAG
>Ga0154642_120_pt1 | contig 8701 bp, 14 predicted proteins | sample Rifle2008BG13ft_FD_116071 | JGI IMG/M metagenome (GOLD analysis project Ga0154642, IMG submission 116071) | Candidatus Buchananbacteria bacterium RBG_13_36_9 | reverse complement strand
GCGCAAGGCTTCGGAGGGCGAAGGGAGGTTAAAATGACCAAGGTGAAAAAAGAAGAAGAAAAGAAAAATTTATCTGCCAAAGAAATCGGGAAAATGGTAGTAAGGGAAGCAGTTAATTTATTCGTCGGTGTATTTTTCGGCCATTTTAGGGCCATGCAGGTCAATGATTTTCTTTTTCGTGAATAACTCTGAGGGAGGTTTCTCCCTCATCAACCCAAGGATATCTTAATTATTAATGGCATTGAGCCTTGAGCCCTGAGCTTAGAGTAAATTCTAAGCCCATAGCTCTTTGCCCAAAGCCCAGAGCAAAAATATGAAAGATTTATCCAAACTTGAAAAAAGTTTAGGCGTAAAATTTAAAAATAAAAATCTGCTCAAACAGGCGGTTGTCCATCGCTCATATTTAAATGAACATCCGGAATTTGAGCTGGATCATAATGAGCGTTTGGAATTTTTAGGTGATGCAGTGCTAGAATTAGTTGTCACTGAATATCTTTATAAAAATTATCCTAATCCTGAAGGCGAATTAACCAATTGGCGCGCTTCATTAGTTAATGCCATTATCCTTGCGGATATTGCTAAATCCTTAGATATTGAGGATTTTCTTTATCTTAGCAAGGGCGAAGCCCAGGATAAAAATTCCAAAGCGCGGCAATTTATTTTAGCTAATGCTATGGAAGCAGTGATTGGCGCTGTTTATTTGGATAAAGATTATAAGGCTGCGCATAAATTTATTGAAGAAAAAGTCATTATAAAACTGCCTTATATTATAGAACACAAATTATACCAAGATCCTAAAAGTAGATTTCAGGAGATTAGTCAGGAAAGAGTGGGCGTTACGCCAAGCTATAAAGTTTTGGAAGAATCAGGTCCTGATCATGCCAAGCATTTTGTGGTAGGGGTATTTTTAAAGAAAGATTTGGTTGCTAAGGGCGAGGGCACAAGCAAACAAGAAGCTCAGGTTCAGGCAGCAGCTGAAGCATTACATGTAAAAAATTGGGAATAAAAAAATCGGCACAATTTATATAAATTGTAGAGACGCGATATATCGCGTCTCTACGTGTTTTACACGTGCCGATTTTTTATATTAGGTTAGCAAATATTACGTCTTTTGCTATTGACAAAAATGTAAAAATGTGCTATTTTTATTTAAATGATTATAGGCTGTGACTTTATCAGTAACAGCAAAATATCAACCGGTTCTCTGGAATACCAGAGCGCCAAACAAAAGGAGGTATTGCTATGGAAAAGGCAACGCTTGCTCAGGGACAGGAACTTTTAAAGCTCGTTTCGCAGAGCAGCATTGAAAAAGATGGTTTACAAGCTCTGTTGGAAAGCGGTGAATTCACAACCCTATTGAGAAAGTATTCGTATAATATCATAACTCGCTTTGTCAGGGTTGACCGCACTCGTACGCCTCGAAACGCAATCAATGCAATTAAAGGTGATGACTTTGTAAACGATTCATTATTGAAACACATGCCTGCATGTGGTGAAGGTGTTGAAAAAAATGTCGAGGTAATTTTTTTCCGTCTTTGTCGAGCGACCAGCGATAATGAGTTGGCCTTGGAGTATGAGAAGCGTGGTTTAAAACCCGATCCCTATGCGGTTGCGGCAGTCAATGAAGCTGACCCCAAATTCGCAAGTGATTATCCCAACGCTACTCATTGGAAAGACGTGGAAGGAAAATGGGTTATCTTCTATATCCAATCAGTATTTGGTAAGCCTTGCGCCAGTTGTTCATGCTCGGATCTAGTAGATCATAATATTTGGTGGTGGTTCGGTGGCGTGCGTAAGTAGTGCTTTCAAAACAGCAAAAAACATCCCTGCTCGGGTATTACCTGGGCGGGGATTTTTCTTTTTTATTTTTTATAAGGTTTGGGTGGATTTTTAAAAGTGATAATTGGGTATTTATTATTGATCATGTTGCGGGGAATGCCTAATTCACGTTTATAAAGCTCATCAGTTGACCAGAAAATGGCTTTTTTCCAGTCAAAGCCAAGTGATTCAGAAACAGTTTTAACTTCTTTGGTATTTTTACCTTCAATTTCAATTAAAGGTTTTAATCCAGGCCAGGTATCCAAGGTGATTTCAGTATTTTTTAAATGCCAAATTTCGCGTTTGGTTTCCTGATATGATTTTTGAATAGCGCCAACGGACTTTAAAAATTTACAGCCCTGATCATAGTCATTAATAATTAAAGTACTGTCTTTTTGCCCGGTAATTTTTTTGCCCTTCATTACCTTTAAAGACATGGTAATCTTATCGCCTTCATTCCTGACCCTAAGCCACCCCTCTTTGATGGGAATTGGGGGATTAAAAACAGTGCGTTTCATTAAAAATTCTTTTTTAATTAATTTGGCGCCTGTTTTTTTAAGTTTTAGGCGCATCTGGTTTTTATTAATAGGATAAAATGTTGCTTCGTATTCAATATTCATGATATTGGTAATAAGTAATTAGTAATAAGTAATAAGGATTGGAAGATTTTTAAATTGCTTGATTAAGAAATTCTAAGATTTCTTTGACACCTTTGGTTTCTGGCTGGGAGGCAATATAGACAGTGTTTGGTAGAAGTTGATTTACTTTAGTAAGAGGAATTATCTGTCTGCCAGATTTTTTTAAAATCGGCATGAGTTCTGGCGCTAGATTAGCTGGCGCAAAAGCAAAATCGCTATTTTCCAGGAGTGCGCGATCATTCATTGAGTCAGCAATGCCAATAGTTTTTTTACCATCAGCAATTACTGTTAATCCTTTATGTTTATTATAACCTATTGGCAAAATATCAACAGCCACGCTGGAATAAGTAATATGAATCAGCGGCGCAAAAGGAGTTGTGCTAACAAAAACAAAAATTTTTTGATAAAAATCACTTGGCTGATTACAGAACATAGAAATGGTTGTCAAACGATGGGCAAAATAATTTATTTCTGGAAATTTTTGCTGACGCAACAGGCAATCTAATTCCCAGATCACATTTTGTTCTGCTAAAGTTGTCAGGATTTCTTCAGTTAAATTATCTTTGCTGACAGAACAGCCGGTTTCTAAAATGTGGCCATCAATTTCTACTAAAATGGGAGATGCAATCTTGCGTTGAACAAATTCCAAGTCATTGCCAGTACAAATAAAGCGGCTGGCACGTTTATCTAAACTTTCTAAACCAGATTTTATCGGCTCAATCATTTCTTGGCGTAAAATTTCACCAGGTTCAAGTAAAGTGCCATGCAGGTCTAGACCAATAATGTATTTTGCTTCAGTGTCCATTTTATTTAAATCTTTTCATGCTTTAAATATTCATTATTCTCATCAAAAAAGAAACGATATTTTATTTCTTTGTCAGCCAAGGCCTCTGGCAGCCAATAAATATCATCTGGCCACATTTTGTCGTAAGGAATTTTTTCAAGATCCCACCACTTAGGCAAACATTCTTCTGATTCTTTTGATTCACCCTCAAATTCATGGGTTAAGAAAATATCACAATGCTGATTATTTTCTTTTTTAATATTTGGCCAAATAAATTCAATATAGCCCAGATGTTTTGGACTAATGGGCGTGTATCCGGTTTCTTCCTCAACTTCGCGTACAACTGCCTGCTCTATATTTTCGCCATCTTTAAGTTTCCCGCCTGGACCATTCCATTTGCCTTGACCAAGACCTTTTTTCTTCATTATTAAAAGAACCTGATTTTTATCATTAATTAAATAGCAGAGGTTGGTGGTGTAATTAAAAATGTGATCCATTTGACAATATAATTAAGTTGATTTAAGATGATAAAAAATCTTTAGGAGGTAAAAAATGGGCGAACAAAAAGTGTGTGAATTATCAAATGAGGCCTTGGTCCAATATTTTGAAAATGCTGTGACCAAGAAAGTGATGCCAGTTCCTGAGCAAGTGCCAGAAGCATTAAGGGATCTTGGGCCAAAGCAGGCACAATCATTCAAAGAGGAAATTATTCGGCGTTTAAACGAAGGAAAGAAAAGGGGTTATTAAAATTTTTTTAAAGGGCCCATGAGGGCTCTTTTTCTTATACTTAATTTTTACCATAAAAAAGAGTTAGAATCAAACAAAGAAGCGATTTATAAATCGCTTCTTCTGATAAATTATTTTTTCTTTGCTTGTACTTTTTTGCGCCATTTTAATTTTGGTAATTTGACGCCAGTGGTGATTTTTTTGCCTTTAGCCATAATATTAGGAATTATGAATTATGAGATCTGAATTATGAAATTTTGGTCAGATCATTATTTAAAATTATTGGTTTCATGACTTTGATTTCTAAAGCATAGCGTAAATCATCCTCGCTTGGTAAATCATGTAAAATAAATATTTTTTTATCTAAATGTCTGGCAATTGCTAATTCCATTAAGCTAGAACCGCCAATATAACCTTCAATATTATTTTTGGGATAATTTAGCACTAAGATTGCATCGCTATCCGCGATTTTATTAAAATGATCTTTATCAATATTTAGATTGATGGCCCATTCTAAATCATCCTGCAATTCTGGTTTGGCTAAACAATCATGGGTATCCAAAGGCACAATAGCTTCATGCCCCAATTCTTCGAGTAATTTTTGAGCTTCTAGCATTTCTTTGGCAAAATGCATGGAACCACATATTGTTATCTTCATATTGAAATTTGATTATCATTGAACCATTTTTCTACCTCCAGTTTTTCTATTTTGGGATGCCAGTTGGAAAAGTCAGAAAGAAATAACATTTTTTGTTGATCTCCTTCGATTAAATTTATTAATGAATAAATAGTCTCACAAACTGTATTATATGACCATCTTATAAATTCAGAACAATTTAAGCTGCTTTGCCAATTCGCTTTGTTCATGTCTAAATAATTTTTTGATGATTTTTCCGCCATTTGTAGCGCTATGTTCTTGTCCCATAATTCTTTAATCCCTTTTGGAGGTGCTGAATCTAACTTATAATGGACAAAACTATTTCTAATTTTTATTAGTAATGCAGAATTTTGGTAAGGTTTCTTATCTTTTTCAAGAGTCTTCCCAATCAGAAGTTCCGGAATCAATATAAGTTTCAGGGATAAATTTAACTTTTCAATTTTTTCAATCTGCTCATTGGTTAGTTTACTGAAGAACGTTGTTTTTTCAATATTATATTTGCCTAGTAAACAAATAAAAATTTCATTCAGAAATGATTCTATCGCTGCCACAGCAATAATTGAAGAAATGTGGCCGAAATCAGTATAAAAATTTATACCTCTACGAAGTACTTTATTAGATAGTATATTTTTAAGTTCTTTATCGCGTGCAAAATAATAAACATCTTTAAGATTGTAAATGAAATTATTAGATAAAAAAACTCCCATATATTTTTTTAAAGCGTGGCCTCATTAAAACGATGACTGTTCCAACTATTGCGCCAATAGTATCTTGGAGTAAATTAATTGCAGTGGTATCGGTTGTATTGCCCAAGCCCAGGACTTTTAAGTGCGTGCCCCAGGTCTGATCGCTATAATTCTCAAAAATTTCCCAAAGAAGGCCGCAGATAATCACTAGGCAGAAGGCAATAATTGTTGAGCGGGAAATACGTACTTGCCAGCGCAAAGTAATGACAATACTTAACAACAGAACACTTACTAATGGGACAATAACATGCAGAATATAAGAATAAGGGATTCCAATTTGATATAGTTCATAAAGCCCGAGAGAGCCAAGGGCGTTAGCAACTATATCAATTGTAAGTAAATATTGTAATAGTTCAGCGGCACGATTTTTTCTGGCAGCATCCGGTGAATTTGCCGGGACTTTGATAAAAGCAGGTAATAAATATATTGTTAATGCTCCTAAAATCATTGACCAGCCCAAATAACGTACATCATAAAAATAAGGAAGCCAAGAGATCGGCATTATGATTAATAAAATGCCAGCAATAAATAGCGTAAAAATAGATATTAATGGCAAGCGTTTCATAGTGACTCGGCCCCAAAGGGGGGCCTTTGGCCCAGGGACTCGAACCCAGGACCAATCCCGAAGGGATCCCTTTGGGATTGCTTAAGAGGCAACCCCGAAGGGGAGCCTTTGGCTCTGCTCTACCGGCCCCGAAGGGGAGCCTTCGGCTCTGAGCTATTTGCCTCAAAATTAATATTTAATATTTTTTTATTACAATCGGCAAATTATCTTTTTCAATGTTTTTTATTAAACTTATTATCTCTATTTTTTCTTTATATCCTTTAGGGTTCTTTAAATAAAATTCTTTTTTATAAGCAAGATTTTTATCTTTGTAAGCTTCATAGTAAGCTAATAAAAACGGGATCCTTGGTTTAGTTGATTTTACTATTCCTTTATTGTGATATTCAGCTAATCTTTTTTCAGGTTCTATATTCGTACAGCCAATATAAAAATTATTATCTCTTAAACTCAATAAAAAATAAACATAATAATTTTTCATTTGGGTCGGCCCCAAAGGGGAGCCTTTGGCTCTGGGATTCAACTCAGGATCATTTTCCATGTGGGTCGGCTGGGATTCGAACCCAGGACCAATTGCTTAAGAGGCAACTGCTCTACCGCTGAGCTACCGACCCGTATTATAGAATTTTTATATATCAATGTAAATGTTATCGGTAGCGAAGCTAGTATGCCGCCTGTAAATACATAAATTCTAAACTGCTTGCTCGCCGTAGCTTTAGCGAAGGCGGGAGCTGCCGACTCTATATGCACCCAGAAGGATTTGAACCCTCAACCTCTTGGTCCGAAGCCAAGCGCTCTATCCAGTTGAGCTATGGGTGCAAATTTTAACTCAAAACTCAAAACTCAAAATTTAAAATTTTGGTAATTTTATTATAAAGCTTGTTCTTAGTTTAGCAAAAAATAAACAATAAGTCAATCGACAATGATTAGTGATTTTGCTATAATTTGACTATGATTATACTTCAAGCACTCTATTTCATGCTGCCGGCATATTTTGGCAATATGGCACCTGTTTTTGCCACAAAAATTTTTGGCAATAAGCTAGCTTATCCTTTGGATTGTAATCTTAAAATTAAAGGCCAGGAAATATTAGGTAAAAATAAAACCTGGCGGGGCTTGGTGGCAGGAATTATAGTGGGTATTGCAGTGGTATATTTGCAAGCTTATCTTTACGATTTTAATTTTTTTAAAAATTTGAGCTTATTTAATTATCAAGCAATTGATCAATTTACTTATGGATTTTTATTTGGTTTTGGCGTGATTTTGGGCGATGCTGTTAAAAGTTTTTTTAAAAGAAGAGCTAATCTCAAACCCGGAGCTAAATGGTTATCCTGGGATCAGCTGGATTTTTTAGGTGCGTTAATTTTAATTCTTTTTGTCTATTTACCGCCTTGGTATATTTTTTTACTAATTATAATAATCTCGCCTTTTTTGCCCATAGCGACAAATTGGCTGGGTTATAAATTAAAAATTAAAAAAGTATCTTGGTAATATGGGATTTACAACATCTTTCACAAAATTCAGACAATGGTCTTACAAATGGCGGGCAAAATATTTCCGACCTGTTTTAAAATTGTTGGCAAAATTGAAAATAACTCCCAATCAAATCACTACTTTTCGTTTAATTTTTATTTTACCTATTGCGTATTATTTTTATAGAGGTAATTTACTTGGCGTTTTGATTTTTTATTTAATTTTTTGGATTTTGGATCTTTTTGATGGTTCTTTGGCCCGCTACTTAAAAGCAACAAATGATAAGGGGGGATCTATAGATGCTGTGGTTGATCATTTTGTTTATTCTATTTTAATTTTGGGTTTTATTTATTTACAGGCTGCTGATACGCTTTTGTTAACCTATAATATTATTATCCAATTATTTGTTAATTTGCTGGTAAATGTAAAAAATTGGCATAAGGGAGAGAGTGATTGGCTGATTAAAGTAAAGCCGATTGTTCCTTATTTTAAAACACTGGCTCATCTTTTTCTATTTTTATATTTTTTGGGTTTTGATTTTTTGAATCCTGCTTTTTTAATTTTAAATATTTGGATGACAATAGCAAGTTTTTATTATTTTTTAAAAATAAAGCAAAACAATTAAATTTATGCTAATTCTTACCTTAACAATAATCAAATTAGTTCCTGCTTTAGCAGTTTTGGGAATTTTAATCTTTATCGCTTTTATTATGTTTAGTTTTAGGGATCTTATCCCCTTTGTGCCCACTCCCAGAAAAATGATTAATAAAATGATAGAAATAGCCGATATCAAAGATAATGAAAAAATAGTTGATCTTGGCTCAGGCACTGGCCGGATTATTATGAGGGCAGCTAAAAGACACAAGAAAAATTTATTTGTAGGCATTGAAAAATCATTTACCTTAAGATCAGTTAATAAATTTTTTCTATTTTTCCATCCTGGGATAAAAAAACGCTTGCAGATTGTAAGTGAAGATTTATTTAATGCCAACTTACAGCAGTTTAATGTTATTTTTTGTTTCATAACACCAGAGGCATTAAGAATATTAACGCCAAAATTGAAATTATTACCAGCCGGAACAAGGGTAGTATCTTATATGTTTCCCATAGATGATACTGAGGGTTTTACAGAATATGCAGAACATGTAACCAGCAAAGACAGCATTTATTTGTATAAAAAAATTTAATTTCAGAATAAATATATGAGTTTACTTAAAAATCTTCAAAAAATTGGCTTGAGCGAAAAAGAAGCCAGAATTTATAATGCGCTTTTAGAAAGCGGGGAAGCAACGGCCC
>Ga0154642_112_pt11 | contig 8846 bp, 9 predicted proteins | sample Rifle2008BG13ft_FD_116071 | JGI IMG/M metagenome (GOLD analysis project Ga0154642, IMG submission 116071) | Candidatus Buchananbacteria bacterium RBG_13_36_9 | reverse complement strand
GGAATCATTAGTACGGTAACTCTGTTCTATTTTAAATTCATATGTTAAACAAAAAAGGAGGTTGAAAATGCCGAATATTGAAATGTGGGGTTTCGGGCACATGGACAAATTTACATTAACAGAATATCAGGTTTATGCTGAGATTCTTAGGCAGTTTAATAAGGAACCGTTTAAAAATGATTTCGTCATTACAATTGTTTCTTCCCGTTGTTTTAATGGGAATGAAGCTCAACAGCCATTTATTCGAATTTGTTCAAGTGAACAAGCTCATACTGAAAGGATAATTGAGATCCTTCAGAAGATTCAAAAGGAAAAAGGAATCAAATTCGACATCGAAGTCCAGCCGCTGGCACGTTTTATCCCTGCGGAAAAATAAAGGATAAACAAAAATGTCATGGTTCGACTAAGCTCACCATGACATTTTTTATTTACATTTCTTTTCTATTTTTCAAAGCATTGGAAAGCGTGATTTCATCAGTATATTCCAGATCAGCGCCTACTGGCATGCCGCGGGCCAGGCGAGTAATAGTTATTTTTTTAAATGGCTGTAAAAGGTTTTTTAAATAAATCATAGTAGCTTCGCCTTCCATGTCAGGATTAAAAGCTAGGATTATTTCAGAGATTTTATTTTTCTGGATTTTGGCCACTAATTCATCAGTTTTTAGTTTGTCTGGTGTAATTCCATGTAGAGGTTCTAAAACACCGCCTAGGACATGATAACGGCCTTTAAACTCACCCGTATTTTCAATCGCTGCCAAATCATGTGATTCTGCCACCACGCAAATTTTAGATTTATCTCTGGTCGGATCAGCACAAATAGGGCAGGGGTCTTTTTCTGAAATGTTATAACAAACAGAGCAATGGGTGATTGAGCCATTAATTTGGGAAAAGGCGCTGGCAAAGTCTTGCTTATCTTTTTGTGTCCATTTTAAAAAAGCAAAAGCCAGGCGCTCAGCTGTTTTAGGGCCAATGCCAGGCAGTTTGCAGAATTGGTCTATTAGATTTTGGATTAGTTTAGGGAATTTAATCATATTTTTGTGGCATGACAGGCTTTAGCCTGTTATCTAAATCGGTAACACACTGAAGTGTGTCATTCCGTTAATGGGGTTACATTCCTGGAAGGTTAAAACCAGAGCTTCTCATTTTTTCTGCCATTATTCTTTGCACTTTTTTAATCGCATCATTAGTCGCTTCTTTAATCGCTGTTTCTAATTTATCTTTTTTATCTGCTGATAATAATTCTGGATCAATTTGCACGTCTAGAACTTCCTGATTGCCATTAATTTTAACTTTAACTTTGCCCCAGTCAGCAGAGCCTTCAGTAGATTCCTGGGCTAAGGTATTTTGCATTTGCTTGGCCTGGTCGCGAAGGTCTTTGAATTGTTTGAGTTTATTGAACATAGGTTAGGAATTAGTAATTAGTAATTAGGGATTGGAAAAATAATTTCAATTTTCTAATTTTCTATTTCATATCAAGTATTTTAACCTAAAAAAATGAATTTGACAATTGTATTTAACTGGCGATATATTTATATTAAATCAACCACCAAAGGAGGAGAAATGCCAAACTGGGTATTAATTATAGGGATTTTAGTTGTTATAGGTATAATTACCTATAAAATCGCAAATATCAAAGATTAGAAAGGAGGGAGTGAAATTTTGCATACCTTAGCTCAAATTGCAGGTTGCAGTTTTGCAGTGATTGCCTTTCTTGCCATTGCTGGGATGGCATCACTACCATTATGGTATGAAAAAGGAAGAAAAATATAAAATTTGAAAAGAGCTCCGATTACGGGGCTCTTATTTTGTTTATTTATCTAATTTTAGCCAATTATCTTGGTATGTCTATTGACAATTCGGTAAAAATATGCTATACTATAAATATCTTTGAAAATAAGAAAAATTAATTCTAACCCCAAAAATAAGGAGAAAAAAATGGGTATTTTCATGGTCTATGCTATGATGGTGAGCTTTACGGTATTTGTCGGCGGGCTCGTAATCGCAGTCTGTTTGAAGAAAATACCGCATCCTAAGCTGGCGGTAAAACCCACGGTTTCGACCGACGACAAAAGCGACAAAAGCTTGAACTGGCTCATCAAGAAAATCAGGTGGGCAGACAATCGTCTCAACAAAAATCCGAAGTGCAAAAGAGACGCAAAGATGAATGCCTTGGCCGTCATCGAAAAAGCACTGTACTTGAGGAATGAGACGCGCAGGCAAAAGCAGGTTCGCCAGCTGGCAATCGACGTTCTGGTGAAATTCACAAAGGCTAATCCTATGAGGCTTATCTCAAGCTTTGGTCCGAGGGAAAAAGCAAACTGCTTGCTGGGCTATATCCCAATCTGGGAAAACGGCGAGATAATCGATCAATGCGAGGATTCTTACCGCCAGGTAGAGGCAAAAATAGACGATACTCTTTTCGCCGACGCTGCCTGACAAGCATCAATCTTAAAACAAACCCCGCACTTTGTAAAAAGTGCGGGTATTTTTTTATTTAAATTTTTTACCCAAAACTAGGTAATTGCATTTCAGGGCTTGAGTCAGGCGGTGGTTCTTCTGTAGAAAATTTGCTTTTTTCTTTTTCCAAATTTCTAAAAGTGACTTTTTGTTCATCAAAATATAATTTAACTAAGCCAGTCGGCCCGTTTCTGTGTTTGGCAATATGGATTTCAGCCAGATGGCGTTTGTCAAATTCTAAATCGTGTTTATAAACTGCCTCGCGATAAATAAACATGACAATGTCAGCATCTTGCTCAATGGATCCTGATTCGCGCAAATCAGATAATTTGGGAATGGGTGGTTGTCTTGATTCCACGCCTCTATTTAACTGGGAAAGTGCTAAAACGGGAATATTTAATTCTTTGGCAATTTGTTTTAAACCGCGAGAAATTTCTGAAATTTCCTGGACGCGGTTATCTGTGCGATATTTAGCCTCCATTAATTGCAGATAATCTATAATTAAAAGTCCTAAACCATGTTCCATTTGTAATCTTCTGGCTTTGGTTCTGATATCCATAATATTAGCTACAGCCGCATCATCAATAAAAATTGGCGATTCGGAAAGCACGCCTAATGCATGGCCGATTCTGGGAAAATCATCGTCTTCTTCTCGGTCAGACAAGCGGCCAGTTCTCATTTTCCATAAATCCACATTAGCCTCAGAACAAAGTAAACGATCAACTAATTGCTCTTTGGACATTTCCAAACTGAAAATGCCAACCGGCACTTTATGTTTAGTCGCCACATTGCGAGCAATATCTAAAGCTAGGGTTGTTTTACCAACAGATGGTCTGGCAGCTAAAATAATTAAGTCGGATTTTTGCAGACCAGCCAGTAAATTATCTAAATCATTATAGCCAGTTGGAACGCCGCGCAATTTGCCTTTTTCTTTATGCAATTCGTCAATTCTTTCAAAAGTTTCATTTAAAATATTGTTTATAGGCACAAATTGTTGTTTTTGATGGCCTTGAGAAACGGAAAATAATTTTTGTTCGGCCCGATCTAAGAGGTCAATTACTTCTTCTTCCTCATCATAGCCGATTTTGGTTATTTCTGAAGCAGCGGAAATCAAATTTCTTAAGGTCGCTTTTTTCTGGACAATTTCAGCATAATTCACCACGTGGCTGGAAGTCGGGACTGCATTACTTAAGGAAACCAGATAAGTGCGGCCGCCAATTTGTTCCAGCTGGCCTTTTTCTATTAGACGGTTTGATAGAGTTAAAAGGTCAATTGGCTCTCTTTTGCGAAATAAATCTAAAATCGCCTCAAAAATCATTTTATGTTTATCGTGATAAAAATCATCAGGCCCGACAATGTCAGCAATGCGAATAATCGCGTCTTTATCAATCAAAAGCGAACCGAGTAAAGATTGTTCGGCTTCCACATTTTGGGGCGGTAATTTTTGCAAGATGTCTCGATCTTTTTTTGTCATATGGTTCAGGTTTCAGTTATTATATCTTATACTATTCTATATTATTTTTGCAAGAAGTAAAATGTTTATAAAGTGTTGACCCAACCTTTCGCGAAAGGCTAGGTTGACAATTTTGGGGATTTTAGCTAAGGTTTTATAAAGTTACTTTGAAAATTAAGAAAGGAGTCTTTTATGCCCAGAAAAAATCCTAAACGTCCCGGGCTTAAAAGGCCCCAAATGATATGCGAATTATGTGGTAATCCTGTTGACGGATTGTATCCTGATCCGCGTTATAAAAATCATTCATCTGAAAATCAAAAATTTTGCTGTTTGGAATGTAAAAGAAAACTTGAAGGCAAAGGAGGAAAAGATGATTGAGCGTTATTCAGATCCAGAAATTAAAAAGATCTGGACTAATGAGGAAAAACTTAAACGCTGGCAAGATACTGAATTGGCAGTAATTAAAGCCAGAACCAAGCTAGGGACTTATCCCTCAAATGTTTACGATTTGATTGCCAATACCTTGAAAAATACTCCGATTGATATCAAGGATTGGTTGGCAAAAGAAGAGAAAACACGTCATGATTTGAATGCCTTTCTTTTGGAAAGGACCCAACATTTGGAAAGAGTGCTTCATCAATTTTTTCATGATAGCATGACATCATATGACACAGAGGAAGCGCCAATGTCCTTAATGCTCTTGGCTTCAGTAGCAGTTGTAGAAAAAGCTTGCTATAAGCTTTTAGGAATTTTAAGTGATAAGGTTAAACGCTATCAATTTACGCCAATGCTCGGCAAGACACATGGTCAGGAAGCTAAATTACAGTCAGTCGGCAAAAGATTTTTTACCTGGTATGTCAAGCTTCTTGTGTCCTTTCTTGAGCTGCAAAAAGCCAAGGAAAATATTTACTTTTCCAAGCTTTCAGGCGCGATTGGTAATTATCAGGGAGTTACTCCTGAAGAAGAGAAAATAGCCCTGGAAATTATGGGTCTAAAGCCTTTTAAAGGGGCGACGCAAATCATGCCTCGCCAATTACATCAGCCACTAGCTAATGCTCTAACCATGATTATTGGCAGCTTAAGCCAAATGGCAATGGACATCCGCCTGGGTGCCAGAAGCGGCAACAAGATTTTTCAGGAATATTTTGACAAAAAGCAGATGGGTTCAAGTGCCATGCCGCATAAAAAGAACCCAATTGACGATGAGAACCAGGAGGGCATGTTCATTCTAGGTAAGAATTATGCCCAAATGCTGCGCGATATCATGGTTACCTGGGAAGAACGCTCTATTGAGCAATCAAGCGTAGAGCGCGTGGCTTGGCCTGACTTGTTTCATGTGGTCATGCGTTCGTTTAAAAACATGACCAGGGTCATTGAAAAGCTGCTGATTTTCAATGACAATATGCTGCTAGAAATCATTAACAGCAAAGGTTGCTATGCTTCAGAAGATGTCAAAGAATGGCTCATGAAAAAAGGCGAGCCATATGGCCTGACTTATGAAGATGCTTATCGCATTGTTCAGCTGGCAGCAGAAAATGCGCATGATGTCAGTCCATATCGTAAGGCTTTGCGAGCCAATCCTCCAGATTCACTTGAGGCTGCTCAAAAGCTGTTGCAGATAATGGATGAGCAGTTTCGGCATGCCTGCAATTCTTATGATGGAATTGACGACATTATAATCGGGTGCAAGCTAACTTACACCCCTGAATTGGGCATTAGCGCTGAAGAAATTGAGCGCTGGAAATCAATCTTATTGAAAATTTTCAATCGTGAAACTATCGAGAGTTTCCTGGAAATTTTCAGCATCAAATATCAGCTCCGCAATGAGCATTTTCTTTTTGAGGAACTGAAATAGTTCCTAAAAAAATAACCCCCGTACTCAATTGAGTATAGGGGTTTTTAAATTGTAATGCGTAAGGTGGTAACGAAGCAGGTCTCGTTAGGCGTAAGACGTTAGACGAAACGTGCATCGTGGCCTATTGACGCTGGACGAATAAATTAGTGGCCGAAAAAGCCACGACAGACTTTGTCTGGCAGTTGAACCAGGATTAAACCCAGTTCTTTGCATCTGGCTCTGACAATTTCGTCTTTGACTGAACCAGAACTGGCAAAGATTACACTGACATTTGCTTTGTTCAGTTCTTCGGGGCCGTCAGGTTCAGGGAAAAAAGAGTCAGTGTAGACAGCGGCTCCGCCTGTCTGATGTTGTGCATCCTCGGCGCGGAAGACTGCTACTTTGCAGCTGGATACCCTGCTTTGTTGGCCTACGCCATTACCCAGCAGTTGTCCTTTCTGGACAATCGTTGTGGTATTGGAGTTTGACGTGCATCCTACTGCCCAAGCCAGGATAAGATCGTTAATTTGGTCAGCAAATACTAAATTTGTGGGACCGGTAATCACCAGCTCTGGATCTTTGAGATTCAGAATGTAGGTGTAGTTGGGCTGCTTGAGAAAACCGCCGCGCACAGGCCTGATTCTTTCAGCCGTGTCCAGACAGTTTTTGTCAAGATTGGCCAAGGCGGTATTGATCATGATGCGGCATTTGTCGCCTTTGCGTTTGAGCATGTCAATGGCGTCGGCTGTGATACTGGGCGCGATTACACCGTCCAGAAGCAATCTTTTGCCCTCTGGCATGTTCGTGGTCAGCAGGATTTCTACCAGCTCGACTGTCAGTTCAAAGTTGAACATAACAAAGCCGCCGAAAATAGCCAGGTGATCGCCCATGACCATGTTCTTGATGACATCGGCTGGATTATCCCCGTAACTCGCGCCGCAGGGGTTACCGTGTTTGACACCAATTCCGATTTTTGGCACCTTGCCGAAATTGAAGTCAAAGCCAGCGGCAACGTGGGTGATTGTCTGGAGCAGGCGTTCAATGTCCATGTAATTGATGAAACTGGGATCAGTGCCTTGGACAAGCTTGAACTTGTCAATGGCCAGGGGATCATTGCTGCCAGTGGTGTAAAACGCAGCCGGTGTCATATACGGGTTTTCGCCGTATTTGCAAGCAGCGAATTTTTTGCCTATGAGCCCGGCGAATTCACCTTTGCCATGGTACTCGGCCGAGGCCAGGACATATTTAGCGACTTCGTACTCAGCCTTGGCTCGCATCCATTGGATGTGTTCCTCTGTTAGCTTGCCGTCATTGGCTTTGAGTTCGTCAAGAACCCACTGCATGTCAGCTGGATCGCAGATGACAATGCGGCCGCCTTTGGCAGCCGAACGCACCATGGTTGGTCCGCCAATATCCGTGTCTTCAATTACTGATTCCACGGTCGCGCCGGGTTTGGCAATAGCTTGTTCCAGAGGATAAAAGACATTGTAAACCAGGTGAATGTAAGGCAATCCAAGTTTTTCCATCTCCTGGATGTCCATGTCAATGTAGCGGGCCAAGAGGCCGGCGTGGACTTCGCGCGAAAGCGTAACTACACGGTGGCCTAAAATTGCGGCGCCGCCAACTAGGTCAGCGACATCTTTGACATTGGGGATGCCGTTTTTCTCCAGGAAAGTTTTTGTTCCGCCCGAAGATAGAATGGAAAATCCGAAAGCTAGCAGCTTTTTGACGAATTGAATCGTCGCCTCTGTTTTAGCGTGGTTAGCTACGCTGATTAACGCCCACCTTTCCTCGTTTTTCATTTTTTACCTCCTAAGATTTTTAACTCATACTAAACGCATGAGTTTTTGGCAATGTGCAAATTGGTAATTACACTTAATCAAAAATGGGGGAAGTTGTCAATAAATCCCGCCCTTTGTCTGCATCCCGTCATTCAGAACGAAGTGAAGAATCTCTATGTACATGGAGATCCTTCGTTTCACTCAGGATGACAAAGGGCGCTTTTCCTTGACAAAAAAATAATTTTTCGCTAATGTTTTGACAAGTTAGCACGTTTAAAAATCCCGCGTCGCGGGATAAAAATATTGAAAAGGAGGAGAAAGAAGATGGGATCTGATGTAACTAAATTTTTGAAAGGTAGGGTACTGGCTGAAGGGAAAACCAAAATAATCTGGGAAGACGTTGATCGTGACGATTGCATCATCGTGGAAAACAAACCTGAGATTACAGCATTTGATGATCCGGCCTATACCAAGCGGTTTGAGAAAAAGGCCGAATACGCCACGACAACGACCTGCAAGGTTTTTGAACTTTTAAACGAAGCGGGTATCCCGACTTCGTTTATCAAACAGCTTTCGCCTACGGAATTTCTTACCAAAAAGTGCGAGATGATTCCGCTCGAAGTTGTTGCTCGGCGTCTGGCAGTTGGCAGTTATTTAAACCGCCATCCTGAATTGGTCAAACCTGAAGGCGAAAGGCCACATCGTTTCCATCGCCTGATGACTGAATTTTTCCTCAAAACTTCACAGGGCAAAGTGGTCGGGAGGGAGAATATCGAGCTTAAATTGCCCATGGTTGAAGGTAAAGAGGGGGAAAAGCATCTGGAAGATCCTTTGATCGAAAATCCATATGCAGATAATTGGTGGGAACTTTTACATCCAAAGAAGCCGGCATGGAAAGAAGGCGCTAATCTTAATAGCACAATTTTTGCTCATGACATCTTGCAAAATCCGAATGAGCAAATCAAAAACATGGATTTACTGAACCGCCAGGCCTTTTTACTGATTGAAGCGGCTTGGGCCATTCTCGGCTTCCGGCTGATTGACTGGAAAATTGAGTTTGGCATAACAAAGGATGGGCAGCTCGTTATTGCTGACGTGATTGACAATGATTCCTGGCGTCTGCGAGACCGCGAATTCAAAGAAGTCAGCAAACAAGTTTTCCGTGACGGCGGGGAATTGGACGAGGTAGAAGCCAAGTATGGCTACGTAGCCAATATGGTTTCACAGTTTCGTTTGCCCAAACAGGCCATTGTGCTCTGGCGCGGTTCCGAGAAGGACAAATTCCCAGAAATCGTTAGCCAACGTCCTGACGGAAAAGAAG
>Ga0154642_123_pt2 | contig 8907 bp, 11 predicted proteins | sample Rifle2008BG13ft_FD_116071 | JGI IMG/M metagenome (GOLD analysis project Ga0154642, IMG submission 116071) | Candidatus Buchananbacteria bacterium RBG_13_36_9 | reverse complement strand
ATTTATATTGTCTTAGCAATAATTATCAGTTTTATTACTGCTTATGCGACAAATTTTATTATCATAAAAAATTTATCTATCTTAGAGGCGATAAAAGAAGCCTGGCTGCTTTTTTCAGCCAATATCGCTTTGAGCCTAGAGACTGCGTTCATTTTATTCTGCTTAAAATTTTTAAGTTTAATAATAATACTTTGTACTTTCTTATTACTTCTTGTACCATTAACTATTTTGTTATTAATTACTTATGTTACCAATTCTCTGCTGGGTTTTATTTTAATTGCGACTTTAATTATACTGGCATTAATATTAATTTGGGCATTGGGATCTTCTCTTTATACAGTTTTTTATCTAAATACTTGGACTATTACTTTTATTAAATTGACTGAAGTATCTTTTATTAGTAAATCTCTATATTTTGCCCAAAAAGTACTATTATTATCTAAAAATATTGCTAACAAATTAGGTTTTAAATTTGATAAAAAAGAAATGGGCAGGCAAGCAAAAATAATTGCCAAAAAGACTAAAGCAGAAGCAGAAATAATAGGCAGCGAATTGGCAAAAAAATATATCGAATACAAACCAATAGTTAAAAAACAAAGTAAAATTTTATATAAAAAGGCAGTCAAGGAATATCAAAAAGCAAAACCAAAAATTAAAAAGTCAATCTTTAATTTTATAAATTTTAAGGCTAAAAAAACAAAGGCTAAAAAGCTAAAATAAAAATATTTTGTCTATGATAATTAAAGATGATGATAAAAAAATTAAAGGATTAAGCGATTTAATTGCTGAAAGCAAACAAGCCCCGAAAGGTAAGCCAAAAATTGCTGAAAAAAAAGTAATTGAAAAATTTGAAGAAAAAATGTCAGAAATTAGAATTAAAGAATTAGAGGATGTTGCTGAAAAAGAAGCCAAAACAAAAGGGTGGCCTCATATTAATTTGGTTGCTTTCCCTATTAATAGCGATACTCTAAACACCATCACAAAACAAACAGCTGAAAAAGAAAAGGTTGTTTGTTTTTATAAATCAGACAAGGAAATTAAAATCGGCTCACCTAATCCGGAAAATCCAAAATTAAAAGAAATTCTAAAAATTTTAACCGCCGAAACTATCTCAGGCCAAGGAGAAATATTTTTAATTTCCCAACATAGTTTTGATGTTGTTTATAAATTATATGAAAAATTTCCTCCGCCCAGAGAATTTGTTTTTGGTGTTAAATTAACCGGGGATGAATTGCTGGACTTACAAAAGGAACTGAAAAATTTCGGTATTTTAAATGCTCATTTAAATGAAGAAAAAAATATCACCACCGTCTTTAAATTGATTTTAGCCGGAGCCTTACAATCTGATGCTTCTGATATTCACTTGGAAGCTGAAGAAGCTAAAATAATTGTACGTTATCGCATTGATGGCTATTTGCATATTGTTTCAACTTTACCTAAAAAGTTATGGCAACAAATCGACTCTAGAGTTAAAAATATTGCCGGCTTAAAAATTAATATTTCTGACAAACCCCAAGATGGACGCATTACTTTATTTTTAAAGGGCGAGGACAAAATGGATATTCGTGTTTCAACTCTGCCAACCGCTTATGGTGAAAGCATTGTCATGCGTCTTTTAAGATCAAAGGTAAAAAGCTTAAAGTTTGAAGATTTAGGCATTAGAGGCAAGGCCTTTGAAGATTTAGATAGGCAAATTGACAGACCAACTGGCATGATTATTAATACCGGTCCAACCGGATCTGGTAAAACTACAACCTTGTATGCTATTTTGAATAGTTTAAACGATCCGGATATTAAAATAATCACTTTAGAAGATCCGATAGAATATAAGCTTGAAGGGATTGCCCAAAGCCAGATTGATCATTCGGCTGGTTACTCGTTTGCCGATGGCTTGCGCTCTATTTTAAGACAAGATCCTGATATTATCATGGTCGGAGAATTACGTGATCTGGAAACAGCCGATACTGCCATCCAGGCAGCGCTCACAGGTCATAAAGTACTTTCTACTCTGCATACCAACGATGCGGCTGGTGCTATTCCCAGATTTTTATCTATGGGAGTCAAGCCATATTTGCTGGCACCGGCTTTGAACGCGGTAATTGGCCAGCGTTTAGTTCGAAAAATCCATGAAAAATGTAAAATAGAAACCCAATTAGAGCCGGCAGTCTTAGCAAGAGTCAAAGAAGTATTAAGCAAATTACCACCCAATAGCGGTTATAATGTTGATTTGAATAAGCTGAAATTTTATCGCGGGCAGGGCTGCGATGAATGTAACCATATTGGCTTAAAAGGCAGAATCGGCATTTATGAAATCTTTAGTATAAATCCAGATGTAGAAAAGGAAATCCTTTCTGGCAAAACCTCTGAATATAGAATGGCGGAAATAGCTTATAATAATGGCATGATTACCATGGCCCAGGATGGCTTATTAAAAGCTCTGGATGGCATAACAACGGCTGAAGAAGTCTTTACAGTAGCAGAATAAAGCTATTGACAATAAAATTACTATTTGCTAATCTAAGATAACACCATTAACTGGAGGGCTGCCAAAATGACCGATTTTAAAAATGACCCTAAAAAAGTTATACCCGCTCATGTATTACTGGAAAAAAGAATCAAAAAAATAATTGCTGATCAAAAGAAAAAAGGCAGCTTGCTTTTCCCCTTAGCTGAAATCAGCAAGGCGCAACTTAACCTTTTTGCCAGCACAGATCTTTCAGAAAAAAAATAAAACAGAAGCGTCCATTGGACGCTTCTTTCTTTTTATAATAATTTTTAAAAATTTGATCTCAAATCTCTTAATTTTTCTGCAAATTTATTTGCCTCTTCAATTTTCATTTTATTAGAACCGGAAATCATGCGCTCCCTATTAATATATTTATTTAGAGCATCAATATTGTTTCTAATTTGTAGTAATATCTGAGCTTCAATTTCACCATTTAAAGCATCAAGCGCTTTTCTTTCTTCCATAGTAAGGGTTTTTTCTTTTAATTTAATTGCCCATTTAGCTATTTTATCAACATTTTCCTTAATTACTATTATCCTTATTTTAGGAATAACTTCTTTAGTTAATTCTTCATCCTCTACATATTTTAATTTTTCTTGGCTGACTGCCGGTTCAAGATTGCCGTGCAAAATAGCTTTAATATTTCTTTCTGAATTTTGGATTTGTCTGTCTTCATCCATGGCCACACCCACTTCAATACCCAAATTTTTATTTTTCTTTTCACTTTCAGGAAAATTTATAATAAAATCATTGGTTGATTTATATTGATCAAAGCGTCCGAGGGGAATTATCATAAATCCGCTTTCAGCGCCCAGTTCATTAAAAACTTCCATTAAGCTGAATTTGGCTAGAATTTCTTCTTCAGTATCCCATTTTCTTTTGGCCTCTGCCTCGCTTAACCACTTTTTATCATCTTCTATTAATTCTGGTTTGTATTGTTTACTCGCTTTTATTTCCCCGTCCTTAGCCTCATCAAGCCAGGGACTTTGAATCTTTTCCATAAAAATCTCATTAGAACTAATCCCCCGATCGCGATCAATTTTTTGGGCCGCGCTTTCTTGCGCCGTAAAAGGACTTACCATAAATTTAAAGTTAAGTTTAAATTTTTTAGATTACTTTAATTATACAGATTAAATCAAATTTATCCTAATATTTAGCCAAAGATGGTTATCTTCTCTTTAGATTTGACAAATTTTATAAACAATGCTAAGCTAAAAAACCATCAAAAATTAAAGTAGCAGGGGGGAATTGTTCTTTCTGAATTAGAATCAAACGACCAAGAGGAGGGTCATAAGATGGATAAAAAAGAATTAATTTATATTCTGTATAAAAATTCAGAGGACTTAAAAATCAGGCAATTAATCGCTGAAATAATCCAAAAAATCTGTCTGCAGGCAATAACAATTTTTTTTAAGAAGGCTATCAGTATTCCTTCTCTACCTGAGGAAATCAGCGAATTAAAAAAGATTCTAAAAATCGAATCAATATCTAATCAAGAATTGCTTGAAGTATTAATCGAATTTTACTTCGAGAAAGTCAGAGAACAGCTTAAAAAGAGGGCCTAAAGCCCTCTTTTATATTTTATCTTTAGCTCAAAGCTTGACGATATTTTGCTAGTTCTTCCGTTACTAAAACTGCCCATTTAGCTAAATCATTACGATTCTTTAAATTAATAGTAGTTGGTAAAAAAACATTTTCTGGGAATCTAACCCTTTTTATTCTAATAAATTCTTCGTTTCTTTCTTCAAACTTTTCTTCTAATTTTCCCAAAATTTCATCGCCATAATCAACAAAATGTTCATTTAAATACCGTAAAGCAATATTAATATCGCTTATCAATGCTTCATGGGCTTGCCTTCTTCTTTGATCGGATGATTGTACTTTTTCTTGATAAACTTTTGTATCCGAAATGCTTTTGGCAAGGGTTGTGGTCTGGCTCAAATTTTCAACTCTGGCTGTATATGCTTGAGCTGATTTTAAACTCTTTTCAATTAATTCTTTAGACTTATCTTTTTCCTGTTGTAAAATTTTTTCTACTTTTTTATTTGTCTTAATTAATTCGACAGAATCAACTAATTGCAAAACCTTTTCAATTTGCTTTAAAAGTTTCCCCTTTTTATTCTCTTTTTCAGTACCAGACATAATTCTCTTTTTAGATTCTTCTGCTTCAACTACTTTGATATAATCTTCAACTTCTTTTGACCCAACACCAAATTTTAATCTTAATTCATCAATAACTTCCTGATCTTCTTTCCCAAATTGGCGAGGAGTTTTTTGATTTGGTTTTTGTATTTCAAGTCTTTCCATCATATTATTATCTAGTAATAATAAAATTTCTTTTATTTTTATTAAGCAATATTTTTATCCAAATTTCTTTTTTAAATTTTTTTAAATAATCTTTAATTTTATCAGCCCATTCAATTACAACAACTGTATCTGGTTTATTTAAATATTCTTCAATCCCTAAATAAAATAATTCCTGCGGCTCATCTAACCTATAACAATCTACATGCACTAAATTCTTAATCCTCAATACTCTGTTCCTAATACTATAAATCTTCAGTAAAACAAACGTCGGACTTGTAACATGCTGGCTAACACCAAAAGCTTTTGCCAAACCCTTAACAAAGGTGGTCTTGCCAGCTCCCAAATCGCCCTCTAAAGCAATAATTTCTCCACCTTTTAATTTTTTTGCCAATTTTTCAGCGATTTGATAAGTTTCTTTTTCATTTTTAGATATATATTTCATAATTCTAAATTTGGCTCCACTTTAATACTTTTCCAGGTATTTTTAAATCTTTCCTTACCTTCTTTATACTCAAAATAAGCAGCAATTGCAACCATTAACGCATTATCTGTTGTTAAGTGTAAATCTGGCTGAAAAAAATCAACCTTTTCTAAATCTTTAACTGCTGACTCCATTTGTTTGCGTAATTCTTTATTGGCTGAAACTCCGCCACCTAATAAAACCGTTTTAACATTAAATTTCTTTGCAGCTACAATAGTTTTACTAGCCAAAACATCAATACAGGCCTGCTGAAAAGATGCGCACATTCCTTTAATTGCTTCTTTGTCTCTAAATCGCTCCTTTCCCCATTCCATTCTAACCGCAGTTTTCAAACCCGAGAAAGAAAAATCAAAATCATGCGAATTGATCATGGGCCGCGGCAATTTAAAAAATTCTTTATTTGCATTTTCCGCTTTTTCTGCAATAATCGGCCCGCCTGGATAACCCAATCCCAAAATCTTGGCCACTTTATCAAAAGCCTCACCAACTGCATCGTCTCGCGTCTGTCCAATGGTTTTAAAAGTATTCAAATCCTTTAATAAAACTAAAGAAGTATGACCGCCAGAAACAACCAGGCATAATGCCGGAAATAAAATTTTTCTAAATTCACCCTGTTCACCCTCAATTAAATTTGCCAGAATATGCGCCTTAATATGATTAACTGGAATCAATGACTTTTGCCAGACCAAACTTAGAGTTTTGGCTGTTTCAATCCCCACAATTAAAGAAGTTATCAATCCTGGTCCATAAACAACGCTAATGGCCTCGATATCTTTTTGAGTCACTTTAGCTTGCTTCATCGCTTTTTCTAAAAGTGGCAAGAGATTTTCCAAATGCTTACGTGCCGCCACTTCAGGCACTACTCCGCCGTATTTTTTATGAATATTAATTTGTGAAGACACCAAATTAGCCAAAACTTTAAAGCTTTGGTCTTTGATTTCCAAAATCGCAACAGCCGTCTCGTCACATGATGTTTCAATGGAAAGGATAATCATAATGAATTTTTAATTAAATTTCAGTAACTAAATCGGGATAATTAGTGAAAATGTATTTGTAATTTTCTGCATCAGGGATTTTGTGTTTAAAAGGATTATTGTAAATGTATTTTACATGCTCGTCAAAGTCTTTATAGTTACGAATGTAATGGTCGCGGAATGATTTTTGCCATTGGAATTTGGGGAATACCTTTTGGTTTTCACCATATTTTTTATTAAATTCCCATTTTAATTTCTGTAAAAATTTATAATGATTCTCTATTGTTTCCTTATAACCTGCATATTTATTTTGTTTTTGATATAAATTCTTATTTAATTTAGAAACATTAAATATCTTGTCTTTCTTTGATTTAAAACCATTGCCCTCGCCCAACCGAAGAAGCGATTTGCAAATCGCTTCTTCGGTTTCGAAATTGAGAATATAATTTATTTGGCGAGAAACATGCCTCTTGAGGAATTGCATTATTTTGGATAAATCTTTTGCTTCTTCCGGACGTAACAATAAATGAGCGTGTTCTAATAAAACCACAAACGCATACAAATCATATTTGTAAAAAATCTTTGACAAACGCAGGCACGCTACAAAAACTTCACAAAAAATTGGCTCAACAAAATATTTAACCCTGTCTTGCGTGTTAAATGTCACAAAATACTCTGCTCCTTCAAAATATATTCTTTTTTGCGATTTATGAGTCGTGCAATTTAAAATTGATTTAATCTTACCGCGAAAAACCCTTTTTTTCAAGCTTGATTAAAACACCGCCGTGTTATAAAATGAAAGCAATTAATGGCTAATTACTAATATGACAATTAAAGAACTTACTGACCTAATCATGGAACAAGCAAAGCAAAAAGGATTTGGCACAAAACCAGATGAGATTAATGTTCCTGAAAAAATTGCCCTAATCCACTCAGAAATTTCTGAAGCATTTGAATCATATCGTCATAAAAACATTGAGGGAAAGGATGGTTTTGCCGAAGAGTTAGGCGATGCAGTTCAACGCATTCTTCATCTTTGCGGCGTCTTTGATATAGATGTAGAAAAATCAATTATTCAAAAAATAGAAGCAAACAAAGGAAGAGAATGGGATTGGAATAAGATGAATGAAAAACATTCTTAAAAATTTAACTAACCATTAATAAATATATGACCCAAAATTCAAAATCTCCCACTCAAAACTTTTCTGGCTTAGGCATTGCGCCTGGCCTTTTGGAAATAATTGCCAGATTAAATTATAAAAATCCCACGCCTATCCAGAAACAAGCTATTCCTATTGCCTTGCAGGGTAAAGATCTGGTTGGCGTGGCCCAAACAGGCACAGGCAAAACCCTGGCCTTTGGCTTACCAATGATCCAACGACTAAATCAGGTCAAAGGCCAAGGACTGGTAGTTTTGCCCACGCGCGAACTGGCTGTCCAGGTTGATGAGGCACTGCGCAAAGTAGGCTCAAGAGCTGGCTTACGCACAGCAGTGCTTATCGGCGGCACGCCAATTTATGCGCAAATCCAAGCTATTAAACGACAGCCTCATATTATTATTGCCACACCAGGCAGACTTAATGATCATCTACAGCAAAGAACATTAAATCTTAAAAATGTTAAAATCGTAGTGCTTGATGAAGCTGATCGCATGCTGGACATGGGATTTGCTCCGCAAATTAAAAAAATCTTTCAAGAATTACCGAGCACTAGACAAACAATGCTTTTTTCCGCGACCATACCGCAAGAAATTATGAAAATGGCTACTAGCTATTTAAAACTGCCAATCAGAATAGAAGTCGCTCCAACCGGAACATTGGCTGAAAACGTGAGTCAGGAAATTTTTATTATTCCCAGAGAGGCTAAAACCCGTTTGGTGGATAAACTTTTAGAACAATATCTGGGTCCCACGCTTATTTTCACCAGAACAAAACACGGTGCAAAAAAACTCACCAGAGCAATTCGCGACATGGGCCATTCTGCTGCCGAGATTCACTCTAACCGCTCTTTAGGTCAGCGCCGTGATGCCTTGCAAGGCTTTAAAACAGGTAAATATCGCGTCTTAGTCGCAACAGACATAGCTTCTAGAGGTATTGACGTGACTGGCATTGAATTGGTTATAAATTTTGATTTGCCGACTCAAACTGAAGATTATGTGCACAGGATCGGACGCACTGCCCGAGCCGGTGCCAGTGGTCATGCTATTTCTCTGGCCACGCCAGATCAGCGTAAAGAGTTGCGTTCAATTGAACGCTTAATCAGAAAAAATCTGCCAATCTCTCAAGTGCCAGTGCTTCCTCCAGTTCGCCAGCCAAAATTCAGGCCAGAAGAACAAGATGGCTCAACCAGATGGCAAAGACCCCAGGGCTCAAACTTCGCTCGCCGTCGTCGCCCGTTTGGCCAACAGCGACAAGGAAACAGGCGCAGGCCAGGAAGATATCGCGATAACTAAAACTATTCATTTATAAAATGTACTGTCTTTATATTCTTAAATGCGCTGATAAAACCTTGTATGCTGGCATTACCAGTGATTTGGCGCGCCGGCTAAAAGAACATAATTTTTCCAAACTCGGCGCTAAATATACACGCGCTCGCAGGCCAGTCAAATTGGTCTATTCTAAAAAATTCCGCACTCGTTC
>Ga0154642_112_pt2 | contig 8991 bp, 8 predicted proteins | sample Rifle2008BG13ft_FD_116071 | JGI IMG/M metagenome (GOLD analysis project Ga0154642, IMG submission 116071) | Candidatus Buchananbacteria bacterium RBG_13_36_9 | reverse complement strand
TTGGCGATGGTATTAATGATGCGCCGGCACTAACTCAGGCTAATGTGGGCATTGCAATGGGTACTGGTACTGATGTAGCTATTGAATCAGCAAATATAGTAATTTTAAAAGGTGATATTAGCAAAGTGGTTAGAGCACTTTATTTAAGTAAAAAAACAATGCATACTATAAAAGGAAATCTGTTTTGGGCCTTTATTTACAATATTTTAGGCATACCTATCGCGGCTGGGATATTATATCCTGCCTTTGGACTCCTACTTTCGCCCATGATTGCTGCCGGTGCCATGGCTTTTTCCTCTATTTTTGTTGTACTAAATTCACTAAGGCTGAAAAGAGCAAAACTATCATAAAGGACTTGCATTTTATTTATAATTGTAGTAATATATTAAACAAGTTTTATGTTTATAATTATTAACTCATAATTTAAAAAACATGGAGAACACTAACTTACAAGATGCAGTTAAAAAGAATAAAGAGTTTCTTTTTGGCTTAGCCATCGGCATTGCCTGTGTTAGTACTATCGCTTTAATCGCCTTGGTTATCTATATTATGACCGGCGGACGCTCAGCTTGTTTGGCTGGCGACGGCAATGGTACGACAGGCAAAGTAGCTAAAAAATTTGAAGCTTGCTTAACCTCTGGCAAATACGATGCGCAAGTAGACGCCAACCAAAATGAAGGTTTACAATTAGGCGTCCAAGGCACACCAGCCAGTTTTATTAATGGTTATTTAGTTTCTGGTGCGTTACCTTATGATTATGTTAAACAAGTGATTGACGACCTTTTAGCTGGTAAAGAGCCGACCCAGGAATTTTTGAAAGACCAGGAAACGGGTGAGATTAATAAAGTTAATATGCCGCAGATAACAGATTCTGATCATGTCACTGGCGCTAAAAATGGTAAAATCACTATCGTAGAATTTTCAGATTTTGAATGCCCTTACTGTGGTAGCTATAAAACTACTCTTGATGAGATTTTAAAGAATTATCCTAATGATGTGACCTTAGTTTTTAAGCATTTTCCTTTAAGTTTTCACCAATATGCTAAAAAAGCAGCTATTGCCTCTGAATGTGCCAATGAATCAGGTAAATTCTGGGAAATGTACGACAAATTATTTGCTTTAAATGCTTCCTCAACTCTTAACTCTGAAAATATCAGCAAAGCAGCCATGGAAATCGGTTTGAAATAAAATATTCTGAAATATAAAAACCGTCCTGCACCATATGGTATAGGACGGTTTTTTAGTGTAAAATAAATTTAGTATGATTTTAGAAGAAAATAAAATGAAAAAAATTTATTTATTGGTTTTGGCTTTTACCAGCGGCATGACCATTATGGCTGTAGAAATTTCTGCTTCCCGTTTGATCGCGCCTTATTTTGGTACATCAACTTTTGTTTGGACTAATATTATTGGCGTAATAATGGTTGCTTTAGCTTTAGGTTATTATTTGGGCGGGAAACTAGCTGACACACTCGCTGATTTTAAAATGCTCTTAAAAATTTGTCTAAGTGCTAGTTTGATTTTATTAATTATCCCTTTTTTAACCGGTCCGCTGGTTGATTTTATCACTAAAAATATTATAGTTTTTAAATCAGCTAGTTTTTTCATCTTTGGAGGATCTTTAATTACTGTTAGTATACTTTTTATTTTACCGATTATTCTTTTGGGCATGGTCAGCCCATATATTATTAAATTATTATCTTTATTAGATCCACAAATTGGCAAAGATGCTGGTTTAGTTTTTAGTGTTTCCACTATAGGCAGTATTTTAGGAACATTTTTGCCAACACTCTTATTTATTCCATATTTAGGAACAAGAAAGACAATTATAATTTTTACAATCTTATTAATTATCGTAGTTTTAGCCGGATTTTTTAAAAAGAAATGGATAATTATCCCATTTCTATTAATTTTATCTTTTTTATGGATTAAATTACCACCAATTAAAGATGCCGAGGGTATAGTTTATGAAGATGAGTCAATTTATCAATATTTTCAAATTATAGACCAAGATAATTATCGCTATCTAAAAATAAACGAGGGGCTGGGAGTTTTTTCAATTTTAAATTTAGGTAATAGTTTATTAACTGATAGTTATTATGATTTTTATAATTTATTACCTTATTTAGATGGTAATAATAAGAAGCAAGATATTTTAATTTTAGGTCTGGCTGGGGGAACAATCAGCACGCAATTACACAATTTTTTTGCCCGAGATTATAATCTGCAGCTAATCGGAGTGGAGATTGATAAAAAAATGATTGATGCAGCGAAAAAATTTTTTAGTTTAGAAAATAATAGTTTGAGTGTTTATAATCTTGACGGCAGGAATTTTTTAGATTTAACCGATAATCAATACGATTCTATAATAATTGATGTATATTCTAATCAACTATATATTTCTTTTCATTTAACCACTAAAGAATTTTTCCAGACAGTAAAAAAACATTTAAAAAACATGGGCGTTGTGGCTATGAATGTAAATGCCGCTTCGCCAAATTCTTCACTTTTAAAAAATATTACCAATACTATGCTCTTGGAATTTAATAATGTATATTTAATTCCTATTGCGCAAGATAGTTGGAATTATATGGCTTTAGCAAGTGATAATGAACTGGATTTTAATAAACTATCAGAATTTAAGGAAATTCCCGAACTAGCTAACATTATTGATCGAGCCAAAACAAATAATTTGAAAATTAGTTATGATAACAATTTTTGCTATTTAACTGATGATCGTGCCCCGATAGAATATTTAACTGATTGGATGGTAATTGATTATTTATTCAAGAATTTGTAAAGTATTAATATAATTTAAAATATAAAGGAGAGATCGCATAGTGGTCTAGTGCGCACGCTTGGAAAGCGTGTATGTCGCAAGGCATCGAGGGTTCAAATCCCTCTCTCTCCGCCAGAGAGAATAAAAACATTGATTCAATTATTTTTAACAATTTAATATAAAATTATGAAAAAAATTCTATCTTTGTTCTTTGTATTAACTTTAATTTTAACTCTAGCTGCTTGTGGTGCGCCTAAAACTGAGCAACCAGAACCATTTACTGGTTCAATAGATGATTTAATCAAACAAAACAAGAACTTAAAGTGTGTTTTGCAATTTAAAGAAGGGTATGACATTTCTGAAGCAACGACTTATGTTTCTTCAAATAAAGCCCGCAGCGATTATAAAATGAATATTAGCGGCCAGCCGCAATCAAGCCATTTTATTTCTGATGGTACTTGGATGTATACCTGGATTGAAGGAATGGAAAATCAGGCCAGTAAAATTAAAATTGCTGACCTGGAAGATATGTCAACTCAAGCTGAAGCCGAAGAACAGGGTTATGATAATTATCAGGAAAGATTAGATTACCAATGTTATAAATGGTCGGTAGACCAATCAATTTTTGTACCGCCAGCAAATATAAATTTTATTGATTTTACTGAAATGATGAAAACAATGCAGCAACAAGCCGAGCAAATTCAACAAGGCGGCAATATTGATATGCAAAGCATGTGTTCTATGTGTGATACTCTAACTGATGCTTCGGCTAAAACACAATGTAAACAGAGTTTAAATTGTAAATAAAAAAAAATAAGCCCCTAAATCTAGGGGCTTAAGCCAAAATAAATTTAATTTTCGTTTTCTCCTTCTTCGTCTATCTTCCAGGGATCTTCAGGTATACCTCCGCGGTATAATTTCATTTTTTGTTTTTCCTCCTTTGGTTTTTATTTTTTATTGTAGTTTAAATTTTATAATATACTTTATTCGCTGTCAATAGCGTTTATCTAATTTTTTATTTTATGGCTATAATTAAAAAGAAAATCACTCCTAAATATTACAAATTAGTTAAAACTGGTAAAAAGAAATTTGAATTACGCCTAGCTGATTTTAAAATTAAAACAGGGAACACTTTGATTTTGCAGGAATGGAATCCAAAAACCAAAAAATATACCGGCAGGGAATTAAAGAAAAAGGTTAATTTTATTTTAAAATTCAAGCTTAATGATTTTGGCCAAGCTAAAGAGATCCAAAAGAAGGGTTTATACGTTATTCAATTTTAGTATTAATATATTCTTATGCATTTCCAAGAAATTATAAATTTTCTTGATAAAATTCAAGAAATCGGAGGATTTGATCAAAAGGCGATTGAGATTCTAAAAATGCCACAAAAAGTTTTAAAAGCAGATTTAGATGTAGAGGGTAAAAAATATCCAGCTTTTAGAATTCAATATAATAACGCACGTGGGCCATACAAAGGCGGCATACGTTTTCATCCTGAAGTTAATGAAGATGAAGTTCAGGCTTTGTCTTTTTGGATGACAATCAAAACAGCAGTTGTTGATGTGCCTTATGGCGGTGCAAAAGGTGGTGTTATTGTGAATCCAAAAGAATTATCACCAGAACAATTAGAAACATTAAGCCGCAAATATATCCAAGCTTTTCACAAGGATTTAGGTGCCAATAAAGATGTCCCAGCTCCTGATGTTTATACTAATCCCCAAATTATGGCTTGGATGCTGGATGAATATGAAAAATTAATTGGCCAGAAAGAACCGGGTATGATTACTGGTAAACCATTAGAATTAGGCGGTTCTTTAGTTCGGGATATTGCTACTGGCTTAGGTGGCATTTTTGTCCTTGAAGAAGCATTAAATAAATTAGGGATTACTGATAAAACAGTAGTAATTCAGGGATTTGGCAATGCTGGTTCTAATATTGCTAAAATTTTAGCAGAAAAAGGCTATAAAATAATTGCTGTCTCTGATTCCAAAGGCGGTATTTATAATAAAGAAGGTTTAAATCTGGAAGAAGTTATTAAAGTTAAGGAAGAAACAGATTCTGTTAGCAATTATACTCATGCAGATAAAATAACCAATGAAAAATTATTAGCCTTAGAAACAACTATTTTAATCCCATCAGCTTTAAGTCGTGTAATTACAGCTACCAATGCTAATAATATTAAGGCCAAAGTCATTTTAGAATTAGCTAATGGCCCAATAACCTCAGACGCCGATCCTATTTTAAAAGATAAAGGCATACCGGTTATTCCTGATATTTTAGCCAATTCTGGCGGAGTAACTGTCAGTTATTTTGAATGGGTACAGAATAATTACGGCTATTACTGGGATAAAGAAACGGTTACAGAAAGATTACAAAAAAAGATGTCTATTGCCTTTAATAATCTCTGGAATAAATATAAAACCAATGATTTTGACATGAGAACCAATGCTTATATTTTAGCTTTGGAAAAGATTATTACAGCTGAAAAATTTAGAGGCAGAATCAAATAATACTACTATAAAAGCCGAGACCGTAAAATCTTGGCTTTTTTTTATTAAAACTCCGCACCATGTCATCCTGAGTGCAACGAAGGATCTCTTTGAAATAGCAGTACAAAGAGATCCCTCACTTTGTTCGGCCTTCGCCGACCGTAGTCGGCTTCGGCCGACGTAGGTCGGGATGACAGACATGGTGCGGAGTGCCAGATTGTCCTTGGCTTTTTTATTTAAAATATGTAATTCAATTTTAATAAAAGATTGTTTTTGCTAATTAACTCGAGGCTGATTTGCCTGCCACATAGCCAGATGACCAGGCCCACTGCAAATTAAAACCCCCAGAATCACCATCAACATCAATAATTTCACCGGCAAAAAAAAGATTAGGTATAATTTTGGACGCTAGTGTTTTGGCGTCGATTTCAGACACTGTTATCCCACCAGCAGTTACTTGGGCTTCTTTAAGAGGTCTGGGCTTGCTGATAGTTAAAACTAAATTTTTTAAGGCTTTAACAATTGCCAGGCGCTCTAAACGTGAAATGCGAGCAGCTTTTTTATCAGAATCAATTTCCAAATTATTTAAAATAGTTGCTATTAGTTTATTCGGTACAGCTCCTGCCAAAGCATTTTTTACAGATTTTGTGCCATTGGCATTAAAAATTTTCTCTATTTTTATATTTAGCGATTCTGCTGTTTCTTCCGGAATAGTATCAATCTGGATTTCAACTTTATTTTTTTTAATTAATGGCGTGATAATTCTGGCTTGATCCATAATAGCCGGGCCAGATAAGCCATAGTGGGTAAATAAAAGATCACCAGTTTTTTGAGATAAAATTTTTTTATCCACAACAATCTTAGCTATTGCTTCAATTTTTATGCCAGAAACAGTTTTGGGCCAGGTTTCAATTGTTTCCAAAGGAACTAAGGCAGGATGTATTGGCGTAAGTTTATGGCCTAATTTTTGAGCCCAGACCAAGCCATCACCAGATGAACCGAACTGCGGGGCCGCAGTTCCTCCGGTAGTGATAATTAACTTTTTAGCTACGATAGTTGAATTGTTATTAATTTTTATGTGCCAATTTGATTTATAATTAATGCCCGTAACCAAGCAATCAGTGTTAACTGTCACTTTTAGCCACAAAAGTTCATGGCTAAGAGCCTCCACAACCGAAGAAGCTTGATTGGTGCGGGGAAAAATACGGCCATTATCTTCTTCTTTCAAAATTAAACCAAGAGATTCAAAATACTGCATGGTTTTAATTTGGTTAAATTGGGACAGAACGGTTTGAATAAAATCCGGATTAGCGCCATGGTAGCGTTCAATTTTAATATCACAATTAGTCAAATTACAACGGCCATTGCCGGTGGCTAATATTTTACGGCCAATAATTTTATTTTTTTCTAATAAAATAACCGTCTTCCCAAAGGAAGCGGCTATAATTGCAGCAATCAGACCTGCTGGTCCGGCGCCAATAATAGCAATATCAAAAATTTTCATATTTAAAGTATAACGGGATAAAAGTTTTTTGAAAAGTATCAGATGTAAGATGTTCAAGATTTGCAGAGTAAAAATATTATCAAAGAGCAAGTGGCGCAAATCATGAAAAAAGCCGCAGGCTTATAAATTTATTTTAACTTCAAGCCAAGACTGCAAATCTTGGCTTTTTTTATTAAAACCCCGCGCCATGTCATCCTGAGTGCAACGAAGGATCTCTTTGAAATAGCAGTACAAAGAGATCCCTCCCTTTGTTCGGCCTTCGCCGACCGTAGTCGGCTTCGGCCGACGTAGGTCGGGATGACAGACATGGTGCGGGGTGCCAGATCACTCTTGGCTTTTTTATTAAAAAAAATGTATTATATAAACAAGATTATTAATCTTATTCTATGAGAAAATACATAATTTTCTGGGTTATTTTACTAAGCTTTGCTTTTGGTACTTTAGCTTTTGCAGAACAAATTGATAGTTATGATGTTGATATTAAAATTAACCCTGATGCCAGCATTAATGTTTCGGAACAAATCCAGTATGATTTCGGGGATTTAGAGCGTCATGGGATTTTCAGATATCTTCCAATCAAATATAAAGCCAGAGGCGGTAATTTTAAACTGCGAATTTCAGATATATCCATCACCGATGAAACAGGAAGTACTTATAATTATGTAGTAACTTATCCGGGCGATAGAATTCAATTTAAAATAGGCGACGCAGATATTCTTATCACAGGCAAACATACTTATGTTATAAATTATACAATCAAGAGGGCTATAAATTATTTTGCTGATCATGATGAATTATATTGGAATGTAACGGGTGACGAATGGCCAGTGCCTATTTTAAAATCCAGCGCCAGTATAATTTTACCTCAAGAATTTCCAACTTCTAAACTACAAGCAACTTGTTATCGCGGTACTTATGGCAGTACTGCGCTCTGTACAAGTCAAGCTTTGGACACCATGGGAGTGGCATTTAGCCAAGATTTATTAAATTCCAATGAAGGTTTAACCGTGGTTTTTGGCTGGCCCAAAGGCATTGTTAACCAACCAACAGTAGTAGAAACATTTTTAGAAACATTAAAAGATAACTGGATAATGTTTGTACCTCTATTAGTTTTAATCTGGTTATTTTTACACTGGTACACACGTGGTCGCGATCCCGAAGGCAGAAAAACAATAATTGCTGAATTTGATGCACCTGATAAATTAACTCCGTTTGAAATAGGTATGCTGATGGATGAAAAAGCTGACAATAAAGATATTTCAGCTGAATTAATCTATTTAGCCACTTTGGGCTATTTAAAAATAAGCAAAGAAAAAGGTGATTATAAATTTATTAAATTGAAAGATGAAAATGATTTGACCAATGAATTTGATAAAAAATTAATGGCAGATATTTTTGGAGGCAAAACAGAAGTTGATTTGTCAGATATGGATGAAGTATTTTACAAAAATTTAAATGAATTAAAAACGCAAATTTATCAGGCGACTACTGATAAGGGTTATTTTAGATCAAGGCCTGATAAAGTCAGATTAACTTACTATACTATTGCTGTGGTTTTAGCAGTTATTGGCTTTTCGATTGCAGGAATTTGGGGTTGGCTGGGCATTGTAAGCTTTATTATTAGCGCTGTTATAGTCGCTATTTTTGCTTCTTTCATGCCAGCCAGGACATTAAAAGGTGTTTTAGCAAAAGAGCACACCTTGGGCTTAAAAGAATATTTAGTAGTTGCAGAAAAAGCCCGTTTAGAATTCCATAATGCGCCAGAAAAAAATCCAGAACTTTTTGAAAAACTTTTGCCTTTTGCCATGGCTTTAGGCGTAGAAAAAAAATGGGCTAAACAATTTGCAGATATTTATAATACCAAGCCAGATTGGTATAGTGATTCTGGCACCAGTACCTTTAATGCCATGTCTTTGATTAATAGTTTAAGCAGTTTTCGTTCAGAAGCTAATTCAACCTTTGTTTCCATGCCAGCCTCATCTGGCAGAGGCTCTACATCTTGGTCAGGAGGCAGCGGCTTTTCTGGTGGCTTTTCTGGCGGTGGCGGTGGTGGCGGAGGAGGAGGAAGTTGGTAAATAAAACTATATGAAAAAAATATTTACTTTATTATTTATAATTAGCTTGATTTTTTTAGTTAGCGCCTGTGTGCCAACACAACAAAAAGCACCTGTTTATCATATGAATTTAAATCTTAATAATAATTCTATGAAATTAAC
>Ga0154642_101_pt15 | contig 9159 bp, 9 predicted proteins | sample Rifle2008BG13ft_FD_116071 | JGI IMG/M metagenome (GOLD analysis project Ga0154642, IMG submission 116071) | Candidatus Buchananbacteria bacterium RBG_13_36_9 | reverse complement strand
CTTCACCTTCACGGTCTTCGTCAGTAGCCAGAATAATTAATTTAGATCTTTGGGCGATATCTATTAATTTGGCGACATTTTTTTTGGCCTTGAGCGGGATTTCATATTCTGGCTCAAAATTATTTTTGATATCAACACCCAGTGTTTTGACAGGCAAATCACGAATATGACCAAAAGAAGACTCCACTTGGAAGTCTTTACCTAAGAATTTGGTAATTGTTCTGGCTTTAGTGGGGGATTCCACGATAACTAGGGATTTGGACATTGGATGGAAATTAGAAATTAGAAATTGGAAATTTAGAATTAATTCCGAATGCCGAATTGCGAATTTAGGAAAAATATTTCATATCTCATAATTCAGCTCTCAGAATTAAACATATTACTACTATTAATAACATTAATTTATCGGCTTGTCAAATTCAGGCCAAATATTGACTTTTTTTCATGAGTTTGCTAAGCTATATTATTCCCTTATTTTAAGGGCGGACATTTAAAAAAGGAGGCAGTAATGGAAAAAACGATAACAGCTTTAAACCAAGTAATGGCTGCTCAGACAACAAACAAAACTGTAAGAGCAGAAGCAATTTGGAATAAACTGAAAAGGCAACCCAAAAAGGAGAGGGTTAATCTTCTATCATATGTTCTGTGTAATTATGGACTTATTGACGAAGACCATGTTGTTCTTAAAAATCAGGGTTTAAATATAATGCTCTGGGAACAATTATGCGGAGAGATTGGTAATGAGGTTGATGCTGAAATAGAGCGAATTTATAAAAGCAAGTGCTCAACTTCGGAGATGTGTCAAAAATTCTTAGGGTATATTTACAAACAAAAAAGTTCAAAGCGCAAGATTTTTGTTTTGGCCAGATTACTCCATTACAATTTCATTCCTCTTTTATCCGATGGGGAGCGTGAAGGCGCTATTTTCATGAATGAAGTACAATATGCTGATTTTGTGGAACGACAAAATGGCAGAGAATTGTACCAAACTATAAGCGATATAAAAATTGGCGGTTTTTCAGAATGGCCAGAGATGGCCAGCGCCATGCTTTATCAGCTGGATCAAGCGAATAAAACAGAAGATAAGCTTATGATAATGCTCATAGCTATGATTCCAGTAAGTCCTCGACCTTATTTTCCCAAAGATTTTCCTGGCGCTGAGAAAATGAGCGACGAAGACTTCAGGAAGTACAGGGGAATAGCAAAACAAAAACTCATAACTCTAAATAAGGTTTTGGATTCAAGCCTTTTAACAAATAAACCAGAAACAGCTGGAGTGCTTCTACACCTGATCAATAATGAGCCAGTTAAAGAAATTCGGATTGTCCTCGTGGCCGAACTTTTGCGCTTAAGTATGAAAAGATCTAGTATCGGTATTCTTGCCGAACTCTTGGCCGCTAGAAGACCCCCTAATATGGAGGATATATTCGCCGATATTATTGGAGACACTCTCTTAGACCCGGAAAAATGTGCCAAGTGTGAAAAAAACGACTGTCCGGCACATCCTTAACATGCTATAAAATTAAAAGCTCTTGTCAAAAAACGGCAAGAGCTTTTTAAATTCAAAATTTTTAAAATTAACTTAACAAAATATAATTTTGTCCACCTAAATTTTTAATCAGGCCTTTCATTTCCATTAAGCTCAAACAGCCAGTCACCAGAGAAACCGGCAGATTACTTTTTTTAATAATTTCATCAATATGAACCGGTTCGTGATTTAAAGTTTGGATGATGATTTTTTCTTCATTTGTTTCAGGTAAAACTTTTTGGTTGGCCACAAAACTTTTGACTTCTTGTAAATTTAATTCATCCAAAATATCCTGATAGCTGGTAATTAACTTAGCGCCTTTTTGGATTAACATATGTGTACCAATGGAATTGCGATTATAAAGCGAACCTGGCACGGCAAAGACTTCGCGGTTTTGTTCCAGAGCTAAAAAAGCAGTAATTAAAGCGCCTGATGTTTCAGCAGCTTCAATTACTAGTGTGCCCAAACTTAAACCAGCAATAATTCTATTTCTGGTTGGAAAGTTATGTTTAAGTGGCAAGGTGCCAATGGGAAATTCAGAAATAATGGTACCGCCATTAGTTAAAATGCTTTGGGCTAAATAACGGTTGGAAGATGGGTAAATGCTCTTTTGATCTAGACCGTTGCCAAGCACAGCAATGGTTTTACCATGGGCTTCAACAGCAGAATGATGAGCCAAAGCATCCACTCCTAAAGCCAAGCCACTGGTAATGGTAAAACCATTTTGCACTAGGGGTTTAACTAATTCCGGTGTGATTTGTTTGCCATAATTAGAAATTTTTCTAGTGCCGACTACTGCCAGATTGAATTTATGATTTAAATTGGTCAAATCGCCATTAATATAAAGCAAGGCTGGTGGATTAAAAATTTCTTTTAAAAGTTGAGGATATTTTTCATCTTGGACAGTAATAGCAGTAATTTTTTCCTGGTTAACTTTAGCTAATTCCAAGTCAGGGTCAATCTCTTTTCTGACAATCATAAATTCGCTGGCGATATTTGGTTCCAGTCCGCTTTTTTGCAATTCTAAAACCCCTGCTTGCCAGGCAGCTTCCATATTAGGAAAATAATTGTATAATTTTTTAAATCTGGCAGCACCGATTTTCGCAAATTGGTTGATGGCTAGCCAGTATTTTAGATCATTAGTCATACTTTAATAATAGTAGCATATTTATAGAAAGGGCAAGAAGAGCAAAAGGGGTAAGAAGGGGAAAGGGAGATTTGAACTTGACAAAGTGAGTTCCGTATGCTATAATGAAAAGTATTGTAAATGATACTAATATACTAATTTTTTATCCCGAAGGGATCCCTTTGGGACTAATAATACCAATAGGTAAAAACAGGAAATGATTAGTAGATTAGTAGCCAATTCGTAAATTAGTAACCTAAGATTAGTATCCAGAATTCTATCTGCCAGCGGGAAATTAAAAAGATCCTCCTTCTTTTTAAAAGTACCAGGAGTTAGGGTGCTTGGCTTTATGCTCAGCATTCTACGCTGGTGGGTAGAACTGTGGGTATTAATTGGGAATTAGTAATTAGGAATTGGTACTTGGAAGATTTTTTAAAATAGCACTGGCTTGGCTGGCGCTCAAAATAAACTCATAGTGATGAGAAAAAAAGGAGGACAGCAAATGGTTGTCGTTTATAAAGAGGAATACATAAGTATGAGTATGGTTTTCACCAAAATCTTGCCGATGTTTGGCGGAATGTGCGTTCATACTAACACAGGTACGATTTACACATTCAAAGCCGAAGGATCAGATGGCCGCCTTTGGTTGTACCACCGTGGCAGCAGATCCAAAGACGGGTTCGCATGGTGCGACGGAGTATGGACCGCAGTCGCTGAACGAGTAGGCGGAATCATCCGCGTACTCCCTCAGGGAGAAGGCCTTGGGCACATTGAAGGCGGCGATTTCATTATCAAAGCTGATTCATGGATGTTGAGTCGAAATGATGTTTTGGAGGTATTAGAGCTCGGAGTAACACCACCCAACCAATTTGAATTTAAATTTGGATAATTTTCGGCAGGCAGGCAAAACCTGCCATCCGCAGTTAGGCGATTTGTTGAATAACGAGTCGCCTTTTTTGTTTGATACTAATTTACTAATATTATACTAATCTACTAATAAACTCCCGGGTGTAAGTAGGGAGTTCTGGAAATATTAGTAGTATTTGTTGCAGATTAGTAGATTAGTAACCTAATTATATTTATTTTGGACTTTTTTTAAGTCCACTTTTTTGTTTGACAATCAGGTAAAAATGTGATAAGTTTTATTATTCAAAAAGCACATTAAAATATAAAGGAGGCTTCCAGATGGAACTTAAAAATTTTGGATGGAATTTGTTAACAATCGGCTTTTGCGGTACGATCTTTTTTACGCTTTTTGCGGCCTGGGGACTATGGCAGCAAGCAAAAAAGATTTGGCTAAATAAATCAGGCCTATCAGTTTCAGTCTTTTGGTTCAGCTATAACATCTTTTTATTTAGCGCCAACATTGTTTATGGATATTCCATTAATAGTTTGGCTCTAGTATTTAATGGTGTGTTGCTTAGTTTAATGCATTTTCCTGTCTTGATTGGTTTAGCTAAGTTCAAAGGCTTTAAGCCGATTCAAAAATGGTTATTCGTCCTATATCTAGGCTTAATCGTCTTATTGATAGCTTTGCCAATCAAAAGCCAGATGTATCTGCTATTTTCTTTTGTTAATATTATTGCCCTGATTACACAGCCTTGGGAAATAATGAAAAACAAGAATTCGGGCATGGTGGAGATCAAATTGATTGTAGTTTATCTAGCGAGTACCTTGTTTTGGGTGGCTTATGCTTTTGCCATTAAAGACTGGGCATTACAAATAATCTGCCCGGCCTATTTAATTATATGGATAGCAACATTGATTTTGTGGGTAAAATACAAGTAGGTTTTCGAAGAAGATTCAATTTAAGGGCGACTTGTATAAACGAGTCGCCTTTTTTATTTTGAAAAATAAAAAACACCTTGTCATTCCGAATGTAAATGAGGAATCTAGTACACCGATGTAATAGATCCTTCGACTATGCTCAGGATGACAAGGCGTTTTAATTGAATTTACTTTGGACTTTTTCCAGTTTTTCGTTTTCAATTAACATTTGCACAGCGTTGAGTGCAGCCAGAAAAACATTTTTTAATTTTTTTTCATCTTGTGAGGAAAATTTTTGTAAGACGAATTTTTCAGCCGGGATTTTTTCTCTTAACTCATTGGCAATCCCCATTCTTACTCGGATAAAATTTTTAGATTTTAATTCTTTGATAATTGAATCAATGCCTTTATGGCCGCCAGAACTGGAGCTTTGGGAAATTCTGATTTTGCCAACTGGCAAATCAATATCATCATGAATAATTATAATATCTGGCGGTTTGATTTTGTAAAAAGTTTTTATTTTCTTCACTGCCAATCCGGAATTATTCATAAAAGTTTGTGGCTTGGCTAAAATAACTTTTTCATTACCAAAAGTTCCTTCGCAGATTTCTGCCTGGAATTTTTTATTTGGCTTAAGGGATTTTAAAATCAAATTGTCGGCAATCATGTCTACAATTTGAAAACCTATGTTGTGGCGGGTGTTTTGGTATTCTTGGCCGGGATTGCCGAGGCCGATGATTAGTTTCATATTTAGTAAAAAGTTATAAAGTATAAAGTTTATCAAGTTAAATCTTTTTACTTTATAAACTTGTTAACTTGCCACTTTAGGGCAGTTTATTAGCAATAATATTTAAAGCTTGCGGCAATATTTTAATATCCAGATAAGGCAATTCTATCACTTCGCCGTCTATTTGCATATGGGTTTTTTTATTGAATGGTAAAATGTAAGCTTCTTTAACCCTGTGATATTCATAACGCCAATCCTTTTGAATGTCTTCAAATAAAAAGCGGCGGATTAAGATAAGCAAATCTTTAAAGCGCAATGTTTTTAAAATGCTGATATTCAGATAGCCATCATCAATTCTTGACTCAGGATTTATTTTTAAATTAAAAAATTTAGCGAAATTAGAAATAAAGATGCTTTGCGCTGTGACAGTATTGGAATAGCCGTCATATTTAAGAAAAAATTTATTGGGCTTAACATTAAAAAAGTTTAAAATCAAACTGATAACATAAGCCATAATTCCCCAAGCCCGCTTGGCTTTGCGCGATGTATTTTTAATCACTCTGGCATCAAAGCCGCAGCCGGCAGCTATTAAAAAATAATGGCGATGATTGATCAGTCCGACATCAATTTTAAATATCTTTTGCGAAAAACCAATTTTTAAGGCCCTGGCAATATCCATTGGTATACCCAGAGCTTGAGCTAAAATATTGCCACTGCCTAAAGGAATAATAGCTAAGGGCGTCTGGCTTTTATTTTGTAAAATCCAGGAGGCAATTTCTTTAATTGTGCCATCGCCGCCACAGGCAAAAATGCGGTCAAATTCATGAGGATTTAAATTGGCAAAAGGTCCGCTGGAAGTATCGTGCCAAACAATTTCAAAATTATATTGTTTTAAAAGGCGTTTAATCTGCTTATCTTTTTTGCTTTTTTTGCCAGCAATTGGATTGTAGATAAATAGGACTTTCATTTTTAAAATTTTTAGCTCTTTTCGCCTTTTTTTATACTGATGTTTATGGGAGTGCCAATGAGCTTGAATTTTTGGCGTAAGGAATTTTCTAAATATTTTATATAAGCTTGGGTTAGAGAATCTTTTTTGCGGATTTGTAAAGTAAAACTAGGCGGGTTGGTGCGGACTTGTTTTAAATTGGAAAGATAAGGGCGGACATTGTTTTGATTGACCTGAGGTTTATGTTTTTTGAGCGCTTGCTTTAAAAATTTACTTAAAGCGCTGTCAGAAATTTTGGTTTGTTTGGCCTGGTAAATCTGCATAGCCTGGTCTAAGACCCTATGAATATTCTGGTGCGTTAAGGCGGAGACAAAAATGACCGGCGCCCAGGTTAAATAGGGGAAATTGCGATAAATGTAATTGGTAAACTTAGCATGAGTTTTTAAATCCTTTTCCGGTATTAAATCCCATTTATTTGCAATAATTATTATTCCCACTCTGGCGTCTAGTAAAATTTTACTCAATTTATTGTCTTGGACAGTGATGGGATTGGAAATATCCAAGACCAATAGACAAAGATCTGATTGCTTGGCATTGGTGATGCTTTTTCTAACTGACATCTTTTCCAGCCCCGGGGCAATATGAGCTTGTTTGCGGATGCCGGCTGTATCGATTAAAGTAATATTTTGATTTGTATATTGGAAATTTGTATCAATAGCTTCACGGGTAGTAAAGGGTATAGGTGAAACAATCACCCTATCTTCGCCTAAAATTGCGTTCAGTAATGAAGATTTGCCGACATTGGGTTTGCCGATAATGGAAATTTTAATGGCCTTTTTTATTTCCAATTTTTTTGCTTTTCTGACTTTTTTTATTTTTTTTAATTTTGTTACAATCACATCTAAAAGGTCGCCTGTGCCAGCGCCATTAAGCCCAGAAACATAAATTGGCAGACCCAGGCCAAGTTTTAAAAACTCATAACCCTGATTTTCTAATCTTTTAACATCTGTTTTATTGGCAGCTAAAATTATTTCCTTATTAAATTTTTTTACTGCTTTGGCTAATTCTCGGTCTTGGGGTAAAAGCCCGGCTTGAATATCAACCAATAATAAAATCAAATCAGCTTCTTGCAAAGCTGCTTGAGTTTTTTTTATGATATCCAGAGAATATTCAATGTTATGGCTCGGGGTAAGTTTTTTTATTTTTTTAGAGGAGATAATTGATTGGACACCGCCGGTATCAATCAATTCAAAATTTATACCTTGCCAATAAATTTGGCCAAGTAAAAAATCGCGGGTAGTGCCGGCAATGGCGGAGGTGATGGCTTTTGGCTTTTCAAGTAAACGGTTAAAAAGAGTAGATTTGCCGACATTAGCACGGCCAATAATAATAACTTTAGGTAAATTTTTCATAAACTTATTCTAGTTTAGACACAGTTTGTTCCTGGCCTAAGATAATCAGGAAATCAATTTTAGAAGAGTATGTTATATCAGTCGGCGCTTGCAAAGATATATAAGCATTTAAATTATTTTTTAGTTCCTCTAAATCATCTGCTTTTTGGCCATTGGTTAAATCATAAATTACGTTTTGGCTGTAATTTTGCTGCTGGGCATTGCCGATTTTGACCACATTATAACCCTGACTTTTCAGATTAGTGGATGTTTTATAAGCCAGCCCTTCAATTTTAGTGCCGTTTTGGATTTCTATTTTAGTTTTTTCTTCTGGTTTAAGCTGCGCATTGGGATCAAAAACATTTTTAATCATTTGTTGCAGCTGGTAAAAAGACATATCGCGGGGCAGCAGCAGGTAGGCGCCGTTGATATTGGTAGCATAAAGCGGGCCAGTCGGACCATTTTCTAAAACTAAATTAGAAATATCTTCTGAATTTATTTTTTTGGCCAGCTTGATTAATTTATAAATTTCCCAGATATCTAAATTAGTAACAACATGCTCTTTATACATATCCAATAAAGCAGTGATTTTACGGTAACTTAAAAAAGTGGTAAAAGAAAGAGCTTCATCTTTTATGGCTTGTAAGACCTGCTGTTGTCTTCGAGAACGGGCAAAATCAGAATTTTCATTGTTTGTACCATGGCGTGAACGCGCATAGGTTAAGGCTGTCTGGCCATCCATTTTTTGCCAGCCGGTTTTAAAACTGACTGTTTGATAACCATAATCATCAGCCGGAAATGAAGGATCGACAAAACCATTTTCCACATTAATTTTAACCCCCCCCAATTCATTGATTAAATTTTCAAAGCCGGCAAAATCAACTCTGACATAATAATGAATGGGTATTTCAAAAACTTTGCTAATTAAATCAGCGGTAAATTTAGGTCCGGAGCCCTTGGACTGCATTTCGCCAAAATGATTGGCATTATTGATTTTGCGCCAGCCATAATTTGGTATCGGTACTGATAAATCTCGGGGAATAGAAATTAAGGAAATTTTATTTTCCGATGGTTTTAAAGAGGCGATGATTATTGTGTCAGTCAGGTAGGGGCCAGGATGTCCTTCGCCGCCCATGCCTAAAAGCAAAAAATTAACACGATCATCACTTTCACCTTTAAGCAATTTATCTTTACTGGCAGTAAAACCAAAATTACGGAAGATATTTATTTTTTCTATATTATCGGCAATACTTTCCCCGGAAAAAATAACCTGGACCGAAAAAACCAAAATAAAAATAACTAAAAACATCAAAGGATAGAAAAGAATCTTTAAGGATAAGTTCTTCCCTCGTTTATGTTTTTTTTCCAATGGTTTTAGAAAGTTAATTTTGGGGTTGTGCATTTTTTTTAATAAAAGATAAACGGTAAAACATCTTACCTCTACTATTAATTTAACCAAAAAAAATAAAAAGTTTCAAGTTTTGCGATTTGCTAAGATTATATTTTTATGTTACAATTTGGATATCATCGTGAATTTAATAATTAAAATTCTATAAAATAATGAAAAATCCCTTAAAAAATGAGACAAATCAGTTTGAATGGAAGACCAAATCTAATTATGAATCACTGGGACGGACAATCGGTGAATTTGTTATTGAAATTATTAAAGTGGTT
>Ga0154642_122_pt1 | contig 9275 bp, 9 predicted proteins | sample Rifle2008BG13ft_FD_116071 | JGI IMG/M metagenome (GOLD analysis project Ga0154642, IMG submission 116071) | Candidatus Buchananbacteria bacterium RBG_13_36_9 | reverse complement strand
CGCGGGTCCAAAAAAGTATTTTTAAATAAACAGGGTAAAAAATAGTGACTAAGATGCCAGAAATTACTATTTCCTTGATAAACGGTTTAAAAAGCAAATAACAAAGGAATAAAATGCCCACAACTATTATCAGCAAGAAAGCGTTAGAAAAATTTTCTTTATTATTGTTTTTTATAGCCATATGATTTTTATTAATTATCTTAAAAACATTATAACAAAAAATTAAGGCCTTGTCATATAAAAACAGCTCCCGTAAAAAAGAGCTGTTTTGAAATTATTTGGTTTCTTTGTGCAAGGTATGTTTGCGGCAATGTTTGCAATACTTTTTAAGCTGCAATCTTTCCTTGATGATCTTTTTGTTTTTTCGCGAATAATAATTTGTTTTTTTGCATTCAGTGCATTCTAACTTTATCAATGTTTCCTGCGACATAATAAATTATTGTTATTAGTTATTGATTATTTGTCTAGGCATTCTATAAGCCGGGAGAGGGATTTGAACCCACAACCTGCTGTTTACAAAACAGCTGCTCTACCATTGAGCTATCCCGGCATTATGTAAAATATTTTAGCAAAATATTTTAAGCTTGTCAAAATAAGCATTAATTTTTAGTTAAAATACGGGACATGCTATAATTAGATTAAATTAATCTATATTTTTGCCAAAGATACAAATAAATCCTTGACTTGAAGGGTAAATTAGTGTACAATTTCTATATATTTTGGGTCGGTACCAAAGCGGTCAACTGGGGCAGACTGTAAATCTGCTGGCTTACGCCTTCGGAGGTTCGAACCCTCCCCGGCCCATAAAAAAAATCCCGCTCGCCGGATTTTTTTTAATTGAGCCGTTATTGAGCCGTTGTGGAGATTTTCCGCCAAAGGCGGACCAGCCTTTGGCTGGGAACCAAGAGCCGTTGCGCGGAATTGAACCGCGGACCTACTCCTTACCATGGAGTTGCTCTACCAGCTGAGCTACAACGGCCAGATACAAGTTTATGCATAAAACGCACAAACATTTTATTTATTTTAAAACTATTTTTAACGTATCAATTATGGATTACTTATACTTTTATCTGGCCAATGGCGCGATATTAAGCACTCCGGCAAGCGAAGCTGGTAGACCGTCCATAATTTAAATAACTTCCTTAACTGCTTGCCTACCGTAGCTTTAGCGGAGGTAGGCTTGCCCGCCATAGCGTAGCGAAGGCGGGAGCTACAACGGCACGATATTAAGCTACCACAACTTCAGCAAGCGAGGTTGATAAATTATTGCCCTTTATAATTCCTTAATTTTATTTTCAAATTCAGCTATTTTGGCATTCTCCGGATTTACTTCCTTGAATTTCGCCAAAGTAGTTATGGCTAAATCCTTATTTTTCGTTACTATGCAAATATTTAATAATAAATCGAGATATTTTGGATTTTTAGGGCTGTTACTTAAAGCCTTATTACTATAAACCAAAGCCTTGTCAAAATTTTCTAATTTATAATAAATCTCAGCTAATTGAAAAAATGCCGGCACATCATCCTTGCTTATTTTTAAAATATGCATGAATGTCTGGATTGCTTCTTCATATTGCCTTTGTGAAAAATAAATCTCACCCAAGCCCCTGTAGGCGGCGATGTTTTTAGGGTCTAAATTCAAAATGTCCAGATATTTTTTCTCTGCTTCTTCAAAATTTTCTTTTTTAGCCAAATCACCTCCTTCAGCCAATAAATTTTCCATCTTTTTTTCTGAATTTTGGAATTCTTCTTTGGTCACTAATATTTCTTTTTGGGCCTTACTTTTATACTTTTCTTCCAGTCTGACAATTCCTTCCTGCAAGGATTTATATTTCCTTTGTAAAAAATTAGCAACCAACTTTACAAAAGGTTTGATTTTACCGTAAAAAACTTTAGCTTTACGCTCCAGCCGTTCCTCCATTATTTTTTTCCTTGTTTGGGATTCCTTTTCTTCGGGAATAGAATTAATATCAAAAGCAGCCAGTAAAGGCAACTTTTTAATGACTATCGACAAAATCACGGCCAAACAAACCAAAATGATAATAAAAGGAATTATATTATACATATAATTTAGATAGACCTTATTATAGCATTAAAGCTTGTCACTTTCAAGCTGGCTCCGCCTACGAGGGCTCCATCAACTTCCTTTAGGCCCAAAATATCTTTACTATTTTCCGGATTGACGGTTCCTCCATAAATTAAATTAACTCCCAATTCTTTACTTTTATATTTTTTTTGCAGTAAATCTTTGATATATTTATGGGTTAAAATAATATCCTGCAAATTAGCGGAGTGCTTGATTTTACCTTTCTGGAACGTAGAAATCGCCCAAACCGGCTCATAGGCGATTAATATATCCCGCAAATTCTTAATTCCTTTCAAAGCAGCCCCTAATTGTTTTTTTAATATTTGTTTTGTCAATTTTTTCTTGCGCTGCTGCGCATTTTCACCGATGCAGATTATGGGCTTTATTTTCACTTTTAACAAATTTAAAACTTTAAGGTTAATAATATCATCGGTTTCCTTAAAAAAAATCCTTCTTTCAGAATGGCCGACAATACAATAAGTACAGCCTATTTCCTTGAGCATTTTACCCGAGACCTCGCCTGTATAAGCTCCTTTGGCAAACTGGGAAACATCCTGGCCGGCTAATTTGACTTTGATGGCTCTTTGCTTCAATGCGCATAAAAAAGTATAGGGGGCGGCAATCACGATTTCATTATTGGACTTGGCAAGTTTTTTAATAAAATTTAAAGTCCTGGGAATTGATAAATTCATTTTCCAGTTGGCAATAATTATTTTTTTCCCGCCAGAGGCGGACATATTTAGATCTTTCATAATAATAAGTTCTAAATCTTAAGTAAATTTATAATTTTTTGTTTATCTTTATAAGGACTGACTATGACCAAATTTAACTTTTTCATGTCAAAAATTTTTTTAGCCGCGGCATTAACCCGTTTTTTAGTGACTGCCATAACTTTTTCAATTTTCTGTTTGGGCGTCAGAATCCTGTCGGCCAATAAAAATTCACGGCCATAAAATTCAGCTAAGTCGTTTAATTCCTCCAATTGCATTATTAATCTGCCTTTAATAAACTTCTTGGCCTTGATTAACTCTTCATTGGTAATGCCTTTGGTTTTTATATCTTTTATTTCTTTCATAATTAAAGAAATCGCTTTCTGCAATTTATTAATATCCAAGCCGGCCCTGATTAAAAGGTCGCCAGTATCTTCATAAATGTCTGCCTGAGACCTGATATAATAGCAGAGCCCTTGCCGTTCGCGAATATTAATGAATAATCTTGAACTCATGTTTCCGCCCAATATCGTGGCTAAAATATAAAAAGCATAAAGTTCCGGATCAAAGTAAGAATAAGCGGGAAAGCCAATGGCTAAATGAGCTTGATTTGTATTTTTATATTTTAATAATATTTTAGGCGAATTTTGTTTAAGCCGCAGCGGGGCAAATTTCCCCTTTTGGGCAAACTGGCGTCCAAAGGTCTGCTGAGCAAAATATTTATTCAAAATCGTTTTAATATTTTTTTCAATCTTGCCGGCTACAACCAAAACAGCATTACAAGGCGCATAAAATTTATCCAAATAATCAATGATGTCTTGCCTGGTTATTGCTCTAACCGAATCCCTGGTTCCGGCAATATTATGCTCCAAATCACTGCCCTGAAAGATTGATTCCTCAAATAAAATTTCCGCATATTGGACTGGCTGGTCCTCATACATCTTTATTTCTTCCAAAATAACCCCCTTTTCCTTTTCCAATTCTGTCTTGTCAAATTTTGAATTAAAAACAATATCAGACAAAATTTCGCAAGCCAGTTTAAAATCATCGCTATTAACTTTTAGATGATAGCAGGTATGATCTTTGGCAGTATAGGCATTGTATTCAGCGCCAATAGTATCCAGCTCTTTTGATAAAATCAGGGTAGAAGGCCTTTTTTTGGTGCCTTTAAACATTAAATGTTCAATAAAATGGGAAATGCCGAATATTTTATTTTCTTTTTCATAACGCGAACCGACTTTATAAATTAAAAACAAAGCCAGGGACTGGCTTGCTTCTTTGGGAGCCAAAATAACAGGCAAACCGTTTTTTAAAAAGATTTTTTGAAACATAAAAAATTAAAGGCCAAAGGATAAAATCTAAAGTATGAAGTATCGATTTATACTTCGTCCTTCGGACTTCATACTTAATTAAAATTACTCAACCTTAAAAGCGACTTTCATATTCACCCGGTACTCAACGATTTTATTATCTTCCACCACTGCTGTCTGGCCAATCACATCAACGCCGCTAATGCCGCGAATCGTCTGGCCTGCTCTTTTAACGCCGTCGGCAATAGCATCTTCAAAACTTTTAGGCGAATTGCCTATTAATTCAACGATTTTGATACACATATTTTTTGAAGGCCGAAGGACGAAAGATGAAGTTGATTAGTTTCTAACTTCGGACTTCATACTTCGGACTTGATTATACTTATATTTTACCACAATTTAGCCGAATTTACATCTTAAATTTTTCTAAAAAATAATCCCTTAATTCTTCGATATTTACCCGATCCTGTTTCATGGTGTCCCGATCCCTGACCGTAATCTTTTTATCTTCCAATGACTCAAAATCAACGGTTAAGCAATATGGGGTGCCAATTTCATCCTGGCGGCGATAACGGCGGCCAATTGAACCCGCAACATCATAGGCGGTCATAAATTCTGTCCATAATTTTGCCTGAATATCCTTCGCGACTTTTTCCAGGTCTGGCTTTTTTGATAAAGGCAAAATTGCTATTTTAATCGGGGCCAAACGCTTGTCTAAGCGCAAAACAACTTCCATTTCTTTGGTGCTGTCAGTGGTTGTTGTCCTTCCACCCTCAATCTCTTCATAGGCATCAAGCAAGAAAACTAAGGCAGCCCGATCAGCGCCGTCTGAAGTTTCAATGACATAAGGAATAAATTTTTCTTTTGTTTCCTCATCAAAATATGACAAATCTTTTCCGGAAAATTTTGAATGCCTTGATAAATCCCAATCACCGCGATTATGGATCCCTGCCAATTCATTAAAGCCGCCAAATGGATAATCATATTCAATATCCCAGGCCTCTTTGGCATAATGCGCCAATTCATCTTTAGCATGTTCGCGTAATCTTAGCTTCTCTTTTTTAACGCCCAGATCCTGGTACCATTTCATTCTTAAGGGCTTCCAGTAATCAAACCATTTCTTGCCCTCGTCCGGCTTAATAAAATATTGCATTTCCATTTGTTCAAATTCACGCATGCGAAAAATAAAATTGCCCGGCGTAATTTCATTTCTAAAGGCCTTGCCGATTTGGGCAATGCCAAAAGGCAGCTTCAGGCGCATTGATTCCCTTACATTCTCATAATTAGTATAAATGCCCTGACAGGTCTCGCCGCGCAAATAAGTAACAGAAGCCTCGTCTTCAACCGGACCAATATGCGTTTTCATTAATAAATTAAAAGATCGCGGTTGAGTCAAATCCCCGCCGCATTCAGGACATTTAATTTCATCAAAAGTTTCTGGCTTTTCCTTTAAATAACCGGGCTCCAAACCTTTAGCTTCTAACAGATGATCAGCCCTAAATCTTTTTTTGCAGCTTTTACAATCAACCAAAGGATCTGTAAATCCCTCAATATGGCCTGAAGCTTCCCAGACGCGGGGATTCATTATAATTGAAGCATCTAATCCTACAATATCCGGCCGCTGCTGCACCATGGTTTTCCACCATTCTCTTTTGACATTATTTTTAAATTCTACGCCCAAGGGGCCGTAATCATAGCAAGAAGCAAAGCCGCCATAAATTTCAGAGGACTGAAAAATAAAACCGCGTCGTTTGCAAAAGGATACGATTTTTTCCATTAAATTTGATTCACTTACTATTTTTTCTTTTTTAGACATAATTTTAGTAATTAATTGTAAATTCTAAATCCTAAACCCTAAACAAATTTTAAATTCAAATGACCAAAACATTTTTGAATTTTGAACATTTAATATTTGATATTGTTTAGAATTTAGAGCTTAGAATTTCGGATTTAAATAAAAAGAGATCCTAAAACAGCAAATAAAACCAAATTAGCCATCTTGGGACCCCTTTTGTTGAGGGCGGTTCCACCCAAGTTCCCTCCGAAGCTTTAGCGTAGGAGGGCTCTCATTATTACAGCTCAGGGGCGCCAATCTCCCCTTCAATGCTGTATAATAAATTTTTCTTACAATAAATTATAATTAAATAGTCATTATTTCTTCTTCTTTTTCTTTAGTTATACTTTCTAATTTTTTATTAATATCAGTCACATAATTGTCCAAATCAGCCACATATTTATAGCGGTCATCCTGGGTAATTTCTTTATTTTTTTCAGCGGCCAAGATGCTCTCTTTAACCTTATCCCTGATTTGCCGTATGCTTATTTTAGCAGTTTCCAATTTTTGACTCAAGACCTTAAGCAATCCCTTACGGTTTTCTTCGGTCATCAGCGGCACCTTGGCAATTATTTTATTGCCGGCATTGACTATTGATAATCCCAAATTGGAAAAATTTAAAGCTTTTTCAATTTCTTTCAAAAGATTTTTATCCCAGGGTTCAATGCTAATGCTTTTGGGTTCAGGGATACTAATGGACGCTAATTGCTTTAAAATTTGTTTTCCGCCATAGGCCTCAATTAATAGATTCTCCACTATAGCTGTCTGAGCGCGTCCTGTGCGCAAAGTCATCAGATCTTTTTTAAGATGCGCGATGGCATTTTCAAATTCAGTTTTATTTTGACTAATATATATATTTAATTCCGCCATAAGTTTATTTATAGTTATTTTTTAATTCCCTTTCCCCCTATATAAATTATTTTTGAATCCTTAGAATCTATCAGTAAAAAATTAACCATGCCAATCGTCGGCGGCTTTTGCGGCGCCCAATTTTTGCCATTATCCACAGATTTATAAAGCGTGCTGTCAGTACCATAATATATCACCTTATTATCCTTGGGATCAATTGCCAGAGAATAAATATTAACTCCGCGTTCAGGCGTAATCAGCTCAATGCTCTCCCACTTTACTCCCCCATTAACAGTTTTTAATAAGCCGAATCTTGAAGCATAAATAAAAGTGTCCTTTTGCGTCATATCTTGGACAAGATAGCGGCAAATTCTTGATTCGGGGAACTGGTTCAAATCATTATTAATATCGGTTTCTTGCTTATCAGAAAGCCAGGTTTTTGTTCCGTCAGTTGTTTTAAAAATACCTGCTGATTCAGTCAGAAAATAGATTATTCTGGTATCGTCTTTGTCTATTAAGATCTGGATTATCGGATTATTGAAGGACTTCTTTAACTGCCAGGTCTTGCCAAAATCTTCGCTTTTTAAAACTTCTCCCTTATTATTGGCGGCATAAACAACATTTTTATTATAATCTTCCGTTGCAATGTCTGTTATTTGCAAATCAGGCCTGGTCTTATCAAAATAGACCTCGCTGAAAGTGCGCAAACAATCAGAAGATTTATAAATGGATTGTCCGGCAGTCACAAAGACATTGCATTTGTTAAAATAATCAATGGCAATATCATTGATGGGAACATAGCCAAAAAGTTGGGCAAATTGCCAGCTTTCGCCGCCGTCAAAAGAATAATACATGCCCTTGTCGCTGGCCAAATACAAAGTCAGGTTATCATTGGGATCCATGACAATCCTATTGACGCTGACATCGGAAATGGCTAAGGGCTTGCCTTCAGCATTCATCAAGCTAACAGCCGATTTCCAGCTTAAGCCCGAATCAGCGCTTTTATAAACACCCAAATGTCCCGTGGCTAGAGGAGCTGGCCCGGATGTTATCTTAATACAGCCGCCTGCGGTCAGCAGCACAACAAGCAGCATAACGAAAATAAAAATTTTAGATAATTTATTTTTTTGCATAATTATATGCTTAAAATTAAATTTTCAGCCGCTAAGCGCGGATTAATATTATAATTTAAATATTGTTTTATTTTTTTAATCTGATTCAATATCTCCAGAATCTTTGGCGTTGAATAAGTGAGGGCTAAATTTTTAATTTTATCGCGATAATGCTGGTTAACCAGCAAATTGTCCAGATTATTTTTACTGGCTAAAATATCCCGTAAAATTAATTGCCAATAACCAAGCTCGGTCTGTAAAAGTGTGGCGGCCTCCAGGGGATTTTTTGCCGCAGAAAAAATTGATTCTATACTTTGAAAATTTGCCGTTAAATCATGACTAAATAAATTTAAAAGGCCGTCCATTTTTTCTGAATATTCATTGAGGTATTCCGGCTGCACTAAAAAATTAATTGCCGTCCCGATCTGGCCGCCTGCCAAAGCAGTAAAAATTTTCGCTTGTTCCCGATTGGCGCCCAAAGTTATTAAGTGGCGGAAGATTTCTTCTTCTTTTAGCGCCCAGAATTTTATCACCTGACAGCGAGAGACAATGGTCGGCAAAAGCTGAGTAAAATCTTCGGCAATTAATATCAGCATTGTTTTGGGCGCGGGCTCCTCCAAAATTTTCAAGAGGGCATTTTGCGCGCTTTCACTTAAATCTCCGGCGCTTTCAATCAAAGCAATTTTATAAGAATTCAAAAATGAAGTTAAACTTAAAAATTTATGCATTTCCCTCACCTGTTCCACGCTGATATTTTTCTTATCATCTTCCTTTTTTAAATAAAAAACATCCGGATGAATGCCTCTGGCCAATTGCTGGCAAAAAATGCATTCATTGCAGGGCCAAGCAGCCGCTTGCAGCTGCTTTTGCTTATGATAATCCTCGCATAAAATTGAAGCAATAAACTTCCGGGCCACTAATTTTTTGCCTAAATGCGCTTTGCCTGAAAATAAATAAGCATGCCCCAATCTATTATTACTTAAACTTTTTTGCAAAAATTGGGCTATTTTTTCATGGCCGACTATTGGCCAATTGAATTTATTCATAAAATGATTATAGCGAAAAATTGCATTAAAGTAAAGTCATTATCTCTATAATAATTCAATTAAAAAACACAATCTGAAATTGATTGCGCTATCTATTATAAAATTAAAAAGCAAAACTGCTTAGGCGATTAAAATTGACCTTTTATAGGCCTCTAAATTTTCCAAGGCAATACCTGTGCCTTTAGCCACGCAAAATAACGCGTCATCAGCCACATAAGCCGGCACGCCAGTCGCTTTGGAAATCAATTGGTCGACATTGCGCAGCAAAGATGTGCCCCCGCTCATGATAATGCCCTTATCAATTACATCAGCTGCCAGTTCCGGCGGC
>Ga0154642_105_pt5 | contig 10127 bp, 13 predicted proteins | sample Rifle2008BG13ft_FD_116071 | JGI IMG/M metagenome (GOLD analysis project Ga0154642, IMG submission 116071) | Candidatus Buchananbacteria bacterium RBG_13_36_9 | reverse complement strand
TTGTGGCGAAAAAATCAAAACGGAATAATAATCCGGGAATAAAAAGCCGATTCTACAGCGCGGAACCGGCTTTTTTAATTGATTTAATTTTAACTAATTCTTTTTCTAATTTCTTTTTCTAATTTATTCATATAAATTTTAAATAAACTTTTTTTCATAGGCACGCCGGTAATTTCTAAAAACCCCTGACCGCTAACTTTTTTGCCAGCGCACTCCCCTTCTACTTTAATTGCTCCCTCCCAATAATTCAATGGCCCGAATATAATTTCCTGTTTTTTATTGACTGGTTCAGCTATTAATTTAATACCCCAGTCGGGCAAATAAATATCGTAGCCTAATTGGTAGACGGCTCCTGTTTCCGGGCTGGCATATTTTGTGCGCTTTAATTTTAAAAATAAATTATCAGATATCTTCTGGCGATTATTTTTATCTAACATTGTCGCATGAAAAACCTTATTCTTGTCTCCATAAACAAAACAAATAATATCCACTCCATTATTTAATTGCAAAGAAAACCAGGTCCATTTGTCATTTTTAGTAAAAGGCGTTTGTGCCCATTGGTGATCCATCCAAGAAAGACCAGCAACTTCCAGCCATTTATTTCCTACTTTAATCAATCCTTTGGTCTGCAAACGACTTAAAGAATAATAATAAGTTGCCTTTTCTCCTAAATCAATAAATCCTTTATTATTAACCAAAAGCGGCCTTTTTTTGGAATATAAATTCAGGTCAACAAAGTCATTTACAATCTGATAGTTAAAAAGTTTTGTTTCCTCAATTACACATGAATTATCATATTGTACCCAGAGTAATGGCAAAGTAAAGCTTTTTTTATCCACCAAAGAAACGGGCGAAATTTTACTCCACATTTTATGCTTCTGGTGATCAGTCAGCATATAATGAGCAAAATACCAGGTTTTAAAAGGTAATCTTTTAGCCAAAGGAATGGCAACTTTTTTGGGCTTCGCAGCAAACAAGCAATTCATATAGGAAAAAATTTTGCTATTTTTGGTTTTTAAATGACCATTAAAATACCACCATTCAATAATATGATCGTGCTTTTGCTCATCACGGGGAAACTTAAGAGGTTTAAATTTTTCTTTTCTCATATTTATGAATCCAAATAATCAATTAATTCTAAGTAATTTAAACTTGTATATTGCCAATTTTCAGGCAAACCATGTTTTAAATGATTATAAACCGTGTAATCATAATGATAATCCCAGTCCTTTTGTTTCCTCAAATGGTCATCATGGAAGCGAATATAATGGTCGAAAAAGGACAATTGCCATTTGAATTTTGGAAAAGGATTTGAATTACCAAACTTTTCAATAAATTTTGATTTGTAAACATCAATATCAAATTTTTTAACTTTGAAATCAAAATCAATATTTCTCTTAAACAAGCCATTAATAAACCCTCTTGCTCGTAGGCGAAACGCCGGCGTTTCGCCTACGAGAGGATTGATGTATTTCGGAGTATAATCCATTGCAACATTGATATCACGTGACACATTCTCCTTCAATGATTTAATAACCTTTGAAACATTAAATTGATTATTTGGTTCAATCAACAAATTCACATGGTCATAAATTATTGAAAAGGCATATAACTTAAACCCTTTTAATTGTTTACAAATCTGCAAATTCTCTATAAATAAATCACAAAAAATTGGCTCCTTAAAATACGGATAATTGTTTTTCGTTTTAATTACAATATAATAAATTGCACCTGGAAAATTAACCCGTTTAAATGAATTGCGATATAAATCCCCCATTTAAAAATTTTTACGGCTGTAAAATATCTTCGGTTCGTCCATTGATGGAAATAACTACGTTTTTTATGGATGAAAATTGTTTTAAAGTTGTCACTATTTGCGAATTAATGGCAGCTACGCGGCATGAACCGCCGACCTGAAATTCTAACTGTTCATCAAAATCAGCATAAGCAGTACTATCTTTGATGGTTATTTTTTGCAAGGCAACTCCAGAATTTATAGAAGTAAAATAACCTGTATTATGTTCCTCTTCATTTGGCCCCTTGAGTAATTCCTCAATTGCGGCTTTAGCCGTCGCAGTTGTTTTAATAATTTTTCTTTCAACTGGAAAAACAATACTACAATCCATTGCCCCAGGATTTTTCTGTTCATTACCGAAAAACACTTTAATTGTCATTTGTTCTACTTTTAAATTAACCGAAAATTCAACTTGCTTTTGATTCTCAGGCGAGCCAGAGGGATTATCATTCATAAAAATTAATTTTCCCTCTTGGTCTTTATCTATTTTAAATTGTAAATTTGCTTTAAAAGGGACATATTCTGTTGTCATCCAATCACTTTGGGCTTGAGCCACAGTTGAAGCGATTTCCTTACCGCTTGCATTCAAAAGCTTGATAGGAAAACTGGCTTCAAAATACCAATTTCCCACAGCCTTACCCTCAATTTCAATTGGGCTAGAAATATCAGTATAGGCAATTGGCTTGGCGACTACAATCGGATTTGTAATTATTGCTTGTTTTTCAAAATAATAATTTTTATTATTTGTTAAATTATAAAACCATAGTTGAGGGACAACATTATCATCATTATCCCAATACATTCCATCTATAACAAATTTCTCATCATCAAGCCAAATTACTTTATTAAAGCCACAGCTCGTACCGCACCAAAATAAATTAACACCTTCATCACCCTTAAGACACAAATCAACTCCTGTATCTGGTTGATCATGATAAATCAAAACATATCTACTTTTATCAGGCGACAAATACTTTTTAGCATCTGTTTCTAAATTTAAATAAACAGGATAGGTCAATTTTATTAATTCTGGCTTAAAATCTTCTTCTCTAATTTTCTTAAAATCAGATAAATTAAATTCTTTTGTCGAAGTAACTGCCATAAACCAATCGGCCAATTCTTTCTGCAGTAGGCCAGCATAGGGTCTTAATTCTTCAACCACATTGCTGTAATTTTGATTCTCTATTTGATCACTATTATTAATATTTGCACCCGGACAAGGAGTTGTGGGCATAGATGACTCCGGCTGTCCGTGTTTTATCCATTCCCCATTTACACATATCCAATTATCTTCTGGCCCGCTTAGAAATCTAATACCTAAAACTATTATGCCTAAAATTATTATTACACCTACGATAATTAATAAAGTTTTTTGATTCATAATTTTAAAAATTAGTAGTTATAATTTATTAATCCAATTTTTAAATATCAATTTAATTTCAGCCAAATGTTCTTTTTCTCTAAAAGTATGATAAGCACCTTTAATAATATGTAATTCTTTAGGCCCTGGTAATGCTTTATAAAGCAACTTTTGATGTTCTGGCGGTGTTGAACCGTCTTTTTCACCAACTATTAATAAAATCGGCAGATTTAATTTATCTGCTTCGGGCAAAATATCATATTTTAAACGATCCTCAAATTCTGTATATTTTAAACGTTTAATAACACCTGGCTTTGACATGCTCAGATCTTCTCTGTACCCCTTTTCCTTCCATTCTCGGATATAATCAGCTCCATGTGCTTCTATGCTTAATTTGCCAGAAACAACTGTTGAAATCGGTGCTAAAGCTTTTACCTCATTAGGGTGTCTTTGAGTATATAAAATTGAACAAATACCGCCCATGCTATGACCGACCAGAACAAACGGCTCAATATACCAATCTTGTTTTTTCGCCCAGCTTATCACATCCTCCAAATCTTCATAATAATTTGTTGCAGTTGCATCTTCATATTTTCCTTCGCTTTCCCCAAAAGTATGAGTCGAATCATAACGTAAGACAGTATAGCCAGCTTCTTTAAATACCCGGGCAAATGTTTCAATATGGTCCTGTTCTTTAAAGCCACCCAAGCCATGCAAAACAATAGCTAACCCTTTTGGCTGAACTGCTTTTTCTAATAAAGTCACTATTTTAAAATTATGCCTATTTTTTATTATAATTTTTTCCATAAATCCTATTTATCCCGGCCTGCTAATTGGCCGCACGCTGCTTTAATATCCCGACCAAAACGATAGCGCTCAGTCACTTTAATCTTATTTTTACTTAAAATCTCTTTAAACTTTTTAATTTTTTCTGCAGGTGAAGATTTAAAACCCTGAGTCGGATTATAAGCAATTAAATTTATAACGTAAAGAGATTTTGGCAATAATTTCAATATTTCAACTAATTCTTCGGCCTGTTCCTCTGAATCATTATAATCCTTAATCATCAGATATTCAAACATTACCTGGCGATTAGTTTTTTTAAGATAAAAATCAACAATTTTTAAAATACTTTTAATTGGATATTGCTCGTTATATGGTATTATTTCACTGCGTAATTCATTATTGGGAGCGTGCAATGAGATTGCCAAATTTATCTGTAAGGGCTCACTGGCCAATTTTTTAATACCTTCTGTGATACCCACGGTTGAAATAGAAATATGCCGTGCGCCGATATTTAAGCCATCTTTATCATTTAAAATCTTAATGGCAGCCAGCACATTATCATAATTCAAAAATGGTTCGCCCATACCCATAAAAACCAAATTGCTAACCCTCTCCCCTGTCTTTTTTAATTGGCGGGCAAAAAATAAAACCTGGCTGATAATTTCCCAGCTGTTTAAATTCCTTTCAAACCCCATTTTTCCGGTCGCGCAAAAAAGACACCCCAAAGGACAGCCAACCTGAGAAGAAACACAGACAGTATTTCTGCCATCTTCATGTTTAAGTAAAACTGTTTCAATTTTGGCATTGTCGCTAAGCGTCAGTAATGCTTTTTGCGATTCTTTTGCTTTGGTCTCAAAAATTTTAGCTTTTATTTCCAAAGGGAATTCCTGATTTAATTTGCCACGCAAAGCTAACGGTAAATTACTGGCTTTCTGCCAATCATCAATTAAATCTTGAAAAATAGCAGCATAAACTTGCTTTAAGCGATAAGTCGGTTCTGATTTTAAAATTTTATTTAATTTCTCTAATTCCATATATTAATCGTAACTTAAAAAACCATTTTAGTAAAACAAAACGCCCTTCTCTATTGATAGAAAAGGGCTTATTTATCACAGATAAATTCCCAGCATATTAGCTTATGTTGCCCTTTGGCAGTTAAGTTATTCGGGTCTGCAAAGTCAATTTTGGCCATACGCAAAGTTTTGAACTTTAGTTCACCTGCTTTTTTCACTGCGTCCGCCTTGTTTTCACTCAAACCCAGGTCAACATATTTTTTTCCTCCTAAGGTATAGATTTCAATGCCTTGATTAAGATTGTCTTTGGGATCAGCAGGTCTGCAGATCATATACAAGATGGGCATAGGAACCTCCTTTTTCTGGATTTGTGATTAAATTTAACTGATTTTAATAAAAATGTCAAATAAAAAAGCGCCCCAATTATTCCCTTAGGGCGCTGACTAATTATCCTCAAACTTTATAAATTCAACTTTTTTCTTGCCATTGATATTGGCTATTATAACCCTGGCAATTAGCCAATCAGTTAATTTATAATTCCCTTTTATTCTGACAACTTCTTCTTTTGTCGGATATAAGTTCGCAACTGAATAATTTTTATCATCGACTGAAAAAATATTTGTACCCTCTTCTTCTTGTGTTTCCTGGCACAAGCAAAAGAATATTTCTCGCTTTTTTTCCTCAATCATTTTACCTCCTTTTAAAACCTTAGCAGTTTTAATTGATTGATTGGTTTATATGATTTGCGGTGCAAAGGACAAATATCATGCTCGTCAATCATTTGCTGATGTAATTCTGTCCCATACCCTTTATGCAAATCAAAACCATAATTTGGGTATTTTTTAGCTAATTTTAGCATAATATCGTCTCTGGCAACTTTGGCTAATATCGAGGCGGCGGCAATAGAATAAACTAAATTATCACCTTTAATTATAGTTTCCCAGGGTATTCTAATTTTATATCTTAGCACACTGGCTTTATCAATCAAGAGGTACTGAGGTTTGGGCTTTAAACTATTAATAACCTGATCAATCACTAAAGCATTGGCTTTTCCCACCCCGATTTCATCAATAATTTCATTGTCAACAATTTCTACTGTCCAAGCCAAGGCCTTGGTTTTTATTATTTCAGCTAATTTTTCCCTTTTTGGCGCTGATAACTTTTTAGAATCTTTTAATCCTTTAATCATTAAACGCTTCTCGAAAATCACGCCCGCAGCCACAATTGGCCCTGCCCAGGATCCCCTGCCGACTTCATCAATCCCAGCAACCAAATCATAACCTCTTTGCCATAAACACTTTTCTCTTTGCCAATTAGGGTGTCTCATATTTAAATCTTAAATAATTTTCTTGTATTCTCAAATGTCACTTTTTCTACTTCATCAATTGTCAATTCTTTCAAATCAGCTATTTTCTGGGCAACATATTGGACATAGCTTGGTTCATTCCTTTGTCCTCGATAAGGCTCCGGTGCCAAAAATGGTGCATCTGTCTCCACTAAAATTTTTTCTAAAGAAATTTGTCTGGCAATTTCTTGCAGCTCTTTAGCATTTTTAAAAGTTACAATTCCAGTAAAACCGATGTAAAAGCCTAAATCAATAAACTTTTTAGCTTGCTCTAATGTCCCACCATAACAATGAATAACTCCTCTCTTTCCCTCTGATCGCCAATTACCAAGTCCTAATTCCAAAACTTCCAGCATTTCATCATAAGCGCCATAGGGATCTTTTTCTTCACCCCGGCAATGTAAAATCAAGGGCAAGTCAGTTTCTTTGGCTAATTTAATAAATTCCCTAAATACATTCATTTGCATTTCCTTAACTTTGGCAATTGGGTGTTTGTCATCGGCTAAACGAAAAAAATCCAGGCCAGTTTCGCCTAACCCCACCACCTTTTTGCTCGATTTAGCGAGTTCATAATATTTTTTATAATCTCCGCCAGAGGCGGATCCGCCTTTGGCGGAAAACTTTTCTTTAGGCGTAAAAAAACTGGTTTCTTGGCCGGCAAATTCAGTTTTCTCTTCAATATCTTTAATCAAATGAATCGGATGCAGTCCAATCGCTGCCCAGACACCCAAGCCAAATTTTTCAGCAATCTCAATAGCTTTTTGGCTTGATTCATAATTTGAACCGACATTTATCATCCAGGTTTTATTATCCAAAGAACGCTGAATCACATCATTTAATTCAGCATCATATTCTTTAAAATTTATGTGCGCATGGCTATCGATTAACATAAGCAAATTAGGATCATTAAATCACAGACTGAATCTGTTTGAGCAATTCTGGCAGCATTAATTGTAATATTTTTGAAACTCCAATAAACCAAGGAGATATAGCTGAGCCCTGTAAAACGCCGATAAACCAATCTGATAGCGGAAAACGGGAAACCACAAACAAAGACAAACCAATTATTAAAATACCCTCAAAAAAGCCCAAAATTCCGCCTAGCAAGCGGTTGATGGTTTTTAAAAAAGGAATAATCGTCAAAAACTTAAAAACTTTATCCAACACATAAAAAGCAAAACCAATCAAACGGTTAAACAAAATAAAAATAAAAATAAAAGCAAAAATTCTCATTAAATTAGAATGGCCAAAAATTGATTCTAGCCAGCCACCCAGAGCATCATACCAAAGCCCGGCAAAAAATGCGCCGGCAAAAGTGCCCACAATTGCGCCTAAGGTATGAATTAAACCGAACCAAAGGCCAAACATGACAAAACCGCCTAAAATAATAAGTAAAATTACGTCAAAAAGTGTCATAGTTAAAAATAATTAATAATTAAAATATCGTTTAATTATTTTTTACTTTTTATTAGTTGATAATTTATATTTATAGTCCATAGCTCCGCATTGTGGAGCGAAGGACTACATCCATTCTTTAATAAACCAATAAACTAAAGCAAGCACAAGAATAACCAAAAAGTAAATATACCAAGGAATTTGAATATCCATTATTTCCATATTTTTAAAAAATTATTTATTTAAACGAGGGAATAAACTTTCCCCTTTTTTAATTTTTTGACCTAATGGCAAACCTGCCCATTCTTTTAATGTTTCAATTGGCTTTTTAAATTCTTTAGCTGGATTTAGTCCTAATTGTTCTAAGATTTTAGTGCTGGTTTGCGGTATAAAAGGATAAAGCATAACAGCTGTTTGGCGAATGATCTCTAAAAGATTATACATCACCTCAGCTAATACTTCTATATCTTGCTTAGCTAATTCCCATGGTTTTTCTTTATCAACATATGCATTAGCTTTTCTGATATTTTCCCAAATGACTTCTAAAGCCTGCTCAAATTGATAGGAATTAAGATAAAAATTATATCGATCCCAATCAGTTTTTAAATCAAACTCAAAAAACTTATCTTTTTTAACATCATATTTAGGCACTACGCCACCATGATATTTTTCTGTCATAGCCAAAACGCGCGAAACCAAATTCCCCAAATCATTAGCTAGGGCTGAATTATACTTTTCTTCAAATCGTTCAAAAGTAAAATCACTGTCTTCAAAAGCTGTTAAGCCAGCGCAAATAAAATAACGAGTGGCATCTGTGCCATATTTATGAACCACCTCAACTGGATTAATCACATTGCCTAAACTTTTACTCATTTTTTGACCGCCTGAATTAATAAAGCCAAAAATCAAAACCTGTTTAGAATTGGGCAGACTGGCTGACATTAACATGGCCTGCCACATGGCTGTTTGCTGGCGCAAATTATCTTTGCCTGCGACTTGTATGCCAGGCCAAAACTTAGTAAATTGTTTTTTATTTTTAGGCCAACCTAAACAGGAAATATAATTTATCAAAGCGTCAAACCAAACATACATAACCTGCTCCTCATCACCTGGCACAGGAATACCCCAGGGCATTTTTCTTTTTAAGCGGGAAATAGAAAAATCCTGCAAACCAGAAGCCACAAAATTTTTAATTTCATGCAAACGATGTTGGGGCACGATAAAATCCGGATTATCTTCATATAATTTTAAAAGTTTTTTCTCATACTTAGACCAGGCAAAAAAATAATTCTCCTCATTAATCATTTCTATTTTTTGTTTGGGATGAAGCGGGCAGCAGCCATCTACCAGTTCAGAATCACTTTTCTCTAATTCACAGCCAACGCAATATTTAACCTGATAATTTTTCTTATAAATATCGCCATTCTCCTTGCACAATTTCCAAAATTCTTGTGCTGCTTTAATGTGGTTTTTATCAGTTGTTCTAATAAAACTGTTATAACTCAAGTCCAAAGCATCATCCAGCAATTCAAATTTGGCTGCATATTCATCAACATATTTTTGCACATCTTGCCCGGCTGCCAGCGCCTGACGATATATTTTTAAGCCATGTTCATCTGTCCCGGTATTAAAAAACACTTCTTTGCCCAGCATGCGCTGATAACGCGCAATTACATCGGCTCTCACAATTTCAGCCGCAAACCCAATATGCGGCTCAGCATTAACATATGGCAAAGTCGTGGTAATGTAAAATGTCTCTTGTTTTTTCGGCATAACTTATATTATTTTATTTATTTTTTAAACTTGCAACATTTTTATTTAATTCCGTATCTTCAGGTAATCCATACTTTTTCCTAAAATTAATAATTCTTATTAAATTTTCTTTATCTACTGATGCATTTATTTTTGCCAGATTATTCAAAGCGCCTTTGCCAAGGGACATTATTAATTTAGCCATACTCTCTATGCCACCTTTGAAATATATTCTTATAAATTCTCGTATGACCGGCTCTTCACTTTCATAAAGTGAGCTATTGATTGCGACAATTTTTCGACACAAATCAAAAAATAATTTTTCAAAACTTTTATAACTATCAAATTTATCTTTGCCGCTTAAATTTTCAATTGTCAAAGCCGGAGCAGAAACTGGAAGCTCTATTTTATCTTTAACATAATCAACATAACATACATTTGTTAAAAAAACAGTCATGGCTTCATTCAACCCTTGGAAGTCTGGCTCATTTAAATTCACTTTCAGACCCAATCTTAAATTTTTAATTTCAACCTGTTCCTTATTTTTTTTAGTTCTTGTTATTTTTTGATAAGAGCTGGCATGCAACAATTCATGACAAAACACCATTAATTTCGTTAATTCATCCCATTTTTTATACCATTGTTCACTGATATAAATCCCTCCTATCCCATAAAAAGCGC
>Ga0154642_105_pt7 | contig 10311 bp, 6 predicted proteins | sample Rifle2008BG13ft_FD_116071 | JGI IMG/M metagenome (GOLD analysis project Ga0154642, IMG submission 116071) | Candidatus Buchananbacteria bacterium RBG_13_36_9 | reverse complement strand
TGGCCATAACCGACAGAAAGATAAAAAAAATTAAAAATAATAATTATAACAATAAAAATTACTATTTTACGCATAGGAATTAAGGAATTTAATCGTAAAAGGGGCTCTTAACTGATAAAAGCCCCTTTTCTATTTAAAACTGTTTTATATTAATTACTAATTTATTTTTTTGCTTTTCTGGCATACTTTTTTACCAACCAAACATTATATTTCTTAACAGCAAAGTAGATGATTACCACAATTATCACCACTAAAGCTAAATTAACCATAATTACATTCCAGGGAATTACCCAAAAAGATGTTTTAGCGCTTAAAATCTTGCCTGCTGTGCCATAAGCCAAGCCTAAATCAGCTTCATATTTGCCAAAAGCATAATTTTCTTTTTGCTGTCTGTATTTACCCCAGAAAGTATTAGCGCCCACAGCATTAGGATTTTTTACCCAAGATGCCTCAAATTTTCTAATCTGGTCTGGCAAAACATTACCCCCTGTTTCATTAACCGCTACCTGTCCGGCAACAGAACCCCACATATTCTTAATGGAAATTGTTCCCATAGGCTTTAAATGGACATTGCCATCATTTTTCACTCTGATATTAAAAGCAACTGGCAAAGAATCGAATGTCTTAGCTGTTGTTCCAAATTCTGAAATTTCAGCTATTTCTTTAACCTCACCAGCAATTTTCACTAAAACCAAAGTGCCGATGCGACTGGCAATAGCCACGTTTGAACCACCTGTTGTAGCTGCTTCTGGAGGTGCTGTGCTTAAAAAGATGGCAGCATAATGACCGCCTGGACCAGCATAATTAGGGACAATAATGCTAAATGGAATTTCAATTGTCTGGCCGCCTGGGATAGTCACATTTTCATAAGGAAATTTAATCCAGGTAGCTAAATCAATGTCTTCGCCAGTAAAAACAGGCGCACCTGCCTCACCGCCTGCCACAAAACGTTCAGCTGACAAATAATAGGTCTCGGAATTAGCTGATTCATTGCGTACTTTGATTGACTGATTAATCACATCTCCTTTAGCTGCTTCTAATTCAATGATCGGAGGTGATACTGTGATAGCTGAACTAGCCAAGGGTAAAAGTAAAACCCCGACAAGTAAAGCTATTCCTAACAAACAAATTTTTGTTTTCATATTTTTTCCCCTTGCCCTCCGTCCTGTCTGCCGTAGCTTCAGCGAAGGCAGAAGCTCTAGCATAAACGAGGGAGGACCAATTTAATTTTATTATTTATTTTAATTATTAATATTTAAAAATTGCCGACTACAGTAATAGTGACAACACTGGCATAAACACCTGCTGGTGTTGTGCCAGCGACTGAAGCTGAATGACATAAGGTTACCACATCAGAAGCAATTGGAACGGCTTCACTAGCATAAGATTGATCGCTTGCTGTTAAATCCTGGGCATTTGTCGCTGTAGTGCTGTTATCATTTGTAGTGCAAGTTGCTGAAGAATTTGTGGCAGTAATATCAACAGAATCACCTTCACTTGTACTCACGCCATATTCTTCAACGCCATATTCAGTTGTGCCGCCAGCTACATCATCAACATCATTGGTAGCATTTCTTAAATTACCATCGTCTTTAATATAACCCGTATAACCGCTTGAAGCATTTGTGCTCACCGTTGAATTATACTGGCAGGTCTGAATAGCTGTTGCGCCTAATGTACCCAATGCGCAAGTATTAGCTGATAAAGTAAAACTTAAACTGGGGTCAACATTGCCAGTAATAGAGACCTGATTAGTACCAATAACCACTGCAGCTGCACCTTCATCTTCCAGAGTATCTGCATCCCCATCAGATCCGCCAAAGGCATTATCGTCACCCAAATCATATGTTTTAATGGTGATTTTAAATGTATTATTTGTTGTAGGCGTCGTTATATGACTATTAATAATTGTTACTGTAATTTTCCCAGTAGGATCAGCGCCTTCGGTAGTAATAGGAATCTGTAAATCTTGGCCACTAACTGCGGCTGTACCTTTGGTAGGATTGCCCCCAACTTGAGTAACCGCGACATCACCATTTACTACGCTAGCAATGTTAAAGTCCGACTGAAAATTGATTTGAATACCATCATTAGTATTGACATTACCATCAGGATTAAATACAACAGTTGTTGTATTGATGGCTGTATTGGCAGTTGAGACATTCTTTCCACTGCCATCTTGCAAGGTAACTTTTACTTCGCTCATACCCCCGGCTAAGGCATTTTGCGCTAATAAACTTAAGCCAAATAAAAATAGGACAATCAGGCAAATACGCAAAAATTTTTTCTTCTTTGTCATAATTAAATATTTAGTTTGTTAATTAAAAAAATACTAAAAAATTAGTATTTTAATATATATTAAAATTAATTTTACTAAATTTGTTTAAATTCAGCGACTGCTTCATTTTGTTAATTATAAAATTATTATCTTGTCTATATTATACAATAAAAAACAATTTCTTTCCATGCAAACACCCTGTGGAAAAGTTTTCTTTTAAAATATGGGAATAAATTCATAAGTTAAAATAGTACTATAATTACCTGCTGGTGTAGTATCTGCAATATTGACTATGACAGAAACAGTAAAATCTGTCTGGTAAGAAAAATTATCTGCGCTGGCTATTATATCCCCTTCTAGATAAGCATATTTATTGGTGGTGTCATAATTAGCCGCTGTCTGGCCAATCCCGCCATCTGGATCAGCGCCGATTAAAGGCGTGGAATTACTGACTAAATTAATGCCAAATTGTTCAGTGCCAATTGTGGAATTCTGAGCCGTCCCCCCAATAGCAGTTAAAGTATAATAACTTGTCTTTAACGGTTCTCCATAAATTTTTATTGTATAACCAGAACTAGAATTAGTATAAGCAGAAAAAGTATGGCTAGTATATGCTGTAGAGCTGGACGATAATTGGCCAAAATTCAAGGTAATTTCCTGGACATTAAAACCGACAGTTGGTTCATCAGCAATGGATGAAAAACTGACTTTTTCACGAAAAGTGTTGCTTTGGCTAATAGCGCCTGATTCTGACTTAAAATTTGAATCTATTTTATAATTATCACTGTTTACTTTACCACCATAAGCACCCAAATTATCCAGCCAAATTTGATAATTGGTGCTGTCCATAGCAGCCCAGCTTTGGTGCGCTAAGGTTAAAATTATGGCAAAAACAACAATTTTAACGCTTGTGATTATTTTGTTTTTTACTTTTAGCATATATCTTTTTAAGCTTTTCTAAGGCATTTCCCAATCTTTTATCTTTTCTCCATAAATAAATTACTAATCCTATTAAAATAATAATTGGTATCCAATACCACCAGGGGATATAAAATGTTTTACTCGGGATAAATTTCTCCAGTAAGGTAAAATATACTCTTTCAGAAGGCTGAGAATTAAGTCCATTCAGACTGGCAATAGCATATAAACTATACTTTTGCGCTGCCAATTCTTTTTTCAATTTAGCCAGCCAGTTCCCATTTCCATCAGCTTGGGCATTAAAAATAGTTTCTGGTTCTGTTGATAAATGAACCGTAATTGTGGAATTTGGCGCTGCTTGGCCGGTAATAACTAAATATTCCTCCACTGCCAATTTACCTCGAATTTGTTCAAAACTAACGCTATCAATCAGCGGCGGCTCAATTATTTTTACAAATTCCTCAACAATATATTTCTTTTGCTCTTCGGCTGCTAATACTTCTTTTTTCTGCAAATCAACGTAGGCCTCAATCGCATTACCGGCATTATCTACTGCCCGCAAAGTCAATCTACTGCCTTGGCCTGAAATTTCGTCCAAATTTAAGGGGCTGGTAACTTTTTGCCAATTGCCTCCATCAATTTTCATTTCATAATAAGCTACGCCTGAACCCTTATCTAAAGCTGAGAAAACCAAATTATTTCCCTCAATTGTTGGTTTAAAAAATTCCGGCGGCGCAGTGTCAATTTTAATCTGATAATGAGTAACTTGCGTATATCCTTCGGCATATTTAGCTCTCAAATGAAAATACCAAAATCCATCACTAATATTATTAAAGGAAAACATTTTTTCCTGACTGGATAAATAGCCATAATCAAGCTCAGTCAAAGGATTTTGATCTAAATTAAAAATATAATTTTCAGCCTCCTGATACGGCTGCCAGACAAATTGTGGCTGATTATTAGCATACCACGTATCCTGATTAGGATGAGTAGGCGAATTAATCACAGGGGAAGATTTTTCAGTTATTTTACCACCTTCAATTTTTTCACACTGGCAAATCGGACAAGCTCCGCCGCCACAGGGCGGACAAGCACCGCCAAAAACAGTTATTCTAACTGTTAAAATACTAGTTAAAGGATTAAGGATATTATCTGTGGCTTTAAAAACAGCATAGTAAATGCCAAAATTTTGCGGAATCCAATTAAAACGAGACGTTGCTGTTGCGCCTGAAGTAATTGATGATAAAGCCGCTGTTTCTAACGGTTCTAAGCTTAAAGTCACTGTATCGCCATCTAGATCTGTTGCTGACACATTAAAAGTTAAGGATTCACCTGCATTGATTGTTTTTTCTGTCACTGGCTCAAAAATTGGCGGATGATTAATTGGCGGTGGCAAAACCGATACCCCAATAGCAACTGTTAGGGTCGTTGAATTGCCATTAACATCAACAGCTGTAAAAATTGCATTAAAAACGCCTTGATTTATAGGCGTCCAGCTAAAATCACCGCTGACAATGCCCCCATTATTAATAACATTATTAAAAACAGCACCTTGAGGAATATTCCAGGTTAAGGTAATCAAATCCCCTTCTGGATCGGTAGCCTGAACGTGGAAAGTAAGTGAATCGCCTAAATTAATCGCTTTATTGCCAACTGGCTGAAAAACAGGGGCTTGATTAATGGGTGGCGGTGGAGATGGTGGTGGCGCGGCACCAATGACATTTATGGTAATATTCTGACAGCCACCTAAATTAATTTGATCAACCTGATTAATATCAATCAAATGCGAGTTATTGGTAAAGCTAATAATTGATGAGCCAATTGTACTGGCTTTAAAAATCAATGTGCCAAATTTAGCGTTAGTATTGACTGAATCAACCAAAATAAAACCTCCGACATTAATATGGTCGGTTGTATTATTTAATTCCTTGCCTGGACTTAAATTTGGCCAGGCGGTTCCCAGATTAAAATCATTTATATCAATAATATTGCCGCCCGAATAATCCATGATTGCCCTGATTGTATTCAAGTCAGCGCCATTTGGTTCAACCATAATATCAATATAAACCGTGTCGCCAATATAATAATCTGTCTTAACTGAGCTTAACTTAAAAACTGCATCCCCTGCCGCCTGCGCTGGGAAAATCGGTAAAATCAAACTAATAATTAATATTACTAAAGAAAATTTAACTATTTTTGGCATATTTATAATTCTTAATTAATTTATAAATATTCTTCTTTTATTTTAATATTTAATTTAATCCCCTTATCAAAATCTGCTAATGTAAATCCTTGAGGATCCACCACAAAATATTTCCCTAAAAATCCTTTAAATCTTAATGAATCTAATAATTTAGTTTTACAATTTTTACATAAAAGAAAACCACATTCGTTTGATAAAGGACCAAATAATGATTTCTTTTTACCGCAATGCTGACAATGATTATCTATCTTATTTTTACATTTTTCACGAAATTCACTTATCTCCTTATTAATTTTATCAATATTTATTTTTATATTTTCCTTTTCCGTAAACAAATCTTGGGGTACTAAGTCTTTTAATATTTTTTCAAACTCTAATTTATTAACCTCTCCTGTTATATATCGCTTTGCTAAACTTATAACTGGAGCCTTTCCCAATATTATCAAATCTAAAGTTATATCACTCTTACGATTCTTTAAATTATCATATTCTTCCTTGTTAATTTGACCTTTCGCATAAAGAGACTCTAATACATCAATAATTTTTTCAATTTTTTCATTTAGTATGGCTAGCTTTTTTTCTGTTTTTGTTATTGTTTTAATTCTTTTTTTAACTTCCCTTCGCCTTTCTTTTTCTTCTCTTCTCTTTGCCACAGAATAAGATCTTAATAATGATTTATAACCCATATTTTTAAAGTTATATTTACTTGCCGACTAAAATCAAGTATAAAATATAATTCATAATTTAGATTTCAGGATTCATAATAATAATTTATTTTCATGTTATTTAGTGATAATTTTTTCGTGTTTCTGTAATCAATATACCGAATCCCAATGTGAAGCCAAACCAGACAAGTCAAAATCATTAACAATTTTATCTTCATTAAAATCAGCGTAACACCAATCAGTATCCCAATGATATGCCAACCCAGATAAATCAAAATCATCAACCAGGTTATTACAATTAGTATCCCCTACTTCACAACGGATTATAGTGGCATTTAAAATACTGCTGTTTTGACCATAATTATCCCGTGCCCAGATTAAAAATAAATTATTGCCAATAATTACATCAACTAATGACTCCCATGTAGTTAAAGTCGGATAATTCACATTATCAGACAAACCGTTGATAAAAATTGCTGTCCCCAATGGCTTAGTCCCAGATAAAAGCGTTGCTGATAAAAAAATAGGACAAAGTCGCTGATCTAAAGTTGGCATTCCTGGCACTGGCGGAATAGCTGGTCCGCCAGATGTTAAAGTTTTGGCTGTTACTTCATTAGATGGCGTAAATAAAGCTTCTGTATCATAAACATAAACCACAAAGTAGTAATCAGTATTTTGATTAAGGGAACCTACCGTACAAGAAGTTTGACTATTATTTGTCCAACTGCAAATTAAAATTCCGGTCAAATTAGTTACCCCTGGACTTGTGGAACGATAAACCTCATAACGGTCAAAATCAAAATCAATATTTTTACTCCAGCTTAAATCCATAAAATTTTGGCTAATATTAGCAGGATTATTTAGAATAACAGCATTGGGCGGGGCACCAAATGTTTGCCCCCCAACACCCACCTGATCTTGATAAATAGCTACTGCTAACCTACCAGAATCGCCAAAATTACCAGAAATTGCTATCACTTTAGAGCCAATTGTTCCTGGATTAATTATTTGTTGATCGCCTCCATTGGCATTTAAACCTATTTTTATAACAACCTTATCAGCAGGTAAAATATCGCCATTTGCCGCGTTAGTTGGATGAGTTAAATCAATTTGGCTGCCAGAAACTGAAACTCCCCAATCAGTGGCATTGGCAGCTGAGCTCAAAGTTTCTTCTGTTTCTAATCCTGTAATAACCCCGTGAAATAAATCCAAATCAGTATAATTTATAGCTGCTAAATTAAATCCACTATTAAAACTAATCCTAATATATTGACCAATTTCACCTACTCCAGTAGGTGTTGTAAACTTGATCAAATGATCAGAAGCAGTACTGGGCGCTCCCCTGCTCATCTTATCGCTTAAAGTATTCAAGCTCGCTGCATATAAACTTTGCGGTAATAAAAAACAAATTGTAATTAAAAAAATACAAAAAATTATCCAAATTTTATAATTTTTCCCCTGTTTGGACATTTTAAAATTTATTGGTAATTTGGATTTTATTATTTGAATTTATATTTATATTATAACCTAAATTCGCAAATATCCCTAAAATCACAAAAACTGCATTTATGAAATTCAGGATCAGCTTCAAATTTACTAGCCCTAATTTCATCAATTGTGGTTACAAAACTCTCTTCTAATTTAGCCAGTTCTTTTTCATTGCCCAAAAAAGATAATTGAGTATTATTATCAAGATAATAAAATGTTAATTTACTAATGGGATGATTGGAGGTAATAGCAGGAATTTTTTGGCTCGCGTACTGATATAGAAGTAACTGTTCTTTTTCTTCAAACGTTAATTTTTCTTTAGGTTTGCCAGTTTTATAATCAATTAATTCTGCTGTACCATCGGGCAAAAGATCAATGCGGTCAATAAAACCTCTAAAAGAATAATCGGGTGAGCCCATTTTAAAACTAAAACCTTTTTCCAAAGCTAAGGTACTCAGCTCCTTATCTTGATTAGTATCATAAAAAAGCTTAATGAAATCCAAGCCCTTTTTTCTGTAATTGGCTTTGTTTTCTTTGCTTTCAAACCACTCGTCCAGCCAGCTGTCCTCAAAAATCTTTTTAAATTCTTCCCGGCTGACTAAAGAACCAATTCTCGCACTTGTTTTCTCTTTTTTGGCGCTGAATAAATCAGTTTGCTGATTTTTTATTCGCGACAAGGCCAAGACAAAAAATTTCTGTAAGGTGGAATGCATACTTTTGCCATAAGAAAAAACGCTCTTTCCTTTAACAGGGATGCGATAAATATGGCTCAACTTATACTGATAAGGACAAGTAGAAAAAGCTGCTATTTGCGAATAGGAAAATTGCGCAGGTAATGCATAGGATAATTCACCCTTAGGCTTTTCTATTTTGGGCAAAGCTTCAATTTTTTCTTGTTTCGAGGCCCTTTTATCTATTTTAAAAGTTTTATTTGTGTCGGCTAATTCAGTTAAAAATTGGGAAATTTTTTTGGCTCTGGCACCGCCATAATCATCAGCAGAAGTGAAAAACAAACCATTTTTAGCGCGTGTCATGGCCACATAAAATAAACGCCTTTCTTCCTGCAAATGAAAATCACCTTCAGGTAAAATATCTTTAACTAGGGCTTCAGGAATTTCAATTGGCTCTCCCCTTTTATTGGTCGGGAAACGCTGGTCAACCAAATTGGGAATAAAAACATATTTAAATTCCAAACCTTTAGCTGAATGCACAGTCATGATTTTTATCACCTCAGGCCCCATTTCAATATCAAATTTTAAGGGCCCGCTTTCACCTGATTCTAATTCCAACTCCAATTCTGCCAAAAAATTCTGCAAAGACGGATCACTGGCTGCTTCTTCAAATGTTTTAATCCTATCTAAAAGCTGATTTAAATATTCTGCATTTTGCTTGGCAATGGCTTCGTCAGCCTGGATAAGTTTTTCCAGATATTTAGAATCAGTCATAAAAGCCAGCAAGATCTCGCCTGCTGTTTTCTCCCGAGTCAAAGCACTATGCTTTTGCACTAAGGACAACAAATGATTAATTTGGGAAATTGTATCTGGGCTTAAACCAGAAATCGCGGCCGCACTTTTTAAAGCCTCGTATAAAGACAGGGTTTTCTTGGAAGCAAAATAAGTAATTTTGGCAATTTCTTCATCGCTTAAATTAACAATTGGCGAACGCAAAATACGGAAAACAGCCGGACTTTCATGATAATCATCAAGCAGTTTAAAATAATTTAAAATATCCAAAATAATCGGCTTATTATACAAACCGCGCAAAGCCACAAACTGGTAGGGCAAATTTGTCTTGCGTAAAAAATTAGTAAAAGCAGTAGCGCTGTCATTGGCCCGTACCAAAATGGCAAAATCAGCCCAGGATACCTCTTTATCTTTTCCGCCAGAGGCGGACTTTTTCAGCTCCACAATTTTATTTATCACTCCCCTGACTTCATCATCCAAAGTTCTAAAATGTAGATGTTCAATTTGCGCCTTACACTTAGTACTGGCTTTCAATTGTTTCTTAATTTTAGAACCTTTTTGCGCTTCTAAGCGATTAGGATTATTTAACTGGATAAAATTATAAGATAAATCTAAAATATTCTGGCAAGAACGGTAATTTTCAGTTAAAACAATATTTTGCGCCTTGGGATAATCTTTTTTAAACTGCAAAATATTAGAAACAGAAGCGCCTCTAAATTTATAAATTGATTGGTCGTCATCAGCCACCACTGTTAAATTCGCCTTATCCCCTGCTAAAAGTTTGACCAAATTATACTGGGCAAAATTAGTATCCTGAAATTCATCAACCAAAATATAGTCAAACTGCTTTTGATATTTCTGTAAAATATTTTTGCGCTGTTTAAATAGTCTTAAAGTATAATTAATCAAATCTCCAAAATCAAAAGCATTATTGTCCAAAAGCAATTGCTGATAAACATGATAAGCATTGGCAATTTCTTTAAGACGCCTAACTTCATCAACTAAACCTTCATCCCCTTGTTTTGTATCCGAATCCAATTCAATTTTTTCCGCATAGGCCAGATAATCCTCGGGGTAAATTTCTTCATCCTTACAACGGGAAAAATGAGTTAATAAAGCATGGATAAACTTAGTGGGATTGCCCAATGGCTTATAATAATCCAAATCAAACTTTTCAAGATTTTGCCGCACTAAAAGCCAAGCACTGGTCTGATTGAGCAATTTAAAATCATTGCTTAAGCCAATATCCAAAGCATGCTGCTCTAAAATCTTCTGGCAAAATGCATGAAAAGTGGA
>Ga0154642_121_pt15 | contig 10434 bp, 7 predicted proteins | sample Rifle2008BG13ft_FD_116071 | JGI IMG/M metagenome (GOLD analysis project Ga0154642, IMG submission 116071) | Candidatus Buchananbacteria bacterium RBG_13_36_9 | reverse complement strand
GGACAGCATTATGGTCAGCGGTGACAGTAATTCTGATGGCAGCATCAGCGCCAAGCAAATTCAGCTGAGTCCGAATTTGCCGCTACAGCCGGATATGCAGCAACCTCCTGATAGCAATGTAAATCAAGCTCAATAAAATTAAAAAAACGGTTCCGCAACGCGGGATCGTTTTTGTTTCTAATCCTAGGTGGCTGAACAGCGGGGTCTGGTACCAATAATATAGGGATATTGTAAGGGATTTTGAGAGTATTTTCAAGAGCTAATTTAAGGCACTCGGGTCGGGTTTTATATCTTGATTATTGGTAAATGCCTGCACTGAGCGTAGCCGAAGTGAGACAAATGAGACACTATAAAAAGGGCTAGGTACAGATCAATGGTGTTTTCTTTTTTTAGCTTCCAGCGCGCGGATTTCTTTTTCATCAAAACCCAGGTGATGGCCGACTTCATGCCATACGACTTCATAGATTAATTTTTTCAATTTATTCTCATTGCGTCCCGCTAAATCCTCTATTGATTTTTGAAAAATGGTGATTTTATCCGGCAACACGCCGAAATATCCAGAACCGCGTTTTATTCGCGGAATACCCTCATAGAGACCTAAGAGCGTTTCGTCAATTCTGATTCCGATTTCTTTCGTTTTTTTTCTGCGCGGATCTCGTTCAATGACAAAAGATACATTATCCATAGCATCTCGTATATGGCACGGCAATAATGTAATCGCATCATGCACTAATTTTTCAAATTCAAACCTTGTCATAATAATTTTCTGCGATACGCAAATTTTCTTATTTCTTCCGCAAATACAATAGAGGCGGCTACTGGAATAATAATCATCCAGTCGGAAAACGAAAGTTCTGTGGTGCGGAGAATTTTTTGCATAAAAGGATTATAAACTGCAAGCATTTGCAGAAAGACGACTATTGCGGTCGCACCTACCAAAAATTTATTGGAAAAGGGATTCATTTGGAAAATAGATTTTAATTCGTGCCGGCAGTTCCAGGCGTTGAACCATTGAAACATCGCAAGTGTTGTGAGTGAAATCGTCCAGGCCTTCACTAAATCGATTTCATAATAATTTTTAAAAAGGAACAGTGTTCCAATAGCCATGGGAACAGCCATTATAATTATTCGTTGTCCCATAAGCTTGTCAATAAGATACTTTTTCGGTCGCTCAAAATTGCCTCGCAAAAGCCCGTCTTCCTTTGGCTCCATAGCAAGCGCCACATCCAAGAATCCGTCGGTCACAAGGTTTAACCAGATAATTTGCGCCGCCAAAATAGGGAGTGGCAACCCTAGGAATAACGCTCCCGCTATAGTGAGCACCTCGCCAACACTTGTTGAAAATAAATAGAGGATAACTTTTTTAATTGTTTTGTAAATGCTTCGTCCTTCTTCTACCGCAGAAACAATGCTTCCGAAATTATCATCCAAGAGCACGATGTCCGATGCTTCTTTGGCGACTTCAGTGCCGATTTTACCCATTGCCACGCCGAGATCCGCGGCCACAAGTGAGGGGGCGTCGTTCACTCCGTCGCCGGTCATGGCCACAACCTCTCCTCGTTTTCGATAGGCAGTGATGATGCGGAGCTTGTGTTCGGGCGTGACTCTCGCGAATACAGAAATCTTGTCAAGCTTTCGTGAAAGTTCGTCGTCAGAAAACGAATCAATATCAGAACCAGTAAGCGATTCATCTCCATCATGATAAATTTCTGCTTCTTTGGCGATGGCTTGAGCGGTAAGTTTGTGATCTCCCGTAATCATCACAACGCGAATGCCAGCAGAAATAGCTCTTTGCATTGAATCTTTAACCTCGGGGCGAAGCGCGTCTTTCATGCCCACAAATCCGACAAAGGTAAGGTTGCGGATGTCTTCGTGTCCAATGGTTTTAGGCATGTTCTCTTTTATGGCAAGCGCGAGCACCCGAAGTCCTCCCTGCGACATTTCGGAAAATACAGACTCAAGATTCTCTTTGTCTTTTTGGGAAAGTGCTTGAAGGGAATCACCCCACTTCTTGGATGACAACTCCAACACAACTTCCGGCGCGCCAGCCACGGTAAGGAGCGAGCGTCCATCAACGCTATGCGCGGTGGCGTGATATTTTGTTTTGTAATCAAACGGGATTTCCGCTGTTTTGGGAAATTTGCGATCTAAATCGTCTTTACGAAATCCTATCTTTTCGGCGAACACAGTAAGCGCCGCTTCAGTAGGATCGCCAAATACCAGCCACTTTTTACTTTCCGGTTCATATGTGGCGTGGGCGTTGGCACAGAAAGCAGCAATTTTACCGGCAAAAAGAAGTTCAGAATGATTGAGGGGGGCAATAATATTATCTCCAAGCCGAACGCCTCCCCTTGGTTCATAACCATTACCGCCTATTTCGAAAAATTTGCCGTCTACATACACTCGTTGAACCACAAGCTCGTTTTTGGTGATGGTTCCTGTTTTATCCACCGCAATCACGCGCGCTTGTCCCAGCGCCTCAACCGCCTGCAATTTCTTCACCAATACATTCCTCTTTGACATTCTCCACGCGCCGGTAGCGAGCACAAGCGTAACTACAATGGGCAATCCCTCGGGAATAATAGAAACCGAAAGGGAAACTACCAGAGTAAACATTTCCTTAAAAGATTTGCCAAACGCAATGCCCAGAAAAAAGAACGAGGCGCTAATACTTACGACAGCAATAATAATAAGACGCGAAAGATAACGAATATTGGTTTTCAGCGGTATTTCCGTGTCAATTGTCGCGATCTTTTGGGCTATCTTGCCGACTGCTGTATTGAGACCCGTGGCTACCACAATCGCCTTGCCGCTTCCGGCAACAATGTGCGTACCCTTGAAAATTATGTTTTTCTGCTCTGCTGTCGGAAGATCGGATTTACTAAGAACATCAGCGATTTTATGCACAGGTTTAGATTCGCCGGTCAAGGACGCTTCATCGATTTTAAGGTTGTATGATATAATAATCCGACCATCAGCAGGCACTTTATCGCCTTCCTGAAGAATAAGGATATCTCCCGGCACCACTTCTGAATCAGGAATGATTAGTTCTTTGCCATTACGAAGCACGGTCGCATTTGTTTCCACGAATTTTTTCAATGCTAAAAGAGTGTTTTGAGCTTTGCCTTCCTGAATCGTGCCAACAACAGCGTTAAATAAAAGAACAAAAAGAATAATGCTGCCGTCAATCACTTCCTTCATTGCAAACACAATCAAGCTTGCTACAAGGAGAATATAGATCAATGGGTTTTGGAATTGGTGGATAAAAATAGCCGCCAAGCTATCAACTTTCGCCTCTGGCAGTTTATTTTGACCGAATTCTTGAAGACGCCGTCTGACATCTTCGTTGGTTAAACCATTTTCGGCTGAATGCAGTTCTTTAATGACAGTCGCTGATGTTTTTGTATGCCAAGCGTTATTCATATTTCTGTAAGGTTGTTATTAATTAAATTGTTTATAAAATTTTAATATCCATACTACCCCCTGTGCGCTTAAATATCTAGGAAATAATTTAAAATTATTAAATTAATCTGATAAGAAGAAACGTTTGGCTGATAAAAAATAATAAATAAATACACAAAAGTGCAAATCCTTCCCGGCGCGAAAAACTTTTATCTGTTTTGTAAAACAAAGTTAATGCTAATAAAAGTATGAACGTAAAAATCAACAAAACAACAAATACGACATCAATTTCCAATTCAAGCGGCACTATTATTGCAAATATGCCGATAATTAAAATATTAGCAATGGCCGAGCCGATTAAGTTACTGATTGCTAAATCTTTAACATGTCGTTTCCAAGATCGTATAGTGACTATTATTTCCGGTAGATTCGTGCCTATTGAAAATAAAATCAAGCCTAAAAGTAGTTCGGGGATATCAATATCTTTTAAAAGCGAAGAGGTAAGACGCACAATTAAATTTGATATGATTATTACTATAATCACCCCGACTAAACTATAAAAAACATTTTTTAATATTTTTCCGTTACGTATTATTTCTAATGTTATCAAATGTGGACTTTTATTCCAGCTATACAAAAAGGCAATAAGCGCTACATAAATTATTATAATCAAAATACCGTCAAAATAGTTAAGAAGGCCATCTAACCCTAAAAAAAGCGGCAAAAGCAAAAAAACAGCAATAGGCAGAAAATGACTTATTTTACCGTCAGTACTTATTTTACGGTTTAATATTATGCTTAGGCCTAAAATTAAACCAAGCAAAACTATTACACCACCCAAGAGGTTACCTAAAGATACTTCCTCAATATTATTAACAATTGAATTAATGCCGATGCTTAATTCTGGCAAAGAAGTTAACAGGCCTAGAATAAGTCCCAGGAAAAATATTTTTATGCCCAATTTTTCGCCAATTTGCCTAATATTTAAAACTACTAAATCAGCGGCTTTGCCTAGGAAATAAAAGAAAAGCAGTAATAAGAGAAAAAATAACAAATCAATCATAGTTTAAAAATTATTATAATTTATTTAAAAATTTTATTATCTCAACCATCGCTAAAGTATCCAATTGGCAATATTTTAATAAATCATCATAAATCTGTTTTTTCTCTTTGGCTTGAGTTTTAGGATCAATCATTTTACGCCAACTTTCAGATGCATTGCCGCCTTCCTGAATATTAAGTTCTTTATATGACAAATTGGGTACTAAAACGGGTAAAACGCTTTTCAAAGAAGCAGAGCCGTGAAAATCCTTATGGACATAATAGCCGTTTTTAAAAATCATGATCGGATCAAACATCCTGTTATTTATATCTTCAAAAAAATCAGCTAAACGCGGATAATGTTTGGCAATCTCTTTATTGCGTCCTTTTTCAAACGAAGCAAACCAAGCAATCACACTGCCTTTATTGCCAATTTGTTTTTTGAGTGTCTTGGCCAGTTCAGGCACAGGATCAGACCAGTCTTTAGCTAAATAAGCATAGTGTTCTAATTTGCCATTGGGTTTATCCTGGATATGTAGAGAATACTGAAATGGAATTTGCTGATAAGGATGGTATCCGTCAAAGATAGGAATGGCGGAATTATATGTTTCATAATCAAAAAAGTACAAAGGATATTCCAACTGGCTTAAATCAGCTTTGATATTCTCTGGCTCAATATAGACCTTATTATGCTTCACAGCCTGGTGATGCTTAATACTCTTATGATTAGTCAAAAAGTCATCAGGGATGTCTTTAATATCCAAAATACCCTGGTCTAAAAGCAGACTAAGCTTTTTCTCGCTTAAACCGCCAGCTATGTTGTAAATATTATGTTCTGGCCAATCACGCTGGCAATAATCAGCAAAATCGCAGGCATAAGGTTTACTGCATTGTTTTAATATTCTGATTTGAGGTTCTTCTTTTAAGTCCAGAATCTTATGGGCTAATTTGATATCTAGATTGACCTGGCTAATTAATTCTTTTACCTGATCGGTTAAATCTTCAATTTTTAATAATTTATTGGGATCAACTTCGCCGTCCCTGACAAATTCTTTATTAACAAAAATTAAATGCAGTTTATTGATTGGCAAACCCGCTGATTCATAACAGATTTTCTGAAAGGCCAAATCAATAATATTAATATCTTTTACACTCACAGCACTTTTGATCTCATAAACATCCCATGCCTTGGCTTTAGCATTAAAACTCAAAATATCGCCACGACAAAAGAGTTTGTAGCTGGAAACTGTGGGCTGAAAAATAGTTTTGGCTCCGTCTTTGACTAATTTCTTAGTTAAAGCTATTTGATCCTTAATCTCATCAGCCATAGCTGAAACACCGACTGGGAATAGTTTATAGGCATAGGGTTTAACTTCGTAGCCTTCTGCAAAAAGTTTCTGCAAATTAAGATCAGCTTCTTTGGGAAGCAGATCTTTACGGTATTTGTAGAGCCAGAGATAGCGGTAGCACTGGGTATATTTGAGAAATGCGGATTTGGTGAGCATAAATTAATTTAAAATATTTTAGAGGAGATTTTTATACTTTTTCAATAACTTGTTTAATTCAACTAACAAATACTTGCGCCAGTCGCGTTCTAACTGGGTTCTGATCAGCTTGACCTTTTCCCTGTCAGTTTTACTTAATTTCATTTTCTCCAATTCCTTGCACTTCCCCAAAATTTCAAAATCACGCTTTTCAGGGAGAAGGTATTTGCGGTTTTCAGAGGGGGTGAGGGACATAAAAATATAATCGATTGATTAAGGCAGTGTATCGCAGGCTGATCCGTCTTTATCCCTATCCAATTGATGGACATTAGCGACCTGGTTTTGCGGGTCAGTAATGGCCTGCGTTTGTTCATTTGCTTGATTTACATTACCAACTGGAGTTTGAGTTTAGCTGGAAACTGGGGCGGCGCAGGCGGTGAGGAGGAGGATGACAAAACTTGTTAAAAATAATTTTGTAAATTTCATTTATTTAAAAAAATTTCCAAATAAAATTTATATAATTATTTAAATAAAAAATACATATAAATTTTAAAGCCCCCTAACGCGGGGCTTCTGGCAAAATTATTATATATGTATAGCAACTTCTTTTTTTAAACGATCTTTAAAGTCTTTTAAAATTGGGTGGAAGCTAACAGGTAAAAATAATTTTAATTCTTTTTCAAAATTATCCGAATTATTAATCACCTCTAAAATATCGTTTTTCAAATTGGGCTTACTCGGTAAAAATTTAACCAGAGATGAATTTTTAAGTATGTAATACAAATCAAAAAAATCTCTTGGTTTTTTTCTATCCAATAAAGCCTCGATTTTTTCAGATACTAAAATATGCTCATCTAAGTAATTAATGATGTAAGGCGCAACAAAATCATTATTAACTATTGTGTTTTTACCGATCGCTTGATCCGGATGCCTGAAGGATATTTGAACTTTAAGCTCAGAATCAAATTCCAGCATCTTTATATTAATAACCGCGAAATATCCGCCTGTCGTCTCACCATTAGTTCCTGGATTGAGTTTTTTTTCAACTTGCATGCCTTCATTTGTCAATTTAATCAAAACATCATCTATCAAATGATTTATCTCTTCGATTGTAATATTACCGCTATTAATTGCAGTAAAATCCAAATCTTCGGAAAATCGGGGGCTTTGAAAAATAATTCTTAAAGCAGTGCCGCCCTTAAATAATAATTTTTGCGAACCATCCAATTTATTTAAATACGATAAAAATAAATGCTGGCAATATTCGCGTGCGACATTGCCTTCATTAGTCTGATACTTAGTGGCTAATTCTTTAATAAATTCTTGGGAAATCATAAGGATTTATAAATTTTTTTTACTATTTTTAAAAATGCCTCGTTCTTTTTAATACTTTTTATAAAAAAATTAATATAATAACCTAACTTATTTTTATTAATTTTATTCAGATTCATTCTCTCATTTATAGTTTTCTTTTTTAAAGAAATTAAATACGCATAATCTAATAAAGCTTTCTCTTTTTCAGCCATTAAAATTGTTTTTTGCTGGATAATAACCGGCCTATAGCCGAAAAATAATTCTTTTTTGATTTTATAATATTTATAATCTACGCCTTGAATTTCAAGTTTTTTTGTTTTATTTGTTGTAGCTGAAGTTATAGCATAAACTGCTTCAGGAATTATATTGTAGTTAGATAATGCTGATTCAAAAGAAATATAAGACGGGCGATAAGCATTATTGGCTATCTCAAATTTTATCGGAGCATTATGTGAAAAAATATAAAGACCTCTTTTTATTTTTAGAAATTGCAGATTTTCGCCTGAATGCCTATTAAGAAAACGACTGGCTGTTTGAGTTGTAACTTTAAATAATTTTGCGAAATCAGCAACCGAAATCATGGATATTTTTTTATCCATCAATGCTTTGGCAATTAAATTATATCTTAGCCTTTTCATAAAAATGGGGGTAAGTTATGTACATATATAGTGCTTAAGTGGAACTCATTACTATTATATACTAAAACTAGCGAAATTACTATGATGATTTATTATACACGTAAATGGTATATTTGTCAATAGTTAGAGAAAAATATAGGTTTTTTGATTTTTTATCTAATATTAGCCAAAATAAATAAATACGTTAAATTACACCCTTTTAAATCATTTTATTTCTTTTCCCCTCCACAACATTAACCTCCTCCGCCGTTAAATTATAAAGTTTGTAAACAATTTTATCAATCTCATAATCCACCGCCTCAATTTATATAATTTAAAAATATTTTTTTCTCCAAATTGTAATATTATGCTCTCTTTCCAATTCTTCCCAAAAGGGGACTGGAAATATAGCGTCCAATCTTTAAACAAATATCCTCTTGTGGATTTTTGTGTGGGATTTTCCAAAAAGCGGCGCGAGTAACGGTTTTCGCTTTTTCCTTAAGCAAACCAAAAAGATATTCTATGCCATTTTCAGTTTTTCTAATCGTAGCCATAATTTAATTCAAATCTAAAAATTTCCAATCTTTCAGGTCGTTTGGATTATATTCATATTTTTCGTTATCATTATATCGCCATTGTCCATCGGCTGGTATAACAATTCCGCCAAAAAGTTTTTTTCCTTTCTTTTTCTGCTCTTTGATGTACTTTGCCAATCCTTCGGCTCGTTCTTTTGCGCTTTCAGCTATTTGACCCTTTTTGGTATCTAAAATCCAAACGTCGTCGTTTTTCAACTGAATAGTAAAATCAACATAAAACGCCGCTTTCTTCCCGAATTTATCGATATACGGCACGGCAAAATAATTTACTTCGCCTTGGCCGTTCTTAAACCACCATTCAACTTTTTTAGCTTTATCAAGATAATCAATAAAATCGGTTTCAACTTTACTATCTTCTTCATAACCACCGAGCAAAGATGGCTGATTATTTTCCACATATCTTGAATAATATGGTATCATTACTGATTTTTTGAAACTTCTCGCTTTATACTTGCTGTTGTAGCTGATGACTTTCGGGACATTCCATACCAAGCTTTCCATTTCTCTTTCTTCGTCTTGCGCCACAACTGTTCTTTTGTATTCTTCCCTTGCCAGCGCCAGCGCTTCGCTTACTTTCCCGATATTGTACGGATTCAAAATAACTTTATAAAAAGCGGGATCATCGTTTTCAAATCCCATAACTCTCACAAAAAATTTGTTGAGCGCGCTTTTTATGCGATCCATTGAGTCAAACGGCGCAAACTCACCAGTGCTGGCCTTGCAGAATAAATCATAAAAAGTTTGGATTTCCATATCAGGCGAATGGTAATTCATTATTGAATGTTCAATCTCTCTCGCCTTATCAATGTTAATTATTTTGCCGTCAACAATTATCTCATTTGAGATTTCCGTCTTTTTCGTGTTTAGTTTCTTTTTTAAATCCATTTTTTCGGCGATTTCCATAAAAATCTTAGAAAATTCACCTGATAATCTTGTTTTTTCGCGTTGTCTTTGAAAATGGATTGACGATAAATCCAAATTTTTATATACCTTGTCATCTCTCTTAGATTCTTGAATCGTAAAATATTCTTTCGCGATTTCATCGCCGAGTCTGATTTCACTCACCCCAATATTTGTAAAAACATAGGCCTTGTTCAATTCTGGATGATTTTCATAATGATGAAATTCTGGCATACGCATTATGCGTCCGACTGTTTGTAGCAAAAACACTTTACTTTCAGTTTCTCTAAAAATCACCAAGATTTGGGCGCGCGGACAATCCCAGCCAAGCGCGATTGCTTGTTTAAAAATCAAAACTTCAACTTCATTCGTTCCTTTTTCAATGTTTACCAAATTTGGCGTCTTATTGTCAGCAAGCCAAATCGCGAGGCGTTCATTTTCTTCGGTTATATCGTATTTTCTTTTGAGTATTTTTTGAACATCAGTCAAAACATCCTTATCCAAATCATTAATGCCTTTTTGCAAGTTTGGCAACTGAATAAGCAAAAGCGGGTTTATGTCGCTTCCTTCGGCCTTGTAGGCCTCTAAAAGCATTTTCCGCTTCTCAATTGCCGCCTCAATCACCATTTCCCGACTGCTTTTGCCGTCCACTTTGAATTTTTGAAATTCCGGATTTATAGCAACTTCTTTTTTAATCATTCCCTCGGCGACTACTTTTTCAAAATGCACTTTGATATGAGCGTCAGGGTCATGAAATACCGGCGTAGCGGAAACTTCCAGCGTAATTTTAGCGGAAATGTCCGTGCGCACCCTCGTTGCATTCGGGCCTAAATTAGTGTGATGACTTTCGTCAACAATCAAAATAATTTCCCGCCCCGCTTGCTTGGTATTTTCAACGATATTGGAAAGATTTTTGCCCTTTTCGTTGTCGCGGATATAAATACGGTCTTTGTTATAAATTTTTTCCCAATTTAAAAACAAAATTTCATTCTTGCCGATAATATTATCCTGCAAATCCTCAAAATATGAATAGCGGAAAACATTCTCAAAATTTTTCTCCAGCGATTTTTTGCTTTGGTC
>Ga0154642_104_pt27 | contig 10504 bp, 9 predicted proteins | sample Rifle2008BG13ft_FD_116071 | JGI IMG/M metagenome (GOLD analysis project Ga0154642, IMG submission 116071) | Candidatus Buchananbacteria bacterium RBG_13_36_9 | reverse complement strand
TGGATGTAATGAAATGGCATTGCAGATATTTCGGGCCGTCTTCGTCTTGGCCTGAAAATAGGGGATACTTATAAGCAATGTGATCCGGGCTGATGATGCCAAGTCCGTTTTCCTCGAATTCCTGTAAGCAGACAATGGTCTGCACAGGAAGGTTCAAAAGTTCCCCAAAAGATTCGATTTTTCTCATTTTTTCCTCCTTTTCAAATAACGATTTTGTTTATTTATACCAAACCTTAACATTTTGAAGCAAAAATGTCAAGGGCGAGGGCGAAAAAGCCTCTTCTTGTGTCATGGTGAGCTTAGTCGAACCAGACGCCGTCGGCGCCACCCATTCGACTAAGCTCAGGGTGACAAGAGGAGGATTTTTCGCCCAAACAACCAAGTTTTGAATTTATTATTTTGAACATTTGGATTTGTTTAGTATTTAGAAATTAGTGCTTAGGATTTATGAAACAAAATTTCATCCTCCACATCGACATGAACTCTTATTTCGCCTCTGTAGAACAGCAGGCCAATCCTTTTTTGCGCAATAAAGCTGTTGGCGTAGTTGCGTACATGTCGCCTAACGGCTGTATTATTGCTTCATCCAAGGAGGCGAAAAAGCTGGGCATTAAAACCGGGTGCCTGGTTAAAAACGCCAAAAAATTATGCCCGGATGTTGTTTTAATTGAAAACGAACCAGCCAAATACCGATCTACAACTGAAAGGATTTTCAGTATTTTCAGCGACTATACTGAACGCATTGAAGCTTATAGTATTGACGAGGCTTTTTTAGATTTAACCGGCTACATTAAGACCTGGCAGCAGGGCGAGAAAATAATCCAGGAGATTAAAAAGCGGGTTAAAGCCGAAGTGGGGGAATGGCTAACTTCATCTTGCGGTTTGTCCTGGACCCGCTTTTTAGCCAAGTTTGCCTCCGATATTTGTCCCAAAGATAGCTACTTAATCATTGATTCTGTCCCTAAAATGGAGGAAACTTTTAAGTCAGTTAAAATCACCGAATCCTGGGGCATTAAGGAGGCCACAGAGCGCCATTTGAACCGTTTAGGCATCTTTACCCTTCTGGACTTAAAAGCCCACCCAGTAGCCAATTTAATGCAATCTTTTGGCAAACCCGGCTACTATCTTTGGGCCAATGCCAATGGTATTGAAATAGAAGGCGTCAGGACTCAAGAAGAACTTTTACCCAAATCAATCGGCCATTCTTACTGCATTCCCAAACAAACCAATGACCCCAAATATTTAAGCGGCATATTAATGAAATTATGCGAAAAAACTGGCCGAAGATTGCGGGAAAGTAATTTGCAAGCCCAGGGCATTGTTAGCGGCTACAGCCTAAAATATGGCGGCGGTTTTTGGCAAAGCCACAAGACAGCCGAGCCCTTATTCACCACCCAGGAAATATTTAAAGCTGCTTATGACCTGATTAAGACCAATTGGCCATCTGGTAAAGTTTACATGCTGGCAGTGTCTGTTACGCGTTTGCAGCGCTTTCCCGGCCAGCTCAATTTATTCTATTCGCCCAAACAAAAAAATCTGACTCTGGCCCTGGATCAAATTAATGACAAATTCGGTGAATACACGGTTTTCCCAGGTGTCATGTGGGGCACTAAAGATAATGCCCCTGATAGAGTGGGATTTAGGAAAAGCGTTAATATTGAAGCAAACAAAGCAAAGGTTTCATATTGTGACCATGATTTTTAATAACCAAACAGCAAATCGCAAGCTCCAAATAATACTCAAATCTCAAATTATAAATTCCAAACAAGTTTGAATATTGAGATTTTAAAATTGTAATTTATTTGGAATTTGATGCTTGGTTATTGGTGCTTGGTTATTGCCAGCATATCTGCCTATCAACAATCAGGTGGCAGGCAAAATGTTTATTTACACCGTTATATTTGACAAATATCCTAAATCATATTAATATCAAATTGCACGTTTCGTGTTGGGCCGGGGCGCTTTCACCTCCTTTTCAAAAAAAATGGAAGCGCTCCGGCCTCAAAATTTAATTTAGGAGGTAAATTGAATAAATCAACGCAAAAAAAACCAAGAAGATTATATCTGCCTGATAAAAAAGAGTTCAGAATGGCTATCACTGCTCTTTGTCCTTACTGCTATGACCGGGCAAATAATCATTTACAAACCACGATTATGACCAAACAAGGTGAATTGAAAGTCCATATCTGCACTGTCTGCAAAAAAAAGTATCAAAAAATCGGACAAAACTGAAAAGGAGGAATCCATGCCAGAATGCAAACTTGATTATAATGCACTACCAGAAGCTGAAAAAAATCAATGGGGAAATTTAGAATGTCCCCAATGCGAATCAAGGGACTACGAAATTTCAAAGGAAGATACTCAACAAGGATCCCGAAAAATATATACCTGTAAAAGCTGCCAAACAAAGTTTCGTGATCCCAGAAAGTAATCAAAAATCGCTCTCCGCGTCGGAGGGCGATTCTTTTAATGTCACCCTGAGCATAGTCGAAGGGTGACATTTTCGGTTGTCATAGTTCGACTATGCTCACTATGACAACCGAAAACCAATAATTTCAGGATACCCATTTAAAAATTCTTTGACGTTCATTGGTTTTTTGCTTTCCAACTGCAATTCCAAAACTTCCAAAGCATCTTTACCGCATTTAACTCCAATTCCCTCATTTATCTTAAATACTTCTCCAATATTTTGATTTTGGGCCTTAATAACTAATGCCTTTATAAATTTTAATTGTTTTCCTTCCCAAAATGTAAATGCGCCTGGCCAAGGAGTATAGGATTTAATTTGTCGTTCAATTTCTTCAGCTGGCTTTGACCAGTCAATCTTGCCATCCTCTTTTTTAATCAATTGGCAATAAGTTGCCTGTGATTCCTTTTGGCTAACTGGTTTAATCTCGCCGCTAATATATTTGGGCAAAGTATCTAAAAGCAAATCAGCTCCCAACTGCGCCAATTTGTCATGCAAACTTTCAAAGTTATCGTTATCGTTAATGGTTATTGTCCTTTGCTCGAGCAACGGGCCATGATCCATTTTATCATCAATTAATATAATACTTATACCAGTTTCTTTATCTCCATTTAAAATTGCTGTCTGAATAGGGGAAGCACCGCGATATTTTGGCAAAAGTGAAGCATGGATATTGATGGCGCCAAATTTGGGAATTTCTAATATTTCCTTAGGTAAAATAAAACCATAGGCAACCACAATAATCAAATCCGGCTGTAAAGATTTTACACGCTGAATGAATTCAGCGTTATCCCGAACTTTTTCTGGCTGTAAAACTTCAATTTTGTTTTTCAAAGCAATCTTTTTAATAGGGGACTGAGTAATTTCCTGTTTTCGCCCTACTTTCTTATCAGGCTGAGTAACAGCAGCAACAATATTAAATTTATCAATTAAAGCCAAAAAAACAGGCGCACCAAAATCAGGCGTGCCCATGAAAATTATTTTATAATCTTTCAAATTCATTTTTTTAATTTTTATTTTTATCAATAATCAAAATGCCTTTCAAATGATCAACCTCATGTTGAATTACTCGGGCAAAAAGGCCTTTAGCCCTAAATATAATAAATTTGCCATTTTGATTTAAGGCCCTGACATAAATAATTTTAGAACGTTTAACATCTATAGTAGCTCCTGGACAGCTCAAACAACCCTCTTCTTCTGTATCTTTTCTTATTGACTTCCATAAAATTAAAGGATTAATCAAGGCCAAAGTGCCTTTATCAGTGGATATTAAGCATAATTGTATGCTTTTTCCAATTTGAGGCGCTGCTAGGCCAATGCCTTTATGCTCATTCATGGTTTTTTCCATATCTAAAATTAACTGCTTAATTTCAGGGGTAATTTCCTTGATTTTAGCGGCTTTTTGCCTTAATAAAGGATTGGGGTCTTTAATTATGGGTAAACTTGACATTTTTATTAAAATAATATAGAATAAATAATCAACGTTCATTTAAGCATAGCATAAAAATATAGATAGTTCAAGGGCAACCAAAAGGAGGTAGCCGAAGATGGAAACAAAAAGAATAGCGATTGTTGTTGACGGTCCAAATCTTTATCATGCCACCCGGCAATTAGGCATAAGAATAAATTTCCAGAACTTGCTTTATAAATTTTCCGGGGAAAACGTAGAATTTCCCATCTTGAAAATTTTTTATGATCAAATTCAGTGGCGCAATGGGGAAAACTCCTTTTTGGAGAGCATGAGAAATCTGGGATTTGAAATTGTGCCAGTACCCCTGAAAGAATACGGTAAAAATGGCAATGACAATGGCAAAAGGTTCAAAAGCCGCACTGACCAGATGATAACCGTTCATTTGATGGAGCATTTGCTCAAAGATGAATTTGACACTCTGGTCTTTTTTTCCGGCGATAGCGACTACCAATTTCTTCTGCAAAAAATCAGAGATGCTAGAAAAGAAATCGTCATTTTCGGCAGCAAAGCCATGATGGCAGCTGATCTTCAATTAGTAGGCAGGATATTTCTTTTTGAAAATTTCAGGCCCGATTCGGATCTTATCTTTAGAGCAACTGGATAGCTGAGAGCAAACTGTTGTTAAAAACAACAGTTTTTTTATAACAAATTTTCCGGGTCCACATCAATAATAACCTCATCCGGCAAATCATTGAGGAACTCCGGCTTGATTTTGGGGTCCAGAATTTTAATGATAATCTGCCAACGGAATCGGCCGCGCACTTGCTGGGTATAGCTCAAAAGGGGAGGATTTATAATTATTTTATCAGTGGCGACTTTTTGCTTTAAATTATTATAAATTGCTTCAATCTCATTCTGCCCGAAATTAAATTCTACGCTCTGATAAATCAATTTAACGAGACGGCACAGCGGCGGATACTGAAAATGCAAGCGCTCTTTAATTTCCTGCTGATAATAATTTTTATAGTCAAATTTCACTAAAGATTTATAAATAAAATTTTGAGGCGAAAATGTCTGGATTAGTAAAGCTGAATTTTTATTCTTTAACTGCAAAGATAGTTTAGCCAGCAGATTAAAAGTTTTTTCCATGCCTTTATAATCCGGCAGATAAAATAATGTATCCGCATTAATTACGCCGATTAAACCGACTTTATCCCAATCCAAATAATCAAATGAGAATTGAGTTCCGATTATAATTTCATAATCATTTAAATTATTTGGCGGGGGAGTATCCTGATCAATTTTTACTATTTTAGCTTTAGGCAGCAGATTTTTCACTTCCTGTTCCACTTTTTCCGTACCGGCTCCGGTCAATTTTATATTCGGGGAATGACAATGCGGACAAAATAAAAATAAATCAATTTTATAGGCGCAATGATGACAATATAATTTTTTATCTTTATGATAAGTCAAAGGCAGATGGCAGACAGGACAAATTGCGTTATAGCCGCAATCCCGGCAGCTAATTAAGGTAGCCAGGCCTTTGCGATTAATAAATAAGAAAATCTTTTTATTGGCCTGCAAGTAATATTTAATCTGTTCTAAAAGCAAATCGCTGATAAGCGAAAAGTTTTTCTTCTTGATTTCTTCGTTGCGATCAACAATGGTGATTTCTGGCAAGTTATTTTTTTTATCAATCTCTAAATATTCCCATTGTTTTTGCACAACTTTGTGCATGGCCGTAAGTGAAGGCGTTAAAGCGCTAAAAACAATTTTTGCTTTTAATAATTCAGCAGTTTTTAGGCCAACTTCTCTGATCTGATAGCGGGGATTGGGCTCTTCTTGCTTATGATTTTCATTATCTTCCTCATCAATAATAATCAAACCTAAGTTGTTAAAGGGCGCAAAAATAGCGCTTCTGGTGCCAATAATCACCTTGGCTTGATTGTTCTGAACTTTTTGCCATTCCTGCCAAAATTGATTTTTTGACAAAGTATTTAAAAAAAGGGAAGTATTATCTTTAAATTCTTTTAAATAAGCTAATAATTTATACAAATTATTATTCTGGGGGCAAATTATAATGGTTTGCTTATTTTCCTTGATCATTTTCCTTATCATGGCTAAATATGCGCTTATTTTGCTGGCTTCATTATAATAGCGCAAAAGAACCGGCTTTCTATTTTTTAAAATTAAATCAGCATTAAAATTTGATTTAGGAAAAGTGTGATAATCAATTACCCGATTTAATTGTTTTGCTGTTTGGCGCAAAGGAATTTCAGGAATAATTGTTTTCAAAATCAAAGACATGGACACAAAATAATAATCAGATAAATATTTAGTCAAATCCAATTGCCAGGCAGCCAATAAGGGCTGAGGATTAACAATTTTTAGAATAGGTTTTAATTCGTAATCCTCCTGTTTCTTCTTTTCCAGCAAATTTAAAATCACCCCTTTGACTTTTTGGTTTCTAAAGGGGATTTCTACCAGTTGTCCCTTTTTTATCTGTTTTTTAAATTCAGCGGGGACAAGATAGTCAAAATAATGCAATTTCCTTTTCAGCCGCAAAGCCGGAATAATCTGGGCTATCATATTAATTTTAGGCAATAAATTATTTTTCCTCATGTCTTGTTACAGTGAATTTGTAAACGAAAAAATTTTCAACATAATGATCAATGCCTGCCTTTTGACAGGCAATGGAAACTTGTTCTTCAACTGTGTCCACGCCTTCCAAATCTGGCAAAAGCAATCCTGTTTTATAGCCGTCTTCTGATTTGACAACAATGCCGTAAATCTTAGGATCTAACTGATTTATTTCCTCGTCTTCAATTCTTACTGATTCTGATAGAATATCAATAGTTATTTTTAATTGATCCAGTTCGACAGCAGAAACAGGTATAAAACGATGGTCTTGAGTGGCGGCCGCAATCGTATTATTTATTATTTCTTCGGCAATATTGGCATAAACAGGCAAAAATGTTCCGATACAGCCGCGCAGTTCGCCTTTATTTTTAAAACAAATAAAAACACCCGCACGCTTAGCTAATAATTCTTCGGGTAAATCTTTGGGGACATTTAATGTCTTTTTGGTTAAAAGATAGTTTTTTATTGTTTCTTTTGCTAATTTTATATAAATATCCATATTCTAAATATAGCATAACTTGTAATAAATAAAAAAAGATAAACAGCATGTTTCTCAATGGTAAATTTGGCTGTTTATCCTTAAACTAATTTTATATTGGCAACTAAATAACCCACGCCAAACGGACCTTCATAAGACAAAACATCTACGTCAAATTGATATTCTTCTATTATTCCGAATAAAATGGCAAACGAGCGGAATCCGCATTCTGCTGCTTTTTCAATCAATTTATGGTTCATTTTTAGTATTTTGCGGATATCTTTTCTTTTTAACAAAGTAATTAATTCATTATCAAATTCAGCACCTGAAGGGATATAACCGGCAGGCGCATCCTTGCTCAAGCCGTGGGATAAATCACCGGAGGCAATAACAGCAATCCTTTTTTCTGATTTTGCTATTTCCTTTTTAATCAGCTGGCCAAATTTAAAATGCTTGTCATAATCCAAAAGACAATAACTAATCGGGATTATATCAATATTTTTCAAATGTTTAGTCAGATAATATAAAGGTACGGCTGCGCCATGATCCAATTTTTCATTGCTGGATAAAACTATGGGCAATTCATCCTCCACGCGCTCTTTTATTTTTAACGCCAGCGGGGGACTGCTTTTAAACTCCATCTTGGTGGTAAAATCCCCGAATTCTTCAAAATCCGCTTTATAACTAGAATTTAAATTTATACAAAAAGCATCATGGATAATTTCACCGTGAGGCGAGATAACCAAAATAATATCCGGTTTGGCGGCATACAATTCCTGTTCCAATTTCTTCATTGCTTCAAAGGTATCTTTTATTTTTTTTAAATTGTCCTTGCCAATATCAGGAATTAAAATAGGCGGATGAGGACAAATAGCGCTAAAAACTAACATATCTAATTATTAGTTATTTTCAATAGCTATTTGGGTTTCAGCTGGCAAAAGAGCATCAAGATTTTCTCCCAAAGGATGTAAATTGGCTATCTTTTCACTTACTGTCACGATATTAGTCCATTCATAGCCCAATTGATTGAAAGTGCTTTCATTGGCAACCCAGCGTCGTTCGCCATTTGATATCACATATACTTTAGAGTCACTGGCAACTTTTATGAGAGTGCCGTCTTTTAATTTCATGCCAGTGGCGGCGGTCACATATTTATCCAATTCATCCTGGCTGACAACAGTCAGTTTATAATTTTGAAAATTATTGGTTAAAACCTCTTTGGCTAAAATTGGATATTTAATCCCATCCTCAACATAATAAACGCCTCCATTGGCTTTATTCTGGAGTAATGCCCCTTGGGGGTAAATACTGTTCAAAGTTATCTTGCGCCCTTCTTCATAATTAACCAATTCTTCATCTGATACATCTATTACTTCTTCCGGATTAAAACCGATTGTTTTAAACACATCTGCTGATTCAATTTCTTTTTTTTCATTATTAACAATTAAATATATTTTTCCGTCCGGCGATTTCAATAGGGAATAATTCGCATATTTGATTGGATAGCCGGTTTCATAACGCTCTAAATCATTCTTAGTCACTTCAATAATTTTTGACTCGTCATAGCGGCTGACCAAAGCGGTTTTTGACCAAAAAGGCCTTCTTTGCCCATTTTCAATTAACCAAATACCGGCTTGGCCCATTTGCTTTAATAAAGTCCCATCCGGATAAATTTTCGCAAACCAGCGATACCAAATATTCCAGAAATTAAAATTTCCATGTATATGCGGAGTATAATTAAATAGATTGGCAGTTGCCTGGTTATAAATTAAAACATCCCGGCCATCAACGCTATATAAATTTCCCACTTTAAAATTAAATTCTGACGGATTATCACTGTAATATTTTATTCGGCGCGTTGCCCTGTCTACTTGCACGCCAAATCCCTTAAACATTGCCAACGCGGGATCATCAGTTGAGCAGGAATCACAGACAGCATAACCCATTGCCCAGTCAATATTTTTCTGGGTGGGAAGTGGATTGGTGATTAAACTCTGCTCTTTTTGTAATGTCGCTAAAATCCATTTAGGGCTGACTTTGTATGTCTGGCTGGCGTTAAAAATTATTTCGGCGGCAGTTCTTTCAACGCCAAAATTATCAATGGCACGAAAATTTTTCAAAATTCCGTTTTTATTATTTAAAAACTCCTGGATTGCATTTAAATCAAGGCAATCATAATCATTTAATTCATTATCAGCAATAATCTGATTGGGATCAAATTCAAAAGCCCGGGCAACTTTCACGGTATAATTAATAAAAAATTGCCCGATAATAAATAAACTCAAGATAATGATTTTATAGTATCTCATAGTTTTATTCTATCATAAAGATTAAATTATTTCAATAGTTTTCATCATATTTTTCCCCTTTAAATATTTTTATCCACATCTTTAACATCTAAGACCACTTAAAATCTGATAGAATATAATTAGCGGCAGGACAAACCTAAAATGGCCAGCTTCCCAAGCCAATGGATGCAATTCCTCAATCACTCAAGTGGACTCAAGCTCTTTAGCTGGCCATAAACGGACAGTTCCTTCCCGCTCTTGCGATGCCCCGCTATAATAATGAAACAAAATGCGGGGCTTTTTAATTTTAAAACTTTTAAAACAAAAAGAAGGCGGCTTTTGCCGTCTTCTTATCTATTTTCATTATTTAAATATTACTTTATTATCAGCAACATCTATTTTAACTTTATCAGCTTCCTTAACCTTGCCTTCGATAATCTGTAGGGCTAAATCATCAAGAATTTCATTTTGGATCACCCGTTTGAGCGGACGGGCCCCAAATTGCGGGTCAAAGCCTTTTTCAGCCAGATATTTTTTAAGCGCTTCTGTAAATTCCAGCTTAATCCTTTTGTCCACTAATCGCTTCCTGACAATTTCAAGCTGTATATCAATTATTTTTTCAATTTCCTTTTTAGCCAGAGGATGGAAAATAATTATTTCATCTAAACGATTGATAAATTCCGGCTTAAACTGAACTTTCAAGGCTTCCAGGACGCTTTCTTTCATTTTTTCCTCATTAATCTTGGCTTCGCCTTTAAGCGATTTATCTTCAAAGCCAAGAGAAACTTCCTTCAAAAGCTGATTGCCCAGATTGGAAGTCATGATAATTATGGTATTTTTAAAATTAACTACGCGTCCTTTGGCATCAGTTAAACGGCCGTCATCCAAAAGTTGCAAAAGAATATTAAAAACTTCAGGATGGGCTTTTTCTATTTCATCAAATAAAACCACGGAATAAGGGCGGCGACGCCCTTGCTCAGTCAGCTGGCCGCCTTCGTCATAACCAATATAACCGGGAGGGGAGCCGATCATTTTGGAAACAGCGTGCTTTTCCATGTATTCAGACATATCAACCCGGATAATGGAATTTTCATCATTAAACATGAATTCAGCCAGGGCTTTGGCTAATTCGGTTTTACCCACGCCAGTCGGACCTAAGAAGATAAAGGAGCCAATGGGCTTATTTTCTTCAGAAATACCAGCCCTGGAACGCCTAATGG
>Ga0154642_120_pt3 | contig 10752 bp, 9 predicted proteins | sample Rifle2008BG13ft_FD_116071 | JGI IMG/M metagenome (GOLD analysis project Ga0154642, IMG submission 116071) | Candidatus Buchananbacteria bacterium RBG_13_36_9 | reverse complement strand
TCAAGGTGTTTTTGTCCCAAATTTTTGTTAAAAAAGATTAGAAAAATTTTCCACAGTTTATGGATAGGGCAGGGCTTTTATGCTCTGCCCTACACGCCAAGGCATAAAAGCCCTGGCAACCCAAAAATAAAAAGTTGTTAAAAATTTCTAACAATTTAATTTTTTAAATGTGGATATTGTTATAATACCTTTTAAAAAAATTGCCAAATTGAGCAATATCAACTAAAATATAAAAAACAAACTAAAAATGAAGGAGGTGAGGTTAATGGCCAAAAATTTTAGGCAATGGGAAGAAAATTTTTTAAAAAATTTTCAAAAAGCTCTGGCAAGAAATTTCGGGCAGACAATCAAATTAAAAGCTGATCAACTAGCAGCTGGTATGCTGGTCCGGGCCTGGGATGAAAAAGAATTATTAAAAAACGAGCAGGGCAAAGCAATAGTTTTTATCACAGCGAGCTCCACCGAACTTTCTTATCCGCGCCTGTATCAGCTAAAAGAGTGGCTGGCAGCTATGGGCCAGCTGGAAAATCTAAAGGCCTTAAAGGAAATTGTAAGCATGAGATTCCAGCCATTAAAAATTTACAATCCTAATAAGGCGCCAAGCAGCCAGCATTATGTAGCTTATCTGCCCAAAAAGAAAGGACAGGCAGATTATAAACAGCATTTTGTTTATAAAGATAAGGTTGATAATTTCCGGCTGGGGAATTGCCAGGGAAAGTGCGAAGTGATCAAGCATTTACACCAGGCAATTTTTCCCTTGCCGCCCAAGACAGTACTGGTTTCCATTGATGAGGCCAAAAAAATATTAACACCAAACCAAAGCCATTCATAATTAGAGGTGAATGGCTTTTAAAATTTTAACTAAAAAAGCCCTGCAGTTCTGCAGAGCTTTATTTATTTCAGCTTGAAATTACAAAAGTGCTTCTTTGGCAGCTTTAGCGACGCGGAATTTAACCACTGTTTTTGCTGGAATCTTGATAGAAGCGCCAGTAGCCGGGTTTCGGCCCATTCTTTCTTTCCTGTGCACTTTAACTAATTTGCCAATGCCCTGGATAACAAAGACACCGCTCTTTTTGACTTCCTTAAGAGCCAGTTCAGTCAGTGCTTCTACCACAGTGCCAACCTCTTTTTTGCTCAATTTGGTTGCATCTGCTAAGGCAGATAGCATTTGAGATTTGCTCATTTTTGCCATAACGTTTGCTTATTTAATTATTAATAAATAATCTTGATAGTTTATATTATACACGATATGTCTTAAAAAGTGAATATTTACGGGGATTTTTCAGTTGTTGAGTGAATTTTAAGCGCCAGTTAATCTATTGACGGGCAAGTAAAATTTTGCTAAAATGAGGTATAATATAAAGGTAAGGGAAAGAGCTATTATTACTTAAATAAATTAATTAATTAAGTAATTGCTTTATGGAAAAAGATCAGAAATTTCTGGAAGAATTATTGGATATGCTGGTTTCTAATCCCAAGAAAGTAAAGGTCAAAAGAACGGTGAATGAGAGGGGGGTTTTACTGACAATTGATGTTGATCCGGCTGATTTGGGGACTTTGATTGGCAAGCAGGGCAGGAATATTGATTCGATCCGCAGTTTAGTCAGAACGATTGGCATGAAAGACAAGGCCTTTGTCAGCGTCAAGCTCAACCAACCAGACAAACCAGAAAAATAAATTAACCACGAAGTGGTCCCTTTGGGACAATTTATATTTTTGAATAAAAAATAACCCGGCTTTAATGGCTTTTGGGTTATTTTTGTTTTAAATTTCTACGATTTGCTCATATTTGGGTGCTTCGGCTTCTAATCCTAGCTTGTCCATAATTATTTTTCCCAGCGCTTCAGCTGGTTTTTTTTCACCTTGGACAATAAAAATTTTTTTCGGCGGTTTTTTTATTTGAGCAATAAAATTTACAAGTTGTTTTTGGTCAGCATGAGCAGAATAACTGCCAATGGCTCTGATTTCCGCTTTATTTTTAACGAGCTGCCCGAAAATATTCACTACTGGTTCGCCTTCCAAAATCCTGCGGCCCAAAGTGCCTTCAACTTGGAAGCCAATTACTAAAAAGCAGTTATTGGGATCTGGCAAATATTCTTTCTCATGGAATAAAATGCGGCCGCCCGTGGACATGCCGCTACCGGCAATAATTATCTTAGGTGCAGGTACTTTGATAATATTTTTTGATTCTTGTTTGGTTATGGTAAATTTTAAACCAGAAAAATTAAAAATATCATCCCCAGAATTAATAATATAACGGGTTTTTTGATTAAAATATTGTTCATGCTTTTTGTAAACCTCGGTAATTTTTATGGCCAAAGGGCTATCAATAAAAATCGGCAGGTAAGAGATTTTATGATGCTCCACTAAATCATTTAATTCAAAAAGCAGTTCCTGAGTTCTTTCTAATGCAAAAGAAGGTATCATTAAAACACCTTTGCGTTTAATAATCTCTTTAATAATATTCTGCAGGGTATTTTTTCTTTCTTTTTTTGATTCATGTAGCCGGTCGCCATAAGCTGATTCAATAATCACATAATCAGCTGTATCAACATATTCAGTCGGCTTTAAAAGCGGAGTGGGCGGATTACCCAGGTCGCCAGTGAAAACAAGTTTTTTAGTTTTTTGCCCTTCTTTTAAATTGAGCTCAATAATGGTTGAGCCCAAAATATGACCCGCATCTTTAAAATTAAATTCTATATTAGCTGTCAGTTTTATTTTTTGGCCATAATCTTTGGTAATTATGAAGCCCAGCATTGTATTTAAATTGTCCTGATCATATAAAGGTTTCTGCCTTTTTTCTTTAGCTTCATCTTTAAGTAAATGAACAGCATCTTCCAGGGCAACAGCCATTAAATCACGAGTGGGTGGGGTGCAGATAATTTGGCCACAAAAGCCGTCCTTAACTAATTTGGCTAAGCGGCCGCAATGATCCAGATGAGAATGAGTAATAAAAACATAATTGATCGTTTTGGGATCATAGGGAAAGGGTAAATAATTTAATTCATCTAATTCAGGCGGACCCTGAAAAAGGCCACAATCAATTAAGATTTTGGTTTTGCCGGTTTCAATCAAGTAATTGGCGCCTGTCACGACTTTTGCGCCGCCGTAGAAGTGAAGTCTCATTGGTTAATTGGTTTATTAGTAAATTTGTTAATTGGTGCTAGAATCTAAGTTAATTATATCACAAGTGGTTTAACTCACATAAGAAAAAGTGGCGACTAGTGCCGCCACTTTAAAATTGTACCCTTTTTGGTGTCATGAGGGAATGCGGTTTTTACCGCTTCTTCTTTTTTTGCTTAGTTCTCTTGCCTAGTTTTTTTACTCATTAACTCCTCCTTGTTAGGGTTGATGTTTTGGTGCTATTATAGCACCCGTTCCAATTTTTGCAGCCAAAATGGCTGTTTTCAAGATTATTATAACAAAGAAATAATTTTTGGCAAAGTTAAAAGCCGGGATGGCTTTTAACTTTAATTATGCAATCCCGGCTAAGTTAGTAGTCGTCGGCTTCAATGCCTATTAAGGCTCCACCTAGACTTAGTTTGCCCTTTTCTTCTTCAGGCTTGTGCCACAGCCTTTTTCTTTTTTTCGTGGCCAGTTATTTCCTTACAGCTTTTCGATGTCTTGGTTGATACAATCATAATGGGTTCTCCTCTTTTATCCGGAGTGATGAATGCATTGCGGTTTATTTTGACCGCATTTTTCGTGAAAGACCGCTTGTTTTAGGCCCCCAAAAGGCCTATGATGGGACGTTTAAGTATCATGCGCCCTCCTTTTACACTTCGGTTCAGGTTTATGCCTCTTCGACTTTCCCCCAGGATGATCTCTCTGAGGGTTTTGCCGCTTGAGCCGTTTTCCTTTGGCTCTTTTTCAGTTTGCCTTCTTTTCCATAGCCCGGACCATCTCTTGCTCTCATAAGTTACCTCCTCGGTTTGGGTTTGTTGGTCACTTTTGTGCCAGATCACTTATTTGATCGCACACGGCAACCTCTCTAATTTAAATTTAACAAAATAAATAAATTCAGACAAGTTTTTTGGGGATAATTTTAAATTTAAAAGCCGGGATGGCTTTTATATTTTTGTATAAATGTTATGCCTATCCCGGCCTTTGTTGGCTTAGGCTTCAATGCTATTAAAGCTCCACCTAAGTCTCGCTTTCCTTCTTTTCTTCAGCTTGCTTCTTTTTTTTCTTCCTGGCCGACTTTCTTCTTTTTTGTGGCCATGGTTAACTTCGCGATGGTTTTTTCCGTAAATGCATTCATAAGGGGTCTCCTTTTGGGTTAAAGGATGGTTTTTTGGCGGCATAAAGCCCCGATTTCCGGGCTACAACGCCGACGTTTCAGTTACACGGGTATTTGCCATTTGGTGGTAGAATCCTGCATTCATATAGGTATCCTCCATCTGATTCCCGGTGATTTGTTATCAGCGATGAAAAGTTCAATAGCCGCTTTTTTATAACGCCCCCATGGGCATTATATATTGAAATTGTTAGTCATGCCTCCTCCCTTAGCCTGGTTTGACGTTTATGCCTTCGTCTTTTCCGTGGCTGGTTTCACTTCTTTGTGGCCTAGGACACCCCTGGCCTGCGACATTTTCTTTGCCTGCGACATTTTCTTTGCGACAAATTTTGGACCGGCTCTTGCTCCCATAAGTTACCTCCTCGGTTTGGGTTTGTTTTGCACTTTCGTGCCATGACTATATTATGGTCACCCCTGCGGCAACCTCTAATTTAAATTTAGCAAAGAAAATATTTTGAAGCAAGCGTTTTTGTGGATAAATGTTTTCAGATTGCTGATTACAGATTTCAGATTAAACCTAGATTTTAAAAAGAACTAAAAAGAGACAGTCAAGCTGTCCCTTTTTATAACCATTAGATTGATTAATCTATTTTTTGGCTTTAACTTTTTTTTCTTTAGCTGGTTTTTCTTTATCCTCCGTAGCTTTAGCGGAGGAGGATTTTTTCTCTTTGGTTTCTGGCTTGGCTAATTTTTTTTCTGCTTTGGCTTCCTTTTCCTTTGTTTTTGGCGTCTTTACTTCTGACACCTCTTTTTCTGCTGGTATTTTTTTTTCTTCTTTCGGGGCTTTTAAGCTCAATCCCAAACGATGATCTTTGGGTTCAATAGAAATGATTCTAAATTTTAAAGTGTCGCCTGGTTTAGCGATTTGGTTTAAATCAGAAATTGGCTTGTCAGAAAGCTCAGAAATATGGGCTAAGCCATGGATATCTGGATCTAATTCCACAAAAAGGCCAAAAGGATTTGCCTTTAAAACTTTACCTGACACAATATCATTAACTTTGTATTTGTCTTGAACATGAGCCCAGGGATCTGATTTTAATTTTTTCATAGACAAAAATATTTTTGTGCCTTCAATATTAATTATTTCTGCTTCAGCTATATCGCCGATATTAACAATATCACGCGGGTCATCAATTCTTTGCCAGGCCAGTTCAGAGATATGAACAAGTCCTTCCATTTTATTATCAAATTCCACAAAAACGCCAAAATCAGTTACGGCGGTAATTTTACCTTTAATTTTATCGCCCACTTTATATTTGGAAATAATTTTTTCCTGCGCTTCTTCCCAGGCAGCTTTTTCTGAAACAATTAATTTATCTTCTTTTTCATCAATATCAATAACTTTGACTTTTAATATTTGGTTAACGAATTTTTTCAAAAATTCCAGAATTTTATTTTTATCGCCGCCTTCAACACGAGGGTAATGTTCAGGAATTAATTGAGAGACAGGTAAAAATCCAGAGATGTGGCCGATTTTAACCATTAAGCCGCCTTTATTAGCATCATTGATTTTAATATTAATGACTTCGCCGCTTTTCATTAGATCTCTAAGATTATCCCAGGCACGTTGCTGGCCGGCATAGCGGAAAGACAATTCCATCTCACCGTTTTCATTTTCCAGCTCAATGACAGTGGCTTCCACAGTATCGTCCATTTTTAGATGGCCGTATTCATCGGATTCATTATAAAGTTCGCGGCCGCGGACAATGCCGGTTTTGATGCCGTTAATATCTAAGTGAACTTCGGATTTAGAGACGCTGATGACCTTGCCCTTGACCACATCGCCGACTTTGGGCAGTTTAAGATATTGCGGGTCGGCAATTAATTTGGAAAATTCTGAATTGGATTGGGTTGGTTGAATATCTTTGTTTGACATAAGATTGGGTGGAAACAGGTAATATGAAATAGGTAATAAGGATTGGAGTTTAATATTTAATAATCTTCAAATCCGTATTTCTTGTTACATATTCCTTATTTCAATTTCTATTCTTAAATAAAGAAATCCCCTTAAAATAGGAGAATTTTATTTAAGGTTAACCTGGACAAAGCTTTTAAAATTGCTTTGACAAGTCCCATCCTTTAAAAAGTTTAGGATAGGTGAATTAGTTAATTTTAAGATCTAAAATAAGTATTTAGAGTTTAACTTAAATTAAAAAACAAGTCAAGGTTTAAATTCTTGGAGTAAGTTAGTCAGGATTTTTTTATTTTCTTCGTAAAGTTTTGGATTTTTGAGCTGGTTGCGGATAAAGGATTCTATCGCTTCTGTCAGAACAGGCGGTAGCTTTTGATTAGCCATTTCTTGCAACCCGAGTAAAATTTCTTTAATTTTCTTTTGGTCGCCTGTTTCAAGAGCCTGGGCTAAATCCTTTTTATAAATATCCAGCTTATTTTTTATTTCTTGTGCCTGAGAAGGATAAAGGCCGGCTTCTTTAAGTTGTTTATTTTCATTAATCTTACTAATGATTATTAAAATAACAAATATTATGGCAATGATGATAATTTTCTTTTTATGCTTCTGCCAGAAAGATTTTTTAGGCTCAGTTTGGGGTATTAAGCTGGGGGTTGGGTCTATTGCTTTTGGTTGGGGCAAATCAGGCATTAAGCTTTCAGAGATTGGAGCGGCCGGGATATTAGCTTCATCTTTTGCCAAATTGGCATTAGCTTCGGCCTGCTGCTGTCTTATTAATTTTGCCCTAATCAAATTGGTCTGTTCTGTCATAACTTTATAAACCTTGATTTCTTCTGGAATACCTTTTAATTTGCGATAGCCGACTTCAGCAGTCGGGATCTCATTTTTATTCATGGTTAAATAAATCGCTTCAGTGAAATAGACTTCATTGGGCTCAGCAATGGCTTCAATCCGCGAGGCAATATTGACTGGTTCGCCAAAAACATCACCATCCTTTATATTTACTTCGCCGGAATTGATGGCGATTCTGACCTCCATTTGGTCGCTGGAAGTTGCGCGGGCATTATGGTTTAAAATATTTTCCTGGATTTTCATGCCGCATAAGACAGCATCAGTCGGGCTAGGAAATGTGACTAAAAAAGCATCGCCAATAGTCTTAACTATGGTGCCGTCATATTGCTTGATGGCCGGCTTGATTAGCTCGTCTTGCAATTCTAAAAGATGGTGCAATTGTTGGCGCGATTGGGTTGAAGCTCTCGTGGTAAAGCCCTTCATATCTGTGAACATAATAGAAAGATGTTTGGTAGAAAGCATATTTTTATAAGTAAATTTTGTTAGCTGTGTTATTAATATACTTTAATTTATAGAAAATTAAAAGAGGCAATAACCCCTTTTATTTTTTTTAACTTTGTGATAAAATGTAATTAAATTTGCTTTCCGCCGAAGGCGGATTCCGCCTCTGGCGGAAATTCTTAATTTAAGTTTTTCTTAAAAAACAGATATTATGACTATTTTTTGGTTAGGCCATTCTGCCTTTAAAATTGTTGATAAAGAAGTTACCATAGCCATTGACCCCTACGATAAAATTGGCTTAAAAATGCCTAAATTTCAGGCAGAGATTGCGTTGATTACTCATGACCATGAAGACCACAATAATTTGGAAGCGATCAAGGGCGAGCCCTTTATTATTACTGGTCCGGGCGAATACGAAGTCAAAAATGTTTTTATTTACGGCATTCCTGGTTTTCATGACAATAAAGAGGGAGCAGAAAGAGGCAAAATTACCATGTATTTAATAGAAATGGAGGGTATTAAAATTGCTCATTTAGGCGATTTAGGCCAGGAAAATTTAACAGCCGAACAATTAGAATTACTGGAAGGCGTTGATATTTTACTTTTGCCCGTTGGCGGAAATTCTACAATTAATGGCTCAGAAGCCGTGGAAATAATCAGTCAAATACAGCCCAGAATTATTATTCCCATGCATTACAAATTTTCCGGTGTAGATAAAAAACTTGATTCAGTGGATATATTTTTAAAAGAATTTGGTGTTACTGACCCAGAGAAAATGGAAAAATTAAAAATTAGCAAAAAAGATCTGCCTCAGGAAGGAACAAAAATAATTATTTTGGAAAAAACTTAATATTTTTATATGTCTAAGCCAAAAAATAAAAAAATAAAAAAAGTTAAAACCAAAAAATTAAAGCCAAAAAAAGCCAGCAGGAAAAATTTAGGCAAGAGAATAAAAGTTAAAGTAATTAAGAAAGAAAAACCAGAAAATGTTTTTGGCAGTATTTTGCCCGAAGTTAAAAACAGTGATCCGTATCTAGATTTGGATTTTTCTGCTTTTAAAGAGGAAGATAAGATAGCAGAGGTAATAAGGGAAATTAAAAACGAGCAAATAGAGCCAGCTTATATTCAAGAAAGCGCAGAAGAGATTTTCAAGCAGCCAGAAGAAGGTATTGAACAGCTAGAAGAGGAAGTTGAGGAAATTTCTACTAATGAGAATAATCAAGAACCATTTATTTATTTAAGCTTAAGGCAAAAGAATATTATTATGTATATTGCGGTCTGTTCTATTATGGTGGTTTTAGTTGTTTTTTGGTTTTTTAGCGTTAAGCAAAGCTTAAGCCAGAGTATAAAAAATGTTAATATTTTAAATTCCCAGGAGAGCAATGCTTTACTTCAGGAATTGGGCGGGGTTAAGCAAGATTTTACTAATATAACTAATCAAGTCCAGGACAACGCCCAAATATTGCAGGAATTTTCCAATCAGGTTAAAAATCAGGTAATTGAAAATCAATTGAAAAATACTATTATAGACCAGGTCAAAGATAAATTAGAAAACAGCAATCTTAATCAAAATATAAACAGCACTAAATAAAATGAAAGTAAGAAAAAAAATTATCAAGAAAAAAATAGAAGTAAAGCCAGCTTCCGTTAAAGCTACGGTGAGCAAGGAAGAAGAAAATATAAAAGAGGATGAACCGAAAAAAACAGCCGGCCAGATTTTAAATTTAGGCAAAATTGAGGAGCGTTCAATAATAGAGGAAATGCAGGATTCATATTTAGATTATGCCATGTCAGTTATAGTGGCTCGCGCATTGCCTGATGTGCGCGATGGTTTAAAGCCTGTTCATCGTAGGATTTTATATGCCATGTGGGATGTTGGCTTGAAATCATCTGCCAAATTTAGAAAATCAGCAACAATCGTCGGTGAAGTTTTAGGCAAATATCATCCTCATGGTGATGTGGCTGTTTATGATTCCATGGTCAGAATGGCACAGGATTTTTCCCTGCGCTATCCTTTGGTCTGGGGACAGGGTAACTTTGGTTCTATGGATGGTGATGGCGCGGCTGCTTATCGTTATACCGAAGCTAAATTAAAAGCCATTGCCGATGAAATGCTTTTAGATATTGATAAAGATACGGTAAATTTTGTACCAAATTTTGATGGCTCGCATCAGGAACCATTAGTTTTACCTGCAAAATTACCCAACTTATTGTTAAATGGCACCATGGGCATTGCTGTCGGTATGGCTACTAATATACCGCCTCATAATTTGGGAGAATTATGCGACGGTATTACTCATTTAATAGATAATCCCAAAGCCAATGTTGAAGATTTAATGAAATATGTGAAGGGTCCTGATTTCCCGACTGGGGGCATTATTTATGATATTAAAGAAATTCAAAGAGCTTATGCGACTGGGAAAGGCGCGATTGTGATGAGAGCCAAAGCTGAAATAGTAGAATCAAAAGGTAAATTTAAAATTATTGTGACTGAAATTCCTTATCAGGTTAATAAAGCGACTTTGGTGGAAAAAATTGCCACTTTAGTGCAGGAAAAGAAAATTAAGGATATTAAGGATTTGCGTGATGAATCAAATAAAGATGGCGTGCGCATTGTGATTGAACTGAAAAAAGAATCTTATCCCAAAAAGATTTTGAATCAGCTTTATAAATTAACCCAATTGCAGGAAACTTTTCATGTTAATACTCTGGCTTTAATTGATGGCTTACAACCAAGGGTTTTGACTTTAAAGATGATTTTTGAAGAATATGTTAAACACCGTGAAATTGTAGTTAGACGCAGGACTGAATTTGATTTAAATAAAGCCAAGGAACGAGCTCATATTTTGGAAGGATTAGTGAAAGCATTGAAAGATATTGACCGAGTGATTGAAACGATTAAAAAATCAAAAGATAAAGAAGAAGCCAAAAATAATTTGATGAAAAAGTTTAAGTTTACAGAAATTCAGTCAGTGGCGATTTTGGAAATGAAATTACAACAATTGGCTAATTTAGAAAGGCAGAAATTAATTGATGAATTAAAAGAAAAGCGACAATTGATTGAAGACTTAGAATCAATCTTAAAATCAAGAACAAAAATTTTAAATATTATAAAAAAGGATTTGCATGATATTAAGGATAAATATGGCGATGAGAGAAGAACTGAGGTGGTAAAATCGCCAGTCGGTGAATTTTCAGTCAAAGATTTAATACCAAATGAACCGACCATGGTGATGGTTACCCAGGATGGCTA
>Ga0154642_115_pt16 | contig 10776 bp, 5 predicted proteins | sample Rifle2008BG13ft_FD_116071 | JGI IMG/M metagenome (GOLD analysis project Ga0154642, IMG submission 116071) | Candidatus Buchananbacteria bacterium RBG_13_36_9 | reverse complement strand
TAATACTTTCAATCACTTCTTTGCTGGCTTCGGTCAAATCTGTTTTCTCCATTTCAAAGTAGGCAATTGTTTTGGTGCCGATAGGTTTAAAAGTTTTAGCCAAATGTAAAGAATCAAAATTTTTGGATGTATAAATCAGGCCAGAGATGGTTTGATTTTTATTTTCTGTAAATAAAATGACAATTTCTGCTTCTGGCGCTGAAGTAATTAATTCTTCAATTACTTCGCTAAGATTAGGATTGTGCATATCAAGTTCAATAAAATCTTTTTGTGTCAGATATGACCAGGCCATTTTATATCCAGCGTCATTTTTGAGACGTGCCAGAACCTTGCCCCAGAGCTTTAAAGTATTGATTGATTTTGTCCTGTATAGATTTTGGATAATCAAATCGCGGTCAGCGCCGTTTAAAATTAATTGGCTAGCAATATTCAAGGCACGCGGTGTAACATTTGGCGTACGGAAACTTCGGGTTTTGGCAATCATGCCTGTCAGCAGGCAGGTGGCAATTTGCTGGTCCAGTAAATTAATGTCATAATGCTCAATTAAATCAAAGATAATTTCAGCTGTTGAGGTTTTGGTCAATTCCACTAAGTTAATTTGGCCATACTGCTCATTTTCCGGATTATGGTCGATATTAATAATCGGTGTGTTAAAAAAGAATTCATTGTGCTGGTCATAAATTTCGCCGAGTGATTCTAAATTGTCAGTATCCAAAGTGATAATCAGATCATATTTATAATTATCTGATTTATAAGCAATTTTATTTTCAGCCAAAAGTCCCTTTTCCGGCGTTAAATAAATATTTAATTTATTATCTTTAATGTCATAGGAGAAATTTTTAATTTTATTTTCCGCAATATCTAAAGATATGATGAATCTTTTTAAGCCGCTTAAATTGGCTTTGGTCTGGTGAATTTCCGGCAAAAAAGCATAATTTTGGGCAATGACAAAATTGTGGCAGACAATCTCGGCCTGTTTGTTTAATTTTTTAAGCAGCAAAAAAATAGCCAAAGCTGAACTTAGCGCGTCACCAGAAAAATTCTTTTTAAAAGTAATCAGAATCTTTTGGCTATTTTTGATAAGCTCAAAAATTTGTTGGTTGATTGAAAGCCCCATATCAATAAATTCTAAATTCTAATTTTTAAATACTAAATAAAGGTGGATTTTTAAGTTTATAATTTTTTGGTAAAGATGTCAAATACTTTAGCCTTAAAATAACTGACTTGTCAAGTAAGGGAAATTTTGGTAAAATTTTTAATATATTAGCAAATTTATGAAAGAAATTCCCAGGGCCTACGACCCTAAAGAAGTCGAGGACAAAATCTATAAAAAATGGGAGGATTCAGGTTATTTTAACCCTGATAATTTGCCAGGCGACCGGCCTGATTATTTTTCTATTTCCATGCCCCCGCCCAATAGAACCGGCACTTTGCATACTGGCCATGCTTCTATGCTGGCTTATCAGGATTTGATGATCCGTTATAACCGTTTGGCAGGTAAAAAGACTTTGTGGCTGCCAGGCACAGATCATGCGTCTATTGCCACACAAACTAAGGTGGAAAAAGATTTATATAAGCAAGAAGGCAAAACACGGCATGATTTTGGCAAAGAGAAATTTTTGCAAAAGGTAATTAAATTTGCTGAGGAATCAGGCAAAATTATTAATAGCCAGGTGCGCAAAATGGGCTCGTCCTGCGATTGGTCACGCGAGCGCTATACGCTAGATGAAGGATTGAGCCAAGTGGTTAAACAGGCTTTTATAAAAATGTATAATGAAGGTTTAATTTATCGCGGCTACCGCATTGTCAATTGGTGCGTGCGTTGCGCCTCAACTTTGTCAGATGAAGAAGTTGAATATCAAGAAACTAAAACTAAATTTTATACTTTTAAATACTCCAAAGATTTTCCCTTTGCTATTGCCACTACTCGGCCGGAAACAAAATTGGGAGATACGGCTGTGGCTGTTAATCCTCAAGACAAGCGTTATAAAAAATACATTGGTAAAACTTACATCGTTGATTTGGGTCATGGGAAACAAAAGATCAAGGTAGTGGCCGAAGATTCAGTCGATCCCAAATTTGGTACGGGCGCCTTAGGCGTGACGCCTGCTCACAGCTTGATTGACTATGAAATCGCCCAAAAAAACCTTTTGCCCATAATTAAGGTAATTGGTGAAGATGGCAAAATGACCAAGGAGGCCGGCAAAGACTATGCTGGCTTAGACGTTTTGGCGGCGCGAGAAAAATTTGTTCAGCGGCTGGAGAAGCAAGGACTGATGGAAAAGATAGAAGAGGTGCCACAGAATTTGAGTGTTTGTTATCGCTGCGACACGCCGATTGAGCCCTTGCCATCTTTACAATGGTTTGTTGATGTTAAGAAAAAAATTACGTTACCTGACAATAAATATTTTCAGAATAAATCAATCAAGGAAGTTGCTTTGCAGGTTGTTAAAGACAATGAAATAAAAATTATTCCCCAGCGTTTTGAGAATGATTATTTTCACTGGCTAGAGAATTTGCGTGACTGGTGCATCTCTCGCCAGATTTGGTTTGGACATCAGATTCCGGTTTGGTATAAAAAGGCTAAGCAAGGCATTCAAATAAAATTGATCCGTCTAGCCGATGTGCAAGTAGAATTGGAACGGCAAGAGATAAATTATCAAGATGTGCTGGCGACACCGCTAAGCGAAAAAGGCAAAAAGCAAACTAAAGAAATTGCAGCCAACTTGAAAGTTGAAAAATTTGATGATTTAATTGTGCCGACTGAAAGAGCTGGCATTGAAACAGGAGAAATATTAAAAAAAGTTTTGGGTTTAAAAATAGTGAAAGATAAGCGATTAGATGACATTAATTTGGGCTCAGAAACAATACTTTCAGAGAAAGATATTAAAGCGGCTTATGGTCTGGACATTAAACGCATAATTGATTATCACTGGAATATTCCTTTTAAAGATGGAGAATCTTACGTTGATGTTATAAATCGTACGCGAGAATTTTTGGTGGATTTAATTGATAAATATGATGGCAAAAAAATAATATTAGTCGCAAGCGGCTCTAGTTTTGCTGCTATCAGATATTTAGTTGAAGGCATTTGGCCGACTGAATTGATTGCTTTTGGCGCTCAAGATGATTTAAATTTGCAGGAAGTAATTGTTCCCGGTGCAGAAAATTTAAAAGGCGTCAATTGGCAACAGGATCCCGATACTCTGGATACTTGGTTTTCTTCTGGGCTCTGGACTTTTTCTACCTTGTTGGATAAAAATTTTACAAAATATAAAACCTGGAAATCTTGGGTAAAGGGTTCTAAGGATTTGGCCTACCATCCGACGTCAGTCATGGAAACTGGCTATGACATTTTATTTTTCTGGGTAGCCAGAATGATTATCCAGACTACTTTTTTAATGGGTGAAATTCCTTTTAAAACTGTTTATTTGCATGGTTTAATTCGCGATGAAAAGGGCAGAAAAATGTCCAAGTCATTGGGCAATGTGGTTGATCCTTTGGATGTGATTAAAAAATTTGGCACTGATGCTTTGCGATTGGCCATGATTTCTGGCACTGCGGCTGGCGCTGATTCGCGTTTGTATGATGAGAAAGTTGAGGGGGGGCGTAATTTTGTTAATAAACTTTGGAATATCTCGCGTTATATTTTGACTTCGGTCAGTACAATCAAAAGAGTGGTTGAAAAACCACATGGCGAAACTTTGGCTGATCAGTGGATTTTGGCAAAATTGGATTTAGTGATAAAAGAAGTTACTGAAGATATTGATAAATTTAATTTTTCCGGTGCCATTGATGCTTTACGGGAATTTACCTGGTCTGATCTGGCTGATTGGTATTTGGAGATTTCCAAATTACAAATAAAGGAAAGCCCTGACAAGCCCTATGAAGAGTTGGGCGTTCATACAGAAACAATTTTACTTTATATTTTGGAAAAACTTTTAATTTTATGGCATCCATTTATTCCTTTTGTCACCGAAGAGATTTGGTCAAATTTTGAGGATGAGGATTTTTTAATGATAAATTTCTGGCCTACGGTTTCTTTGAATTTGAGTGGCGATGTTAAAGATGATGAATATTCTGCTGAAACAGATAAATTACTTAATTATGATGAAATTTTATACCCTTTTTATAAATTTGAGGAAATTGTCATGATCATTAGAAATTTACGGGCCGATTTTAAAATTGAACCAGCTAAGAAAGTTGATGTCACAATTGTCTGCAAAAATTCTGAAAAAATAAAATTAAATGAGCAGATTGATAATATAATTTATCTTGGACGTTTGAATAATTTAGAAATTGGTAAAATTAAACCCGATAATTCAGTTTCTCATGTCTTGGAAGGAGTGGGTGAAATTTGTTTGCATCTGGAAGGTTTGGTTGATTTACCTAAAGAAAGAGCCCGTTTGGAAAATGAAATAGCCAGTGTTAAGAAATATTCCCAATCCTTGGAACAAAAATTAAAAAATAAAGATTTTATTAAAAAGGCACCGAAGGATATTGTAGAGAAAGAGGAATTTAAACTAAAGGAACAAAAAGAAAAATCGGAGAAATTAGAAGAACAATTAAAAAGTTTGGATTAAAAAAGAAAAGGAGGAATCATGCCAAAATTCAAAAAAGGTGAGAGAGCCTTTTTTATCGGCGATTCTGTAAAATTTGAAATTCCACCAAAGCAAATGATCCAGCAAGTTTATCTTGATAAAAAGGGGCATCATTTATGCTTAGTTAATGATGATTGGGTGCCCGAAAGTGTTTTATCCGGTTGGGAAGAGATGGAAATTCGCAAGCTCAACAGTCGGATTAAATTATTTAGCAAGAGTAACTTGCAGGAAAATCAGGAATTGGCTGAATTAAAACACAAGCTGAAACAATGGAAAAAAATTCGGTCTAGACGGCAAAAAAGAAAGTAAAGCGGCTTGCTAAAAACAGGCCGCTTTTTTTATTTGAAAAGAAGTTTAAAATATGGTAAATTTAGACTATAAATATTAATTTCTTTATATGGGAAAAATATTCACTGACGAAAAACAAATTGAGGAAATTTTGAGGCGCGGGGTAGAGCATATTTATCCAGAGCCAGGCGCCTTGAAAGATGTTTTATTATCTGGCAAAAGAATCAGAATTTACTGCGGTTTTGACCCGACAGGCCCTGATTTGCATATTGGCCATGGCAATCAACTTCGTAAATTAGCCCAGTTCCAGAATTTAGGCCATGAAGTGATTTTTTTAATCGGCGATTTTACAGCCATGATCGGTGATCCTGATAAATTAGCTGTGCGCAAACAATTAAGCAAAAAAGAAGTTTTGGCTAATTTTAAAGGCTGGAAAAAGCAAGCCGAAGCGGTTTTAAATTTTAGCGGAAAAAATTCGGTGCAAATAAAGTACAATTCTACCTGGCTTAGCAAATTAAAATTTGAGGATGTAATAAATCTGGCATCCAAAATGACTGTACAAAGAATGCTAGAGCGAGACATGTTTGAAAAAAGAATGCAGGAAGGCAAACCGATTTATATCCATGAATTTATGTATCCTTTGATGCAGGGCTATGATTGCGTGCATATGGACGTGGATATGGAAATTGGGGGAAATGATCAAACTTTTAATATGCTGGTTGGTCGCGATTTAATGAAAGATTTAAAAGGTAAAGAAAAATTTGTCCTGACCATAAATTTATTAGTTGATCCGACTGGCAAAAAAATGGGCAAGACAGAAGGCAATATGGTCATGCTGACTGACAGCGCTGACAACATGTTTGGCAAAATAATGTCTATGCCAGATGAAATGATAATTGAAATGTTTGAGTTGTGCACTGATATTCCTTTGGCTGAAATTAAAGCCATAAAAGAGCAAATGCAAACTGGCACAAACCCGCGTGATTTGAAATTAAAATTAGCAGTTGAAATAGTTAAAATATACAAAGGTGAAAAGTCAGCCAAAGAAGCACAGGCCAATTTTATAAATGTTTTTTCTAAAAAGGAAATACCGGAAGAAGTTAAAAGTTATAAAGTAAAAAGCAAAAAGTTATTGGAAATTTTGGAGGAGACTGGTTTAGTTTCTTCCAAATCTGAAGCGCGGCGGGTGATAGAGCAAGGGGGATTGAAGATTGACAATGAAATTATTAAAGATATTAATTTTAGCCTAGCTTCTGGCGAGCATTTGATTCAGAAAGGGAAAAGGTTTTTTGTAAGGGTGATAATCGTTTAATTTTTTCAAGCAAAATACCCTTTGTCGTTCTGGGTGAAACGAAGAATCTGTGAAGTAATAGATCCTTCGACTATGCTCAGGATGACAATCCCTGACAAAGGGCGTTTTGCCACTTCAAATATGTCTATAAATGACAAAATTAAAAAAGAAATAGTTAGCCTTTTAAAAAAACAAAAGGTTAAGATTCAAATTGAAGAATTGGAAACGCCGCCAAGCGCAGAAATGGGCGATTGGGCTTTGCCGTGTTTTGATTTGGCTAAACAATATAAACGCTCACCTCAGGATATTGCCAAAGATTTTGCGCAAAATTTAAAACCCAGCGGTTTGATTATAAATTTTAAAAACATTGGGCCTTATTTAAATTTTATTTTGGATTACAGTAAGGTGGCCGGATTAGTTTTAAAAGAAATTATTAAAACCAAAAGTAAATATGGGCAGAGTAAGATCGGGAAAAAGGCTAAGGTGATGATTGAATATTCCCAGCCCAATACGCATAAAGAATTTCATGTCGGGCATTTGCGCAATGTCTGCATTGGCGCGGCTTTAATAAATATTTACAAAAATTGTAACTATAAAGTTATTTCTGCCAATTATCCGGCTGATTCTGGAGCGCATGTGGCGAAAACTTTATGGTATTTGCAAAATTATACCAATCAAACAGATATTCCGTCTTTACCAGAAGAGAGAGGTGAATTTTTAGGACAGACCTATGCGCAAGCAGTAGCTAAATTGACTGAACATCCGGAATTTAAACCGCAAGTTCAGGATATAATGTTAAAACTGGAAGCCGGCGACAAGCAATTAACAAAATTATGGCAAGAAACCAGGCAGTGGAGTCTGGATCAGTTTAAAAAAATATATCAAGATCTTGGCGTTGATTTTGATGTTTGGTTTTATGAAAGTGTGGAAGAAAAAGAGGGCAAGAAAATCATGCCTCAACTTTTAAAATATAATTTCATAAAAAAGAGCGATGGCGCCATTATTGCTGATTTGGAAAAATTTAATTTGGGCATCTTAGTTCTTTTGCGCCAGGACGGTACGGTTTTGTACGGCTTAAAGGATTTGGCCTTGGCTTTTAAAAAATTTAAGAAATACAGAATCAATAAAAGTTTATACGTAGTTGATACCCGTCAATCCCAGTATTTTAAACAAATATTTAAAATTTTAGAGCTGATGGGCTTTAAGAAAGAAATGGTGCATGTACCTTATGAATTTGTGCAATTGAAATCTGGGATTATTTCTTCCCGCACTGGCAATATCGTTACTTATGAAGAGGTGAAAGAGGTGGCTTTGAATAAAGTCCTGGCTGAAACCAAAGAGCGCCATGCTGATTGGAGTGAAAAGAAAGTTAAAGAGGTGAGTATGAAAATTGTTTTGGCGGCCTTGAAATTCGGCATGCTTAAAAGCGGTAATGATAAGGTCATAACTTTTGACATTAATGAGTCCCTTGATTTGAACGGCTTTACTGGTCCGTATCTGCAATATACTTTGGCGCGCTTGAATTCAATTTTTAGGAAGTTAGGCAAGATAAATACTAAGGTCAAGGTTGATTATAAGAAGTTGGCTGCGCCTATTGAAATTAAATTGGTTAAAAATCTATTGGAATATCCTGATAAAATTTTAGAAAGTTTAACATTAAATGATCCTTCAATCATTACCCAATATTTATTTAAATTATCTCAGGATTTTAATGCTTTTTATCATGAACTGCCGGTTTTAAAAGCCAAGCTAGATATCCAGGCAGCGCGTTTGGAATTATTAAGTGGCATTGGGCAGACTCTAGAGAATGGTATGGGGTTGCTTGGTTTAGCAATTTTGGAAGAAATGTAATATTTTAAATATAAAAAAAGACCCTCCGACGTACGTCGGAGGGTTTTAAAATTTCATAAACTAGTCATAGCTTTTCCCTCGGGAGCGGGGATCCTCCATCTGGTATTTATTCCAGAATCATCGGTGGGAGAAAGAGACCACCTATCTGGTTAAGTGTCCAGATTTTGCGGTTTTTTCGGGCTTAACATTCGCTCCAGGGCAGTATCTGAAAGTGAAGACATGGTGCTAATAGCGTTTTATATTTTGTCTTGGCATCCCGGAGAAAAATTCAACGAGAACTCAAAAAAATTTTGTTTTAACGTTATCAGCTTGCATGTTTGGGCTATGTGGCCATGAGTAATGATGGTTGAAGGAAAACAACCATTTCCCGATATTGCCTTTTTTAGTTTATGAACACTTAAGGATGTAGCTAGTTTTAGTTTACTTAATTAAACAATTTTTGGCAATGAAAAAATGTGATTTTTCCACAGGAAAATTAGGGGGTTGTTAGAAGTTTTTAACAAAAAGCCGCATTCTTTTGTCATTCCCAGCGTGATGAGAAGTCCAGGATTCCACGCTTTGCTCTGAATGACATCTGCGGCTTTTTGTTTTTTGCCTGCACTGCATTCTTGTAGTGCAGTGTGCATAAATCATCTGGTTAGTTATAACAGAAATTGATTCTAAAAAGCTCTTGTCAGAAAAATCAGAGATGTTATTTTTAAAGCATAAGCTTGAGCCAAAATTAGCTCAAGCAAGAAAATAAATCTATGAAAGGGGGAAAACAAAAAGTAAAAACAAAAATTTCGGCAAGAGGAGAAACACCTTTTATTTAGGTGTTTTTTATTGTGTGAACTTTGAAAACCAAAAACAAGGAGGAGATTATCGAGAAATTATTTAAAGCGGCTATAGCGCGTAGTTTGGTTAACTAACCAGCTTAAAATCAAAAACGAGTAGAAAAGCATTTTATCGCGACCTTTGGCACGTTAAAATGTCTGGCCTTGCACTAGCCTGGTTATGTACTGGGCAGTGCAAGGCAAAATTTTTCGCATGCAAAACGGAGAAAAACATGAAAAGAGTAGCTCTAGTAGTATTTTTGCTTTTAGCGCTAACAGCGTTAAAAAGCCAGGCAACTTCAACTCATCAGATTTACATCAAGCAAAATCCAACCAATCAAAACGGTATAGAATTTGGCGTAGATAATGCCAGCGGTTTTGTGCGCTGGCGCGCCTATGTCAAAGGTTTAACCAATAATAGCCGGGGCTTAAATACCAACTGGACTGATTCGGGTAATGGCTGGTGGTATTATGACTTGTCAGCAATTTCGCAAAGAGTGATGTGGCGGCTTGATGGCATTGCCAACCAAAAATTTAGGATCACATACTGGGTCTTTAAAAGCGATGGTACCTGGGAATACGGTCCGCAAGTAGATGTTGTCTCTGACCAAATTTTACCCACAGCTTTTTTTACCAACATTTCTAATGGTCAGATATTTACCCAAAGCCAGTTTAATATTGCGGTTTCCGCAAGTGACAACTTAAGCGGTGTGTCTGCGATTAGAATTTATGCAGTAGTGCCAAATGGCTCTAGTTTGAGCGGTTGGATCCCATCTGGCGTGGCCAGCCAATTTTACAAAGAGTTTGGTCCGTCATCCATCAGCTACAATTTTGTAGCACCGGTTTCCGGCACCTACACTTTTACGCTCTGGGTTAAGGACAATGCTGGCAATATTGCCTATGAGCCTGGTGGCCCAATTAACATAACTGTTAATTTGGCAACGCCTAATCCACCAGCACCTTCACCGCCTCAAGCGCCGAGCAATTTAAAACTGACAGCCAATGCCCAAACCATTACGATCACCTGGCAGGACAATGCCACTAATGAAGATGGTTTTGGTTTAAATAAAAATGGCCAGTTTTTCAAAAGCTTGGCAGCCAATACCACGACTTACACTGATACTGGTCTGCAATATGGCCAGAACTACTGCTACAATGTTTATGCTTTTAAGTCAGGCCTTAATAGTTCAGGAGTAGAAAGCTGTTTGACTTTAACAGCGCCTAATACGACTGACTATCGTTATGCGGATAGTTTTACCTATCCCATGGCTTGTGACAAGATATATCGACTGGAAAAGGATGAGCAAATACCAGTTGGTGCTTGCTTTGACTATCAGCCTTTTGGTTCCTTGTTTGCTTACCTTGAAAAAATTCATCAGGGTAGCGATCTGAACCTTAAAGGTGTCAATGATTTAGGCGCGCCTGTTTATGCCATTGGCAATGCTGTAATCTGGGATTATGGCTGGACAAGCGGCTGGGGTAATTACATGATTTTACGCATTCAAGCCCAGCCCGGTAATGTCTTTAATCTCACAGATGGCACTACTGTAACGGAAATTTTTGTCCTCTACGGACATTTAAATGAGATTCGCATTATCAAAGATACTGGAGCTATAATTGAAAAAGCCAGTATTGTTAAAGCTGCTACATACGTAGCTAAGGGCTGGCAGATCGGGACAGTTGGTGATGGCAATGGCAACTTTAGCCCGCATTTGCATTTTGAAATCCGGATTAATGGCTATAGCCAGCTGGGTTATGGCTACTGGCCGGTTTCAGACCAAAGCTACTTGCAATATTTTGTTGATCCGATTGAATTCATTGAAAATAACTGGTTGCCGACCAATCGTGTTTTAAAAGTCATGGTTCATGGCTATGATCGGTCTAGCGGCCGTAAAGTTATTTTGGAATTAAATACTAATTATTGGCAACGTCA
>Ga0154642_107_pt3 | contig 11844 bp, 17 predicted proteins | sample Rifle2008BG13ft_FD_116071 | JGI IMG/M metagenome (GOLD analysis project Ga0154642, IMG submission 116071) | Candidatus Buchananbacteria bacterium RBG_13_36_9 | reverse complement strand
ATTTTTTCCTCCTTGAAATTTGATTTGTTCAAAAGATATTAACTATTTTGAGGAGCAAAAACATGTTTTTCGAGCCATCTTCCAGCCAGATATTCAGCAATATAGAAGTAGATTATGAGCGGTATACAGGCAATTACCAGAGGCACATAGAATAAGTGTCCGATTGCCAAAGTTGGCATAAAGATTAGCAGGCAGAATAGCTCAAAGAAGATATTTGTTTGGACAGCAGGCGGAAATTTGTGAATCGTATTTTTGGAAAGGACATATACTCCCATTAAAATTAGGTGGCCGATCAAGGCTGGTATGCCCACCGCCATTACTATTAAAAGCAATAGCACTAACACAGGAAGCAATGCACTTATTCTTAGACCAACTTTTAGCTTTTCAATCATCTTTTCCTCCTTTGAAATTTGTTTTGATTTTAACTTAGCTGACAATTTAATAATTGTCAAGAAAAAAAAGCCCCGCGTTCGGGACTTTTAAGTTTTTGCTTAAAGAACATTATTGCACAGTGGCTGAAGGTTTTCTTTGTAAATGATATATAGGTATAAACAACCTGCAGTCAAATAGAAAGTCAGTGTTACAATCGTGAGCGGTACAAGGCCAATGGTGAAGCAGAAAACAATAAAGGGCAAAAGGTGCCATTTTGATTTTTCCAGAAAGTCATTCAGATAAATGACGACCTTTTTAACCTTTTGATTTTTTACCGTGTCTTTCATGCCTGTTAGCATGAAATAGGTAAAAGCAGTTACTGCTAAGCCTATCATTAGCCAGCCCAGCAAAATTGCCAGCGCTACGATAATCATGTGCTTCCTCCTTTGTTTTTTCTTTCCTCCAGTTTGTCCTTAATTTTTACGCTTACAACATAAATGAAAAGGACAAATAATGACACATACCCCATACAGATTAAAAATTGAAATAGGTTTTTTAGGGACATTATTGTCCTCCTCTTTGATTTTTTTTGATTTTAGCATTAAAATGAATTTATGTCAAGAAACTTATCCTGCACCAGACCCGCTAAAGCGGGACGGTGCAGGATTTCGCTAAAACAAAATAATGGGGAGTCCTCAATTTCTAATGGGAGTGCTTCACCTAAAATTTTAGTTATTGTCGGGCCTACTGCGTCTGGCAAAACCAGCTTATCAATTAAACTGGCGAAAAAGTTTAATGGGGAAGTGATTTCCGCTGATTCTCGCCAGGTTTATAAGGGCATGGATTTGGGTACTGGCAAGGTGACTAAAAAAGAAATGCAGGGAATTAAACATTATCTTTTAGATGTAGCTTCGCCCAAGAGCCGGTTTAGCGCCGGGCAATTTGTGAAATTGGGGGAGAAGGCAGTTAAACAAATTTTAGCTAAAGGGAAATTGCCCATTGTCTGCGGCGGCACTGGCTTTTATATTGACGCCTTACTTTATGGACTGCCAGTAGCAGTGGCACCTGATTGGAAACTGCGTCAGCGGTTAGAAAAGTTAAGTGCATCACAGCTCCTCAATAAATTGAAGAGAGTCGATGCAAAGCGCGCGAAAAATATTGACCCGCATAATAAGAGGCGGTTAATTCGCGCTCTGGAAATTGCGCTGAAAACCGGAGCGCCAGTGCCGCCGCCCACGAGAATTTTAAAGTACGATGTTTTGAAAATTGGTGTTAAACGAGACAAAAAAGAACTTAGAAAAAGAATTCATGAGCGGTTGTTAATTAGAATGAAACAGGGCATGGTTAAAGAAATTGAAAAATTACATAAACAGGGAGTGTCTTGGCAGAAGCTAGATGACTTTGGTTTGGAGTATAGATTTATAGCTCGATATTTAAAAGAGGAGTTAAGTAAAGAAGAAATGCTAGTCCAGCTGGAAACAGCAATTTGGCATTATGCTAAAAGGCAAATGACATGGTTTAAGCGGAACAAAGAAATTAATTGGGATAATAACATTAAAAAAATTGAAAAATTAGTGAAAAAATGGCTGTTTGACAGAATGTCATAATTGTGTTGTATTGCATTGACAAATGAAAAAAAATATGACAAGGTAAACAATCAATACACTTCTTTGAAAGGAGGTGATTCAGGTGGCACATAATAATCCGCACAAAGTATATTTGGAAGCCATTTCGCAAATAAAAAAAATCATTAATTTCCGCACGACATCCGGCAATTGGTATCTAATGGTAATCTTTAAGGAAAAGGAATGGATTGAATATTTTAGAAAAGAACTATTTTTTACTTTAAATGGCACTGATAAATTTTTTGCCTTCACTGAAATGCCAACCTGCGTCTTAAACAATGCGCTGATTATGCGCTTAGAAGGCGAATGCGAAAATATGATGCCATTTAAGATCGGAATATTTGGGCCACCTGAAGGAGACAATATAATACTCGAGGCCCAACTGGAGGTCTTAACAGAAACAAAAAGCTGAGCAAGTTCATTGCTCAGCTTATTTATTTTATTCTTTATTTATCTTCTCTAATTTTTCTGCCACATCTTTTTGATCTTTCTTCGGCAATTCTAGTCTTTTCATAGCTGTATCCCTTTTTATTTTTAATTGTTGCATTTCTTCAGGGGTTAATGCTTTGGCCATGATCTTTAAGGATTCACCAATTACTCTGCCCAATTCTGGCCCAAGCTTTTTTTCTATCATGCCTAATTGAATCATTAAAGTTTTGGGATTTTTGCTGACTTGCTGATAAGCCAAATTATATTCAAGATTTTTTTGAGCTAATAATTTAAGTCTTTGCATTTCCAGCTCATGTAATATTAATTTTTCTTGTTCTTTTTTTATCTGTGATGGTAATCTAAATTGTTCTTTCATAATAATTTTGATAAGTGATTAATATAGTAAATGTATAATTTTATTAAAAACATTTATACTATAATTTTCTCAAAACTAAGCATATTTGTCAAAATAATATAGTAAATTATCCACAAAACATAAAAAAACAACCATTTGACAAAAATTAACTTTCGTGTTGTGTTGCATTGACAAGTGAAAAAAAATATGCCAAAGTAAATTCAGAATAAACGCTCTTTAAAGGAGGTGATTACAAATGGTTAGTCCGATCCTAGGTAAATACCGAATACCACTGCGGTTAATTGTCCTGGATAATTTCAGAGAAGCAATGAAGAGAATAAAAGAGATTAAGTTCTGGCCTGATCAGGTTGTGATTAAACTCGTTTCCGGACACCCAGCTGTTCGGACTAGCGTCCTGATGCTTAATATAAGGGTAATCGGTGATAATGGCAGATTCCCTTATGTCTCAAAAGAGATTGATTTGAGCGAGGAATATAAATACGATTCTATTTATTATGACGAAGCATTACAGGCCATTATAATTCCTATCCCGGGAGTCAAATCAATTATCTTTCTTAAAGGCAAAAACAAGAAAATTTTCAGCAAAAAATAAATCCGACCATTCAGCAAGTGAAGGTCGGATTTTTCAATATATCAAATTTATTGATTAAGCATGTCCTATGCCTTTTTCTAGTTCAGTTTCAATTAGTGCAATTGCCCTTAGAGATTCATTATCTTTATTGGCATAAGCTTTTTGGCGCAGATTATCTAAATCTTTTAAAACTATTTGCTTGGCTTCTAATATTTCTTTAGGACCTTTTAAATTTTTGGCAGTTTCATATTCTTTCCAATTTTCATCATTATAATAATCAGCAACTTGTTCTAAAAGAGATAATTTGGTTTTTCGTTTAGCTTTTTCAGAAGCTGTTAATTCTTCTGCTATTTCTGCGCCCAAAGCTTCCAATTCTTCGGATTCAATAGGTTTTGCAAATTTTTCAGCTGTTTTTATTTGATCTTCAGTGGTTATTTCTTGGATTAGTTTTTGTTTGTCAATTTTTTTATCATTTTGTAATGATTGTTCTGGAGTTTGCATATATTTTCCTTTCTATTAATAGGTTAATAGTTAAGTTTAGATATCTAAATTATAGCATATTTATAAAAGTTTGTCAAGGTTTGAGTAAATTCCTCATAATTTCCATGACTTTCTCTGGATTGGCCTTACCATGTGTTTTGGCCATAACAAGGCCTATAAGGGCTCCTAAAGCCCTTTCCTTGCCCTTTTTATAGTCATCTACTGGTTTAGGGTTTTTAGCTATAATTTCTTTAATAATAACCTCTAATTCTTTGCTGTCAGAAATCTGAGCTAAATTGCCTTCTTTGATCAGGTGAGAAGGGTCAGCTCCTGTTTTGATCATTTTAGGTAAAATTTGCAAAGCAGTATTATTAGTTATTTTTTTACTAAAAATCCAGGTGATTAGTTCAGCCATGTTCTCTGGGGTCATTTTCATTGTCTCAATATCAATATTATTATCTGCCAAAAGAGGAATTAAATTATTAATGATTAAATTACTGGCAAGTTTGGTTAATTTCGGCTTATTTTCTTCCCAGATATTTTTTATCTTTTTGGCTTCTTCTAAGCTTTCAATCCATTCTTTTAATTCCGAAATAACTTGTTCATAAAAAGCAGCATTGGCTTTGTCTTCAGTCAGAATTTTAACCTCATCATAATTTAAATCAAATTCAGCCATAAAACGTTTGCGTTTGGGATTTGGCAGTTCAGGCAGTTTTGTTCTAAGGCAGACAATATCAATGGCAATTTCTTTTTTATCGCATGCTGTCTCCGGGCTAATTAAGAAATGAATTGGGGGAATGTCAGGCTCGGGGAAATAACGGTAATCATGGGCTTCTTCTTTTATTCTCTGTTCTTCAGTTATGCCCTTGGCATCATTCCAGCCGCGGGTAGTGAGATCTTTGGGCGGATTGCCCTCTAGCCAGAGTTTAGTTTGGCGATTAATTTCATATTCCAAAGCTTTCTCCACCATTTTAAATGAGTTGAGATTTTTTATTTCTGTTTTAGGATAAAGTTTTTCCTCGCCAACTGGTTTAAGTGAAATATTGGCATCACAGCGCAAATGGCCTTTTTCCATATCAGCTTCGGAAATATCCAAATAGCGCATGATTTGGCGCAGTTCCTGCAAGAATAATTTAGCTTGAACCGGAGTTTTAATGTCAGGTTCAGACACAATTTCCATTAAGGGCGTGCCTCCGCGGTTAAAGTCAATCAAGCTGTAATTCTTTTTTTCTGGGTGTAAGAGTTTAGCAGCATCTTCTTCCAAATGGATGCGATTAATCCCAATTTTTTCCTCTTCATTTTTTTCAGGATTTAAAATATACAAATAACCATTTTTACCAATTGGTTGGTCATATTGGGAGATTTGATAGGCCTTGGGCAAATCAGGATAATAATAATGCTTGCGGTCAAATTTGGAATATTCTGAAATTGTGCAATTCAAAGCCAAGGCAGCCAGAGCTGACCATTCAATTGCTTGTTTATTTGCTATAGGCAAGGTGCCGGGATGAGCCAAGCAAATTGGGCAAACACAAGAATTGGGCGGCAAATTCTCACCGCCATTATCACAAGTGCAAAACATTTTTGACTTGGTTTTTAGCTGGACATGGATTTCCAGGCCGATTATTGGCTCGAGCTCCATAAATATAATTTAACAATTAAATTTGTGCTGGAGTTTCTGTTCTCGCTTGTTCTTTGGTTTCTTTTAAATTATTGTATAGAATTAGAGAAAAAGATACAAAAAGAGGAGTTAAAATCAAAGTAATTAAGCTGGAGATAGCATTAATTATTAATGATTGGTTGTAAGATTCCAAATTGAAATTTCCGCCGGTTATAATATAAGAAACAATAAAAATAACAATCAAAACTACAAGGTATAATGCTAAAGCAGGTAAGAGCAGTCGCCAAAAAGTAGCACCCCAGCGGCCTTGCACCAGGTTTTTACTGAATTTTAAAGCAGCTATGCCTTTATTATCTTTTTCTTCCAAAATGACAGCATAATTAGCAAAGCCATACCAGACTATGAAAATAATGCCAGGAATAATGAGTAAAATGAGACCGCCGATTATTACTAAGGCAGTTAAAATAGCGACTAGAAAATAAGAGGGGATTTTTTTAAAGGCAATTTCATAAATTTTATTAAGATCAATTGGCTGATTTTTATAAAGTTTATCAAGCATAATAATAATAACTATACCAATCCATAAATTAATTACTACCATTAAAGCATTTAATATAAGCATCAGTAGTATCAGCTCTGGTCCGCCAAAGATTAAAAAAAGAAAATAGAGAATATAAGGAATTAGCATAATGCCGATTGGCACTAAAAATTTTTGGAAGTTAATGCTGTAAATTTCCCAGCCCTTTTTAATGAGAGCAGAAATTGACATGAGTTGTTGCATAATTTTTTATTAGTTTGATTAAATTTTTTATTATATTAATTTATTCAATAATAGTAATTTTTCTTTTTATAATATCTAAAATTTGCTGGTGAACCTCTTCAATTGATTGATTGGCATTAATAATATGCCAGCCAAAATCCTGGGCAATTTCAGCAAAGGACTGATTTACTTTTTGCAAAACAGCCAGATTAGTTTCGTGGATATTATTCTTGTCCAGATTCTCTGGGAAAGGTTCCCCTTGGAAAAGAATACCCAAATCTTCTTTTTGCAAATGAGAATTTAAAGTATAAAGTAAATTTTTATCAATTCCTTCTGTCATGCCCCAAGCAATGCCACTGCCAGTATAATCTTCAGCCACAATCCAGGCGCCTTTATCAAGTTTTTCCAATAAGATCGGCTGATTTTGAGTGCGGTTGAGTACTTGCAGCATTTGGAATTCTAGAGGTGTAAAGTGTCGAGGATTTTTTTGTTTTAAATACTCAGTAATTAAAGGCCCCGAAGGATCTAAATTATAAACAGCATATTTAAGGTATTCGGCATTTTTACCAAAACTAATAATTAATTTTTCCACTAATAATTTAGCTTGTGTGCTTTTGCCTAGATTATTGGCGCCATATAAGACAATAAATTTACCTTTTTGGTTTTTGGGCATATTTGAAAAGCATTAAGGATTAAGCCTGCCTACCGAAGCTCGAAGAGCGAAGGTAGGAATTAAGTATTAAGTTTTGGTTCTAAATTACTATAATTTTAACAAAATAAGCTAATTCAAGCCAGTGGTACCAAATCCACCGCGCGAGGGTTCATCCATTGATTCAACTTCATCAAAATCAAAGTTTTCACATTTAATGAGGACTAATTGGCAAAGTCGAGTACCTTTGTCGATGTGGACTAAAGAATCGGTAAAGTTTCTGACAGTAAAGTGATATTCATCATCATTACCGCAGTAATCACGATCCATAATCCCAACGCCATTAATACTTTGGATTCCTAATTTATGGGTAGACGACCTCGGGGCTAGCAGAATAAAATAACCATCGGGAATTTTTATGACCACATTCATGGGAATATAGGCAATCTCTCTTGGCTTAATTTCAACTTCAAGACGGGAACAGAGATCTACCGCAACGGCTCCGGGAGTTTCGTTAATCGGGAGAGGAAGGGATTTGTCAATTCTATAAATTTTAATACGCATAAGATTTAAATTAGAGGGCTGATTGTCTGCCAGAGCAGGGAACTAATTTCCTCAATAGATAGTAGTTTGTTATCTGGCGCGCAATCAATAATTTGCCAGTTATATTTTTTCGCCACATATTGGTAAGCGTCAGCTGCATTTTTTAAATGTTCTAAATCAGCTTCATGAATATCTCTTTTTTGTCCGTTGACATAATCGCGATGGCCTTTATTATCAACTAACTTTTGGCCGATTGCTGGCGGTAGATAAAGTAAGATATTTAAATTTGGTTTAGGAATGCCAAATAAATTATATTCTAATTCAAATAACCAATCCAAAAATTTATCCCTTTCTTGGATATCAGAAATTTTACCTGCCTGGTGGCCCATGTTGGAGGAAACATAGCGATTACTGATTACAGTATTGCCCTCATCAAGCCATTTTTTAATCTGGTCAGACGCAGCATAACGGTCACAGGCATAAAAAATAGAAGCCCGATAAGGGCCGACTTCATTGGCTGAACCAAATTTGCCATTGAGGTATTCTTCAACTAAGCCAGCGCTTTTTTGGCCGTATTGAGGGAAATCAATCATTTTTACCTGGCGGCCTTCTTTTTCTAATCTGGCAACTAATAGTTTTGTCTGAGTAGCTTTGCCAGAGCCGTCAGTCCCATCAATAACAATAAAAATTCCTTTTTTATTAGGCATAAGATTATATTTTTAATTCGCGATCCTGTTGATAGGTTAGATTATTTTTTAAAGCTAATTCTGCTTTCATTAATTCTCTGCCTAAATCTAGGGCATGCAGAACATCACTGATGAAAGTAAAAATTTGGTTATTTATTTCAGTAGCAGTTGTGCCTACAAATTTTTGGATAAACTGACCTTCTGGTGAAAAATGACTGGCAATAATTTTTTCATTTTCAACATTAATAACAAAGCTGCCGCGCGGATCTTGGATGCATTCAGTTTTAGTTTTATGCTTATCAACCATTTCTGAAGCAGCCAAAAAGTCTCTTTCGTAAATATGTGCTGAATTAGATATAAAACAAAGTTTGCCCATTTTAATATTAAGCGCATCAGCAATTTCTTTCTGAACTTTGCGTAAAGCAAAACAGTTTTGCGGCCAGGCGCGATACATGTCATTAGAGCGCATGTAAGTGCTTAAGTAAAGTTTATCACCCTGAATTAAAGCATTAATTAAGTTAATACAGGGGCTTTTAGGGTTGCCAGTGTCTTTCATTACATCCCAAGTAAAAGCAATGGCGCGGCGGCTGTAATTATTGGTTTTTAAATCATTGATTAAAGCTTCAATTTGGTTAATGCCATTGAAATTCCTTAAACGGCTGCCATAAGTGTATTCCACGCCTTCAAAAATGCGATCAGTCATTAATTGAGGATAATAATTTTCCAAATCCTGTTTATTAAAGTAAAGAAAATCCGAGAGATAAGGATTGTCAGGATCTTCGTCACTAATAATAGTCGTAACATTAATTAATTCGCGCTGCATTTCTGAGTATTGGCTCATTTTGTTCACGCCAAATTTTAAAACGCGGTCTAAGACTTTCAGCCATAAGTCAGCTATTTTCTTATCTTCCAAGCGAAAACAGATCTCTTCAGAAGGAAAGTCAATTTTTTCTCTTTGTTCTTGATCTGGAAAATCAATTGTTTCCTTAATCCAATTAATTTGATTAGCAATCGGCTTTTGAGTAAGAAAACTGTTCAAATCTTCTTCGGCAATAAAGTGAGTGTTAGTTTTATACCAGTCAATAAATAGCTGAATTTTATCTGAAGGGAGTTCTTTATGTAGAATTTCTTGGCCTTTGCCAGTATTTAAAAAATCCTGGAAAAATTTTAAGCTGCCAGAAAGATCTTTGCCCGTAACAATTAATTGGGAAATTTTGGGATTAAGAAATAAATTGCGGATTATATAATTAATGCCTTCTTTGCTATAAAGCTGGCCAATAGCGCCGATTTTATTTTTATTGGCCGCTGAAATTAAATCATTAATATGTTCTTTTTTACTCCAGCCCGTAATAATGCCAAAATAACCCTCAGGTGAGGGGATAATAATTTGGTTATTATAATATTTTGGCCAAGCCATATTTATTTTGAAGTCTGATTAATAATATTATCAATCAGACGATATAAATCATCAAATGAACTGTTATTATTAATATGAAATTCAGCATTTTTTGCTACTTCATTAATTTGTATTTCAGTTTCTTGCTGTTCATCTTTTTGAAATTCTTCAAATGATTTTGCTTGGTCATCAGAGTTTTCAGTTCGTTTAAGCAGGCGCTCATAGCGGATTTTTTGGTCAGCAGTAATTTCCACCAAATGAAAATTTGGATCATCCTTAAGATATTTTATATCAGCCAAGCGGCGGACACCGTCTAAGGCAATAATGCTGGCAGTTGATTTTTTAACGTCGGTAGCAATTGTTTGGGCTAGTAGATCTTCGCCAAAAACCTGCCTTAAAACAGTTGAAACATTTTGTAAATTTTCCCGGCTCTGAGGCAGATAAAAGCGATCCAAAACATCCCTCAGTATTGTTGAGAACCGAAATATTTGCGCGTCATGTTTATCTTTAAGGTAGGCACAAGATGTGCCCTTGCCAGCCGCAATTGGGCCAACAAACCCCAGAATTATTTTATTGTTTGTCATATTTTTCAATATTATCATCAAAAAAGACAAGTTCTATTTGTGCGCACTTAAAGAGTTCTTCACTTTCGGCACCAGCATGATATTTTTTTTCACAGACAACGCGTTTAATACCAGCATTAATTATCATTTTGGCGCAGGTTGAGCAGGGAGTCATTTTGCAGTACAACGTGGCGCCATCGATGGCAACGCCTAATTTGGCGGCCTGTACAATGGCATTTTGTTCAGCATGGGTTGTGCGTACGCAATGCTGGGTTTGTTTGCCGTCTTCATGGATCATGGCTTTCATTTGATGTCCGACTTCATCGCAATGAGGCAGTCCTTTGGGCGAACCCACATATCCGGTAACTAAGATTTGTTTATCTCTGGCTATAACACAGCCAGAGCGGCCGCGGTCGCAAGTTGCACGTTCTGCTACTGTTTTAGCAATATCCATAAAATATTTATCCCAATCAGGACGTACATATTTATTTTCTTCTGCCATAGAATTTTTAAAATATTAAAAAATAAAAATTTTAAGATGATTTTATTTTAACAGAAGGATAGTAAAAGATAAAGAGATGATTGTAACAAAAACGCCGCCGCTATGCGGGGCGTTTTTACCTTAAATTTGCACTCTGATGCCAGGGCCCATGGTTGAAGAAATAGTAATGTTTTTAATAAATATACCTTTAATACTGGCTGGTTTGCGCTTATTTAAAGCTTCAATGAAGGCCTGATAATTGGCCAGTAATTTCTGATCATCAAATGAGGCTTTGCCAATGCTTAAGTGGATATTGCCCGTGTCATCATTTTTAAAGCTGATTTTGCCTTTGGCTAATTCCTCAACAGTCCTTTTTAAATTAGGAGTAACTGTTTCTGTTTTAGGATTTGGCATTAAGCCCTTGGGACCTAAAATTTTAGCAATTTTGGCTAAGTCCTTCATCATTTCTGGTACCGTTACCAAAATATCAAAGTTTGTCTTTTGGGTCTTGGCAATTTCTTCTATTAATTCAGTACCGCCTACTAGTTCAGCACCAGCCGCTTTGGCATCTTTTTGTTTATCAGCAGGTGCTATAACCGCGATTTTAATTTTTTTACCGGTGCCATGGGGCAATAAAACAGTAGTGCGGATTTGCTGTTCGCTTTTGGCAGGATCAATTCCGGTACGAATAGCAACCTCAATTGAAGAGTCAAATTTAGTGGTTGCTGTTTCTTTGGCAATTTTAATTGCTTCTTCCATTGGATAAGCCTTTGTTTTATCAATTTTGGTTCTTAGCCCTACAAACCTTTTAGAATGGGAATTTTGTTTTGTTTGTCCTCTTCTCATAAAATTTTAGTTATAAAGTTAAAAAGTTGTTAATAAAAAAACTGATGTCGCAATACATCAGTTAATAGGGTAGTAGTATTGCGTGGTGATAACGCTAAATAGCTCCCACACGATTATTATAATTATTATAATCTGATTTAATCAAATTAACCTTCCACTGTCAAGCCCATTTGTCTGGCTGTACCTTCAATTATTTTCATGGCTGCTTCAATATTATCAGTATTTAAGTCAGGCAACTTTTTTTCAGCTATTTCCCGAATTTGAGCTTTAGTAACTTTACCAACTTTCTCTTGTAATGGCTTGCCAGAGCCTTTTTGGATACCGGCGGCTTTTTTCAAAAGTTCTGCTGCTGGCGAAGTTTTTAAGATAAAATCATAAGTGCGGTCTTCATAGACCTTGATTTCAACCGGAATAATATCGCCCATTTTATCTTTGGTCGCTTCGTTAAA
>Ga0154642_114_pt11 | contig 12269 bp, 12 predicted proteins | sample Rifle2008BG13ft_FD_116071 | JGI IMG/M metagenome (GOLD analysis project Ga0154642, IMG submission 116071) | Candidatus Buchananbacteria bacterium RBG_13_36_9 | reverse complement strand
TTATTATTTTTGGCGCAATTCCGGCAGCGGAAGCGCAAACACGTTTGATGCTGGGTAAATATCTAGGTTTTTTTGTAACACCCAAAACAAGAAAATAAAAAATTATGCCGAAGATTTCTATTCATTTAGTCGTCTGGAATGGCGAAAAATATTTAGAAGATTGTCTTAATTCAATTCTGGAGCAGACCTATCAGGATTATCTTTTGATTATAATTGATAACGGATCTGTAGATAAATCAGTACGGCTAATTGAAAATCAATTTTTGCCTGTTTTCGGCGAAAAGATGAGATTAATTAAAAATAAGGAGAATTTGGGTTTTGCCCGCGCGCATAATCAGGCGATTTTATGGACAGATTCTGATTTTATTTTGGTATTAAACCAAGATGTTATTTTGGAAAAGAATTTTCTGGAAGAAGTTATTAAATTTTGCGAACAGAAAAAGAATTTTGGCTCAGCCACTGGCAAAATTTTACGCTGGCAATTTGAACTGACTGATGACTTGAAAAAAAGCCAAAAAACTGATATAATTGATTCACTTGGCCTTAAGATTTTTAAAAGTCAGCGCACAATTGATATTGCTGCCGGTTTAAAAGATAGCCAAGAATTTAATAGTCAGAAGGAAATTTTCGGAGTAGCAGCAGCTTGTGCAGTTTATAGTCGTAAAGCAATTGCTGATGTGCGTTACAAAGATGAGTTTTTTGATAATGATTTTTTTAGCTATAAGGAAGATGTTGATTTGGCTTATCGTTTGCAGTGGCGTAACTGGCCGAGTTTTTATTTACCATCGGCAGTCGCGTATCATAAACGCAGCGCTAAAAGCCAGGAAAAGTTATCATTTTTTACATCTTTAAAATTGAGGAAGAACAAGGCAAGGTTTGTTAATTACCATTCTTATAAAAACCATTTATTTGTTTTGAAAAAGAATTTGGGCTGGAAAAATTATGTTCATAATTTTTTTCCGATATTTTTTTACGAATTAAAAAAGTTTTTATATATTTTATTTTTTGAATGGTCAACCTTGTCTGGCTTGAAAGATTATTTTGCCAAGAAAAAGAAAATGAAGGAAAAACGCAAATTTATCATGGCTAATCGTCTGGTTAAGGATGAGGATATAAGGAAATGGTTAGTGTGATAAATGACAAATTACAAAATTCAAAAAACAAAAAAATAACAAATAATAAAATTCAAATAACAAGTTTTAGTATTTAGATTTTGAGCTTTAGATTTATTTTGTTATTTGGGTTTTGACATTTGAATTTCGCAAAATTATGGATTTATCAATTATTATTTTGAATTATAAAACTAAGGGGTTGGTTAAGCAGTGTATTAAAAATGTAAAAAATACAACTGCTGATTTAAAATATGAAATCATTGTCATTGATAATGGCTCAAATGACGGTTGTGAAAAAATGGTTAAGGAAAATTTTCCAGAGATTGATTTTATTTCCACTGGTAAAAATTTAGGGTTTGCTGCAGGCAATAATTTTGGTTTGAAAAAAGCCAAGGGCAAATATATCATGCTTTTAAATCCAGATATTACGATTTTAAATAATTCTATAGAAAAAATGGTCGATTTTATGGAGAAAAATCTCAAGGTCGGTTTAGCAGGGCCAAAATTAGTCAATCCTGATGGCAGCTATCAAATATCTTGCCGTACATGGCAAACACCAAAATTAATTTTATACCGTCGCACGCCTTTAGGCCGTTTTCCTTTTGCTAAAAAAGCTTTAGAACAGCATTTGATGGTTGATTTTGATCATCAAGCAAATATGCCCGTTGACTGGGTAATGGGCGCGTGCATGCTAGTCCGCAGTGCAGCATTAGAACAAGTAGGATTATTAGATGAAAGATTTTTCTTTTATGTTGAAGATATGGACTGGTGCAGAAGATTTTGGCAAAATAATTTTCAGGTTTATTATTTGGCAGATGCGGAAATGGTTCATTTATATGAAAGAGCCTCGGCTTTGGATAATTCAAGTTTTTTATCATTTAATAAAATGACCAGAAGGCATATAATTTCTTTTATAAAATATTTTACTAAATATTTAGGTATTAAAAATGCTTCCAGAAACATCTAAACAAAATACGAATAATTTTCAGCCGGTTCTTAAGCCAGATTTTTCTAAAGTTATTGAAAAGCCCAGAAAATTTAAGGTTAAAAAGATTTTAAAAACTATAGCAAAAATTGTTTTGGTTTGTTTGGTAATAGCCATAATTATCTTAATCATGGTTAGAGTTTTATATTATAAAAATTTGGAGCGGGCCTATGCTCTTTCAATTTCTGCCAAGGGTAATTTGGAATTGTCTTTGCATAAGCTGGTTAATCGCGAATTTAAGGAGAGCGCCGAATTAATCAAATCTGCTAATACTGAATTTCTAGAAGCACAGCAAGAGCTGTCTAAAATTAAAATTATGAGGCAGTTGCCTTATATCGGCAAACAGTTAAAAGCAGTAGATCAGGTTTTGATTGCTGGCATTAAATTAACTGATAGCGGCCAAAAAGTGGTTGTATTAATAGATGAAATATTGGCACCTTTGAAAAATGAATCAATTTCTTACGCGACGATAACAATTGAACAAAAAAAAGAAATTTTAAATAAAATTGTCCAATCAGAGGGTTTGCTTTATGAAGTACAGAAAGAAATTGATGAAGCAAATCAGGCAATTGCTTCAATCCCAGAAGATGGCTTGGTTAAACAATTGAAAGATGGCATTGATCCCTTAAGAGAAAATTTGCCTAAAATTAAATCTTTAATTGACCGCAGTTTGCCAATGATCAAAGTTATTCCTAAAATTGCCGGCTTTGAACAGCCCAGGTCATATTTATTTTTACTGCAGAATAATTCCGAGTTAAGGCCCACTGGCGGCTTCATCGGTACTTATGGCATTTTAAAATTAAAAGACGGGGAGATAGAAAAATTTGACACTGATAATATCTACAATCTAGACAGATCAACTCAAAGTATAATCAAAGAGCCGTCACCTTGGCCAATTGCCAAATATTTAGAACAAAAGGATTGGGCCCTGCGCGATATTAATTGGGCGCCTGATTTTTCGACTAGTGCGCAAAAGGCCTTAGAAATGTATGATAAAGAGAATAAAACCATATTAGAGCTAAAAAGTTCAGGTAATAAAATTATCGGCGAAAAGGGGGTGGAGATTACTGATATTATTCCTTATGAAGAGGATTTATACGGGGTGATTGCCATGACGCCTGAAATTTTGGGAGGTTTATTAAAATTAACCGGTCCGATTGTTGCCGGTGAAATGGTTTTCACCGCGGAAAATTATCAAGACCAGCTGGAATTAATGGTCGGCAAGCTTTATCAAGAATTAGATATCCCGATAGCAGAAAGAAAGGGCATAATTAAAAAATTGGCTGATCAGATAACAGTTAAAATTATGACTTTGCCACTTAGCCAAATTTCCGATGTATTGGATGTGGGCTTTAAGGCTCTTGATCAAAAACAAATCTTAATTTATAGCACTGACTTGGAATTACAGACCTTAGTTTTAGAACGCGGTTGGGGTGGGGAGATTAAAAAAACCGACAATGATTATTTAATGGTAGTTGATAGCAATATGGCGAGTTTAAAAACCGATCAGTATATTGATCGCTCAATCAATTATACTTTTAGTCAGCAAAATGATGATTTAATTGCTAAGGTGGAAATAGCTTATAAAAATAATGCCGATTTTACTTGGAAGTCCACTCGTCTAAGAACCTATACTCGTGTTTACGTGCCTTTAGACAGTGAATTAATTAATTCCCATGGTGCAATGGAAAATGATAAGATCAAGGATCCGGCTTTACAACCAGGACAGGTTGAAGTCGGCCAGGAATTTGATAAAACATTTTTTGGCGCTTTTATCTCCATTGAGCCGCATGAAACAGGAGTATTAAGCTTTGAATATAAGCTGCCAGCCAGGGTAAAGGACCAGATAAATAGCAATAATTATAATTTGTTAATGCAGAAGCAACCGGGGGTAATGCCTAATTTGACTTTGAATTTAAAATTTGATAAAAATATTAAGTCAGCAATTCCGGCTGAGGAAGAAAAAGAGTGGTTTAATACCGCGTATAATTATTCAACAGTATTAGATAGTGATAAAGAATTTTCTGTAATCTTTAAATAACATTTTCAATTTTACAATTTTCAAATAATTTTAAATAACAAAATTTTCAAACATTGAAAATTGATAATTGAGCATTGTAAATTAAACATATATGTTAAGAAAAAAGATCGGCATTGATCTTGGCACAACTAATATATTGGTCTATTTACCTAAAAAGGGCGTTGTTATCAACGAGCCCTCTGTTGTGGCTATTTCCACGACTGATAAAAAAATAATGGCGGTCGGAATTGAAGCTAAAGAAATGCTTGGTAAAACACCAGATACAATTATTGCCTCTCGTCCTTTAAAAGACGGGGTAATTGCCGATTATAAAACTACAGAAGCAATGTTGCGTTATTTTATCAATAAGTCATTGGGCAGTTTTCGGATTTTGAGGCCTGAAGTCATGGTGGCAGTGCCGGCAGGTATTACTTCCACTGAAAGAAGGGCAGTAATTGACGCAACTATGGCGGCTGGCGCTAAAGCTGCTTATATCATTAAAGAGCCAATTGTTGCTGCCATTGGCGCTAATATTCCGATTGGTAGTCCGTCGGGCAATATGATTATTGATGTTGGCGGTGGTACGTCTGAAGTAGCTATTATTTCTTTGGGTGGCATTGTGGCTAGCGCTTCAGTCAGAATCGGAGGCAATAAATTAGATCAGGGGATTGTAGAATATACTAGGCGCCATCATAATTTAGCTATTGGTGAAAGGACTGCTGAGGATATAAAAATAAATATTGGTTCGGCCTTGCCCATGGAAGAGCCATTATTAATGGAAGTACGTGGTAGAGATATGATTACAGGTTTGCCAAGGACAATTACTATGACCACGAATGATATAGTAGAAGCAATTGAATCATATTTGGAAGGAATTATTGAGACAGTTAAAGATGTCTTACAGCGTACGCCGCCTGAATTGGCTGCGGATGTAATTGACAAAGGAATAATAATGAGCGGCGGGACTTCATTATTGCGCAATATTGACCAATTAATGTCTAAAGCTACTGGCGTGCCGGCTTATGTGGCTGATGATGCTTTATTTTGCGTAGCTAAAGGTACTGGCATTGCCTTAGAAAATTTGGAATTTTATAAACGTTCAATCTTGGGGCAGAAATAGGTTAAAAATTAGGGATTAGGGATATGAAGATTAAAATAAATACAATAGATTTTAAGAATTTTTAATAAACCAATTTTTAGTATTAAAATATGCTTGGCATTATTGCCAGGTTTTTTAGTTTTTTTCAGCTTTACTTAGATAAATTTATCAGCTATAATTAAACTATGCAAAAATATAATTGGCAGACAATTGGCCAGGAAAAAAATAGCCAATTTCTGCAAAAAAATTTAGTTAATGAAAAATTAGCCCATGCTTATTTGTTTGTCGGTAAGGAGCATTTGGGCAAGGGGCAGTTGGCAAAAGAATTTATAAAAACAATTTTATGCCAGGATTATCATCAGCAAAACCAGATTGAGGCAGAAATGTTTCCCTGTAATCAGTGTGTTTTTTGCCAGCAGCTTGACAAAGGCATTCACCCAGATGTTTATTTTTTGAAAAGAGAAGAAGATAAAAAGAATATCAGTGTTGAACAGGTTAGAGAAATGCAGAAAATTTTATATCTGGCCTCATTTTTAAATTCCTACAAAATCGCCTTGATTGAGCAGGCAGGAGACTTGAATGAAAGCGCCCAAAATGCCCTGCTCAAAATTTTGGAAGAGCCCAGAAAAAAAACTATTTTAATATTAATTGTCCATGATTTAAACGTGCTATTGCCCACTATTATTTCTCGTTGCCGGGTGGTAAAATTTCAGCCAGTGGCAACTGAAATTATTTTTCAACATTTGCTTAAATTGGGGGCTAACCGTGAAGAGGCAAGAATATTTAGCGCTTTGTCTCATGGGCAAATTGGTCTGGCATTAACCTTTTTTAATAATCCCGATTATTATAAAGTATATTTAGAAAAGGCCAAACAATTTTGTGAACTTTTTGGCCAAAATTTAACAACTAAATTTAAGATAATTGAAAATTCGTTGGCTGACTTTGAGACACCCTTGGCTAAGATTGAATATTTAAATCAAGAATTAGGTGATTGGCAGATTTTTTTGCGCGATCTTTTATTGTTACAAAATAATTTAAACCATTTAATTACTAATAGGCATTTTCAGGTAGAACTGCAAAAATTGGCAGGCAAATTCAGCAGCAAAAATATAATTTTACTACTGAAAAAAATTGAAAAAATTAAATTAATTTTATTAAATAATATAAATCCGCGCTTAGCCGTGGAAAATCTAATATTAAGTTTTTAATTTAATTATATGCAGAAAGTATTTAAAATTTTTTGCTTAATTTGTGTAATATTTATTTTGGTAAGCTGTGTTCAGATAAAGACAGGTCCCGGCGGGGGTGGAACTCCTGGAGTTTTGCCATTAGGAATTTTTAAATCTAACGATAGCAGTGTTAGTTGGCAATCAAAAGCATTATTAGCCAATGTGCAAGGAAAATTTTTGGCAATAACGGATGTGAGTATCAATCAAATAATCATGGATCCTTCAGATCATAATGCGTTATATTTAGCAACTGATCAGGGATTGTTTTATAGTTATGATGCGTCTGAAAGCTGGCAGCAGGTCACAATTTTTGGGTCAGCGCCAATCAATAGCATTGCCGTTGATTATTTTAATAAATGTGTTGTTTTTGTAACTGCGGGACAATCAATTTATAAAACTGACGATTGTTTAAGGACTTGGCAGGAATTATATTTTGATAAGAGCCGTCCTAATTTACAGTTTACAGTGATTGCAACAGAAGATTATAATAAAAATTTTGTATATGCGGCTAATAATTTAGGCGAAATTTTAAAAAGTACTGATTATGGCAAAACCTGGCAAACAATTAAAAGATTCAATAACCCAATTAAGCAGATTTTAATTGATAAGGATGATACCAGAATTATTTATTTTTGTACTGAGTCGGAGGGAATTTTAAAAACAACTGATGGCGGTAAAACTTGGAGTGATGAAAAAACCGAAACTAATATAAATAAGGGCTTAGATGCTTTTTATGATTCAAAGTTAATCCATTATTTAACCCAAGATTTAACTCAAAAAGATTCTTTCATGTTGGCTTCCAGATATGGATTATTAAAGACAACTGATGGCGGTAAAACTTGGCAAGGTCTAGAATTGATCACGCCAGAAAGGGGTGCTAATATTTATGGCGTTGCTATTGATCCTAAAGATAATAAAATAATTTATTATGGCACTGATACAACTTTATATAAATCTATTGATGGGGGTAAAAACTGGGCGACCCAAAAATCGCCAACCAGCGGTACGATTAATATATTATTAATTGATTCGCAGGATCAGAAATTAATTTATTTGGGGGCAAAGGGGAATTAAAAAATAAGGTTAAGTTTTTAGGCTCTGGCGAAGAAGCCGGTATGGTATAAGGTTAATAGGTTAGGTATAAGACATAAGACCTCACCTAAAAACCAAACTGGCATCTTTACCATTATTTTAACAATCAGACGATTCATTAAAGTTATAATTTTTAAAAAATATTATGGCAAATACCAATCAATTTATTGAACAAAAAAAGAGCGAGTTTGACCAGGCAATTGAGCATTTTAAAAAAGAGACTAGTTCTTTAAGAACTGGTCGAGCTCAGACAATATTAGTGGAAAATGTTATGGTCGAAGCTTATGGAGCGCAAACGCCACTTAAACAGCTGGCGGCTTTAAGCGTGCCTGAAGCAAAAAGCATAAGTATTGAACCTTGGGATAAAAATATTGCTAAAGATGTAGAAAAAGCTTTAAATTATTCTAATTTGGGATTATCAGTGATAAATACTGGCGAAAAATTAATTGCCAAGCTGCCACCCATGACAGAAGAAAATCGCAAAGAGTTGATTAAACTTTTAAATCAAAAGATAGAAGAAGCCAAAATTGAGCTGCGTCAAATTCGTGATAAAGTTAAAGAGACAATTTTGGCAGCAGAAAAGAAAAAAGAAATTACCCAGGATGATCGTTATTTGTTTGTTGCTGATTTAGATAACTTTATTACTGATTATAATAAGAAGATAATTGAAATCGGAGAAAATAAAGAAACAGAGATTACCACAATTTAAATTATTATTTTTTAATTATGAAGAAAGCAAAGAAAACAGAAGAAAATAATTTGGATAAAATAGTATCTCTCTGTAAAAGGAGGGGGTTTGTTTATCCTTCCTCTGAGATTTATGGTGGCTTGGCAGCGGTCTATGACTATGGGCACTATGGCACTTTATTAAAAAATAATATTCGAGATGCCTGGTGGCGAGAAATGGTGCAGTTAAGAGATGATGTTTTAGGTCTGGATAGCGCAATATTTATGCATCCGCAAACCTGGGTAGCGTCAGGACATGTGGCTGGCTTTAATGATCCTCAGATTGATTGCAAAAAATGTAAAAATCGTTTTCGCGCTGATCATTTGTTGGAAGATTATGGCTTTAATCTAGATAAAGCGTCTCTGGAGGAAATCAATAAGGCCCTGGATGAATTGCGTGAAAGTAAAAAATTAAAATGCCCGGTCTGCGGCTCTAAAGAATTAACAAAAGCAAAAATTTTTTCATTAATGGTTAAATCAAATTTGGGTTCGCCAACAGAAGAACTGACAGAAGAAAATGTGGTCTATTTAAGGCCAGAAACCTGCGGTGGCATTTATTTGGAGTATAAAAATGTTCTAGATACATTGCATCCGAAATTGCCTTTTGGTGTTGCCCAGGTGGGCAAGGCCTTTCGCAATGAAATAGTGGCTAGGCAATTTATTTTCCGCACCCGTGAATTTGAACAAATGGAAATGCAATATTTCCTTAAGCCAGAAGAAATGAAAGAAAAATATGAAATGTGGAAAAAACTGCGCTGGGATTGGTATTTGGAATACGGTATTCCGAAAGATAAAATTCGCTGGTACAAGCATGAGAAATTAGCGCATTATGCTAGTGAGGCCTATGATATTGAATTTGATTTTAAGTCATTAGGTAAATTTACAGAAGTTGAAGGTATCCATGCGAGAGGTGATTGGGATTTATCACAGCATGCTAAATTTTCCGGTGCGGATTTAACTTACTTTGACGAGGAAACCAAAAAACGATTTATTCCGCATATTATGGAAACTTCCGCAGGTTTGAACCGAATGTTTTTAATGTTTCTAGACAATGCTTATGCAGAAGAAGAAGTTGATGGTGAGCAAAGAGCGGTCTTAAAAATTGATCAGCGTTTAGCACCGGTTAAAATCGCTATTTTTCCTTTATTAAAAAATAAGCCGGATTTAGTTAAAATTGCCAAAGAAATATATATTAATTTACGAAATAATTATTTTTGTGAATTTGACGATAATGGTAATATTGGCAAACGTTATCGTCGCCAGGATGAGATCGGAACGCCTTATTGCATAACAGTTGATTTTGAAACTTTAGAAAAAGATGATGCTGTCACTGTTAGAGATAGGGATACCATGAAGCAGGAGAGGGTGAAGATAAGCGGATTAGATGATTACTTTAAAAAGAAATTAAGTTAGAATACAGAATAAAGAATTAAGAATATAGAATTAGGAATTTTAGGAAAAGAAAAAATCCAGCCCGTTGTGAGCTGGATTTTGAATCTCAGTTTTGTTTGTAATGTTCAAGAAAGTCCTTTAACCTTCCCAAGGCGTCTTTAAGTTCATCGACGTGGGGAAGAAAGACTATGCGGAAATGGTCCGGACTTGGCCAGTTAAATCCTTTGCCCGGCACCAAAAGAACATGCTTTTCTCGCAAAAAATCAAGCAGGAATTTTTCATCACTTTCTATGCCGAATTTTTTCGTATCCATTTTTGGAAATAGGTAGAGGCCTGATCTTGGCTTAATGCAGGTGATGCCGTCAATTCCGGTTAATATATCGTAGCAAGTGTCACGCTGAACTCTTAAGCGTCCGCCTTCTTTGGTTAAATCAAAGATAGACTGATAGCCGCCCAAGGCAGTTTGAATAGCGCTTTGGCCTACGACATTGCTGCACAAGCGCATATTGGAAAGCAAATTAATGCCTTCAATATAATCTTCGGCAATTTTTGTATTACCCGAAAGAACCATCCAGCCAGATCTCCAGCCTGGCAGCCTGTAGGCCTTTGAAAGACCGTCATAGGTCACAAAAAGTATATCCTCTGACATTGAGGCAATGGAAACGCTTTCCGTACCGTCATAGACGATTTTGTCATAGATTTCATCAGAAAAAATAATGAGCTCATGATTTTCCGCTATCCTGACAAGCTGTTTGAGAATATCTAGATGATAAACAGCTCCTGTCGGATTGTTAAATGGAATTATGACAATACCCCTGGTTTTATGCGTGATTTTTTTCTCTAGGTCAGCCAGGTCTGGCTGCCAATCAGATTGTTCATCGCATATATAATGCACAGGATTACCGCCGGCGAATTTGACGGCAGCGGTCCAGAGGGGATAATCAGGGGTTGGAATTAAAATTTCATCCCCGTTATCAAGTAAAGCATTTTGGGAATTCCAGATTGCACTGGATACACCGTCATTCACGAAAATGTGATCCATATTCAAGTTGGTTAACTTTCTAGTTTGGTAGTACTGCATGATTGCTTTGCGTGCGGAAAAAATTCCGCGTGAATCGCTATAGCCCTCAGTATCTCTTATATAGGCTATAACATCAGTTATTATTTCGTCTGGTGCATCAAAGCCAAACGGTTTGGTGTTGCCAATATTGAGACGAATAATTTTTTTGCCTTCTTTTTCCAGGCGATCGGCCTCTTTTAAAAGAGGGCCACGGATGTCATATAATACGCCTTCAAATTTTTTTGACTTGAGGATTAATTTAGGCATTTTTGCCCTCCTTTTTAGGTTTATTTTGTTGTCAATGTAGTTAATTTAATTTAGCAGAATTTCTTATAAAAGTCAATATTTGGTAATAAAAAAAGGCCGCCTTCAGGTGAAAGCGGCTATTTGGCGTTTACGCGGGTTAGGCATTTTTCAGAGCCAGGCCCAGAAAGCCGAGGTAGACCCTTAAATACCAGCCGAACAATTTGCGAATTTTTATTTTTCTCATGAGAGATTTCCTCCTCTTTAATGGAAATTTAGAATATATAAGTATAGCATATTATTTGTATTCTGTCAAGGGTTTGGGAAAAAGAAAAAACCGTCCCTTTAGAACGGTTTTGATTTAGGTTTAAGAGTTGAGATCAGCTCGCAGTTATTGCTTGTAGTCACAATTAGGATTATGACACACTTTCCTTGACACGATTTTACCTTTTTCATTTCTGACAGAAACCAAAGATTTTTTGAGAATTTCGCCACAGTTGGGACATGTGTCTTTAAATAAATTAGTAAATCGTGCAAAGAGATTTTTCAGGGTTTTTGGTTTTTCCTCCTTCATTTTTCCCTCCTTAGCTAGACTTATTTTTAAAAGTAACAGATTCCATGCCTTTTTGTCAACCACAGCCTTTCGCGAAGAGCTGGGTCAACTGGTAAAAACTAATTTTTTATGTTAAAATATAATCAAATTACTAATTACAAATTACTAAGAAACCAATAAACTAATAAACCAATTAACCAAAGTATGTGTATTAAAATCATTGAATTAATCGGTACGTCAAAGAAAAATTTTGAAGACGCAGCGCAGGATGCTGTTAATACAGCTGCCAAAACATTACGCGGCATTACAGGGGTTGATGTTTTAGGCCAGACAGCAGTAGTGGAAAATAATAGAATCGTTGAGTACCGGGTTAATGTAAAGATTGCTTTTAAAATTGAGTAATAATTTTAGAATATTATGTATCAAAAGCTGAAATTAAAAAACGGCTTGCCGGTTATTTTAGTACCAAAAAAAGAAAGCCAGAGCGTGGCCATATTTTTAATTTACAAAGTTGGTTCGCGTTTTGAAAAAGAGGAATCTTTATATGGCGCTTCACATTTTATTGAGCATTTAATGTTTAAGGGGACAAAGAGACGCCCTTCAACTTTAGCGATCTCTAAAGAATTAGATGGTATTGGCGCTGATTTTAATGCTTATACTGCCAAAGATCATACTGCCTATCATATTAAAGCCAATTCTGAAAATTTGGATCTGGCCTGCGATATTCTATCAGATATGCTTTACAATTCATTATTTGC
>Ga0154642_123_pt3 | contig 12308 bp, 7 predicted proteins | sample Rifle2008BG13ft_FD_116071 | JGI IMG/M metagenome (GOLD analysis project Ga0154642, IMG submission 116071) | Candidatus Buchananbacteria bacterium RBG_13_36_9 | reverse complement strand
AAATGCAGTGAGGTAAGTGCGATAGCCATTGCCACAACCAAAACCACTTTGCTTAAACTTTTCATTTTTCTTCTCCTTTAGCCAGGCGTTTGCCCTCACATGAGTTCGCAACCGGCACTCTTTTGTTTGGATTTTACTGCTTAAAAGCGGTTCAACTGAACTACCAGCAAGCAGGGTTTTAAAGAACCAATTTAAGCATAATCCTACTATAAATTTTGTCAAATAAAGAAAGAGCGGGTCTTGTAGATCCGCTCTTTGAGTTTTAATTTAACGAACTTTCAAGGTATCGCCGTCTAAAGTTAGGCCTTTGGGTTTTATAATGACTTTCTTTTCCGTGCCTTGCTTTTGAATATAGCCGGCTTTAATAGCAATGAGATTATTTTTTTCAGCAATACTTAAAACCGCATCAATATCTTTTTCAGCCACATAGAGCACAAACCCGGCGCCCATATTTAAATTACTGTAGGCTTCCAGATCATTAATCGGCCCGTGTTTTTGCAGAAAATTAAAAATCGGCTGGGGCGTGGGAATTCTTTCAATTACATAGACAAAAGGTTCGGTTGCTCTCATAATTTTACGCCAACCATGACCAGTTATATTGGCAGCATAATGGATATTAATACCTGCTTTTTGGCAATCCTCAATAATCGGCACATAAATAATTGTTGGCTCTAAGATTGCTTCACCAAAAGTCATATTGCCGTCGCCTAAAGGTGTTAGATAACCGGCTGGCAACATTTCGGCTATTTTCCTGGCGAGAGTAATGCCATTAGCATGAATGCCAGAACTTTTCAAAATAATTATGGCATCGCCATCCTGGATCTTGCCAGTGATAATTTTATCTTTAGGTTTAATTAGGCCAAAGGCTGAACCGCTTAATAAAATTGTTTCAGGATTAACAATATCTTTTAAAGTCGGCGTTTCACCTCCGCCCCAAGCGCAGCGCGCCAAATTGCAAGCTTTTTTCCAACCCTCAATTAAATTTTGCGCCCGGGCCGTATCATTAAACCAATTTGAATCGCCGACAGCTAAGTGCATTTCCAGAGAAATTGGCAAGGCGCCTAATGTAATCATGTCATTAATTATCATGGCTACGCCATCCTGAGCGATTTTGTCAAAATAAAGCTGACCAGTTAATTTTTGCATGGCTTCAGCCACAATATTTTTTGTGCCCAGCCCTTCTTCTACGTGAGCATAATAACAATCATCAGCCTCTATTAAATAAGCGCTTTCTCCGCGGCTGGCACCAACTTCTTTTAAATTAAAGCGTTCAATATTTTTGGCTGTAGCTTTGCTGGCAGTTTGGGCGGCAATTTTAAATGGATCCATGGCGCCATAATTAATGCCAGTCTGGGCATAAGTCATAGTTGGATTGTTTGATTTGCTTGTTGGATTATTTTTTTCCTGAGTATTTTCTTGGCACCATTTATAAGCATTTTGAAACATTTTTAACCAAGGAGAAACTGGCAAATCCTGCCATTTTTCGGGCAGATAAGGAAATTGCCATTTTAAAAACGATCTTTCTGGATGCGGCATCATGGCAAAGTGCCGGCCATCAGGCGAACACAAGCCTGTAATTCCATCGGGCGAACCATTGGGATTAAAAGGATATTTATCGGTTTTTAGGTTTTTGTCATCAACAAAATTTAAGGCCACCAAATTTTGATTTTTAACCTTTTCTAAAATTGTTTCATCAGGAAATTGCAGTCTGCCTTCGCCATGAGCAACCCAGGCGCCCAAAACAGAGCCAGCCATGTCTTTTAACATAATAGCCGGGCTATCCTGGACCTCCAAGGTTATCCAGCGCGATTCAAAACGGCCAGAAGTATTTCTGATAAAACGCGGCTGTTTTTCATCGTCAATTCCCAACCAAGGTACCCATCCTAAAAGGCCCATTAGCTGACAGCCGTTGCAAACTCCCAAAGAAAAAGTGTCTGGCCGGTTATAAAAATCATTAAACATTTTTTTCAGCTGATCAGAAAAACGGATAGTACTGGCCCAGCCCTTGGCTGAACCCAAAGTATCAGCATAAGAAAATCCGCCAACAAAAACCACGCCTCTAAAATCAGCCAAATCTGCTTGCCCTGCTAATAAATCTGTCATGGTCACATCCCAAACCTCAAAGCCAGCCAAATAGAAAGCGCTGGTCATTTCCCGATCGCCATTACTGCCTTCCTCTCGAATAATCGCCACTTTTGGTTTATGATTAGAATTTAATATTTCTGGGGCAGTTGGCTGCGGCTGAAAAGTTAATTTATATTCGGGAGATTGCTGGTCATAAGTATTTATTTTTTCCTGGTCGGCGCAATGGGGATTGGTTTGCAATCTTCCCAATTGATAACTGGTCTCCTGCCAAAGTTGACGCAAATCCCTCATATCCTGATCTAAAACAACTTGCTGATTATGAGTAATAATAATTTGCGGCTGTGAAATTGTCCTGCCCAGACCATGCGTTAATTCAATTAAATTATATTTTTCAATTATTTCTTTGAATCTTTCTTCTTTCTCAGGATTTACCTCTACTACTAAGCCTAATTCTTCATTAAAGTAATATTCTAAAGCAGAAGCATTCGGCCAGTCAAAATTTATTTCTAAACCGCAATTGCCAGAAAAAGCCATTTCTAAAAGTGTCGTGATTAATCCACCGTCTGAACGATCATGGCCTGCAGAAATTACTCCTTCATCAATCATTTCTTGCACAGCATAAAAAGCATTTTTTAAAACATCGATATTAACATCAGGAGCTTGATCTCCAATCTGTTTTAAAGTCTGGGCCAATGCAGAGCCGCCTAAACGATGCTGGCCTTGTCCTAAGTCAATTAACCAAAGACTGCTTTGTCCTGGTTTTTTAATATCAGGTGTAATGATTTTATTTATATCCGGAACCGAGGCATAAGCAGACACAACTAATTGACTTGGGGATTTAACAATTTCCTGACCGACTTTAGCTGCCATAGAAAGACTGTCTTTGCCGCCATCAATGGCAATCCCTAATTCAATCATAAGTTCGCTTATGGCTTTGGCCGCATCATATAAATTAGCGCCTTCGCCCGGTAATTTAGCCGCCCACATCCAGTTGCCTGAACATTTAATATCTTCTAAAGCGCTTATTTTCGCCCAGACTATATTGGTTAAAGCTTCGGCTACTGTGATCCTGGCTCCAACCTTAGGATTAATCATGATTTTATTAGGCTGTTCACCAATAGCAATAGCAGCTCCAGTTTGGGAAAAATGGCTTTGGGCAATGACTGCCACATCAGCCACGGTCAATTGCAAAGGACCTGCACATTGCTGCTGGGCAATTAAACCAGTGACGCTGCGGTCAACTTTATGAACTAAAAATCCTTTTGACCCGACTCCCACTAAACGCAGAACGTTATTAAGAGCAGTTGCAAATGATAAATCTTCAGGAGCTTCCAAAGGTTTTAAATTTAAATCAAGATGCTTGTCACTAAAAGTTTTTTGCGGCATTTTGCCCAGGATTTTTTCTAATTCAAGGTCAACAGGAGTTGAATCATTTGTTTCGTCATAAACAACAACCTTACCATCACCGGTTATTTTACCTAAAACTTCATAATCAGCTCTTTCCCTTTGGCAAATTTCATCGAACTGTTTAATTCTTTCGGGTCTAATCAATAGAGCATCGCGTTCCTGATATTCAGCTCCCCAGATTTCTAGAACAGACAAGGTCTTATCTCCCAATCTTATTTTTCTAATTTCTACTCGGCCGCCAACTGGCTCTATTAATTCAGTCAAAACATTGCAAGGTCCGCCCGCTCCTTGATCATGAATAGAAATAATCGGATTATCATCGCCCATTTCCACGCAAGCCCTGATGACCCGATTCATTTTTTGTTCCATTTCCGCATCGCCTCTTTGGACAGCATTGAAATCAAGTTCAGCCACATTTTCACCCTGAATCATGCTGGAAGCTGAACCTCCGCCCATGCCAATGCGATAAGCTGGTCCGCCAATCTGGACAATCAGCATACCTGGTTCTGGTTTATGTTTCTCTATATGGCGAGAGTCAATCTGGCCTACTCCGCCAGAAAACATTATTGGCTTTAACCATTCTCGGCGTTCGCCATTAGGCAATTTTAAACCAAAAGAGCGGGTAAAGCCCTGGATTAATGGCTCGCCAAATTTATTGCCATAATCAGAAGCGCCATTGCTGGCCTGAATTTCAATTTTTAAAGGCGAGGCCAAATTATCAGGATAAATAAAAGATTTTTCTTCCCAGGGGAGGTCATAACCAGGAATCTGCAAATTGCCAACGCAATAACCAGCTGTGCCTGCTAACACCAAAGAGCCGCTGCCAGTGGCATTAACATCACGAATGCGGCCGCCGCCTCCTGTTTCAGCGCCTGGGAAAGGTGCGACACCGCTCGGGAAATTGTGAGTTTCAGCAGTAAAGATAATATGATAATTTAATTTTTCTTTTTTGAACTGGGAAAAATAGCCGGGTTTTTCCGGAATAATCGTTTCAATCTGATAGCCTTCAATGGCACTGGAATTATCTTTAAACGCAATCACGCTATTTTTACGATTAGCTTTTAAAGGCGCTGCCACTAATTCCATCAAGCTCTGGGGCATGGCTTGGCCATCAATCACTATTTTGCCTTTAAAAAACCAGTGGCGAGAGTGCTCGCTGTTAGCCTGGCCCAATTGAAAGCATTCAACATTAGTTGGATTCCTGCCAATTTTATTAACAAACAAATCATAATAATATTTTTCATCCCATTCATCCATACCCAAGCCCATTTCTTTATTTATTTTTTTCAAGGCGCCAATGCCTTCTTCAATTAAAGGCACAATAAAAACAGGTTCTGGTTTTAAACCTGTTTCAAAACTGGTTAATTTATGCTGATACTGGAATTCTGTCATGCGGTCATGGTTTTCTTTGACAAATTTATCAGCCTCAATATTTTCAGCTAATTGATAGCGTCTTGATCTTTCAATCCTAGTAATGCTGCCCAAGCCACAAGCTTGGCAAATTGCCACTGCATTAGTGGAAAAAGCTGTGGCAAAATTCAGACGCGGTCCCAGCTCTATTACTTGGCCATTAGCTTTATATGCTGAATCATCCTTAATTGAATCTAAAATAAAGCCATCTGCTAAGAGTTGCTTTAAAACGCTCAATTCACGATCGCTTAATGGTTTTGATGTTTCTATATTAAAACAATATTCGGTTTTTTTATCCCCCTGACCGTATAAATGGTACATACTCTGGTTTTAAATGAGTTTTATAAATTATCTAAAATAAAATTCAATCTTTTAGCTTTTTCTTCTTTAGCTAAAGCCGGTACTTCAATAAGGGGGAAATTTAAATTTTGATATGTTTCTTTTAATAAATGATGTAATCTGATTTGTTCCTCGGGTGTTTCTGTCCTGGCATGATCTTTTTGCCAAGGGAAATATTCCAGCAAAAAAATTTTTTTGTAAGCTGAATTTCTCACGGCCTCATCTAGAATAGGATCGCTTTCTAAACCGCACAATTTATAATAAGCTTGGCTGTCTGGTATGCCTCGATCAAAGAAAATAATTGCCTGAGGATCTAATTTTTTTTCATGTTCAATTTTAAACTGTAAAATTTTTCTTTGAAAGGCTAATTCATCCTGTCTTAACTCCGCCAGGGTAATTCCCTCGGCCAGTTGCTCATCAATATAAACCCTGGCTAATTCAGGAACTATCTGATAGCCTTTGGCCTGCAACATTTCAAGTAAAGTTGTTTTCCCAGAACAAGGCGCTCCGGTAATCACATACCAGTTATTCATACATCTACAGCTTAGCACAAGTGAAAAATTTTTCAATATTCGCAATTTAGTTGACTTATTAAATATATTATAGTTAGATAATAAATAGCAATTGATCTTTCAAAAGTTAGACATTTTAACCTTGATTGATTAGTCAAGAAACAGCGGCTGCCTAGTCTAAGAAAAGGAGGAAACCATGACAAAGCAGGACTTCCAACGATTTCTGGAATCGCTGGGAAAAACTATGTTTTTTTTCTTTGATTTTGACGGCACTATTGCCCACACTTTTTTGCACATTCCCAATGAGCCAGCCAATATCGTGGTAGACGCTTACAGCCAGGCTCTTAGTACAATTTGGGGGAAAGAGGCCTTTGAGCTGTTACATTCAGTCAATGGATTGCAAAACAGGGCGCCTGGGGAATTGATAAGGGCGATTTTAGAACAGGCAGAAAAAGAATTTCCAGGTAGCCGTCAATCTCTGATCGCCAAGGCAAAAGCAGCCTTTCATGAAAAATTCATGGGAAAACCCATGAATGAAAAGCTATCTGCTTGCGTGGCTCAAGGCAAGGGATTTCCCTGGGTGTGGAATGACAAGAATCCTGAACAAACCATTACAGAATTTCTTGTTCGGGCAAAGTTAAACACTCTGCTTGTCAAAATTGGGGAACACTATCCGACCCCCTGTCCAGGCTTTTTGCATTTTTACCAGGAACTGCGCTGCCAGGAACCAGGTAGCTACAATGTCTCTGGAATTATTTCCTCTGGACACGAGGTCTTTATTCAGCAGACTTTCGCAACCTGGAAAATCAAATGCCCTAGTCTTCTTCTAACTGACGATGATTTGCGCGGCTCCCGTAAAATTGATTATGTCCAGGCAGCCAAGCCAAATCCAATCCTCGTGGATATGCTTTATCGTCTTTGGCTGCAGAGCCAATATTCCCAGTTGCCTGCCAGGCAATTCGAAGAATTTAAAAAAGTGGCCAAGGCCAGAACTATCTATTTTGGGGATGACCTTAAAAAAGACGGCGGGTTAGCCCAAAATGCAGGCGTACGCTTCGGGCATTTTAACCCAAACCACGACCCTGAAAAAGACGACCAAACTGGTGTGCCAGACAATTTCACTTTCTATGACTGGAGACAAGCCAGCGAAATACTAGGCCTGTAAAGAACCTAAAAAATAAGCCCCGAACTTTCCGCAATGCGGAATTGTCCGGGGCTTTTCTTTTCACTTTTAAGAATGAACTTGGCAAGTCTCAGGACAAAAAGGCATTTTCTTGTACCAGAGTGGTACAAGCACCGCGCCTTCTTGAAAGCGGATTTGACGTGTTACCACCAAGTTAGTGATGACTGACTGCCAGCCATGCTCAATCTTATTCACTCTTTCGCTCAAGCTATCAGCGTCATCATCCGGCCTGATCAAGACAGGATACTTAAAGAAAAGTGCATTCGGATCGTCAAATATTGGGGTCGCGAAATGCATGCAAACCGCAGAACTAGCGATTTCCCCTTTTCTATAAGCTTCCATGACGCGCACATGGACCTCATGACCGTACCAATCTTTGCCGCCAAAGCCGGGCAAAGGAGCCGGATGGATATTAAATACATCCCGAACTGGCAATCCTTTAACAAACTTGATCCAGCCGGACAGCGCGACCCGGGGTTGGCCAAAGCCGTGCCAGATCTGCTGATAAGCTTCGGCCGTAAAAGGACCGGAAAAATGATGGAACTGAATCCCCAATTTCTTGGCTTTTTGCGCTACGCCACCATTTTTATGGTTGGAAACTACAGCAACTATATCTGCCTGTAAAATCCCACTTCTGGAATTTTCTGCCAGTTCCTGAAAGCCCGAACCTCCGCCCTCAGCATCTCCAGATGCAAAAACTAAAAGCTTTTCTTCCATTTCTTTACTCCTTTCAAATATTTTTTATCCCGCAAGGCGGGATTTTTTTCAAGGTTCCTTTAAAAATCAAAAAATTGTCCCCCTCTAAGACAATTTTTTATATGCCTGAACCATATTAAATTATTGAATTTTTGTCAATTTCATCATGTTGTAAAAATCAGCAAATTATGCTATGATAAAATTAATTTATATTCCTCAATCCTCATTACTCATTACTTAATTTTATGCTTTATATCCTTTTTATCACCTCATATTTTATTGATGTAATAATTTTGATCCTCTTTATTTTTTTAATTATTACACTACTCCGGCTCATAAAATCACTAGGAAATAATTATAATCTTTCTGATTCTTTTAATATTACACCTGACCTGATAACCAATCAGCCCCATCAAACCTTTACTGACTATGCGGCTAAAAAGAAAATCGGGGTTTATTCAACATCTTATCATCAGCACAAAAACATCAACAAGGTGCTTAAAAGAATTATTAAAGGTGCCCTAGGATTTGTGGCCTTGAAATTTATTATTGTAACTTTGATTTTTTTAAATATTCCGCGGCCTAGCGTAGCACAGCCAGAGCAAAACATTTTCCAAGATCAGGGTTATCTTAGCTTTTCTAAGGGTTCCTACAATTTAACGGCTTGGGATCAAAATGGCATTACTCTACAGCCCGGCCAATTAAGCGGCAATTTTATTTCTCAGCCAATTGGCAATGGCAAAATGAATAAGTGGCAAACACTTTCCTGGCAGACAGATGGAAATTACAACCAAAAACCAGAATATCCCAAAGAAACACTAGTTGTCTGGAGTTTGGATGCCCTTGATAAATGCGCTGAAGTTAAATATCAAAAATACAACTGCAACCCAAATAAAATCGTTATTAATAAGGGTGTTTATAATTCTTCTAGCTATGTTTTTGACGGTTTTACTAGCAGTGCTAAAATTTCAGCTAATGTGCCTTTTGGCGATACTTTTACCATTGGTGCCTGGATCAGGCCGGCTAAAAATATTTTAAATGGCAGCCAAGATATAAATTATACAATCTTTAGCAAGGCTTTTGGTGACTACACTGCTAAAAAACCCTATGAATTAACTAATAATATATTTTTTGGCATTAAAGAGGGCTCACTGCAATTAATCTATTGGAGCGATAATAATCGTACTCATTGGGTCAGAGCCAAAGATAATAATTATAATTTCCTGGCTGATAAATGGGTTCATGTAACGGGTGTTTTTGATAAAAAAAATAATAGCTTAAAAATATATATAGACAGCTTTGATCATACTGATATTGTTGAAGATTATGATGGAGGCGCCATTAATCATTCCCCTGCTAATACAAGCTACCCTTCCTGGCTGGGTAGCAGTGGCTATCTTTGGCAGGATAAAGAAGAAAAAACAGTCAATATCTTTAATGGGAATATTGATGAGGTCTTTATTATTAATAAAATATTGGGACCAATAGAAATTAGAAATTTTATTACCCAGGCGTCTGAAATCTATTTCCAGGTCAGAACAGGTAACTTTTTACCGCTGAACGGCACTTTTTGGGGTCCTAATGGACAGAGTAATACATATTTCACTAAGCCAGCTGAAAACAATTTGGATTTTTTGACTGATAGCAAGTATCTGCAATATATTGCCTTTATTAATCGGCCCAATACCTATTTTTTCCCAAAAATAAATAATGTCAGCGTTAATTATTTAGCGCCAGAATCCACTGATTTCAAAATTACAACGGTTGAAGAGCAAAAATTTACTGTTCAGATACCGGCTCAAAGGGACCTCCAGAAAGAAGCAAAGGCAATTGAGCTATTTATCAGCTATTTTAAAACTAAACCCAATACCAAAACTGATTGGGATTTTGTTAACCTCGTCGCATATAATAAAATCTCCAAAAGAAATTTAGATAAAGAAATCCCGGCCGTTGTTTCCTATATTAAACATTTTAAAAAATTGCCCAAAACAGATACGGATTGGGGATTTATTAAAGCCCTGGCCTATAATTCCAGGGGCGGAGAATTAATGGCTGCCTGGCAAAAGTAAAAAAATAACAATTAAAATACTCTGAGAAGCGAATATCAAATCGCTTCTTATTTTATTTAAGATTGACAATTATAGAAAAATTACTTACAATGACTATTATATAAATATTTATTTTTAATTTAAATTCATAACCTTTAATACCATGGCTAAAATTATCTTAAAAAATTTTTTGATTTTTTTAATAATCTTTTTGGTTATTGCCGCTTTATTTAATACTTATACGGCTACGCTGGAAAAAACCGAGGAAATCGGTATTGAAAAATTACTTGCCCAGATTGAAAATGAGGAAATTAAGCAAATTGTTGTTAAAAACAGTAAATTGGAAATTGTCTTAAATAACGGGCAGAAAGAAATTACAAAAAAAGAAGCCAATGAATCACTTAGCGAATTGCTGAGGAATTATAATGTTAATCCTGAAAAAACCAAAAAAATTCAAATAGCAATTAAGGAAAATGAAGGTTTTGGCTTTTGGGCAGCCACAATTTTGCCTTTTTTGATTCCTTTTCTTTTAATTGCTGTTTTTATATATATCATGATGAGGCAAGTGCAAGGAGCTAATACCAAGGCCTTATCTTTTGGCCAAAGTCAAGCTAGAGAACTTAAACAAAAAGGCAAAGAAAAAACCACCTTTAAAGATGTGGCGGGCTGCAAAGAAGCCAAGGAAGAGTTAACTGAAGTCGTTGAATTTTTAAAAAATCCCCATAAATTTACTCAATTAGGCGCAAAAATTCCTAAAGGTGTTTTGCTTATGGGTGCACCTGGTACTGGGAAAACCTTATTGGCCAAAGCTGTGGCAGGAGAGGCCAATGTGCCATTTTTTTCTATTTCCGGCTCTGAATTTGTAGAAATGTTTGTCGGTGTCGGCGCTTCACGAGTCCGGGATCTCTTTAAGCGCGCGAAAAAATCAGCGCCTTGCATAATATTTATTGATGAATTAGACGCTGTCGGCCGTCAGCGCGGCGCTGGACTGGGCGGCTCTCATGATGAACGGGAACAAACCTTAAACCAAATCTTGGTTGAAATGGATGGCATGGAGACTAAAACTAATATAATTGTCATGGCTGCCACCAATCGTCCGGATATTTTAGATCCAGCTTTATTAAGGCCAGGCCGCTTTGATCGCCGAGTAATTTTGGATTTGCCTGATATTAATGACCGCGAAGCAATTTTAAAAGTCCATGCTAAAAATAAACCACTCGCCAAAGAAGTTGCTTTAAGAAAAGCCGCTGAAAGAACTCCGGGATTTTCCGGCGCTGATTTGGCAAACTTACTAAATGAAGCGGCGATATTAACTGCCCGACGCAATAAAAAACAAATTGAAATGTCTGAAATTTTTGAAAGTGTGGAAAAGGTTTTGCTTGGCCCGGAAAGAAAAAGTCATATTTTAACAGACAAAGAAAAAAAGATTACTGCCTATCATGAAGCTGGCCATGCCTTAGTCGCCCATGAATTGCCCAATGTTGATCCGATTCACAAAGTTTCAATTATTTCCCGTGGCCAAGCTGCTGGTTATACATTAAAATTACCCGAGGAAGACAGACATCTGCACTCTAAAAGTGAATTTATTGATGAACTGGCTGTTTTTTTAGGCGGCTTTATGGCAGAAAAACAAACCTTTAAAGATGTTACCACCGGCGCTTCTAATGACTTGCGCCAGGCAACTCAATTAGCTAAAAGAATTATTACTGAATATGGCATGGATGAGACGCTGGGTCCACGTACTTTTGGTGAAAGAGAAGAGCTTATCTTTTTAGGTAAAGAAATACATGAACAAAGAGATTATAGTGAAAAAACCGCTGAATTAATTGACCAGCAGATTTCTGCCCTGATCAACCAAGCTCAAACCACAGCCTTAAACATCCTTATCAAAAAGCAAAAGTCCCTGGAGAAAATTGTTGCTGAATTGTTAATAAAGGAAACACTGGAAAGAGAGGATTTTGAGAAATTGCTTGGGCCCAAAAAAAACAAATAGCATAATAAAAACCCCGCCTTCAAAACCGGGGTTTTTATGTCGTTGAGCTTTTCTCTTATATATTGTATAATTTAATTAGAAAAATAAATATTAAAAATTAAGAAAGGGGTAATAAATATGCAAATTTCTTACAGCAATATTTTTAAAATTGCCTGGCGATTTACAATTAAAAATAAAATTCTCTGGATTTTTGGCTTTTTTGCTTCTTTTCTATCTTTGGAATCAGTTTATGAAATTATCCTGAACAATATCTATCAAGTTCGTAATTTGGAAGATTTTCAGCAAAAAATCGCCAATTTAACCACAGATCAATTTAACTTTCTGGGTCAGCAGTTCTTTTTATTAAATATTTCCGCCCAAGACATTTACCGATCACTTATTTTCATGTTATGCATTTTTCTCTGTCTATTTATGCTTTGGCTAATTTTTGCATCTCAAATTTTTATTATCAAAGCAGCTGCTTCACTTTATCATACTAAAAGATTTAAATCATTAAATATTTTTAGCCACGGCAATGATAAAATTTGGCAAGTTTTTAGCATCAACATTCTGTCAAAATTAGTTTTATATGCTTGTTTTATTGCTTTAAATCTCCCCTTGCTTTTGTTATTTTTTCAAAAAGAATACCTGACTAT
>Ga0154642_101_pt5 | contig 12535 bp, 12 predicted proteins | sample Rifle2008BG13ft_FD_116071 | JGI IMG/M metagenome (GOLD analysis project Ga0154642, IMG submission 116071) | Candidatus Buchananbacteria bacterium RBG_13_36_9 | reverse complement strand
AAAAAATTGAACCAAAAGTTAAGGCCGAACCTTATGAAGTCCATGTCATGCCTGCCAAATTCCACAAGTATTTAGCAGTGAAAAAGCGCGGCTTGGGCAGGTTTTTTTTAATCATACTAGTTATTTTTGTTGCTATAGCCGGAATAACTTATGGCGCTTATTATTATTTATATTTAATGCCCAAACAGCCAATAACTCGACCAATTGCGCCGGTAAATATTAACCAGCCGTTTTTAAATGGAAATCAAAACGCTAATTTGGTTAATGAGGCGCCAAGTAATCTGAATGAAAATATTAATTTGAATGAGAATTTAAATCTCAATACTAACGAGAACCTCAATACCAATATAAATACTAATTTAAACCTCAATGAAAATTTAAATGCCGAAGGTAATCTTAATATTAACGAGAATTTAAACGCCAATCTTAATACGCCAGGTACAACTTTACCGGCTTTAAATTATAGTAGCAGTGTTGATGCTGATAATGATGGCCTGACCGATGAAGAAGAGACACTCTATGAAACAGAAAGAAGGAAGCCGGACACTGATGAGGACGGCTATCTTGACGGGCAAGAGGTGTCAGGCGGCTATAATCCTAAAGCAGCCGGTAGTGCGCTTTTGGATGTTTCTGGGCTGGTTAATAAATATACTAATATAGTTTTTAATTATGAGATTCTCTATCCCGCCTCTTGGCTGGCCAAACCGACTGACCAGAGTTTAAGTGAAGTAATATTCCAGTCTGCTACCGGCGAATACATCGAGGTTTTAGTTGAAGATAATCCGCAAAATTTGGATCTAGTTGAATGGTATCTGGGGCAGTCACCCGATGTAGATTTGAACCAGCTTGAGCGTAAAATCACTGCCAACAGCCATGATCTTTTAATCAGTGCTGATAAATTAAGCTATTATTTAGCGGATAAAGAAAATTTGTCCAAGATTTACATAATTACCTATAATATCGGCAATAAAAGCAGTGTTAATTTTTTGACAACTTTTGCGATGATGATAAATAGTTTTAAATTGTCAGCGGCAACTCCTGTCCCTGCTGATAATATAAATGTTAATACTGCGCCGGAATTATGATTTGCCATTTATATCAAGAAGTAAAGGTGCGCTTGCCCCTGAACCTACCTCGGCTAAAAAAACTCTTAAATAATGCTCTAAAAGTAATGAATCGCAAGGCCGGCTGGGAATTAACCGTATTGATAGTCAATGATAAAAAAATAAAAAGTTTAAATAAAAAATTTAGAAATAAAAATAAAGTCACGGATGTATTAAGTTTTAGCCAGAGAGAGGGTGAGACATTTAATTTACCAGCAGAAGGCAGAAATTATTTAGGTGATATTGTTATTTCCTGGCCGCAGGTAAAAAGACAGGCAAAAAAATTCGGCCAGTTGCCCAAAAAAGAATTAGAGTTGCTGATTATCCATGGTTTTTTACATTTGCTTGGGTACGATGACAAAACCTTAAAAGGTTGGCGGCAGATGGAAAGATGGCAAAAAAAGATATTATTAAATATATGATAAAATTAAAAAAATTTTTTAAAAGTTTTAAATTCGCTTTAGTCGGTTTAAACAAGGTATTTTGGGAAGAACAAAATTTTCGTATTGATTTATTTATCACTGTAATGGTTTTAGCCCTAGCGGGCTGGCTGCAGGTCGAAGTTTGGGAATTTTTAATTTTAGTTATCATCATAGCCTTAGTTTTAATTTTAGAAATACTAAATAGCATTTTAGAGCGATTTGTGGATTTATTAAAACCCAGTTTGCATGCTTATGCCAGGGATATTAAAGATATGACAGCCGCTGCTGTATTTATCGCTGCTTTAGCGGCAGCAATAACCGGCATTTTAATTTTATTGCCTTATTTGATTAACAAATTTTTTTATTAATTTAATTAAGTAAAAAGTTTATAAAATTTATTAAGCCTGCCGGTAGGCAGGCAGGTCGGAAGGATTCGGTCATAACACTTTATAAATTTTTTACTTTTAACCAAATTACCAAATGTCACGTGAAGACATAATTGTCGGGGTGGATATCGGTTCAACTTCGATTAAAATTGCCATAGGGCAAAATACAGTAAATGAAGCAGGACAAAAGAAACTTCATATTATTGGTGCTGTAGAACAAGAAGCTGAGGGAATAAACCGTGGCGTTATTACTAGTATTGAGGAGGCAATAAAAAGTATTAATAAAGCTAAAGAAAAGGCAGAAAAATTAATTGGTGTACCGCTTGAGTCTGCCTGGATTAGTATTTCCGGCGGCCATATTACTTCGCAAATCAGCAAAGGGGTAGTGGCAGTATCAAAAACCGATGGGGAAGTGCGGGAAGAAGATATGGAAAGGGCAATTGAGGCAGCTAAAACAGTGACTACGCCGCCTAATTATGAAATCATCCATGTTATTCCCCGCAGTTTTGCGGTTGATGGTCAAAGCAATATTAAAGATCCGGTAGGCATGACCGGGGTTCGTTTGGAAGTAGAAACATATATTATTGAGGGTTTAAGCAGTCAGGTGAAAAATTTAACCAAATGTATTTATCAGACAGGCATTGATATTGAGGATTTGGTCTTGGCGCCTTTGGCTACTAGTGAAGCGGTCTTAACTAATCGTCAAAAAGAATTGGGAGTGGCTGTGGTTAATATTGGCGGAGCAACTACCAGCTTGGCTGTCTTTGAACAAGGTGATTTACTGCATACAACAATTTTGCCGTTGGGCTCAGAGCATATTACTTCTGATATCGCCATTGGCTTAAGGACATCAATTGATGTAGCTGAAAAAATTAAATTAAAATACGGGCTGGCTACAACTAAGGGCCTAGAAAAAAAAGATGAATTTGACCTGCATGAGTTTGATGAAAACGAAGATGGCTTAACAAGCCGTAAATATTTGGCTGAAATAATTGAAGCTAGGGTGGAAGAAATTTTTGATAAGATTGATTTAGAATTAAAAAAGATTGATCGCAGCGGTTCTTTGCCAGCCGGAATTATTTTAACCGGTTCGGGAGTAAAACTGCCTAAAATTATTGATGTCTGTAAAAGAAAAATGCGACTGCCAGCGGCCTTGGGTTATCCTTATGACATTATCAGTGTGATTGATAAGGTTAATGATTTGTCTTTTACTACTGCCATTGGCTTGGTCAAATGGGGCAATCTGATTAACGTGCAAAGAAAGGGCTTTTCCCGTTTCAAAAGTGTGGCCGGCGTAACTAATAAAATGAAGAAATGGTTTAAAAATTTAATGCCCTAAAGTGCAAAAATTGGGTGAACAAAAAATGTGTCCAATACTGTGTAAAAACTCCCTTCCCCAGATAAATAAAGATTGTTACAATATAGATAGAAAGAAAAGAGAATTATCTTTTCCTATAAAACTCTACAAAAATTATGGAAATAAAGCCAGAAATCGAGACTTTTGCTAATATTAAGGTTGTTGGTGTTGGTGGTAGCGGTGGCGCAGCTGTTAATCGCATGATTAGTTCCAGAATCAAAGGTGTTGAATTTGTCAGTATTAATACTGATGTGCAGGCCCTGCATTATTCTCAGGCCAATAAAAAATTACATATTGGCAAATCAGTCACACGCGGTTTGGGCGCTGGCATGGATCCAGAGGTGGGTGCCAAAGCAGCAGAAGAATCGCAGAATGAAGTCAGAGATATTTTAAAAGGCGCTGATATGGTTTTTATTACTTGTGGTTTGGGTGGCGGAACTGGTAGCGGTGGTTCGCCGATTATTGCTGAAATAGCCAGAGAGTTAGGCGCTTTGACAGTTGCGGTTGTCACTAAACCATTTTCTTTTGAAGGCGCACAAAGAAAAACCATTGCTGATAAAGCCTGGGAAAAACTGGCAGATAAAGTTGATACAATTATTACCATCCAAAACGATCGCTTATTACAAATTATTGATAAGAAGACATCAATGCTAGAGGCTTTTTCCATTGTTGATGATGTTTTAAGGCAGGCCATCCAGGGAATTTCCGAAACAGTAACTGTCCCAGGCTTAATCAATGTTGACTTTGCTGATGTAAAATCAATTATGAAAGATCAGGGTACTGCTTTGATGGGTATTGGCCAGGCCAGTGGTGAGAATCGGGCAGTGGAAGCAGCGAAAGCTGCAATTTCCAGTCCACTTCTAGAATTATCTATGGAAGGCGCCAAGGGAGTATTATTTATAATTTCTGGCGGTACTGATTTAAGCATGCATGAAGTTCATGAAGCAGCTAATATTATTACCTCATCAGCTGAAAGTGATGCTAAAATTATTTTTGGAGCAATTATTGATGAAAGTTTAGGCGATCAGATTAAATTAACAGTTATTGCCACTGGGTTTGAGCCAAAGGCTATAAAGAACCGCGAGGCAGAGGCCAAAGTTTTTACGCCTAAAGAAAAGCCAAGCTATAAACCAAGTCAATTTTTAAAGGAAGAAAATGAAAAAGAAGAAGAAAAGAGCAAAAAAAGGGCCAAAGAAGATTATAAAATGGCTGCGACTACCAAAATTGAAGAAGCGCCGGAAGAGGATTTGGATATCCCGGCTTTTATCAGAAAAAAAATGATGTAATCCTTCGCTATTGCTTCGGATTATAAATATAAATAACAATAAGATATAAAAATTCCAGTTAGTTCTGGAATTTTTTTAATAGTTTTTTGAAAAAGTTATCCACATAAAATTTTTACGACACTTTTAAAATCATTATATTTGGCTGAAAATTGCGATTTTTTATAAAAATTTGACAACCACAATATCTAGTATTAAAATTACTATAGGAGACACTAAATATTGTAATCAAAGCAAAATAACCTTGTTTTGCAAGTTTGCTTTTGCTTCTTTAAAATATGAAATGTCCTGTCTGTAATTATAAAGAGACCAAAGTCATTGATTCGCGCATTGCCACTGATGAAATAACTATCAGGCGTAGGCGTGAATGCTTGAAATGTGGTTTTAGATTCAGCACTTATGAACAGATGGAGCTGCTGGATTTAATGGTTATTAAGCGCGATGGCCATAAAGAAAGCTATTCTAGGGAAAAATTAGAGCAAGGGCTGAAAAAGGCCTTTGAGAAAAGGCCGATTAATGATGAAAATTTTAGAATTTTGGTTAATAAAATTGAGCGCAACATTCAATCCTTGAAACAAAATGAGATCAAAAGCCTAGAGATTGGAGAGATTGTCATGAAGGAATTAAAGAAAAAAGATCCGGTTGCTTATTTGCGTTTTGCTTCTGTTTATCAGGCATTTGATAATGTAGAGACATTTTTAAAGGCTATTAATGAGATTTTTAAAAAGGGAGAAAAGGGTAAAATAAGCAAGAAGGGTAAAAAGAAAAAATAGGAAGACAAAAACACAAATCTGGATTCACTAATTGCACGAATTACTGAATTTTTGAAAATTAGTGTCGATTTGTGATAATAAATTAGTGCTTAAGTTAACATAAATAAACATGGGAAAGATTACTAAAATTAAAAAGCGTGATGATCGGATTGTTGATTATGATTTGAGTAAGGTTGAAATAGCGATTTATAAAGCCATGGAAGCAGTGGGCGATCCGAATAAGAAAAAAGCTAAAAAGCTAGCTTTACAGGTAGAAAAAGAACTAAATAAAAAATTCCACGAAAGAAGCATTCCGGCAGTGGAAGAGATTCAGGATTTTGTTGAAGAAATTTTAATTCGCAATAGGCAGATAAAAACAGCAAAGGCTTATATTTTATACCGCGAACAGCATGCCCAGATACGTGATTTGAAATCTTTGATTGACTCAGATGCCTTGATGGAGGGTTATTTGGCGCAAAGTGACTGGCGGGTAAAAGAAAACAGTAACATGGCTTATTCTCTACAGGGCTTAAATAATCATGTTGCTTCAGCAGTTTCCGCTCATTATTGGCTGCATAAAGTTTATCCGCAGGAAGTGCGGGACGCCCATGCTAATGCTGATATTCATATACATGATTTGCAGACACTGGCTGCTTATTGCTGCGGCTGGGATTTGCGTGATTTATTGATGAAAGGCTTTGGTGGTGTGATGGGTAAAGTCTCTTCCAAACCAGCCAAACATTTTAGAACAGCTTTGGGCCACATTGTTAATTTTTTCTATACTTTACAGGGCGAAACAGCCGGTGCCCAGGCTTTTTCCAGTTTTGATACTTATTTAGCGCCTTTTGTTGCTTATGATAATTTGACTTATCCTGAAGTCAAGCAATGCATTCAGGAATTTTTATTTAATATGAATGTGCCGACACGCGTTGGCTTTCAGACTCCGTTTACCAATATTACAATGGATTTAGTTGTGCCTGAAATGATGAAAGATGAACCAGTCGTAATTGGCGGTAAATTCCAGGATAAAACCCATAAAGATTTTCAGAAAGAGATGGATATGATTAATATTGCTTTTACTGAAGTGATGACAGCCGGCGATGCCAGTAGCCGCGTTTTTACTTTTCCTATTCCGACTTATAATATTACCAAAGATTTTAATTGGGGTAGCGAAGTAGTTGAGAAAATCATGGAAATGACAGCCAAATATGGCATCCCGTATTTTTCCAACTTTATTAACAGTGATATGAAGCCAGAAGATGCGCGTTCTATGTGCTGCCGGTTGAGATTAGATAACAGGGAATTAAGAAAAAGAGGCGGCGGTCTTTTTGCGGCTAATCCTTTAACGGGCTCAATTGGCGTGGTGACTGTAAATTTGCCGCGCCTGGGTTATGTGGCTAAGGACAAAAAAGAGTTTATGGAGAGATTAGAAAAGATGATGAAAATTTCCAAAGAAAGCTTGGATAGTAAACGCAAAGTTGTGGAAAAATTTACTGATGATGGTCTTTATCCTTATTCACGTTTTTATTTGCAGGATATCAAAGCTAAATACGGCGAGTACTGGAAAAATCATTTTAATACTATTGGCATCAATGGCATGAATGAAGCAGCCATAAATTTATTGGGCAATGATTTAACTACCAAAGAAGGCCATGAATTTGCTAAAGAAGTATTAGATTTTATGAGGGAAAGATTAATGGATTATCAATTAGAGTCCAATAATTTATATAATTTGGAGGCCACACCTGCTGAAGGTACTGCTTATCGCTTTGCCAAGGCAGATAAAGCCAAATATCCAGACATAATTGTTGCTAATGAGAGGGCCTATCGGGAAAACGGGGCTGATCCCTATTACACTAATTCATCGCAATTACCCGTTGACTATACAGATGACATCTTTGAAGCCTTGGATTTGCAAGATGATCTGCAAACGCGCTATACTGGAGGTACGGTGCTTCACGGCTTTATTGGGGAAAAGATGCCTTCAGCTGAGTCCACTAAAAAACTGGTAAAAAAGATTGCAGAAAATTACCATTTGCCGTATTATACAATTACACCGACATTTTCAGTTTGTCCGGTTCATGGTTATATTGAGGGCGAGCATTTTTTCTGTCCTAAATGTGATTCTGAAATCGGTTTTGTTGAACGGACTAATGCTTTAGCTAATAAAATTATTTAAATAATTGTCTATTTTTTAACAAATAGGCAATACAGGGGAATTATGAATACAAAAATGCAAAGAACACCTTGCGAGGTGTATTCAAGGGTGGTTGGCTATATTCGCCCTGTCAATCAGTGGAATAAAGGTAAAAGAGCAGAATTTGCTGACAGAAAAGAATTTAACAAGCAACTCACCCAGTAGTTCTTTAATTAAGTCCTCCTGCGCTAAAGCTTCGGAGGACGGAGGAGGGAGTAAATTAGTTCTTTAAATCAAAACCAGTCTCACGTGTTTTACCTGACGTGGTGTATAGTTAACGCATAAGTGTACGATTTTTGCCTAATGGTGCATTTGTGTGTTAACTATACCCCCAACTTGCCGAGACTGGTTTTTTTAATTAAAATATATTTATGCTAAAAATCGGTGGTTTACAAAAAATGACTTTGCTTGATTATCCTGGCAAAATTGCAGCCACTATTTTTTTGGCTGGTTGTAATTTTCGCTGCGGCTTTTGCCATAATCCTGATTTGGTGCAGCAAAAAGAAGATAAAAATTATATTACTGTCAAAGAAGTTTTGGATTTTCTAATAAAACGTCGCGGTTTATTAGAAGCTGTTTGTATTAGTGGCGGCGAGCCGCTGCTCAATCAGGATTTACCGGATTTTTTTAAAAAAATTAAAGCTTTGGGGTATTTGATAAAATTAGATACCAATGGTTCAAATTTTGCGGTCTTAAACGATATAATTAACAATAAACTGGTTGATTATATTGCCATGGACATTAAATGTTCGCTGGATAAATACCCGGAAATTACCAGGATAAAGTTTAATTTAAATAATATTACAGAAAGCATTAAATTAATCAGACAAAGCGGCTTGCCTCATGAATTCAGGACTACAATCCTGCCAAAATACCATAATAATTTAGAAATTGAAAAAATTTGTCAGTTAATTCCCCAGGCCGAAGCTTATTACTTGCAAAATTTTAGGAATAAAACTACTTTTGATTCCGATTTTAATAAAGAGCTGGTTTTTTCCGAGCAGGAATTATTAGAGTTGAAAGCTATTGCCGATCAGTGGGTGAAAAAATGCGCTATCAGATTTTAGACTTGAAACATTTTAAGGATTTAACCGATTAAATAAATATTGTTTTGTATGACTGATTTAGCAAAAAAATTTTTAAATACGTTAGGCAGATTCTTAAAGGTAAATTGACAACTTATCAACTTCTGGCTAAAAAGCTTGGCAATAAAAATTTAGCCCGGGTTGTGGGCAATATTTTGCCTAAAAATCCTAATTTAATCCAAGTCCCTTGCCATCGAGTGGTTAGAAGCAATGGCCAAGTCGGCAATTACTGCTTGGGTATTGCTAAAAAAACAAAATTGTTGCACAATGAAGACATAGAAATAAAGGGGGGTAAAGTAGTTAATTTTTATAGCTATCTTTACCGCTTTAAAAAGTAATTAGTTAAAATCATTAAGATTTTGGCTACTAAGGAAAGTATTTATGAAAAAATGCAAAAAATGCGGGGCGCCACTCGAAGGTTTCTTATACAAAACCATTGGTAAATTAATGGGTATAAAACCGTCAGAACAAGACCCAGAAACCTGTAATAAGTGTGCAGAAACAAAGACCGAAGAAAAAGCTGAAGTTAAAGCAGAGGAGCCTGTTGTACCAGCAGCAGAGACCAAACCAGAGTTAAGCAGTGAAGAAAAAGTGGAAGAAAATAAATTATAATTATAAAAAAAAATTAAAAAGGGACAGAAAGAATTTATTCTTTCTGTCTTTATTTCCCTCCTTCGCTCAAAGCTTCGGAGGGTAAAGGGAGAAAAATATGTTATTTAATGAACTGAAAAATCAAGAAAAGCCGCAAAGACTTTTAGTCTTAGTTATAATATTAAGTCTGCTTTTTGGGGGTGTGGCAGGTGGCAGTGCCACTTTTTTAATTATTAATAATCTTGACAGTTTTAATAATTTGATCGGGCAGAAAAACAATCAGACAGTAATTAGCAATGCCTATGTGGCTCAATCAGATTTTGATGTCGCAACCATTGATGTTGTTAAAAATACCAGTCCATCAGTTGTCAGTATAATTATTTCTAAAAAAGTTAAAGATCTTTATAGCAGTATTAGTAATTTGCCTGATTTTAATAATTTTTTTGAATTTGGCTGGCCTTTTAATTACCGTTTGCAGCAGCCGACTATACTGCAAGAAGACGCTGAGAAATTGCAGGAAATTGGCGGCGGTTCTGGTTTTATTGTCTCGGAAGATGGTTTAATTTTAACCAATAAACACGTGGTTAATGATGAACAGGCGGAATTTGAGGTTGTTACAAATGATAATAAAAAATATTCGGCTAAGGTTTTAGCCAAGGACCCAATTAACGATTTAGCAGTGCTAAAAATTGAGGCCAACAATTTAACTCCTTTGACTTTAGGCGATTCAGATAAAATTGAAATTGGCCAGACAGTGATTGCCATTGGCAATTCTTTGTCAGAGTTTAGAAATACAGTCACCCGCGGGGTGGTTAGTGGCATTAATCGTCGGGTAGAAGCCGGGGGAGCAGGCATTAGCGAAGTTTTAGAAGAAGCGATTCAGACTGATGCAGCTATTAATCCGGGTAATTCTGGGGGTCCGCTTTTAAATTTAGCTGGCGAGGTAATTGGTATTAATACTGCTATTTCCCAATCTGGCCAATTAATCGGCTTTGCTATACCGATTAATGGGGCTAAACAGGTGATTGAAAGTATTAAGGAGAATGGTAAGATAGTCAGACCGTTTTTAGGCGTTAGATATGTAATTTTAAATAAAGAAATTGCCGAAGCCAATAAAATTGAGGTTGATTACGGCGCTTTAATTGTCAAAGGCAGTAAACCAGAAGATCTAGCCGTGGTGCCTGGCTCTCCTGCGGATAAAGCCGGCTTAGTAGAAAATGACATTATCTTGGAATTAAACGGGGAAAAAATTGATGAAAATCATTCTCTAGCCCGCATGTTGGCTAAATATGACCCGGGCCAGGAAGTTGAGCTAAAGATTTGGCATAAAGGCGAGGGAAAAACAGTAAAGGTTAAATTGGAAGAAAGAAAAGATTGAATTCTGAATTCTGAGATCTGAATTATGAAAATTTTTTGTTACTAGATTTAATATTATAAACAGTGAGCTTAATTTGCTTGCTGTTTTTTAATTATTGACAAAGTTATTAAAATATGCCAAGATGATTAATCAACCCAACCAACCAAAAGGAGGATATGATGAGAGCCAAGGTAACAAGCAGGGATGATTTGTGGGGTCTAGCTGAATTAGGCGGCACATTTCAAAATCCCGAACAAAGAGGGCCAAGCCTGGTTTGGGGTGGAAGTTTTAACTTCACCGGCCATGAACTTGATGAGGATGGGGGCGTTTATGCGGACCAAGAGGATGAGAGCATGATTTGCCAGCTTAATGGCTCGCCGGTTGAAAGCTTTGACCGGGCAATGCGCCATCCCAATTTCGGTCACCGCCGTAAAAAAAACAATTAAAATTTACTAGACAGCACGTCAAAAATGATGTGCTGTTTTTATTATTTTAGGCCTTTTCAAAATCCGAGATTTCTGTTAAAATTAACGCATGAAAGAATCAGAATTACTAACTAAATTAGAAGCTTTATACAAGAAAATTAAAGAGGCCTGGGGTTTTCTTGAAATTGAGGAAAAGGCGGGAGAACTTAAAAAATTAGAGGCAAAAATGGGCATACCCACTTTTTGGTTAAATCAGGAAAAAGCGCGGCAAATCAGCCAAAAAGCCAGTGAATTAAAAACAGAAATTGAAACCTGGCAAAAGCTGAAAATTGAAATAGAGGAAACTTTGGAATTGGCAAAGATGGATGAGGAAGATCAAACAATAAATTTAAGAGAGGAAATTGAAAAAAAATTTCTGGAGCTGGAAAAAAAATTTGCCGAGTTAGAATTTTTTCTTTTATTTCACGAGCCTCATGATAAGAGCAACGCAATTTTGGCCATTCATGCCGGGACCGGAGGTGTAGATGCAATGGATTGGGCGCAGATTTTAATGCGCATGTATTTAAGATTTTGCGATCAGAAAGGTTTCAAGACAGAAATCTTAGATCAAAATTCTGGTTCAGAAGCAGGCATTAAAAGCGTGGTTATTGAAGTAAGGGGTAATTTCGCTTATGGCAATTTAAAATCAGAAAACGGCGTGCATCGCCTGGTGCGCATTTCGCCTTTTGATGCTGAAGCCATGAGGCATACTTCATTTGCTTTGGTAGAAGTAATTCCGGAAATTGAAGAAGATATTGATTTGGAAATTAAACAGGAAGATATGAGAATTGATACTTTTCGCGCTTCTGGCCATGGCGGACAAAATGTGCAGAAAACAGAAACAGCAGTCCGCGTAACACATTTACCGACTAAGATTGTTGTTTCCTGTCAGAATGAAAGATCACAAGTCCAGAATAAAGAACGCTGCCTGAAAATTTTAAAATCAAAACTGCAGAAATTAGAGGAAACCAAAATTGAAGCGGAAAAAAAGCAATTGCGCGGTGAATTTACTGAAGCCGTCTGGGGCAATCAGATTCGTTCTTATGTAATGCAGCCCTATCATTTGGTAAAAGATCACCGGACAAATTTTGAAACAGCGGATGTAGACGCGGTACTGGACGGAGGATTGGATGGTTTTGTGGAAGCTTATTTAAAAATGAAAACTTAAACATGAATTTTTAATCACTAATTACACTAATATTCGTGTTTATTCGTGGAATAGATTGGTTTTTCAGAAATCTATGTTAAATAAGGATGTCTGGGTAGTTGTCCCAGCTTACAATGAATATGAAAATATTTTTGGCGTAATCAAAAGCTTGCAGGAGATTACGTCCAATATTGTAGTTGTTAATGATTGCTCAACTGACCATACCAGAAAAATCGTAGAAACATTGGGCGTTTATCTTTTGGATCATTTGGTTAACCGCGGACAGGGTGCGGCTTTGCAGACCGGCACAGAATTTGCCTTAAAAAAAGGCGCTAAAATAATCGTCCATTTTGATGCTGACGGTCAGATGCAAACCAAAGATATTTACCGC
>Ga0154642_122_pt7 | contig 12951 bp, 7 predicted proteins | sample Rifle2008BG13ft_FD_116071 | JGI IMG/M metagenome (GOLD analysis project Ga0154642, IMG submission 116071) | Candidatus Buchananbacteria bacterium RBG_13_36_9 | reverse complement strand
CCCATAAAGTCGGGGATAAAAACTATCCCTGAAATATTTAAACGTCCACATGATGAAAACTTTATAAGTGATTATTTGGCTTACATATTAAATCCTTCCGAAAATGGAATGGGTATTGATCCTCTTAAGAAACTCGTAGCTGTAGTTGATAAGCAAGGCCAATGGCAACAGTTTCTTAGCGATTTATCTGAAGGTGATATTGATATAAAAAGAGAACATTGCTTTAAAAATAAAAGAAGGATAGATCTATTGATTAGATTAAAAAATAGATTAGTCATCGGGATTGAAAATAAAATATGGTCTCAGGAGGGGTATAAACAGACTGAAGATTATTTCAAATCAATAAAAAAAGAACTTGATTCTTATGATCCTGTTTTATTTTTTCTTACTCCTGATAAGAATCTTCCGAAGTCAACTAATTTTTACCCGCTTGCATATTCAGAAATTATTCAGATACTAAAACCGCTTAGGCAGAATAAATTTTTAAGCGGACACGCCAAAGTCCTCTTTAACGATTTCATTAATTATATAATTAGAAATATTATGACTAAGCGATATGAAAAAATTTCTGAAAAATTTAAGCTCTATATCAGGAACCTTGAGCTTATCAAGGATTTAGAAGATATCTTCGAGGAAGAATTACCAGATGTCTTTGAGCTTATTGCCGATACAGCCAAGCGACCATTCCTGCAAAATAGTGGCGATGACTGGGAATTCGATTTTAGCAAAAATCGCTGCTATCATCAAATATACAAAAAATCGTGGTGGGCAAATGGACTGCATGTTCATTTTGAATATTTATTTACTAAAGAATCAATTTTTAATGAAAGACGAATTGTTTTTGATGTTCATGTTGAAGGCCAAAACAAAAAGAAGGACAAATTTTTTCATAAATACGAAAATAAATACAAGAAAATCAAAGGATATTATAAAAGAAAAGACATTAATTATTATGGGGATAATAGAACTCTTGCCCATAAAGAATACTCATTTGAGTCATTTAATAATATTGAGAAAGACCTTGACTCAATATTTAAAAAATCCTTCTTGGATTTTAAGTTTTTAATTCCTCAAATTGATAGTATAATGAAAGATATATAATACGCTTATGCTTTCCAAATCCCAATTCCTAAAATATATCCAATGCTACAAATACCTTTGGCTGTATAAATTCCGCCGTGATTTGTTGCCTGAAGAAACTGACGAATCATTGCAAAGAATCTTTGATGAAGGTTATGAAGTTGAAGATTACGCCCAAAAATTGTTTCCCAAAGGCGTTAAAGCCGAGGGTCTTTATGAAACTGCCAAGAAAAACACTGACAAGCTGATCAAAGACGGCAATAAGGTTATTTTTCAAGCTACTGCCATGGCTAATAGCCTTTATGCTATGGCTGATATTTTCGTTAAGAACGGCGATAAGTGGGATATCTACGAAGTTAAAAGCTCTACCCAAGTCAAGGATATTCATGTCATTGACTTGTCCTTCCAGAAAACCTGTTTTGAATCTGCAGGTTATAAAATCGGCAAAACTTATTTGGTTGTAATAAATACTAGCTATGTCAGAAAGGGCAAAATTGATCCTAAAAAATTATTAAAGATTGAAGATATTTCCTTTGATGTCAGGAATTTGATCAGCGAAACCAAGCTGAACATTGAATCGGCTCTCAAACTAATCAAGTCTCCCAAAGAACCCCAAATAAGGATCCTAAAGCAGTGTAATAGCCCCTATGAGTGTCCTTTCATTGATTATTGCTGGAAGGACGTGCCAGACCATTCAATTTACAGCATTGCCTGCGGTTTAAGCGAGAAAAAGCTGAATGAGCTCTTAGATCAGGATATTTTAGAAATTAAGGATGTTCCTGAAGACTTTTTAACCAGAGACCGAGCTTTAATGCATCGTCATGTGGTCAAGCATAATAAAGTCCATATTGAACCTGATAAAATCAAAGAAGACCTAAGTAATCTCAAATACCCGCTCTATTTTCTTGACTATGAGACATTCAGCCCTGCAATCCCTCTTTTTGACGGCTACAAGCCTTACCAGCGCATTGTCTTCCAGTTTTCCCTGCATGTACAGGAAAAGCCGGGCAGTAAACTGAAACATTATGAATTTCTGGCTAAAGACTTCAAGGATCCGACAGAAGACCTGCTAAAAGCCCTTAAATCATTTATAACACAAAAAGGGACGGCAATATCGTGGAATGCGACCTTTGAAAAAGGCTGTAATACTGAAATGGGCAAACGTTCTTCAAAATATGCCAATTTCCTAAAATCAGTAAATGATTCTATGTATGATTTAATGCTGATTTTCCGCAAAGGCTATTATGTCCATAAAAATTTTCACGGGAGCGCTTCAATTAAAAAGGTGTTGCCAGTACTAGTCCCTAAATTATCCTACAAGGATTTGAATATTCAGGAAGGCGGGACAGCTTCTGACAGCTGGAAGACATTGATTGATCCGAGTATCAGTAAAAAGGATAAGGATAAGCTTTACAAAGATATGACTGATTATTGCGGTTTGGATACCATGGCCATGGTGGAGATACTCAAATTTTTAGAGAAGATATAAATATAGAACAAACAAAAAATCCTACGGAAGTAGGATTTTTTGATATTGCTTAAATTTAGGTTTATTTTATAGTCTTATCAAACCACTCCACAGCGGCTTCGCCTTCTTTACGCAAAACAGAATCCATCTCTCGGTTGTGTTTAATGGCATTCCTATACTCTTTCAAATTAACAAATTTCTTTTCAATCTCCGACTTGGCTCCAAAATGTTTTTCAAACAAATCCCAATTTACCAAAATCATTTTACAATAATCCATGACATCGCAGAAGTCCAACAGCTTACGACCATTCAAAGATGTTGGCGAAACATCGGGGTTCTTCCTTAAATAACCGTCAACTTTTTTATTGACAACATCAATAATATCCCTCGGTATAAATTTATTCCAATAATCTGACCCTTCTTTTTTTGATAATACATGGTCTATTATCTCCCTTATCTTGTCCTCAATTTTATCAACGGCTTTATTATTATCACTACTCATCAACCTGGCTATTTTTGTATTGCATAGATTTTCAAATTCTGACAGCACTGAATTGGCTCTGGTCTCAATAAACTGATCGTAATCATTATTATCAATAAAACTACCCGTAGGTATTAAATGTGACTTTAATGTATCTTTGAATTCTGGGTTTATTTGGCTAAATTCTTTAAAGTAATCAGCTGGGCTGGATTTGGAAATTTCCTTGTTTAACTCAGCTGGAATAAAACAGAAATTCATCAGGGCATTGCGACTCGCCTTAGCTACTCTATTTTGCTTCAGAAATGCTCGTGGAAAAATATGATGCAATTCCTTATTGTTAAAATCAGAGCAAAACTTGTAATCCAAGACAATATTATTGTTATTTTTAAAATGCTTTGGTTGTCTTAAGGCCAGCATACAAAAAAACGCATTGCGGATAGCTGATTTAGTTCCTACACTCAACTCTTTTAATCTTTCAATTGATAGGTCTATGGGATATTTGATTCTAACTTCTTCACCAGCCAACAATTTATCAAAAAATTTCTTCCTGTCTTCTTCCATTGTTGTTTCTCTGGATCTCGTATATCTTTCTCCTAGGGCTGACTGCCAAAACCACTGGTGAACTAATTCAGCGTTTTTACTGCTGATAGAATGCCCTTTGATTTTATAAAATAAATAAGTTAATAAAGATATCATTGCGGGATAGGGCGCAAAATCATAAATTTTAACCCCCAAATTAGCTGATAAATAATCTACTGCCAGTTTGAAGGCATCTTCTATGTCTGGCCAAGTATCTTTTAAGTCCTCTCTTGTTAACTGCAGTAAATATTGTTTACGGCAATAATTTTTAACAATTAGAGATGCGGCATGCAATACTACCTCTGGAGTAATTCTGCCAAATCCCTTTTCAATTAGAAATCCTTCCAACTCTTCATATTTCTGCCTTAAATCAAAATCATCTCCCCAGGTACTCGCAACTACCAAATCAAAAATACCAAGTCTTTTACCGCCCTGATTAATCCTTTCAAATATTTCAATCGCATCGCTTAATTCCTTCTCGGTAACCTTAATAATAGATAAGGGATAATTAGTAAAAGTATTGACGCACTTATTAAATACTTTCTGTTTTTCCGAATCTAGACTGGCAAAAATTGACAAGTGATCATCGCCAAACAATTCATAGACTGGGATTATAGAATCACCCAATTTAAACTTTCTCCTGCGTATTACAAATTTTTCTGCCTGAATATCAAAACAGATTTGTTTATAATCTATATTACCGACCTTCTTACCTTTCATGACCACATACAGAGAGGTGACCCTTTGCTGTCCATCAAGAATGAAATCTAACATTGAATATTTTTGTGGTTTGGGTAATTCCAGCTCCGCGATATCCTTAAAAAACTTGCTATATTGCCGATCAGCTTCCCAAATGAAAAAACTACCAATCGGAAATTCCTGATAGATACTATCTAAGAGCTTAATAATCTTTGATCTTTCCCAAACGAATTGACGCTGAAATCTGGGAATTTTTAATTTCCCGCGTTCTAAATCCAAAATTATATTGGCAATTTTTTCTTCGTTTAAAACTTTGATTTTTGAGGTAAGCATAATTAGATATAATATTAATAATTTAATTTTTTTGGATAATTTTATCTAACTGGAGAAGGCTCAGACATTCCATGCAATCTATACCACCTCACCTTAATATTGAGATTAGACAACCTTCTCTTTAAATCGTCTATACCATCGATGCAGATTTGATTCGGCTCAAGATCCATTGACGAAAATATCAATTCGTCAGGACGTAATAATTCTGCGAATTCTGCCATTTTGTCAAAATCTGCCTTTTTAAAATCACAATTCTTTTGTTTAACTTCACCTAAAATAAATTTGCCATCTTGAATGCATACGATATCTAAATCGCCACAAGTTTTTTCACCTTTATTTTTAAATAAATCAAAACTGGCGTTATACAAAAATGAAGAACGAGCGTCACTTAATAATTGCCCTAACACCAATAGGACTGGTATGGTGCCATGGAATTGGATTGCTTTTTTAAGAAGGGTATTCAAAGTATAATACCAATATTCCTCTGAGGGTAATGAAAATTTATATCCACACCCCCTGCATTTTATTTGTTGATGTACGTTGTTTATATGATACCAAATTCTAGACCCACAATATGGACACTTGGGCTTAAAACCAGTCAATAAAATATTTTGTTTAACTAAATCAGAAAGATCGTCTTTTAGATCGCTTTCATTAAATGAAAATTGGCTATCTGGTTGCCTAGATTTATTGAATTCAATCAATTCAGCTTCGGCTTCTTTTTTATAGTCTTGGAAACAATAATGAATTTCAGATTTAGCTTCCTTTTTAGACAAATTCATCACATATCCAGAAAGCCACTTAAGGTTATTGTCAGAATTTTTAAAATCCATTCCGCTGATAATTTTTTCTTTTAATTTATTAAAAATTATTTTTTCTGTTTTTTCGTCATTTAAAAAATTTTTATTAGACATCATCTCGAATATTCTTCTCCAAAAATTATCTTCAAATAAAAAATAAGCGGAAGATAAATCTTCGAACAAACTAATTACACCTTTTAAGTATTTGCCTTTGTCGGAATGTTCAGCGTGATAAAACGGCCTTGATTTAAATTTATCTTCTTCATTCTTGCTTATGCAATCAAATTTCTCTCCACAAATCAACGAACGGAAAATACTTTTATCTTCTGGCAACTTAATTTCCAAAATATTCTCATCTGGATGGATATCCGTGTTCCTACGGAGCATAATACTGAAGGAGTTAAATGCGTTAATTCTATTCCTTTTATTAAACATCCTTAAATCGTTTAATAAACTATTTCTTTGTGGCAATAATAGCCAGTAGTCAACACCTCTAATACTTGAAAATGCCTCTTGCTTAAACTGGATATAAAGATCTGCGATCCATGATTCTCCAGCCATAAATCCTTGCTGAACAGACGGCTCATTCAATACTACATATTCTTGATTTGAGTAAGCTCTGTACATATCCAACCCTTGTTTATTGATTAAAAATAACGATCTTTCTCTAAAATTTGGCATTGGCATTGTTTCAAGCTTATTTGCTGATCTTGTATGCCAGCTCTGTGCTCCTAGATTACTGCAAATATTATCTAGCTCTGTTTTAGTAATGCTAAAACTAACAAAATTTGTACCTTTTTCATGTTCATTACCTATCATACCAGTATAACGATTCAACCATTTTTGTAGTCCTGGTTTTATTAATTCATTTTCTGCGAACTCTTTTGTTAACCATATCTGCGTTATATCGGTACGCATCCAATGTGATATTGTTTGATTTCTATTCCAAAAATAAACTAAATCCTGAACAGATTCTCCGACAATGACCTCAAATTTACTATTGTTACTATTATATTCAACATCTAGGGAAGTATTTGGAAGTGAACAGATTTGAGATAAATAAACAAAACGATTGCGTGATTCTCCGAGATCTAAAAGCGCTTGATTTAATGTTGTATAATCAGAAATTTCAAATATTTTTTGCTGGCATTCTGATAGAGCTTTCTCAGTATGAAAGCCAGCACTCAAAGCCCCGAAATTTCTATTGATAAACTGTTTAATAATTTCAGGGGTTGTTTCGTTAAATTTAAATATAACAATCTTAGCCGGTTCTCCAAAACTAGCTCGAGATACTCGAGCGACATTTTCAGCTGTTGGTAAAATAGAAACTGGCTGCTCATTTAATTGTACATAATTATTATTTGAATTTGTTTCAACTGAGTAAGGGGAAAAAAATATTTTAATTCTTTTTTGCAATTCTTCACTAATTTCAATAAAAGACTCTATAATATCAGGGTCAAACTTTAAAAGAAAATTCCACGATACTTCATCAATTTCTTTACCGTCTGTTATTATAATGGGATTAAATCTACCGCCCCATTTTCCATGATTATATTTCAATATATTATCTATAACTTCCTTCTCACAATTTTTATCAACTAAAAAAGCTATTCTAATTGGTCTTTTATCTACATATATTGAAAAAGGCAAAGTATCCATGAATTTTATTCTTTTTGATTAATATTAATTTTTAAATCTCTTGGGAAGATAATAACACCTATTTTTTCTAAACATTCTACAATAGCGTTATTGGCATTGACAATTTCCACCCGAAACCAATTAACATTTGGTAATTTATTACCAAAGCTAAAAACAGTTTCAACTGTATTATCATCGTTATATTTTGAACTTATATTAGGATCTAAGCCAAAAGACTGATCAATCTTATGCTTTCTATGGGTAAAGGTGTTTCTATACTCTCTTAATACTTGTACGCTGTTATTTGAATTCAGCTCTTTCAAAGCATCTGCTATGATTGAATTTCTTGTCTTATCCTTCAAAATTGAATTTAGCAGACTCCCAAAATTACAATTTTTTTCATCCATATCCACAAGACATCCACATCTCTCTTTTTTATTTAAGTGTCCACCATTTTCTTTACATTCAAAATAACATCTGGCCATTTGTGCAACCTTGTCTAGGCAGGCATAAATTCTCAAAATAGAATTGTCAATTAAATATAAAGTAAGCCAGTATAGTTTCTCATCACTAATTTTAATAGGATTATCATTTAAATATAACTTATCCTTCTTTTCATTTTGGTTCATTATGTTCTCTAGTGCTTCAATGCTATTAACAATGCCATTTAATAATTTTCTTACCTCTAATGCCCATTCACTAGCTTCGGCTCTTTTTCCACCTTTTAAATTTACCAAGAGTATCATTGAATTTGAATAAAGAGTAAAATTTGATGATAATAACTTAATTGTTACTTTCTTTTGATTATTTTGTGCTGCTAACATAATTTTTCACTCTTAACTTATTTTCATTTTTTGCTTTATTTGACTTAAATATACTTGAGATTTTTGTTTAAGAATATTGAAGCTCAGATCATTAGCATTTCTTTCAAATTCCTCGAAATATTTTAAAGACTTTGGAAAATTAAATCTTTTTCTATAATTTATAAATCCTAACCAAAAGTATAACTGAGGTTTTTTATGTGTTAGCAGTTGTTCTAATGTAAAATTTTCTACCTCTTCTGTTGTAATTGATTCATTTTGATAATTATTTTTAGCTAAATAGTTACAATCTTTCAATGCTTCCGTATATTTCTCTAGCCAAAATAATAAAAAAGCTCTACTATACCTCCATTCAAAAGTATAATGTGCATTTTTCCTTGCTTTTTTTAAGCAGTCCAATGCACCTATAGGATCATTGACTATTTTAAATTGATAAATTGCCTTTAAAAGCCATACTCCATAATTATTGACATTAGATTGAAGTGCGGTATTAATCCAATTTTCCATCTCAGCTATATTATTATTATTGTAATTGTATCTGGCGAGCAGTAATGCTTCATTGCTAATTAAAATCGGTATCCGATTTCTTATCCGCTGCAAATTTTCTGGTAAAGGCCTAAACTTATTAAACTCTCCATAAAGATTATTATGAAAGTTATAAGCAATCAGCGTATATCCTGAAATAAAGGCGGCTATACCAGTTACGTATCTCGAGGCAAGATACACAATGTCAGCAGCAAATTCAAACCCTCTTAATTCTAAATCTTCTAAAAAGGAAATCTCTTTCGGCAAAATACCTGTAAACTCATTTGATAAAGCTTTACTGGCCCGAATATTTATCGGGCTATGAACCACCATGCCATTTAAATTTAAAAAGTATTTATTTGCTCCATCTTTTCGTCTTTTTATAGACCCCCAAATATAGAAATGTCCTTTTAATTTTTTATGAAGTTTACAGATCGCATCTTTTCCCTGCATCTTCTCAGCGACATGATTCTTAAGAACAATTATATTGATTAATTTTCCAAATTCTTCTTTATTTACATTTTCTCTCAACTTTGATATAAAATCATTCTTTAACCTGCTTTCTTCTCTGCGAGATTCAACTTTAATTGCTATTACTAATCCTATTTTATTTTTCTTATTTTTTCTTAAATAATATCTGAAATAAAGCCAATAAACCGCCCAACAAATAGTAATAAACAAATAAATCTTCAACCGGTCATTATTATTACTAATAAATTTTAATAAAAAATTATCAATAAGATTAAAGAATAAGAACAGTAATACTACCCCAAAAATGAAAGAAACAAATTTGTAAAATCTTAATTGTATATATTTCAGCAGAAAATCTTCCATAAAATTTATCTCCCTTCAACAATATTAATCTCCTCCTCACCCAACCCATACAACTCATACGCCAACTTATCAATCTCATAATCCAATGCTTGAATTTTTGATTTGTTTTTCTCGCGGAGAGCGGAAGTAGTATTTAATTTTAATATCTCATCAACCAATTTTACAATTTTATCATGCATTTCTTTTTCTTCTTTATTATTAAAATCTATCAAATGTATGGGGAAAGGTTTAAGATAATCAGTTTTAAAGGCAAAATAACCGCCCCTCATCACATATCCCGTATTAGACAAGAAAAACCAAAATATTTTTGAATTCATAATTCCTAACAAATAACGCTTATCTTCCTTTACGTCTTCTTTGAAAACAAAACTGTAAACCTTAGTTGTATGATAAAGCCCTTCATTATCAAAAGTCATCTGGCATCCATATGCAATCTCAGGAGTCATTATCTTCTTGTTATCAAATAAAGTTAAATTCTTAGGATAAATATATGCATAAAAATCTGCATGTTTCATCCGACCGTGCTCTCTATTCTCCAGCTCTTTTTTATTTGCCGTAAGATATTGCCAACCCAATGGGAATTTTTCGGAAATATATTTGGGTTTCATGAAATCTGCTTTTCCATCCTCGACAATATAAGGAAAAATAACATAATGTTTAAATTCTGGTTTCTGATATTGATGTAAATCTTTACCCATTAAAAATGGCTTTATCAATCCTTTTTCAATGACTACATTTTTTCCCAAGGATTCCGAATACAATACTACGCTAGCTTGTTTTTCCTCAACAATTTTTAATACATAAATATCATCAGCACTAGTTGCGATGCCTTGAAATATCTTCTGTACAATATCAGCTAGCGTATTGGGTTGTTTTTTAAGTTTTTCAATTATCTCTGATTTAGCTCCGACTTGAAATGCCCAGCTAGTATTTTTTAAGCTGGAAACATTAATCAAGCTTTCTTCGTAATTATTACTAGGTGTTTTATCCATTATTTCGTCCAGAACCAGTTTTGGATCATCATAATTTAAAACTTTGGCATAGCGGAATGATTTCTTTTTATTGTCATTATCTAAAAATAGAAGGCAAGTATAGTTACTTGCACTATCAAATACCTGAAACTGGCTAAAATCTATAACTTCATAAATTGCTTTTTTATCTGCAATAATATTTCTCAAGTCCTTACCCAGATTTCCCTGAAAAAACTTACTCGGCAAAATATATCCCAACTTGCCTTTATTATTCAGAAGACCCAATGCTTTTTCTACAAACAAAAGATAAATATCAAAACTGCCCGAAGCGGATTGGAAGAATTCTTTGTACGTTTCAGCTAATGATTTGTCATTTTTTACTAATCCCTGAACTCGTAAATATGGCGGGTTTCCTATGATAGCGTCGAATCCACCATCCTTAAATATTTCACAGAATGATACTTTGTAATTAAATGGCTTTATCTTATCCAAATTATTAATATACCCACTTAATCCTTTGTCTATATTTTGATTAATCACGGTTTCTAATTTGGTAATTTCTTCCAATAAATCAGCTTTCGCATTATTATCTGTCTCTTTATAAAAATTTAATTTTAAAACCGACAATTTGTCTATTTCGGCATTGAAGTCGCCATATAAATCTAAAGTGTTTTCTTTCATCTGTAATTGCTCTCCGCCAATCAGGGAATTGCCAAAGCGGATATTCAAGTTTAAGTTAGGCAAGAGGTGTCTGCCTTTGAGATCTTCGGCTTTAACACCGTCCAATGCCTTAATCATTAGATTTAACTTTGTTATTTCCACCGCCTTAGCATCCAAATCAACCCCAAATAAATTTTTCTGCAAGATTTTCTTTTTTAATTCAAAAGCAAAGAGACCGCCCTCTTTGTGGACTCGCATATATGCGCTTAAAAACTCATCAAAAGCCCGAATAAGGAATGATCCTGATCCACAGGCAGGATCAAGGACTCTGATTTTTTCTATATCTTCAACTGTTTTGGCTTTTTTCAATATTTCACCAATCGTATTTTTTACAATGTAGTCAACAATGTAATCGGGAGTATAGTAAATGCCTTGAGCTTTTCTTTTTTGTTTCTGCTTGTCGCTGATTTTCTTTTCATCAGTGGTTCTGGACTTGGCTAATTCGCCCAAATAGTTTTCATAAACTTCGCCGATGATATGAACGCTTAATTTAGAAAAATCTATTTTAATCAAATCTGTGATTATCGGCAGGATAACCTCGTCATTGATCTTAATATCTTCTTCATTGATCTGACTGTAATCTTTAAAAGTAAAAAGCTCGGTATTGAATTTATCATCCATCTGCTTAAATTTCTGCTTTAGCTCCTGATACTTGGGTAACTTTGATTCTTTAACCTGACCAATGATGTCTTCGCCAATTACATGCTTGTCATGGCAGATGTCCATGAAGATCAAGCGATCTAAAATCTTCTGTGCTAATAAATCAATGTCATCCACTTCAATGCGAGGATAGTTTTTAAGTAAATACTTTCGCAGGGATGATCGCCAAACTTTAATCTTTTCAAAAAATTCTTTCTTTATTTTTTCTACGCCTAAATCCTGCTGAACTGGATAATAAATAGTGTCATTATCAATTCTGCCTTGAGTTTGCAATAAGAAACTTCTAGATAGCTTAAGCAGAAAGCTTAAGCCGTCTTCTGACAATAAATCAATGTAATCTTCTTTGTTAGCATTTGGCCAAAGTAGATCATAAAAGGCATACTTTCTATTTTTATATAAACGCCCCTGATAAAAGCTATACAAACGCCATTCCACGAAATTAGTCAGTACGCCCCAGGCGACACCCTCGCCAGAACAATATTTTAATAATTGCTCTACAAAAGTTTTGGGGGGATACGATCCATCCAGCATGTCTTTCTTATGGGCATCTTTTGATTCAATGACTAGAAGTTTGGATGTGCTGGACTTTAAAACTATATCGGGCTTTTTGCCTGTCTTAACATCCTGTCCTTGGTTGATATTCCAGTTTGAACTATCCCAGCCCAGCAATTCCAGTAGTTTAATGCTAAAACTGGTCTGAACATGCTCTTCAGACTTTGACCAGCCGTCTTCTTCTTTGAATTTCTGGACTAAACTCACGAGACCCTTTTTTAGCTTGGTTTTGGCAGAATCAGCGATATCAGCATTAACCTGGGGTGTTCTTAATATTTGATGTTTTTTGTCCATATTTGAGAAGTTTAAAATTAAGCTAATTTATTCTTATTTTACGCCTAAAATTGCGCTGAGTCAAACCGAAAAAACAGCAGCTTCTATATTAAAATAAGGATTATTTTTACACCTCTTGACAACTTACGCTACTATGCGGTAAAATATACCCAATATTAATTTTATACTTATGAAAATCACCAACAAACAAAAAACTGTTTTAGAGGCAATTAAAGAATTAACTGCCCAAAATGGTATTACGCCGACCCTAAATGAAATCAAGGAATATTTAGGGTATGCCAATACTAGCTCAGTTCAACGGCATACTGAAGCACTAAGAGAAAAAGGAGTTTTAGCTGCTACTGACAGCAAGTCACGTAGTTTAAAAATAAATCAAAAACAGCAGAAGGTTGTTAACATACCCTTGGTTGGAGCCGTAGCCTGCGGTAGCCCATCCTTGGCGATTGAAGACATTGAAGCATATATCCCTGTCCGAAGCGATAAAATCAAAGGTGAG
>Ga0154642_104_pt10 | contig 13018 bp, 11 predicted proteins | sample Rifle2008BG13ft_FD_116071 | JGI IMG/M metagenome (GOLD analysis project Ga0154642, IMG submission 116071) | Candidatus Buchananbacteria bacterium RBG_13_36_9 | reverse complement strand
CAGGCCCTTGGCAGCATGAACAGTCATTATTTTAATAACATCAGGTCCCAATTCAATATCAAATTTCAAGGCCCCGACTTCGCCTGATTCCAATTCCAGTTCCATTTCAGCCATAAAATTCTGCAAAGAAGGATCAATTGCGCTTTCTTCAAATTTTTTAAGACGGCTGTAAAACTGATTAAGATAATCTGCATTTTGTTTGGCAATGGCCTCATCGGCCTGAATGATTTTTTCCAGATATTTGGAATCCTGCATAAAAGCGATCATCAGTTCCCCAACTGTTTTTTCCCTGGATAAAGCAGTATGCTTTTCCACTAATGACAAAAAGAAATTGATTTGGGAAATGCTTTCAGGCAAGATGCCATAAATAGTGGAAGCAATTTTTAAAGCCTCATATAAAGAAAAGTTTTTCTTGCCGGCAAAATGGCAAAGTTTGGTTAATTCTTCATCAGAGATATTAACAATCGGCGAGCGCAATAAACGGAAGACAGCAGGACTTTCATGGTAATTATCCAGCAATTTAAAATAATTCAAAATATCCAGAATAATCGCTTTATTATACAAGCCGCGCAAAGCCACAAACTGGTAAGGCAAATTGGTTTTGCGTAAAAAATTAATAAAACTGGTCGCACTGTCATTGGCGCGCACCAAAATCGCAAAATCTGACCAGTTTAATTCGTTATCTCCGCCAGAGGCGGATCCGCCTTTGGCGGACTTTTTAATGTCTAAAATTTTCTGGATCACTCCCCTGATTTCATCATCCAAGGTCTTAAAATGCAGATGTTCAATTTTAGCTTTGCAATCCTTGCTGGCTTTTAGTTTTTTCTTAATTTTATAACCCTTTTGCGCTTCCAGGCGGTTGGGATTATTCAATTGGATAAAATTATAGGATAAGTCCAAAATTTCCTGGCAAGAACGATAATTTTCAGTCAGCACGATATTTTCCGCCTTAGGATAATCTTTTTTAAACTGTAAAATATTGGAAACCGAGGCGCCACGGAATTTATAAATTGACTGGTCATCATCAGCAACTACTGCTAAGTTATCCTTGCCTTGAGATAGTAATTTGACCAGATTATATTGAGCAAAATTTGTGTCCTGGAATTCATCAACTAAAATATATTCAAATTGCTCTTGGTATTTTTTTAAAATATTCTTGCGCTGCTTAAATAATTTCAAAGTGTAATTAATCAAATCGCCAAAATCCAGGGCATTATTATCCAAAAGCAACTGCTGATAAATATGATAAGCATTAGCAATTTCCTTCAGCCTTCGGACTTCGTCCTTCAAACCTTCGTCTCCCTGTTTGCTGTCTAAATCAAGTTCCATTTTTTCCGCGTATTCCAGATATTGCTCCGGATAAATTTCCTCATCTTTACAGCGGGAAAAATGAGTAATTAAAGCATGGATAAATTTAGTGGGATTGCCTAATGGCCTGTAATAATCAAGGTCAAATTTTTCCAAATTTTGCCGCACTAAAAGCCAGGATGCTGTCTGGTCAAGCAGCTTAAAATCATTAGGTATGCCGATATCCAAAGCATGCTGTTCCAGAATTTTTTGGCAAAAAGAATGGAAAGTGGATATCCAAAGATCAACATAGCCAATGGGCATCAATTTATCCACGCGCTCTTGCATTTCCCCGGATGCTTTATCCGTAAAGGTCAAAGCTAAAATAGCGTCGGTTTTTACATTTTTATCCAAAATTAAATGTGAAATTCTCTGTGTAATAACCATTGTTTTACCAGTACCGGCGCCTGCAATTATCAAAAGCGGCCCCGTACCAAAAGTAATGGCTTTTTGCTGCTGTTTATTAAATTTTTTATTTTCATTCATAATGTAAAAATCTTTCAGAATAAGCCCTCCAAAGCTCTGAGGAACGAAGAGCGTAGGAGGGTTCCTTATTAAATTTTGGCTTACCTTCAGTCATATGAAAATATACTACCATTTTACACAAATTTTTAAAGTTTAGCCAACTATCAATTTCTTGACAAAATTCTTAAAAAGTGATAAGTTGAAAAAAATCAAGAAAATAAAAATCAAGCTTAACAAAGGAGGCGAAAATGAACGAGGAAAGTCATGAAATAACTGTAAAAACCCATCCCTGCCACTGCGGCCATATAATCAGATTTCTTGTGACAGATGGACGGGAGCCGCTCACAGAAAAATTTAGACAGGCGCTTACTAACAGAAATATCTTTATTGTCAAAAAGGGACAAATCATCTGCTGTCCTTCCTGCGAAAAAAAAATCACGATTCCATGAATTTCAAAACCGTCGGCTTTAATCCGGCGGTTTATAATTTTATGATCTTAAACATTGATTAAAAAACTGGCTCGTCATCTATCTTCAGAGTATCGGCAAAAATATACATTTCATCCTCATAATCATCATCTTCAAGTTCTAAAATATTGGTATGGCCGCCAACAAAGCTATATTCATCAGCAGTAGGCCAAAACTCATCAATTTGATCATCGGTCTTGGCATAATCAAAATTTGAAAGCTTGAAAAGCTCCTGTTCATCTTTTTTAAATAATAAAATGCTGCTGGAGGCATCAACTCCCTGCAGTTCAAAAACAATATCAACCGGCAAATAAAAAGTATAAGTGCGTTTGCTTTGGATATCAGCTTCACTTCGTCCTAACTCCAAAGTATAGGATTGCAAGTCGCCGACATATTCAACATCTTCATCGGCAAAATCGTTTTCAGCTGCCTCATCAGTTTCTTCAAATTCATCGCTATTTAAATTTTCCTCAGTTTCCTGACTTAAATTGTCGCCAATCTTGCTAAACCATCCTGAGATTCCGCCAAAATTTATTTTTTTCAATTCCGGCATAAATTGAGAAAAAGCAAAAATGCCGATTAAAATCAAAATTGCCAGAATAAACAAAAAATTCCTCATAAAATAAAATTATTTATAAGCTTTTAATTTCTCTGAAAATTCCCGGGATATTGTTTTTAAAGGATGCTGTAATAATTTTTTATACCTATTCATATAGACATTAAAAACATTCTTTTTCATGGGACTGCCAACTAATTCCATAAACCCGCGGCCCATGATTTCCTTGCCTTTAGATTTTGCTTTAATTTTTATTCCTCCCTCCCAGTAATTGATTGTACCGAAGATCATTTCCTGTTTTTTATTATATGGCTCAACTTCAAAATATAAATCAAACTCCGGAAGGCTGATAAGATAATTCAGCATATATTCTGATCCGGTCTGGCTGCTGATAAATTTATTGGCCACTGGCTCAATAATCACTTTATCGCTGACTTTAACTTTTTGCTGTTTATCCATTAAACTCGCATGCCTGGTTTTTACATCATCGCCGTATTCAAAACAAACCAGGTCAGTGCCATCAGACAATTGGACTGAAAACCAGATCCACTTGTCGCCGCGCATCAGCGGCCCCTGGGCCCATTGATGATCCATCCATGCTAAACCTTTAACCGGGATCCATTGCTGATTAATTTTTAAGTGGCCAGTTGCCTGCAAATGAGTTAAAGAATAATAATAGGTTGTTTTGATTTTCAAATCTATAAATCCTGTTTTATTAAGCAAAAGCGGCTGTTTGGTGGATTTTAAATATAAATCGCAATAATCATTGACCAAATGGTAATTAAACAGCTTAGTTTCTTCAATCATGCTGATGTTATCATAAAGAATCCATAAAAGCGGCTTGGTAAAACTGTTGGGATCAACAATGCAAATAGGATTAATTTTATGATAAAATTTATGTTTTTGATTATCACTCAATAAATAATGGGAAAAATATAAAGTTTTTAAAGGCACCTGGCTTAAAAAGGGTATTTTTACTTGTTTGGGCTTGGTGGCAAAAAGCGTATTCATAAAAGAATATTCCTGATCTTTTTCGTCCCGCAAATTACCGTTAAAATACCACCATTCAATTACATGGTTGTGTTTTTGCTCGTCACGCGGAAATTCAAGTGGTTTATATTTTTCTTTATATTTTGACATGATTAAATTATATCATTTTTCTAAATCAGCGACTAATTGCCCGCAGGCGCCTTTAACTTCCCTGCCCAAGCGCAAACGGATTGTTGTTTTAATGCCTTCTCTGTCCAGAATTGCTTTAAAATTTTTAATCGCCAATTCCGATGATGGGTTAAATCCTTTGGTTGGATTATATTGAATCAAATTTATAATATACAAATGTTTAGGCAAATGCTTCAATAAATCTGCCAATTCCATGGCCTGCTCCATTGAATCATTAAAGCGTTCAATCATTATATATTCAAACATTACCTGGCGCTTGGTAATTTTCAAATAATCCCCGACAGCATCAATTAAATTCTTTAAGTAATATTTTTTATTAACCGGAATTATTTTTGTGCGTAAATAATCATCAGAAGCATGCAAAGAAATAGCCAGATTTATTTGCAATTTTTCTTTGGCTAATTTTTGCATGCCGGGAATTATGCCGATGGTAGAGATGGAAATATGGCGAGCGCCAAGATTTAAGGTATCTTTAGAATTTAATAGCTTAATCGCTTCCAATACATTGTCATAATTTAAAAATGGCTCACCCATGCCCATAAAAACCAAATTATCAACCCGATCCCCTATTTCCTTTAAATACCGGGCAAAAAATATAACCTGTTCTACAATTTCCCATACCAGCAGATTGCGCTTAAACCCTTGCTGGCCAGTTGCGCAAAATAAGCAGCCCAAAGCACAGCCAACTTGAGAAGAAACACAAACAGTATTCCTGTCTTTATGGCGCAATAAAACCGTTTCTATTTTTAAGCCATCTGACAAGGTAATTTGGGCCTTAATTGTCTTTTTATCCCGAGATTCCAAAACCTGCGCCTTAATTTCTAAGGGACATTCCTTATTAAGTTTTTTACGTAATTTTTGAGGAAAATTCAAAGCCTGTGACCAATCAGTCATTAATTGCTTATAAATTGCCTCCATGGCCTGCTTAAGCCGAAAACCAGGTTCTGCTTTTAAAATTGTCTCTAATTTAGCTATATTCATAATCTAGTAACTTTACATAATTAACACTCTTAACCTATACAAATTGTACCCTATAACTACATCCGCGTAAAATAAAAGCGCCTCATGAGAGACGCTTGGGCGGGACAGTTAATATCCAAGCTAAGAATGTCCAGTTTTCCTTATGAGCCAAATTGGCTTTGGGATTGTAGTCATGAACTTCAACTATGGCAATCATTCTTCCCTTTGAACAAATTGCGGTTGCAAACCTACGATCAATCGGATAAGCCATAACTACATAATTACGGCCGTTTATTTCATAAACATGATGACCGACTCGGAAAATGTCAACCTCCTGACAAACCCAATATTGAGTAACTGCGGATACCTCAACAACCTGCTCTAATTGTCTGGCTGGCTCACCCATTTCTACCTCCATTTGACTAGTTTTAAATGACTAAATCAGATTAGCTTATTTAAATTGGTTTGTCAAGGGATAATTTAAAACGCGCCCCAGAATTTCTGAGACGCGATATTGTTCAAAAAATGTGTTCAGCAATTTCAAGGTCATCGGTTCTAAAAACCCCGCCATCACTACCGCTAACAACTTAATTTTTTACTCGCTGCCAGCAATCCTTTGCCAGATTTGCTCGGGTGATTCCAGAGAATTTTCATCAATCTCAATGGCTAAATTACCTGCTTCCGGCAAATATTTTTCAATGACTGTGTTGATTTGCCCTGCCAGCTTATCAATTTCTTCCTTATCCATGACTTTGACCATTTTCAAGTCATCTTCTGCCTGGCGCCTTAGAAACTCCAGCTCCAAAGTGCCTGTCTGCAAACGTTGAGCAATTTCATCAAGCTTGGTAATGTATGCCTCTTTGCGCTGGATCAAGGCAAGATCATAGCTAATGCGGGAATTTTGGCTGGCTTGCTCGTAAGTGCTGATATGATATTTCTTCTGGTCGCTGCGGATTTCTTTTTCCAGTTCTTTAATGCTACGCTGATAATCTGCCTGCAGACCGGCGACTTCTTTTTGCTTTTCAGAAAGCGTGGCATACAGATCGTTAAGTTCCTTAACTTTCTTTTCAATCTTGGCTTCCTGTCCATATTTCCATTTCACAATTTTTTTGCCGCTATCGCATTTGGAAAAACCCAGAAAAATCGGCAGGGCTGCTCCGATAATCAGGAAAAACAGGCAGGCAATGATTTTTCCAGACCATTCATATTCATTTCCATGATTTTCAAGAAAAAACACTATAATTGAGCATAAAAGGCAGAAAGCTGCAAGTAGCATTAAAACTACAAAAATAATTATATCTAACATTAGCCACCTCCTTTTGTTGAGAAAAGAACCTGATTGAATCGTTTTCAAATTATCAAATATATCAATTTATGTCAATTTTAAAAGTGTTTGGGTAAGCAACTTCTTTTAAAATTTATTTTTAAGCTTCTTCAAAATCTAGCAAACTTGGCTGGGAAATCGGACGATAGGATTTACGGTGAATCGGACAAATATTATGCTGCTTAATCATTTTTTGATGCAGCTCTGTGCCATAGCCCTTATGTTTTTCAAAACCATAGTAAGGATATTTCATAGCCAATTTGGACATTAATTCATCCCGATAAACTTTGGCTAAAATTGAAGCCGCGGCAATGGAAAAAATCAAACTGTCGCCTTTAATAATAGTTTCCCAGGGAATCCTGATCTTATACTTTATTACGCTGGCTTTATCAATTAATAAATAATGCGGCCTGGGATTTAAGGCATTTATTACTTTATCAATTACTAAGGCATTGGCCTTCCCTGCTCCGATTTCATCAATTATTTTATGACCCACAATCTGTATTGTCCAAGATACGCATTTGCTTTTAATAACTTCTGCCAACTTTTCTCTTTTTAATGCAGTCAATTTTTTAGAATCATTCAATCCTTTAATCCTTAATTTCTTTTCAAAAATAACCCCAGCCGCCACAATCGGCCCGGCCCAGGCGCCGCGTCCGACCTCATCAATGCCGGCGACTAAATCATAACCTTTTTTCCACAATTCATTCTCCTTTTTAAAACTTGGTTTTTTCATATTCTTCGAACTTCATGCTTCGCTTGCCTGCCATAGCTTTAGCGGAGGCAGAGCCTTAAAGTTTAAACAACTGACAAGTATTTTCATAAGTCGTCTTTTCCACTTCCTCAAAACTTAATTCCTTCAAATCAGCAATTTTCTGGGCGATAAATTTTACATAACTTGGCTCATTACGCTGTCCACGATAAGGTTCAGGTGCCAAAAACGGCGCATCTGTCTCAATTAAAATCTTCTCCAAAGGAACCTCTTTAGCAATTTGCTGAATATCCTTAGCATTTTTAAAAGTCACTATACCGGTAAATCCTATATAAAATCCTAAATCAAGAAACTTCTTCGACTGCTCCGTATTTCCGCCATAACAATGAATAACTCCTCGGATTTCTGATTTCAGAACATCCAGCATCAAATCGTAGGCGCCATAAGGATCATTTTCTTCGCCCCGGCAGTGCAATACCAAAGGTAAATCCAATTCTTGCGCTAATTTTATAAACTCTTTAAAATATTTAACTTGTTCAGCTTTAATTCTAGCAACTGAATTTTCATTATCAGCTAAATGAAAAAAATCCAATCCCGTCTCCCCTATGCCCACAACCTTTTTGCTTGATTTTGCTAATTGTCTGTATTTATCGAGATTAAAATCTTCTTTGTTTAAATCATTAGGATGGCAGCCGATCACCGCCCACATGCCTTTATATTTTTCTGCCAGTTCAACCGCCTTAATACTGCTTTCAAAATTATTACTGGCATTAATAATTTGCGTATGCGAAACAAGAGAACGTTCAATAACGTCCTCCATGTCGTTTTCATATTCTTTAAAAGTTATGTGCGCATGACTGTCGATTAACATATGTAGAAAAATACTTTGGGCGAAAACGCCCTGATCCTCCGAGCTGCGGCGTTAACACTTTAGTGTTAACGGTAGCAATTTCGAACACTAAAGTGTTCGAACCGTAACCCACTTAAAGGGCATTTCGCCCTTCCACACTTCGTACTTCGCCTGCCTGCCGAAGCTTAAGCGAGGGCAGGGCCTTCGGACTTAACCTCATATAACCGATTTTAATTGTCTAAGCAGTTCCGGCAGCATTAATTGTAAAATCGTAGAAACATCTATAAACCAAGGCGCTATTCTTGAGGCCTGCAAAACGCCAGAAAACCAATCAGAAACCGGAAAACGGGCAATAATGAATAAAGACAACCCAATAACTAAAAGCCCTTCAAAAAAGCCCAAAACACCGCCTAACAAGCGGTTGATTGTTTTGAGGAAAGGTACAATAGTCAGAAAATTAAAAATTTTATCCAGCACATAAAACCCAAATCCGATTAAACGATTGGCAATAATAAAAACAAAAATAAAGGCGAAAATCTTCATCAGATTCGGATGCCCGAAAACTTGGGCCATCCAGTTGCTTATGCTGTTATATAAAAGACCGGCGAAAAAAGCGCCCGCAAAAGTCCCGATTAAAGAACCGAGGGTATGAATAAAGCCAAACCATAAGCCAAACATTACGAAACCGCCAAGTATTATTAATAAAATTACATCAAAAATTGTCATAAAATTAGTTTATTAGTGGATTAGTATATTTGTTTATTGGTTTAGGCGCGGGAAAAGACTTTCGCCCTTGGCTACCTTCTGGCCTAATTTAAGTCCGGGCCATTTTCTTAATGCCTCAATCCCCTTTTCTTTTTCTTTTTCTGGATCAAAGCCCAATTGAGTCAAAATTTTATCGCATGTCTGGGGCATAAACGGCAAAATCATCAGCGCCAAATGCCTGATTGTTTCCAGCAGATTAAAAATTACATCAGGCAAAACTTCATCATCGTTATTAGCTGCCAGTTCCCAGGGCTTATTTTTATCAATATAGGAATTACAACGTCTGACATCTTCCCAAATTATATTTAAAACTTCATCAAACTTCAAATTTTTCATGAAAAAGTCGTACTTCTCCCAATCTGTTTTGATGTCAAACTCAAAAAATTTATCAGAATCTCCGCCAGAGGCGGATCCGCCTTTGGCGGAAACATTATATTTGGGCACTTTGCTGTCAAAATATTTTTCCGCCATAGCCAGCACGCGGGAAACCAGATTACCAAATTCATTGGCTAAAGCCGCATTATAAATATGGTCTAAGCGATCCTTGCTAAAATCGCCGTCAGTGCCAAAGCCAAACTGAGACAATAAAAGATAACGGGTGGCATCTGAACCATATTTGCTGACCAATTCTTCAGGATCAATCACATTGCCGATTGTCTTGGACATTTTCTGGCCGTTAATGGTAAAAAATCCATGGCTAAAAATAAGTTTAGGCAAAGGCAATTTCATGGCCAGAAGTAAAGTTGGCCAGATTAAAGCGTGAAATTTTAAAATATCCTTGGCCATTAAATGCACATCAGCCGGCCAGAACTTTTTATACAATTTACCTTTTGGCCCACCCAAGGCAGAAATATAATTGCTTAAAGCATCAATCCAGACATAAGTTGTTTGCTTTTTATCAAAAGGCAGTGGAATGCCCCATTTGACGTTTTGGCGGGAAATGGCCACATCTCTTAGACCGGTATTTAATAACCCCAAGACCTCATTTTGCCGCACTTCAGGCAGAATTTTTAATTCCCCATTATCAATTAGTTTTTTTAACTCATCAGTATAATCAGAGAGCTTTAAAAACCAGTTTTTTTCTTTAATTAATTCGCATTTAGTTTTATGGTCAGGACATTTGCCTTCAATCAATTCGTCTTTAGTTTTAAATGACTCGCAACCCACGCAATAAAGACCTTCGTATTCAGCTTCGTAAATGGCATTATTTTTCAAAGGTGTCTTGGCTGTTTTTAATTTTTTCCAAAAATCAATCACGACTTTTTCATGTCTTTCTTCAGTAGTGCGGATAAAATCATTATTGGAAATATCCAGCCGATCCCAAACCATTTGGAATTTGGCTGCTTCCATATCCACAAACTGCTGCGGCGTCATTTTATTCTTCTCCGCTGCCTGAGCAATTTTAGCCCCATGTTCATCAGTACCTGTTAAAAAATAGACATTATCTGCGCCCAGCATCATACGATAATATCGCGCCAAAACATCAGCCGCAACCGTGGTATAAGCATGGCCGATGTGCGGGACATCATTAACGTAATAAATTGGCGTAGTAACGTAAAATTTCTTTTGTTTGGTTGATTTAGGCATAAATATAATTCAAAATTTAATATTTTATTTCCCTGCCATCCGTAGCTAAGGCGAAGGATGGCCCTCAATAATTTTAATCTCCTCTGGCGTAAGGTTATATAATTTATAAACAATTCTATCAATATTATAATCCACCCCTCAATTTGGGTCTTATCTTTTTGTGAAATAAAGATATTCTTTAACAAAAGCCAAATCTTTTGATTCAACTTCATTGATAAAATTTTCAAAATTATCAAATGCAACAATGTCTATTAAAAAATATTCCTGCTGATTCTCTCTGCTTTTATCAATATATGCATAATTAATTTCTAATAAAAAGTTTTCTTTAATATTTTCCAATTCATTCTTAATATCAATATCATAGTTATAAAATTTATCAAACGAACTACACAGGATAATGGGATAATTTAAAGTCTTCCAATTTAACTGATATGGAGGTATAATTGAGTGCAACTCCTTATAATATACTAGAGAATTTAAACTTTGTGTTAATGCTTTATATAATGTTTGATTTTCAATATTTCGGTCATTACTTGATTCAAATAATTTGGCGACTTTTTGAGCATCCAAATATCTGTGTCTTTTTGACCAATTCTCCGGATTATCGATTGACGTTTCACTAATTACTTTTTGTCGGGCCTTTATATTATCACAATTATCAAACCAAAAAATTGCATCTTCGTTAATATATTTACACTCAATAAAAAAACGGATATTTATTGATAATATATATCTATTAAGTACGTCCTGTACTGGGAAATTTTTTTCTGCTATTATATCAATTTCCCTTGGTTTATCAGTAAAATTATCATTGTAATAAGGACTTACAGTAGTATTCCAACCCTTTTCTCTCAAAAAAGAGACTACTTTATAGTGAAAATTATTTCCGCTATTTTTAAAGATTTCTTTTATATCTTTTTTCATATTTTTATTTTCCCTCAACAATTTTAATCTCCTCCGTTGAAAGATTATATAATTTATAAACCAATCTATCAATCTCCCCATCCGTTTCCTCGATCTCCCTTTTCTTCTTCTCATACTTCTCCTTATCCAAAATCGGATCAATTTTTTGTAATTCTTTATTAAACTTAAGCATCTTATCAGCCAAAATACTAAATTTATTATCATCTTCAGATCTCAATTGAGGTAAAGGAATATTTTTTATCTCGCCAATTGGAACATGATTAGTGTTATTAAAATATGAAAAATAATAATTTATTAACTTACTATTCAATAATGCCAAAATACTAAAATTCATAATTCTTTTACCTTTTGAATAACAATAATTAGTAGTATGCCCACAAAGTATATCCTTTCCAATCAGAACAGCTTTAATTCGTTTTTTTTGCTGTTGATTTGATACTTCTTGAAATACAATCCTTTCTTTCTTCCAATGTTGCCGATTTTCCGCAGAAATAGGGCAAAATTCTTTAATTTTTCCTATAATTATATAGCTACTAATCAAATTTCCCCGCAATAAAGGTAAGAAATTAGCAACCTTCTTATCTGTAAATAAATTTTTTTTAATACTAACGTTAATTTCACCTTGGTACCCTTCAATAAAATCGGAAAAAATAAATTGTTTCTGCCGCATTTTTTCAATAACACTATTTGAATATATAAATTCTAATCCTTTATTTTTATTAAATTCAGCTTGATTTACACCATGTTTCCCTTGTCTTGAAGTAGTAATATTAAATATATTATTTTTAACTTTAGTTTTTTGTAAAATAATAGTAGTAAGTGCTTGTGTGACACCTTCAAAAATTTTATCTTTCTCACTATATTCGATTATTTCAACTAATTTGCAGTTTTCTAGTATTATTTTCCGCAATTCTTTACTATCGGAACTCGATAAATAATTACTTGGGCAGATAAATCCTAAATATCCACCATCTCTTAATAAATCAATCCCTCGTTCTAAAAATATCTTATACAAATTTACTTTACCACCATGGGCAGATTTGTAATTTTTATAATAGTTTAATGATTCATCATCTGATCCCAAGACTACATAGGGCGGATTACCAATTACTATATCAAACCCACCTTGTTTAAAAACATCTTTATACTCCTCCTCCCAATTAAACGGCTTTTTCTTTTCCCAGTCCTTACCAAAATACTTTTTTATTTCCGTTTCGCTGCCAGAAATTAAAGAATTGCCATTTTTAATATTGCTTGCTAAATCAGGCAACGGATGCTTTCGGGTCGCGGTTTTTAAAAGCAAATTAAGCCGCGTCAATTCAACTGCTTCTTCATCCAAATCAACACCATAAATATTATCCTTTAGTATCAAAATTTTACGCAAATAATCCTTAAAATCATCTTTTTGCGTCTGATTCTTTTCTTTTTCCAAATAACTGTCCAATTCCTCAAAAGCGCGCAATAAAAATGAGCCAGAACCACATGCCGGATCTAAAATTTTAATCTTTTGAGCTTGAGCCAAACTTTTATCTTTCAAATATTCGCCGACTGTACTTTTTACAATATAATCGACAATATAGCGGGGAGTATAATAAATGCCCTGGGACTTTCTTTTATTTTTGGAGTCCTTGGCTTCACCTTCTCTTTGAATATTGCCTAAATATTGCTCGTAAATGCTACCTAAAACATCAGCTGGTATGTTGGCGAAATTGTAGCGCACTCCTTTCTTAGTTTTATAAAGGCAATTTATTATTTCTGCCAAAGCATACTCCACTATTTCAAACTTATCTGTATCAATAATTTGGGGTTCAAAAAGCTTGCTGTCATAATCTTCATTAAATTTCGCGAATATTTTGTGCAAACCGGAAATTAAATAATTATT
>Ga0154642_121_pt12 | contig 13481 bp, 12 predicted proteins | sample Rifle2008BG13ft_FD_116071 | JGI IMG/M metagenome (GOLD analysis project Ga0154642, IMG submission 116071) | Candidatus Buchananbacteria bacterium RBG_13_36_9 | reverse complement strand
ACGATCATCTAAATTCGAAGTAACACCCGCATAAATACTAGAGTCTATTTGACTTTGAATTATATAAACTATTTTCATATATTTAGCTGGCCAGAGCCAGCCGAAGCTCGCCGAACTTAAGTATTGAAAGAATGGCCTGCCTTCGCAAGATCTAACTGGTCATCACCAGCCGTAGCCTGCCGAAATTTGAATAAATAGAATCCCTGCTTCATCAATACCAGTTGTGCTGGTCTTGCTTCGGCAGGCGTAGGCTGGGGAGATAGGATTCGAACCTATGAATGGCGGCTCCAAAGGCCGCTGCCTTACCGCTTGGCTACTCCCCAATGAATTTACGTATTTAACTTTCAACCGCTTGTTTACCCCGCCAACGGCGGGGGCTACTCACCAATAGTGTTAAATTTCAATAACCAAATCCCAAATTTTAAATACTAAATAAAAAATAACTGTCGAAGTTAAGTTAATTATATATTATTTTGGGCATTAAGTCAATAATAAAAGGTCATGGTTGTCAGTGTGCGCGTTGACAAGGAATCTATTTTATGTTAATATTGGAATAATTTAGGATATTTCGCTAAACTTACAAAGGAGGACAAAGATGAGTTTCAAGATATTGTTGGTTGACGATGAAAAGTTCGTCAGAACTGCTTTAAAGCGAGTATTAAGAAATAAAGATTATGAAATCGTTGAGGCAGATGACGGGCTTGATGCTCTGCAAAAACTAGAACAGGATTTTTTTGACCTTTTGATCACTGATAATGATATGCCTAATAAAACAGGGATTGAACTTATCAGCGAGATAACGAGCGGCCAAAAAAAGATAAAAAATCCTGAGATGAATATTATTCTTCTTTCAGGCAGAGCCAGGCCGGCCAATCTGCCACTAGACGTTGAATTTATGCCTAAGCCATGGGATAGCGAAATATTAATAACTAAGGTCAGGCAAATTCAAACCAAAGCGGTTCTAGGATGAGCCGCTTTTTTTATAACAAAAATTACCCCGCACCAGAAAGCCCTAGACTCCTGTCTGGGGATGAAGGTGCAAATCCGAATTTATTCGGCTTTCGGTGCGGGGTTTCGCCGCACCGTAGTTAAGGAAGCCCCCGACTCCTGTCGGGGGAGGCTCACTTGCCGGATTTAATATCATTTGCGTAAAATCTAATAGCGTTTAATGCCATATTTAAGAGTAATCAGGGGAGTAGCGCCTTTTGTCCACTTTTTCCGCTTATACCCCTAAAAATGCCCTTAGAATGATTCTTATGAGGACTTTGCGTTACGTCTTGTTGCGTAGAGAAAGTATTTTAAGGGAGGCAAAATTAAAAGCAGTTCAATCTTTATGTATTTTAAAAAATGATAAAAAATTGTCATTGATATTATGGATCTATGCTTGAAAAACTTTACTATATTGCTTAATTATTTTTTGACAAGCGGTAAACTAAATTTAAAATTAGCGCCATGGCCGAATTCCGATTCAGCCCAAATTTTACCACCCATATTTTCAATTATTTTTTTAGAAATATATAAGCCTAAGCCGGTGCCTTCCTGCTTTCGGGAAAAACCGGTATCAAGCTGGGAAAATTTTTGGAAAAGCTTGTCTTTTTTGGCCGGATCAATGCCGGGTCCCTGGTCTTTGACGCTAAATATAAATACTTTATTCTTTATTTCACCAGAAATATAAATTTTACTGTTAGGCGGGCTAAATTTTAGGGCATTGTCAACCAAATTATAAATTACTTCCTGCATCCTTTCAGCGTCAACCTTTACCCAAATAGGCTGGTCCGGCTTTTGGCAAATAAGCCGGACTTTTTGCTTGGCGGCCATGGGCTTAAGAGAATCAATCATTTTAGAAGCCAGCGGGCATAAATCAGTTTCCTGCAGGTCAAAAACAGCTTTACCCGCTTCTATACGGGTAATTCCCAGTATTTTTTTTATAATATTAAGCAGCCGATTGGCTTCATTATTGACAATCGTTAAACTCTTTTTCTGTTTAATATTTATGGAACCTTGTTTATTTAATATCATAATTTCAGACAGGCCCATAATTGAAGTGAGCGGTGTTTTTAACTCATGAGCGGAAATATTTAAAAATTCATCTTTCATTTTGTCTAAACTCATTAGTTCATCATAGGCTTTCTGTAATTCTTTTGTCCTTTTGTCAACTTTTTGTTCTAGGATAATATTTAATTTTTCCATCTGGTTTTTGGCCATTAATAATTTTTCCTCGGCCATTCTTTCCTTAATGACATCGCGAAAAACTAAAATAGCGCCGCTAATATTTCCTTGGGCGTCTTTGATCGGGGCGGCGCTGTCAGCAATGGGGATTATCTGTTCATCTTTTGTTTTTAAAACAGTATGGTTGGATAAATTTTTTATGCGGCCGGTTTTCATGGCTTCGCTGATCGGTGATTGCCTTTTAGCCATTGTGGCTTCATCAAAGATATTAAAAACTTCTTCGGAGTTCATTCCGACGGCTTCCTTTAATGGCCAGCCGGTCAGTTCTTCAGCCACAGGGTTTATAAATTCAATTTTTTGTTCTTGGTTTACAACCATAACGCCATCGCCGATGCTTTTTAAAATGGTATTGGTTTTATCCCGTTCATAAGCGACTTTGTCTTTTTCCAGGGAAATATCTTCAAGGATATTTAACATTGCTTGATTTTGTTTTTCAATGTTTTGGTTTTTCAAAGAAATTTCCACTTCTCTCTTCTCTTGGCCAGTGATATCCTGAGCAATGCCGACAATACCAATAATTCTATTTCCGGCATCTTTTATCGCCGACGCATTCAAACTAACGGGGATTTCTTTCTTAGCTTTAGTCAGATATGCTATTCTATAATTATTGATTTTGTCTCTATTTTTTAATAATTCTTCAAATATATCTTTTTGGGAAAAACTTTGATTGGTAAACATGAAATTTACCGGCTGGCCAAGCAAATCATCTTTTTTATAGCCTAAATAATCGCAGGTTGATTGATTAACCATCAAGATTATCTTGTCTGGCCCTAAAACAAACAAAGAGTCAGTCATGGTTTCGATAATGGTGTTTGCAGCGACAGCAGGCGAAATATCCATTAATTTATATTTAATGATTGTGTAAGCAATAATTAAAGCTGTGCAGGTAGTTAGTGTAGTTGTTAACGGAATCATCGCAAATCCAAAAATCCTAGGAATAGCTTCAGTTAATATTCCGCCCCCCAGGGGAATACTCAGAGCGATTATCATGAGTATTGTTTGTTTCTTTTCGTTGGGCGACCTGGTTTTTTTATTAAATTTGTAACTAAGGTAAATGCCTATGGCAATATAAGCAACTAGATAAAGAATATATAGCCCAAATAAATCGCCATTTATCCCGCGGTACCCCCACCATTCAGCCCTGATGGATTTTGACAGAGTATTAAATAAAAAATCAGATATTATAAAAAAAAGAGCGGGCAAAAATAGAAGCATGGTAAAAAGTTTGTTGTTGCTAAATTTGTTTTTGGTAAAATGCAAGAAAAAAAATAATAAAAAAAAGGCAGTTAAAGAGGAGCCTAAAGAGCTGATTTTATCCCAAAAGAAAGCATCTTGCAATGACCGTGCTGAGAAATTTAAATAATCTCCAATTGACCAAATAGCCAATGATAAAGCAGCCAAACCGTATAGCCGGTTTGTTAAATTAGCGGCGTTTTTTTTAAGAATATAAAGCGCTAGACCTAGATTCGCAAAAAAACCGATTAGTGGCAAAAATGCGTAGGGATTCATACTGGGCATCTGTTTTAAAAAATTAAATGGATAACTCTTTAGTAACCTAATTTTGCTTATTAAGTTATTTTTTTAATTCTGTAATCTCATTTTTTAATTCAATCATTTTAAGCTCCCGGTCAATTGATAGTTTATTAAATTTTTCCATTTCCGTAACTTTTAGCTTCAATTCTTGATTTTTTAAATCAATTTCCTGTCGGGAAGTTTTTAATTTATCAACCATCCTGTTAAAATTATCTGCTACTTGCTCTAATTCATCGCCGGTTTTAATCATTACTTTTGCAGGTAAATTATCCTCTTTAAATTCCATGGCGGAGATTAATTGCCGCAGAGGATTTGCAATGGTTTTGATAAAAAATGGCACTGCCAGTAAAACAAGAATGAAACTTAAAAAGATAACGGCAAAAAAGACATAAATCAGCTGCTTGCGGATTTGGATGAAATTAGTTAATTCTAAAGTCAAAGCCAAGGTACCGATTGGCTTTGATTCAATGTCCAGAAGGGGAGTAAAAAGATAGAGCAGATTGCCTTTGACGGCGGTTATAATATTATTTTGCTCAAGATTATTTTTTATATCGGGTATTTGTTCCAGTAACGCATTTTTATATTCTGCTGACTGATCGTTCGTTGAGATCACCGTCTGATTAGGTAAAATGAAATTAATATCACCTTTAATGATATTTTTAATTTCCAGCAGAGAAATTGGATTTATGAGCTGGCCATACATTAATACACCGTTGATTGGGCCAATACCACCTGTTCGCAGAATCGGCGCGTAGGCAATCCTGAATAGGCCATGCGACGTAAATAAAAAGCCGGAGCTGGATTCTCCAGCCAGGGCTTTTTGGATAAAGGAGGTTTTGTTAAAATTTGCTGAATATTCTGAAGGCGGATTGTATTGGCTAATTAGATTATTTTGCCCGTCAACAGCCAAAATCCAGTCTACATTATAATTGTTCGGTACCCAATCAGTAACATTTTTTTTAAACCAAGCCGGATCTTTGGATGAGGCATTGTCATATATTTCATCCCAGGTTGAATAATCCAATACATTTTTCAGCAGTAAATTATTGTATTTGTCCTGCAATTTGTTTTCACTGGCTAAAATATCATTGATCCAATTTTTTTCAATTTGGCTTAATCCTTGATCGGTTTGCCGCCAAATATAAAAAATTGAAGCAAAAAACGGGATCAAAAGAATAAGATAGATAAAAATTATCAGTTTGTATTTAAGGGAAATTTTTATTGCCATATTATGTTATGAATGGGTTATTCTTTCTTCTAGTTCTGTAATTTTATTTTTCAATTCCATCATTTTTAATTCCCGATCAACTGATAATTTATTGAATAGTTCCAAATCTTTGTTTTTGATTCGTAATTCTTCTTCAGCTTTTTGGCGTCCTGTAATATCCCTAAACAAACCAACATTGCACTGGTGCCCATTTAAAGTTATTTGGGTTGTATTTATATCTGTGTAAAAAATGCTGCCATCCTTTCTTAGGCAAGGAATTTTTTCTGCTAATATTTTTTCTTTTTTTGCCTGAGCTTCAAATTCTGATATTACATAGGGTAAATCTTTTTTAGGGTGAATATCCGCAATAGACATTTGGCAAAGTTCATCTTGACTGTAACCTAACATCCTGCAAATGGCAGGGTTGGCAAATTTAAATTTTTTAGTTTCAATATCAGCTATTAAAATACCGTCAGCGCTGGCTTCAAAAAGCGCGCGGTATTTTTCCTCTGATTCTGTGATTTTTGCTTCATATTTTTTTTGCTCTGTAATATCCCTGACCGTTGCCTGAAGAAATGCCTTAGTGCCCAGATCTACTCTGGTCAGCAGTACATTCGCTGGAAATTCCTCCCCGTTGATCCGCTTATGCGTCCAGTCAAAAAAATGGGAGCCCTTATCCATGGCAGTTTCAATCATCTCTTTGGCTTTTTCGTCTGAAGCTCTGCCATCCGGCTGCTTTTCGGGAGAAAGATCGCCGGGAGTGTAGGAAATAAATTCTTTTTCATTTTTAGCCCTGAACATTTCAATTGTCGCCGGGTTGCCGGAGGTAAAATTCCAAGTGGGCGGCTCTAAGGTCATTATGGCGTCGCGTGAACTTTCAAATAACACTTTATATTTCATTAAAGTATCATGCTGAATCTTTTTTTCGGAAATATTATCTAAAGAAGCCATATATCCTTTTACTTATTTTTTAAAACCTGATTTATCCTATTTATCAAATCCTCAAATTTAAAAGGCTTTTCTACGGCGCCTTTAATGTTTTTCAGGTTTTCAGTTTCTTTAATGGCCGTTTTAAAGTTATTGGATTCCACCGGTAGGGCGGAAATAAATATTACGGGGATTTTTTGAGTTTTAGAATCAGCATCTAATTTTTTGGCGACCTGAATGCCGTCAATTTCCGGCATCATAATATCTAAAAGGATTAAATCAACTTTTTCTTTTTTTATCAAATTTAGAGCTATTTGCCCGCCCTCAGCTTTGATTACTTTAAAACCGCCAGCTTCCAGGCTTAAACAAATTGTTTCCAGAGTATCTAAATCATTATCTACTACTAAAATTTTAGGCATAGTTTTTAAAATTAGGAATTAATTATTATATATTGCAATCCTTAGGGTTTGATTTAATAATAAGTAAATTATGATTAAATTTAATTAAAATCTTAATTAATCAAAAATAAAAACACTCAAAAGTTGAGAGTGTTTTTTAATATTTTTTTAATATTTTTTTTACTTTTTTACAAAATACTTATGCACATCATCTAGGAGTTTAGCGGTCTTTTGATATTCAATCTTATCTTCAATTAGCTTCGTGGAATTTTGCCTGGTTGCTAAGGCCTTTTGGGAAAGATTTATGCCTTTATAACCAAGATTTTTTTCATACTGCATGGTTAAAAGAGTAACGATTTCCATGGGTTCTTTATCAATGGCCAGAACTTCGCCATTATCAGCTACCTTAAGGCCAATAATGCTATTGGCTATGGCCAGGGCCTTGTCGCCCAGATGCAGGCGCATAGTTAAAATAATATCGCTAATAAGCTCAAAATAGGGCTTGAGTGGCGGAGGCGCATTTTTATATTCAAATTGGGAAACTACTATTTTTCTGCGTTTATTAATAAAATAAGCAACTAATAGTATTAGAATAATACAGCCAATAACAATAGCAGCTAAAATAATCAATTGGTCGCGAAAAAAACCGAAATATTTATATTCAATTTGAAAAGGCATGCGGGAAACTGCCGGAACTTTTTGATCCGGATATTTCATGTCAGCCAAAATAAAGTATTTGCCGGGTTTTAAATCCGGGGGGATTTTAACCTGTTTAATAAAAGAAGCTGTTGTTTCAACGGCCACTGTTTCTAATTCTTCACTCAGGACGTTTTTCTGGGCATCTTCAATACGATAGGTTATTTCCACATCTACGCGCCCGGAACCGCCCATATTGAATAATTTCATGGACACTGGCAGACTTTCGCCAGGCGCTACTTTTTGAAATTGATCTATAGTAGTAACTTCAATTTTGCTTAATTCTTGGGCGAAAATAAAATCATTAGCTCCAAAGATTATGAAGCTAAGGAATAAAAAATAAAAAAATAATTTCTGCCTGCTCTTTATTATCATATTTTTGCTCTTACCTTAATAATACCAAGCATAAATCAGAAAATCAATCAAAATATTTTTATTTAATATAAGGCCAAAGGCAAAAATGCCTTTGGCCTAAATAAACTTATGGAATATAAATCTTACTTTTTTTTCTTAATAATTAGCCAAATAATAATGGTTATAAAGATTAGGGCAATAACACTCAAAGCCAGATAAAATTCCAGCCCCGACCTTTTAGCTGCATTTGCCTGGATGTCAAACAAAGCAATCTTTTCTTGACGCAATTGCCATAAAGCGTTTTCTTGCTGTTTAATATAATCAGCTATTGGCAAAACAGCAGTTATTTCATTAGTCGCATTATCAATCGCCTTTATAGTGACAATCTCGGCTTGAGTTTCATCATCAGTTAAGAGATAAGGTGAAGTTGCTTCTTTGAATTGATTATCGTCAAATTTTATTTGGTAAGATTTAATGCCTGACAGCGCGTCGGTGGTATTGAAGAAAATTTGGTAGTTATTTTTATTTTCACTTTCTATTTGAGCTTCGATTGATGAGGCCATCGCTAGGGGAACGGTAGTATCTATCTTGATTGTATAATAAGCAATTTCACTAAAGCCGGTCGGGTATTTAGCCTTTAACTGGAAAATCCAAATGCCGTCTTCAACATCAGTATAAGTTATAGAATTATCTTTAGTTGTTACTACCTCGCCAATATCATCTAAGGTATCGGCTGATAATTTAGTCACATATCCCAGCGCATTAGCCGGCTTAGTCCAGTTCAAAGTTACTGAATTTACTTTAAACCAGCCTTCTTCTTGAGCCGTAGCAGAAGAAACCACTGGGGAGGCTAAAATTATTTTTTCTTCGGGTTTGGCAGGATTTGCTTCTTCTTTTGGCTTTTCAACAACACCCAAGGTCAAACTAATACTATTGCCGCCGCTATAAATATCTTTTGGTTCAGCAGTAATCATCCTGGAGCCGGCAATTAAAGCTAAGGTTGCCTTGCCGTCCTTTAAAACTTTAAAAGTGGCAGTGCCTAAGGCGCCATTTGAACTTGTGCCATCGCCTATGCGATAACCGCCCACATAAAGCGTACCCCCGCCAATAATTTCACCCGGGCTTTTTTGCGGAAAGAGCGAGCCCAGAGTAAAACCTTGAGCTTGCAGCAAATCAGCCGGGTAAGAAACCTTTGCCCTGACCACCTGCAGGGGATTGCCACCGCTATTTATATTTATTGATACTTTAAACACATCGCCAACTTTATAGTTTGTTTTGCCTGCTGTTAGAGATAAGGTGGCCGTAGCGGCTAAGGCGGGCAAAGAGATTGAAGTTAAAACTAATGACATTAATAAAACAATAAATATTTTTTTCATAATTTTACAGTTATTTTAAAAATTAATAATAAAATTTTTTTAAATTTCCCAATGGCTGACTAGATATGCCAAATCAAGATCATCAATTATTCCGTCCTTGTTGAAATCACCGTCAGGCCAATTTTTATTCCAATTGGAAACTAGTTTGGCCAAATCAAGATCATCAGTTATATTATCACCAGTTATATCAGCAGAACCAATGCGGCTGATAAAAACCGCTACAGTTCCACTGCTGGTGCCAGCTGAATTTTTGGCGATTAAAGTAAAAAAATTTAGTCCTATTTCCAAAGAAACCGGCACTTGCCAAGTTGTGGCTGTTGGATAGGAAACAGCATTATCCAAATTATTGATAAAAATCGTGGTATTGGCATCTCGACTGCCGCGTAAGACCATAACTGAATTACTTGTCGGGCTGCTAAAAGGATCAACTGTTGGAACAGGCACACTGATAATCTGATTAATATTAGTATTTAAATTTGTGTTGGTATTAGTATTTGTGTTGGTATTGGTATTCGCAGGTGGATAATCTCCCCCGCCTCCGCCGCCGCCACCATAACCAAAAGCAATCTTAATGCCCCAAAATAGGCCGGTGCCTAAATAACCGGATAAAATAATAATCAAGGTAAAAACAATAAAAAAACTAATAAATTGAAAAATTGGCTTGTTTTTCATATTTTTCTTTTAATTTTATTAATTTAGGAAATTTATATTCATTAGTATAATTATCTAATTTTTCAGCTTTAAAGTCAATGAAAGTTATCCACCCTTTTTGCTAATATTAGCTTAATTTTTTCTTTATCTGTGGTTAATGTTATTTTTAATTAAATTTTACTTTTTATTATTAATTTAAGCTAAAAAGCTTAATTTCGGGGCTAGATAAAATTTCAGATACTCCAGGCGATTCTATAAAATCATATTTTAAATTATCTTCAGCGATTAAATCCTGAGTAAAAATAATATATTTTATATGTTCAGCTTTTAATCCCGCAACTATGATTTCACTCTCTAAATTATTAGGATTTAGAATTAAATCATTAATTTTTTGATATGTAGTGTCAGTAGATTGGGTCAAAATATTATTTACTTCCATATTTTCACTCTGGATAATCGGCTGATCAAAAAATGCCTTGGCGGGATTGGCTGTAATCAAATTATGATTAAATTTTAATGACAAATACTGGTGCCAGGGCAGAAATAAAATTTTATAATCTGTTTTATCTTCTCGCAGCAATTGATTAACTTGATCCCAGGATTTCGGATACCAGGCCGGCTGCAGTTGCCGAGCAAAGCCGCCAAGCATGGGGTAGGTATAAAGAAGAGGTAAAGAAAATAAAATAATCATTGCGAATTTGGTAATTTTAAATTTTTGCAGTTTGTTAGCAAAATAATAAAAGCCTAAAGAGCCAAAGTAGGCATAACTTAAAGCTAATAAGCCGCTGAATTTTTGTGTATCGCGAAATCCGCGCCAGAAAAAGAGATGTTCAAAAAGCCATTGGTTGATTGGCTTGAAGATGGTATTTCCTATACCGCAGGAAAAGATAAATGCCAGTAATCCTAAAATTAAAAAAGATATGGTTTTTCCACGATATTCTTTATGCCTTAGCCCGAAGCCAATCCCAAAAGATATTATTAAAAATATTAAGGAAGTGATAATTGACCAAAACATAAAGTTATCCTTGGGCCAAAGCCAATAATTTAGCCAGGGCTGATTTTCGCCCCAATAGCCGTAAAGCGCTAAAACATTTAAGCTTGTGCCCAGGCGCTGATCAGTTGCAGTTTGAAAAGCTTGTGAGTGCTGGGAATTAATATTATTTAAAAGGGATTCGTTTGGTCTTGTAAAATAGGGGATTAGCCAGTAGCTGTTTAAAATCAGAAAAAAAAGCGAGAATAATAAAGTGAATTTTATAATATCAATAGCTTGCTTTTTATTTTTAATAATAAAATTTTTTAAAATTTGGCAAGACAAGTATATTGCTAAAATTAATATTGCCATGACTAAAAAATGAAGAGAGAGTACGCCAATAAGAAATAAACAACACAAAAGCCAGGCTCCATTTTTCCAATTTGGTTCTTTGGCGGATTTGAACAAATAGAAGATAAGAGGTGGTAAAAGAGCATAGGCATATAAATGCTGCCAATGGCCCGCTAAGAATCTTTCATAAACAAAAGGATTGATGGTATAAAATAAAGCGGCCCAGTAATTGGCATAATATTTTTGAGGCGCCGGCAAAAATTTAAAAGCTAAATATCCAATGCAAAAAAATAGAGCGATTAAGACGCATTTTTGGATTATCCAGCCAGATAAAAAAACATTCAGTAATTTTAAGAAATATAAAAGAGGCAAGGTGTTTAATATATCTCCCGGGCTAAAATAAAAATTTAACTTTGGCGTGAAAACCATATCTAAGGTGAGCACATAACCCGGCAGCAGCATTTGCCAAAGAATAATTATTGCTGAGAATATAAAGAGCCAAATGTTCGTTTTTTTTAGCAGAATTTTTTTTATAAAATTAAATTTTAACAAAAACATTTGATTTTGGTGAAAATAAAATTAGAGTTGAGAGCGATTTTTTAGATTTTTTATTATTTGCAAGCAAAGTGCCAGAGCAAGAAGATAATAGGCGTAAAGAGCCAGCCGTTCGGCAATTGCCTCATTTTGGGCCAGCAAAAAGAAAGGATATGAAAATAAAAATATTAGAGCAAAAATAGCTAAAACCTTATTTTCCCAAGAAAATAATAAAAAAACGGCAAATAAGGTTAAAAAAATAGCCATCTCCAGATTAATCAGCCAAGCCAACAGCATAAAACAGATTACTAAGCCGCCGGAATAGTATTTTTTGGATATTAAATCTTTAATTATTTGGCCGGTTGTTTTTACTAAAGATTTCCAGCTTTGATTAAATTTTGTTATTGCATATTTGGCAATTAGCATAGCAATTAATTAACATTTTTTATAAAATAAAATGATGACAATGCCGATTAAAGAAATAGCAGATATAAGCAGCCCGGAATAAAATAATCTTTGCGGCCAATATTCCAAAATGATTTCCAGCTCATAAGTATTATCGCTGTTTTTATGGCAGTAATTATTATTTTGGCAAATTTGCTCGGTATTTATCAGCCACGCATTGGCATAGCCGTTAATAGAAAAATGATTTTCCTTGTTAATTTGAGGCAGAAACCAGGTTTCAGTAAATATGCCCTTCGGTAAATTATCGTTTTGAATACTGCCTTTAATATTTTTAGAAATATATTTTGGTCCTAAGGCGGAAATCAGAGCGCTTTGTTTATAATTATTAATATCTTCAACCGTGGCTGATAAATCATCAGTCGGAACAATTTTGGGATTATCATCCAAGTTTTTTGTGGCAAATTGCGAAGCATATGCTTTCCAGTTTGAATTAAAATTTTTGCTTAAGACTGTAACAAATTTTCCCGCCCACTTATGGATTCTTACTCGGTATTTTGTCGAGGAGATGCGTTTAAATTCAATTTTAGGCGATACCTCCAGGTTATCTTGTTTTTCCAGCAGATATATTTGAAAAATATTTTTATCCAGGCTAAAAAGTTCCAGATCATCCAGCTCAAATTCAGTTAACTGGTTGTTGTCAGCGTCAGCATAAAAATGAATAGCAATATTGGTAGTTTTCTGATCGACAGTAAAAGTTGTGGCATAATAATTCCAGCTGCCGGGTTTGGAGGAGTCAAACGGTTTGACAGTAGCGCAATCATTTCGGCCATATTCCCAGACGCAAATTCGCGGTTTTGATCCCTGTAAAATTTTGTAATAAAAAGATAATTTATAAATAAAATTACTTTTTACCGCCTGGGGAATAGAAAAACAGGCAGTATATCCTTTGGAACCCATAAGTAAACTAAAATTTCCTTCTTGGGCATCTTGTACGCGACGCAGATAGATTTCATCTTTTTTAGGCGTCCGTCCGCTGCAATCATGCACTTCATTCCATAATTTCTCTTCTTCTATCGAGCCATTGCTAATTAGATTATTCAAATTTACCGAATTAGCATGGGAAGCTATTATATTTTCTCCTTCCTTTAATTTTACTTCCGGATTATTTGGCGCTGACAATTCATTTTTAGAAATAATAATATTTTGAGAATATGCATAACTAAATAATTCCATATCATCTAAAATAAATTCAGTGGTTTGATCTGGCTCCGAGTCAGCATAAAAATGGATGGAGATATTTTGAGTTTTAGCAGCCGGTTTAAAAAATGTTTCATAATAAATCCAGGTATCTTTTTGAGTAATATCCAGGGGTTTGACTGATGCGCAGCTATTTAAGCCATGTTCCCAGATGCAGAGGCGCGGGACATTGCCGGATTTACTTTTATAATAAAAGGACAATTTATAAATATTCTGGCTATTGACGGGTTGAAAAATGCTAAAGCAGGCAGAAAATCCTTTGGAACCTAAAAGCAGTCCATGATTTCCTGATTTCGCGTCTTTGACTCTTGCCATGTATATTCCATTCTCTGGAGGAGTTTTGCCGGTGCATTCATGCACTTCATTCCATAATTTTTCAGTTTCAACTGATCCATTGGTTATAAGATTGGCGCTGGTTTGCTTATACAGATTTAAGCTTAAATTCTGATGGCTATTGCCATCGCTTAGATATTGCCAATCGCTATTTCTATCCAAGGTAGTAAATTGCCCATTACTTTCAATTAAAGAAGCATCAGTTGCTATTGTTTGATTTAATGTTTTCTCACCATTTGTAACTTGCAGCGGCTGGCCAT
>Ga0154642_103_pt13 | contig 13557 bp, 15 predicted proteins | sample Rifle2008BG13ft_FD_116071 | JGI IMG/M metagenome (GOLD analysis project Ga0154642, IMG submission 116071) | Candidatus Buchananbacteria bacterium RBG_13_36_9 | reverse complement strand
TTAAAAATTTTAGGTGAGTGCCCGGCGCAAAAATAATTTTTAAATAAAATCTATGAAAAAACATTTCTTTTTTATCAGCTGGTTAATTGTTTTGATTATTGGTTTAGGTTTGGGCTATCTGATTTTCCGGCCCCAGCCGACTTCGCCCAAAACAGATTCTTTGGTGATTTACAACCGTTTGCAAAGTCAGGGGTTTTTAGTTACCCAGTCCAATGTTTCTGAACAAAAAATCACCATTGATAATACCAGCGGTGATTGGTTAAAAGATTTTCTTTTGGGCCAGACAATAGAGGCGTCAGGTTTTATGAAAACCAGTTTAGGTGTTGATTTGCAGAAATTGCAGCCTGAAGATATTATTGTGGCTGACAAGCAGATTATTATTAATCTGCCGCCAGTTGAAATTCAGAGCGTGGAAATTTTATGGAATATTTTTTTGCAAAACAAGCAGGGGATATTAAAGCGTTTATTTAATAATGAAGATGGTTATAATGAAGCTTTTAGCCAGCTCAAAGAAACTGCCAGACAAGCTGCTATGTCCGAAGATAATATTAAACAGGCGCAAGAATCAACTATTAAAGAAATCACCAGGCTGGTTAATTTGATTGAGGGAGAGAAGGAAGTTGTTGTTAAATTTAAATAACGCAGGGCAAAGGTGGCTTGATTTCCGCAGAAATAAAGAATAAAATTAAGGTATTATAATAAAGAATATACGGCCAAATTAAAAAATAAAGGAGGTGAGAACATGGCTGTAATCTACGCCTTTCTGGGTTTTGCGCTAATCTATTTAGGATTTGCGATCATTGACCCGGACAAAGAGCGGAAAAAGGAGTGTGTGGTTTTGGCAGGCTGGATAATGATAATTGCCTTAAGCATTTATGGGCTAACATTGCCAGTCAGCGGAGAAGTATTTTTAGGGTTATATGCGGTAAGCATTTTGGCCATGATCATGGCTGGCATTAAATGCTACAAATACGGGAAGCTAATCCCGCCAAGACCAATGGCAAAAGTAAACGGTTAAGATTGAAAATCCAGTAACAAAGGAGGTGATCTATTTTGAGAAATGCGCGTTTTTGGGGTGTGCTTCTGTGGGTGTTTTCCCTTCAAGTGTTTGTATGCACCAGCGGAGGAAAGCTGGGCGAAAACATCTGGCTGGATGTAGCCACGGGAGTCATCATGTTCATGGCTGCTTCTTTCCTGCTCGGCTATAGTTTGCCGGGAAGCGGACAGGTGTACTTTGTCAGCGTGATATTACTGATTGTGGTAGCGATTGCGTTGATGACAATCAGGTCACTTGGCAGGACACCGTATGAATGGTGGGATATGATGATTGTTGTAGCCGGACCACAAGCTTTCGTTGCTGCTATGGGCTTTATTCTGGTCTCACATCGTCATCGTGCAAATAACACGCAGCTTAATTGCTGAAAACTAGGTTTCTCAATCATTCAAGGTGGTTCTCTGATAAAGATAGCCACCTTTTTTCTTTGGTTGATTTTTTATTAAAAAACGCCTAAAATTAAAGCAATTAGAGCCTGCACTGACCATTCGGCAAGCTCATGGCAAGGCTAGAGTTTACAGTGAGTTTACCGAACTGAAGGATAAAATAGGAAGTAATTTAAAAATCATTGTGCGATTTGGGCCATCCATAACGTAGAGACACGGTATACCGTGTCTCTACCGTCCGCAATTTCAGAATTTATGCCCAAATCGCGCTATCAATTACTAATCACCAAATAACCCTAATATTTTATGAAAAATGAAAATTTTCGAATTTACGGCATAATTTTATTGGTCATTGCCGGTTTTATGATCTTGAGAAATTATTATCTTTTTTATTGGGAATGGATGTATGAATTTTCCAAAGTAATTAATTGGGTGATTATTGTAGCCTGCGCTTTTATTGGTTTTAGAATCATGGGCCATCAGTGTGATAAATAAATTATTTAGAAATAAAAAAACGTCCTCTTGTTATGCGGGGGCGTTTTTTTGTTGGGCGTAGGTCTAGACAGGCGAAAATGGCGGTATGGGGGAAACCAATTTGTAGAGACACGGCGCGCCATGTCTCTACCGTCCGGGTGATTGCCCTTTTCGCCCTTGATTTTTGGCTGTATAAAGCATAAAATGAAGGTATCTTAATGAAACAAAATAAGAAACAATTCAACAAAGGCGAAATCATTATTTACCAGCCCAAAACAGGCGGGCCCAGGTTTGAGGTTAAGCTGGAAAAAGAAACTGTTTGGCTTGATGCCCATCAGGTGGCTCTTATTTTTGGTGTAAATCGTCCAGCAGTTGTTAAACATATAAATAATATTTATAAAACAGGGGAACTAGACAAAAAATCAACTTGTTCCATTTTGGAACAGGTTGCCGCTGATGGTAAAATTCGTAAAATGAATTTGTATAACCTGGATATGATAATTTCGGTTGGTTATCGCGTTAATTCTAAACGTGCTACTCAATTCAGAATCTGGGCAACCAAAGTTCTGAAAGATTATGTTTTAAAAGGTTATACCATTAACCAAAAGCGTTTGCAGGAAAAAGGCCTGGCTGAATTTGAACAAGCTGTGGCCATGATTAAAAATGCTTTGGAAACCAAAAAGTTAAAAGGCGCGGAGGCCAAGGGTCTTCTTGAAGTTATAACCAAATACGCTCAGGCCTGGTTATTATTACAAAAATACGATGAAGAAAAATTGTCTTTACCAATTAAACAAGCTAAACCTAAATATAAATTGGAGTATAATGAAGCAATTTCTGCAATTTCTAATCTAAAGAATAATTTGCTGGCTAAAAAACAGGCCTCTGATCTTTTTGGCCAAGAAAGAGGGGAAACCTTAGCCGGGATTATTGGCAATATTTACCAGACATTTGGCAGTAAAGAATTGTATGCTTCAATTGAGGCCAAAGCAGCTCATTTGTTTTATTTTATAATCAAGGATCATCCTTTTAGCGATGGCAATAAGCGCATTGGCTCGTTTTTGTTTATTGTGTTTTTAAGCAAAAATAATTATTTGCTGGATAAAAAGGGTGAGCGCAAGTTTAATGATAATGCCTTGGTGGCTTTAGCTTTGTTAATTGCTGAAAGCGATCCCAAGCAAAAAGAGGTTTTGATCAGATTAATAATGAATTTTTTGAGTAAATAATTCCTGTGCGATTTTTGCCCCCTTTGTCATCCTGAGCAGAGCGAAGGATCTCAATGTACAAGGAGATCCCTCACTGCGTTCGGGATGACATGATGCGGACAAAGGGGTCAAAAATCGCTCTCCATTCCAGCAACCTAATAAAACCTCATATAACCTCATACAACCTAATACAACCTAATATAACCCAATAAACCAACCAACACTTTGGAGAAAATAATTAAAGAAATAATAAATTTAAAATAAATTTTAAATAAAATTTTATGGTATTAATAACAGACCCAATCAGAAAAAGACGGGCAATGACAACAGAAAAAGCTCGGAAAGTAAAACTTGCTGGACATGCTGCGGAAAAAGAATTCGCAGATTTAATAAGAGGTCAAATATATCCAGGTACAAGAAAAAAAGATGTAATAGATACGCAAGGGAATATTCATTCAGTTAAAAGTGGTGATAAAAAATGGCAAATATTCCTTTATGTACGCAATAGATTTGAAACAAGTATAGGTTTTTTAGGCGCACCTTATTTTATAGCTTGCATAGATTGCTTTCCTGAAAAGCGAAGTAAGTATTTAAAAGGTAAAGAAAGATATAAAATAAAACTTCAAAAGCCGATGAGAGATTTAAAGAATTTTTTAGCCACTAAAGAAAAAAAATATTTTTTTCATGACAATAAACTTATTTTTCTTCAAGAGGCAATATTTCACAGCAGTGAAGTAGACTATTTATCTATAAAAGACGGTCATTTATGGCATATTTTTGATGCTAAAGAAGTGATGGAAACTATTGATAATTCAACCGTTGTGGCTAATTCTAAGGCAACACAAAAAGGGCAGATGGATGACCAAAAAGTTATTTTTAAGTTAATTGATAAAGATGTTACGATCGGTGAAATAGAGATGAGAAATGATAGCAAGGTTCATTATAGACAAGTTAAATTTTGGATGGATCGAGTAAAAACTCTTAATTTATTAAGAGATAGAATAACTCCTCATAAGCAAAAAACTGAAAAAATAATAACCCATGGAAAGGCTATTGGAAAATTTAAATTAAAATAATTTTATCTATTTAGAGGAGGACAAAAGATAATAATTTCATGGGAATCTTTTATATGATTACCATTGCCATTTAGACGGTTTTTGCCAATTCTTGTTTCGCCTTGTCCCATAGTATATTGCCAGCTTGGGAATAATTGTTGAAATTCATTATAATACCCCCTAATTGTCGGGCAGTTATTATATGAAAGAATAAAACCTCCTTTATGGTCCCTTAGCAAATCTCGTAAAACTTCATGAGGAAATCCATTATGATGGACTGGAATATTTCTCATTGGATAAATGCCCCTAAACATTTTTGAATCATTTCCAATATAATATGGGGGATCACAATAAAGAAAGTCATTTTTATGATTTTTGATTATTCTTTGAAAATCTGCACACTCAACCTTGAGATTTTGAGGATCAAAATCCCTTATTCGTTCAATCATTCTATTGTACTTTTTTTCATCCAGATAAATATCAGAAGACCAGCCCATAAAACCCGGACCATAAGATAAATTAAAGTTATAGACATAATAAACTGCCAAGGTCAGAGGATCTAGCCTTATCTTTTTTTTCCATACATCATTTAAGATCAATCTTATTTTTTCAAATGTTTTTTTATTGGGTTTTAATTCTCTAAGTTTTTTATAAAGCAGTTTCGGTTTGTCTATCTGGAATTTCCAATAATTGCAAAGAATATCAAAAATATCATAGCCAATAACCTCTAAACCCAACTCTTTACTTAAGGCTATTTCTATTGACCCCCCACCAAAAAATGGAGAAACAACTGTTTTTACATCATCTGGCAATAATTCAATAACATGTCCGACTGCTAAACTTTTTCCTCCCGCATATCTTACGGGGGAAAGAGCAACCCTTTTATATTTATTTTGACTATTAGGATTTGCACTTTTTATACCATTTAAAAATTTTCTTTTTTTATCAGCAAGTGTAAATTGATTATTATTTTCTAGATTTCTTATTATTTTTACTACTACTCCTCTGATCTCTACATATTTACGATAAATTGGCGACATTGTTTGGTTTGCAGGTTGCAATCTAATGCGCCCCTTTTCTTTATAGATTTTTTTTAGAGTGGCCGCGTTATCATCTATAATCGCTACAACTGTTTGGCCATTATCGGCAGCCTCTTGTTTGCGAATTATCACAACATCTCCATCAAATATACCTTCATTTATCATACTATCTCCCTGTACTTTTAAGGCATAATAATTTTCATCCTTCTTAATTTCATTCGCATTTATATTAATAAAATCAGTAGCAATTTCAACAACATCAATAGGTTGACCAGCTGCTATCGTTCCCAATAGGGGAACCTGTGTGGATCTTTTTGTCATATCTTTCGGTATTTCAATTGTCCTTGCTTGATGTTCACTCTTTTGTAAATATCCCTTTAATTTAAGAGTTTCTAAATGTTCATGAATTGTACCCACTGATCGTTTAAAATATTTAGCAATTTCTTCAATTGAAGGAGCGTACTCATTATTTTTTATGAATTTTTTAACAAAATCTAAAATTTCCTTTTGGCGTTTAGTTAACATATTGACATTCGTTTTTAATATTTATATACTATATATAGTATACCCGAAAATTTTCCGAAAATCAAAATGATTTATCCACAGAGCATTAATTAAAGGAATCTTAAATAAAAAATATGGAAAATTTGATAATTTCCATTTTAGGTTCATTGGTTGTAGCTTTTTTTGTTTTATTCATTGACCGTCAAAGACTACCAAGGTTAAATATTTCGGCTGGTTTTAATTATAATAGTGATAACACTTATCCAGCTGGCCATCCATATCAAGGTAGGTGGAAATTTTTTCGTTTATCAATCGAAAATAAAAAATTACCATGGGGTTTGCGATGGTTAACTCGTCAAACTGCTATAAATTGTCATGCGAATTTATATATTTATAAGGATGAAGAGTTACTATTTTCTATGAAAGGGCGTTGGGCAAATACTCCTGAAATTCCACATCTACCCGATCAAGCTTTAGTTAAGATGTTATACCCAGATCCAGTTTCAATTTTAATAGGAGAGAAAGAAATTCTTGATGTATTTGTTCAATCAGTCATTGATCAAAATGTATATGGCTGGAACAATGAAGCATATTTTAATAAATGGAAAACACCAGCATATCAACTTGTTCCCGGAGAATATAGTTTGAAAGTTGAAATAATTACTCAAAATGGGGTTAACAAACAAGAAAAATTTAGTGTTATAGTAGATAGTGATATTGATAATACAAAGATAATTTAATAAATTTATGACAGAATTTAAACTCAAAGAAGCAAGAGCTGAGCATATATGTAAGGGTTGTGATAACAAAATTGACATCGGGGACAACTATTATTGTGAGGATAGATTTTTAGCAAGTTTAAATAAACAACAAAAATATTGCTTAAAATGTTTTAAAAATTGTTAAAATTATGAATAGAATTACTGCCGCCAATTTAATTTTAGTAGATATCAATTATTTATGGGAAGTGGGTGATGGATATTTAGAGTCCATTATGGAATTAAAAACAAATATAAATAACATATATTCAATAAATTTATTGTCAACTTTAGCTGTAGAATTGTTGGCAAAAACAATTATCGCTGCGAATATTTGTTTGGAAAATAAGGATAAAGAGGAGAATGAAATTTTTGCTAAAATTGATTCGATTTTTAGAGACAAAGGACATAAACTTGATGAACTATTAAAAACTAGAGAAATTGAAGATAAATTGGAAATAGAATTTATAAAGAAATCAGATGATAAAAGTTTTCGAGATGAGTATGTAATTAAAGTAAAAAATTTAAATGATGTCTTGATTTTAAAGACTCTAGAAGCTGCAAGATATGCAACTTTCTCTAGAAGAAAAGATGCTATTATAATTTATCAAGATAAAAGAATTTATGAATTTATGGAAAAGCTGTCAGGTGTGGCGAAGAGAAAAATAGATGATGTAAGATTGGCTTTAATGAAATAAAAAGATCATCTAAAATATTTTTTAAATAATTATATAAATTATGCGCCAAATATCATTAGAAAGGATAGGTCAATATTTAAAAACTTGTATTAATATAATCAAGCAAAATGGCGGAAGCATTTCTGCTAAAGATTTAATTAAAGAGATGAGTAAGGTATTAAAAGATTTGAATGAGATAGAATTAGCTGTTTTTGAAGGTGGTTCGCCAAGATGGATTGTGGTTTTTCGTTTTTGGACTATTGGGTTAGTTAAAGGCGGCTATATTAAAAAAGTTAAGAATGTTTGGTATTTAACAGATAAAGGTAATAATATTGTTAATTTGAAACCATTAGAGCTTACACATTTATCAAGAGAAGCTTATTTAGAATGGAAAGAAAATAAAGATGATGAGCAGAAAGAGGACTTATCTCTTGAAGATGCGGCAAAATATATAGATGAGAATCAAATCATGCAAATTAATGATCCACTTAGTAATATGAAAATAAAACCAGATATAATTTCTTTTGATGAGATCCTAAGGGGTGTCGATAAGGGTTTAATTCAAATTTCTCCATTTCAGCGAGAATTTGTATGGAGTGCTAAAGCGATTCAAGATTTATTGGATAGTATTTATCGGGGATATCCCATAGGCAGCTTTATTTTTTGGAAAACATCTAAGCGTCTGCCATATCATCGTAAAATTGGAGGGTTAGATTTATCTGAGGCAGCAGAAGGCACAAATATTGATTATGTTCTTGATGGACAACAAAGAATTACATCTCTTTATGCTGCGGTTAAGGGGGCAAGAATTGAAGAAATGTATTATAAATTTTATTTTGATTTATCTATAGGAAAATTCGATTATTCTAAAATAGATAAAAATTCAGAAACAGAAAAAACAACAAAAAAGGATAGCTTACGCGTTCCCCTGGAGAAGTTATTTGTTGATGGCCCTAGCTATCGTAGATATATGCGTGAATTTCCTGATAAGTTTCAAAATATTTTAGATACACTCTATGTGAGATTTAAAGATTATGCCTTTTCAGTCATTTATGTAATTGAGGAAAATGAAAATACTGAAAAAAATGATATAAAAAAGATAACTAATATATTTACTAGAATAAACGAGACAGGGAAAAAATTAACAATAGTAGCCAAGATGATTGCTAGATGTTGGGGAGAAGGATATGATTTGCGTGGGAAATTAAATGATTTTTTTAAAAGCGAAGAACTTCAGGTTTTAAGAGAGGAAACTATTTTACATGCTGCCTCAGTTATACTTAATAATAAGAAAAGTCGTTCGAAAAATATTTTAGAGGATACCAAAATATCAGAGCTTGAGAGTCAATGGGACTCTATTGTTAGTGCAATAAATCAGGCACTTGATTTTTTAAAGGATAATATTAGGATTAAAAATTTTAGATATTTACCTTTTGATAGCATTATTGTGCCATTATCATATTTTTATTATATTAATCAAAATCCGAGCGCGAAACAGAAGCAGGATCTTTTTAAATGGTTTTGGAAAGCATGTCTATCTAATAGATTTAGTTCAACTGTAGAATCAAAAATTGAAAAAGATTGCTATCAACTAGATGATCTTTTGGCCAATAAAGAGGTCGAATTTAATTATTCTATAGATTGGGAGACTTTTAATCTTAGATTAATACAGCAGAATTATTATCAAAAAAATGCTTTTTGTTTAACGGTTTTATGCTTATACTCCTACATGCAGCCTAAAAATTTTAAGGATAATTCTGACATAGATTTAGTAAAAAATTTTTCAGATTATAGTAAACATAATTTGCATCATTTTTTCCCCAAAGCATTTTTAGATGAGATCAATGATCCTAATAAGGATGAAAAAGATAGTATTGTTAATATTGCATTTGCGCCAAGCATAACCAATATAGAGATAGGTAAACAGGGTCCATCAACTTATATTGGAGAGTTTTCAAAAGACAATAAGCAAATCGATGAAACGTTAAAAACTCATTTGATCGATAGCATAAAAGATTTTGGATTAGAAGATGATAATTTTAACAAATTTTTAGAAAGACGTGCAAATAAAATAAGAAATGAATTTAGGAGATTATTGGGATTAACTTCTCAAATTGAACAAGATTTAGAACATAAGCCTTCTTTGCCCATTGATGAATTGGAAATAAAAATGAGGCAGTTTTTAGATCACCAACTTTCCATTGAGAACGAGAATTATTGGGATGAGGTAATCCCAATTGATATTAAAGATTCAGTAGAAAGAAAAATTGAGCATGAGTTAAGGACAAAGCCATATGAACATGAAAAATTTGATATACCGTCAGAAAAATTAAATTTTTTAGATATTATGGATTATCAAAAGATAATTTTATATAATTGGAATATTTTTTCTGCTATATTCAAATCTAGAGGGCAAATTGAAAAACATTTCTCATCTTTAAATGAATTTCGTAATGCTATAAAGCATGTTAAACCAATGGACGAAGTCATTAAAAGAAATGGCGAGGCAGCAGTAATTTGGTTTGATAGGATCCTGAATAGTATTGAGTTTTAAATTACATCGAAATACGAATTTTATCTAACATATTTTACAATTTATGTTATTAACCCCCAAAATCCAACTTGCCATCAATAAAGCCGCGGAATTGCATTTGAACATGGTCAGAAAAGGTGATGATATGCCTTATATTATCCATCCTTTTACCGTGGCTTTTATCCTTAGCCATTATACCAGCGCTGAAAACACTATCTGCGCCGGGCTTTTGCATGATGTGTTGGAAGATGTTAAGGGTTATGGCAAAGCCAAGATGCTTAAAGATTTTGGCCAGGAAATTACTGATATTGTTAAAGAAGTTTCTGAAGATAAAGATCCTAATGTGGCCACTGATGAAAAAGCCACCTGGGAAGATCGTAAGAATAAATATCTGGCTAATATGCAAAATGACAGCCAGCCGGCTTTGATGATTAGCTGCGCTGACAAGATTCATAATTTGTCATGTATGATCGTTGCTTATAAAGAACAGGGTGAAAAATTGTGGGACAGGTTTAATTCACCCAAAGACAAGATACTTTGGTTTTATGAGGAGGTCTGTAAAATACTGGAACAAAGATTGGATTCTGAGATGGTTAAGGAATTGAGATCATTGATTGATGAGGCAGGGGAGTTGTTTAAATAAAAATCTCACATAATCTAGTACATTGTGGATAAATTGGCTTGTATTCGGTTTTTGTTCGGGTTATAATTAATCATGGAATGTATTAACATTCTGTTATTAATTATCTAAAATAAATTCATTATGAATAAGACTATGTCCCGCGAAGCGGGATCCGCTTCTGGCGGAAAAAAAAATATTAAAATTGCTTTGTTTGAAGGCAAGAAAATCCGCCGGGTTTATGATAAAAAATCCGAAACCTGGTATTTTTCAGTTGTTGATATTATTTTTGCGCTTACTGAAAGCAGCAACCCTACTGATTATTTAAAAAAACTCAGGAAAAGAGATTCTGAACTCGCCAGTTACCTAGGGACAAATTGTCCCCAGATAGAAATGATTACGGAAACAGGTAAAAGCAGGAGAACCTTAGCCGGAAATCCCGAGCATCTATTTAGAATTATCCAATCTGTTCCGAGTAAAAAAGCAGAGCCGATTAAACTTTGGCTTGCCAAGGTGGGTTATGAAAGAATAGAGGAGATAAACGATCCCGAAAAAGCGCTCAATCGCAGCCGAGATTATTGGCAAAAAATGGGCCGCAGCCAAAAATGGATTCAGCAGAGAATGATGGGTCAGGAAATTAGAAATAAATTAACGGATTATTGGAAGAATAACGAAGTGAAAGAACAAGACGAATACGCGATTTTGACCAATATAATTCATCAAGAATGGAGTGATTTGTCGGTTAAAGATCATAAAAGCCTAAAAAAAATCAAGACGGAAAATTTGCGAGACCATATGACCGACGCAGAATTGGTTTTTACCACCTTGGCTGAACTTTCTACTCGCCATATTGCAGAAACTACTCTTGCAAAAGGTTTGGAAGAAAATAAAATACCCGCCAAAAAAGGCGGACGGATTGCTAAAAATGCCCGGCTGGAATTAGAACAAAATACTGGCAAAAAAGTTGTCAGTAAAGAAAATTATTTAAAGCCGGCGGATGATTTTGATAAATTGAATGAAAGTAATCAATAAGTATCTGAAAATATATAAATCCCATGCAAAAAATAATTTTGATTCAAGTTTTATATCAGCTGTTGATTGCCGTAAGTTTTTAGAATGTTATGCTTGACTTTTTCTGAAAATAGGTATATAATACCAGTACAATTGAATACTTTAATTTATCAAGAGTGCGGTTAGAGCCCTGGCTCAATGACCCGCCGGCAACCTCCTCCTACGCTAAAGCTTCGGAGGAAAGGTGCCAAATCCAGCCTACGGCCATCATAGCATTTGCGAAGATGGCACCGAGGGAAAGATAAGTGTCATTTTTTTGTTTGTAAAAACTCTTTCTCTGTAGGAAAGGGTTTTTTGTTTTTGGGGCGCCCTCCTTCGCGCAAGGCTTCGGAGGGCCGTTTGCGCCCGGGCAACCCTCCTTCGCTTATGGCTACGGAGGACAAAGAGCAATTATTATTTATATATATTTTTTATTATTAATTTTAAATTTATGACAAATGAAATCACCAAAGAAGAAGCAAAGAAAGCCATGGAAAAGGGAACACACTTTGGCTTTGTACCCCATCGCCTGGAGATCAAAGGATTTTCAAAATACAACCATTTCCCGCTTAATGTTCTTTTTATGAGTTTAGCAAAAAAAGATGGAAAACAAGTTAGGGGCATTGCAGTCTACGAACCGGATTTTCACACCTATAAAAAAGATGGCCATTTGAATCTCATGAGATATCATAATATTTATGGCGGAGATTGCTTTCTTTATATCGTTTATGACGAGTCCAATGGAAAATATTATGGGGAAAAGCAGATTAACAATAAGAAAGTCGGTTCTGCCGCTGGCAAGGGTGACTGGCATAAGTTTTTTGCGCATTTAACAATAATTGGGCTGGCAAAAGGCGAAAGATGCCTGTTCAAAGATTTTGCAGAAAAACCAGCGGAAAAGAAGCAGTAATTTAAAAGGGACCACCTAATTGGTGATCCCTGTTTTTTTACGTTAAGATATTTTTACTGGCTCTGGGTATGCCCTCCAAGATTAATTTAGCATTAACAATGGTTGGTTTTACCCAGATTGTTTTCATTTGCTCAGGATCATGGCCTGTGCCAGGCGGCCGGCGCCAGTAGCCAGTCCGGAAATGCGGACTGACTTTGGCATCGGTCTTTTCTTTTTCATCAAAAAATTCCAGCACCAGCTGCTCCTCGCGGCTAAGCAAGCTTTCCGAAGAGATATTGAAAATTTCACTCTCCTCACTGATCAGCTTTTTTGGTCCGCTGCCAGCTAGCCGTGGCTTTTTTCTTTCTGTTGCTTCTTGGTAAATTTTGGGTGGCAGGTTTTGAAGATAAAAGCACAGGCCGATTAAGATATGGAAGATGGAAGAAACCGTAGAAGTGAAATCCTTAAATTTATATTTGTAGATATCTGCTTCTTTTCTATTCTGATATTCCCAAATTGTTCCTATGTTTAATTCTTCTTTTTTGTGCAGAATGGGTACAATTGGCATGGCGAATTTATTGCTGAGTATTTGGCCACCAAATTTATCCTTTACTACTTTGGTTATTTTATCCCAGTGCTGACGATTAATTCCCCACCTAATTCTTTCCCTAGCTTCTGGGCTAAATATACAGTTAAGCTGTATATCTCTGTCAATTAGCAATGTTGCCAAAGTATCAACTCCATAGTAATTGATATTGGCAATCAGTAGGCAATCATTTTTCTGATAAGGCGGAAATTCAATCGGTCTATCCAGTGTTATAACAAAGCTAGAAAAAGGCAGGCGTAAATCTGAAAATCTGATTTTTTTGAAAGAAGTGGCCAAAAACATTCTTTGTAAAGCCGAGGGCAGATGATAAACCCGCCGGGAATTATTGATCCAAGAATGAATGCAAATTGGGAAACTATTTACCATGTCTATGGCAGCCGAGCCATCTGTTTTTTCGCAGATGAATTTAGGATCAAAATTCTGGCCAAAAGAGTTTATGAGGAATTTTCTGAATTCCGGAGCATATTCATAAAAATCATCTGGCGCTTTTAATCTATTCTCAAATTGTGCTTGTTTATAATTCGCTTCCATCATCAGGCATACATCTTCCCAGGCCTGCAAGGCCTGGTCAAGCCGAATGGCCTTGGAATTTTTCATCTTATTTCCTCCTTTTATTGAATTGTTGTAAGGTACAGAATAATTAAAAACCTTATCAAAAATTATCTTTTTTGTCAACCCAGCTCCGCAATGCGGGGCTGGGTCAACCTTT
>Ga0154642_118_pt3 | contig 14000 bp, 14 predicted proteins | sample Rifle2008BG13ft_FD_116071 | JGI IMG/M metagenome (GOLD analysis project Ga0154642, IMG submission 116071) | Candidatus Buchananbacteria bacterium RBG_13_36_9 | reverse complement strand
GTATGGGGAAAGGGAGCCAGTAGGGCCGGAGCTTTTAATTTAAATTCAAAAGTAGCGGTTGAGCCTGCATAAATTATATCTTCTTTTGGCGGAATTGAAGCCCACTCAGTATACCAGGAATCATTTCTAAAAGGTGAAATATTAATATTTTCATAAACAATTTTTAGTTTTAAATTATTTTTTTCCCAGGCCTGATTGCCGGAATTTTGGAAGCTGATTGCAACCGGCGAGATTGTTTCACTTGTCATTTGAGCTGGAAAATTGCTATTAACTAAAAACGCTTGATAAAAAGGATTAGCAGCAACCATTTGATTACAAGTTTGGCAGGGGATTTTATTGATAGTCACGGAAAAATCACTTTGTTCAAAATAACCCTTATCCTGCCAGGCCAAAGTAAAATTTTTTGTCTCTATAGTTTTATCAGTCGGCGGAGTCAAAACTAATTTAAATCTGGCGATCTGACCCGGATAAACATTACCGCCCAGCATTTTGAAAATCGGCTGGTTAAAACTATTTATTGCGGTTTCATCTTTGTCCGAGGTTAAAGCAATTTTATAGGAATTAATACTGGCCAGTTTATTTTTAATTGACGGTTCAGTGAGATATAAATAATTATCTTCATAGCCACGCCAGGTTTCCTCACCAGTATTTTTAAATTCAGCGATAATTTCTCCGGTTTTAGTCTCTTCAATCGTAATTTCAGCATTGCTTAGTGCGACAAATTGGGCTCTGCTTGGCAATGGTTTTTTATAACCCCCTAGTTCTTGCAAAAGATTATAAGCTAGTTGTCTGGTTTGGGGGAGGGTTTCGTAAATTAAATTGCCCGGACAAGTTGTATTGCCCACATCGCGATGGCCAATGATATTGGGCAAAATCTGGCCATGGAATTCACTTTGGCCCAGAAGATCAATATTAAATTCGCGGGATTTGGCAGAGATTAATTTATTTAAAGCAATTTTAGTTGCTTCGGTTAATTGGGTTGGAGTATTACAGGTAGAATTTTTATTACCATTATTTTGATTATCATAACAGCCCAATATGGCAATACCAATGGTATTTCTGTTTCGCAAATAAGCATGGCCACCAACCACGCCATCACCGCCCATACGACCTTCGTAAATATTACCTTGGGAGTCAATTAAATAATTATAGCCAATATCGCCCCAGCCGCGGTCTTTGGCGTGGTAATATTGGATGGCGCGCAAATAGGCCAGGGGATTTTCATTGGCTTTTTCGCCGGCAGTGTGATGAATGATAAATTTTTTGGGAGTGTAATATTCTTCGGGCCATAAATCAGCGCCGGTCTGATCATAGCGCAAACTGTCGTTGGCGCCCCATTGCGATCGGGCAATCAAGGGCAAATCATTGTTTTGGCTGCTGATTTTATAAATATTTTTTGGGCCCTTAGTTGTATCTAAATAAATAAATTGTAAATTTTGCAAATTACTCTTAGCTTGGTCTGAATTAAAAATTAATTTATATTGAAATGACTCAGTTAGTTTGGCCGGGATTAATTGGCTGGATTGTTTTGCCTCGCCAGCATCTTTGCCCTGATAATCATCATCTTTTTCCATTTTTAGCCAATCACTCCAGTTTTCATTTAAAAAGCGGACATAAAGATCAAAGTCAGTGTTTTGGCTAGCCCATTCTACATAAAGGGCGTTAAAAGGGAAATCGGCTTTTAAAACAGGCGAATTTATTTCTTTTTCGCTTGCCCCTTTGGGGCTAATATTAGCAGCAATAAAAAAAGAACCGTTTTTTTGTGGTTCTGTAATTAATAATTTACCTTCTTTGACATCAGAGGTGTTTTTTGCGCTAACTAAAGCAAAAATTAAGCCAATTGACCAGATTAAAACAATAAAAATAACCAGTTTTGTTTTGATTTTGTACTTCATTTTGTTTTTGTTTTAGACCAACGAATTTACAAATAATGATACAAATATACAAATTGGGCAAGTAAAGTAATGATTTGAAAGAATTATTAAGGTGAGATTTTAAGAATATAATAATTTCAACTTTCAAATCTGAAAGATTTTGAATTTTTTGTAAAATTTGTAAAGAATTCGTATATTTGTTGGGAATTAAGCTGTTTTTAACAATAACCAAACATTTGTAAGCATTAAAATTTATCTAATTTTAGCTTAATTATATACTCATTATAGCATAATTTTTTGGACTTGTAAAGAGCACTATGGTTTATTTTGGCTAAAATTGGTAGTTTTTTGGCTAATTATTGAGTTTGCCAGTTTCTGGCTCACTTTTTATTTTAATAATTTCCAGGATCAATTCCTTGCTAAAACCTTTAAAGAAATAAAGGGCAATAGTATAGGTTAAACTAGCCAAGATTAGCTGTAAAATAACATTTTGACCTTGTAAAAAGTATAATATAACAGACATAACCAGTGAAGCGGCAATGGTTTTTAAAAAGATTAATTTAGAAGGACTAAATTTAGCAGTTTTAACCACCAGATAGTAATTAAAAATAAGAATCAGAGCTTCAGAAATTATCGTAAAAATAGCTGCGCCATAATAACCATAAAGCGGAATGGTCAAAAAGTAGCCAGTTAAAGCCACGATAGCGACTAAGATATAAGCCGGTACTATAGCTTTTTGCTTGTCTAGGACAACGGTCAGATAGCCAAATAAAGAATTAATAAAAATTATGGCTGTAGCAAAAATTATAATTTTTAAAACAATGGCTGATTCTTCAAAGCCAGAGCCGGCAATTAAAACTATTAAGTCTTTGGCTACAAAAAGTGTGCCAAAAACCATGGGTACTGACATGATAACCAACAGATCAAATGTTTTTTGCACTATGCTTTTAAATTTATCAAGATTCTTCTGTGCCCAGGAAATAGTTAAAATCGGGAAAATTAAACCCATGAATAAATAAACAAAGTTGGTTAAAATTTCCAGAAAGCGATAGGGCGCGCTGTAAATCCCAACTTCAGCTTGGGAGCGATACAAAGAAAGAATAATTGTATCTGCTTTAAAGTAGACTAAATTAAAAGCAATGGAGATAGCGATTGGCCAGGTGAACTTAATAATTTTTTTCCAAACCGGCCAATCAAAAGCAAATTTAATTTTTATAAATTTTAAAGCAAAAAGATAATTTAATAAAAAGTTTATTACACTGCCAAGTACTACAGCTGCCATGATCCAAAGCAGACCCTTATCTAAGGCGGCAAAAATAAAAACCAAAATAAATAAAACAAGGCGTCCGGAAATTTCCGCAATCGTAACTTTATCCATCTTTAATTCTTTTTGAAAAAGCGAAATTAAAATTTGATTGAGTGAAGCGGCAAAAAAGGAAAGAGTAGTAACAGCCACGCCAATTTTGACCAGATTATCATAAGGGAAAAAAATAACAATTAAAGGCGCCAGACCCAAAAAAATTAGCGCGGAAAAAAATCGTAAAGAAAAAAGATTATTTATTATTTTCTGCTCGCCAAATTCCGGGTCAGCAATCAAGCGAATAATTATCAGTGACAAGCCCATATCAACCAAGATGCCAAAAAATTGGAGATAGGCAGTTATAGTTGAATATTGGCCAAAACCATTTGCGCCTAGATAGCGAGTCATGATTGCGACTGTAAGTACGCCAAAAATAGTGCCGATAATTTTGCCGGAAAATTGGATTAAAGTATTGTGAGCTATTTTACGGGTTAGGGACATAGAATATAAAGAGTAAAAAGGGTAAAAGGAGTAAGAGGGGTAAGATGAGATTGCTTATGATTAATCATAACAAATACTCGGGTATTAATAAAATATTTTAGCAGATACTCAGGTGATAAATTGCAGTAAGATTTTAAATTGCAGATCTATTTTTAGCTTTAATTTTAGCTAAATTTTATTGAACACAATTTGTGAACAAAAGCCTGTTTTTCATTGACCATCCTTGACAGAATTGTTATAATTAATATATAAAATGCGAATTAAAACTTAATGCGAATGATACGAATATTTAAAACTAAGCCTCCTAATTCATTCCCGATTTTATTTAGAGGTGTAAATGTCTCTTAGCAATTAGTAGATTCGCATTATTCGTAGATTAGCATTTAAAAAAAATAAAAACAAAATTACTATGAAAAACTTTTTAGCCTATAATTTTGGCTGGAAATATAATTTTACTAAGAACCAAGCTGTGATAAAGAAAAGGTCGCAGGTCGACTTTTTGATAAGTATTATCATGGCTTTTTTAATTATCTTTATTATTTCCCAGATTTTAGTTTATTTTGACAAAGCGATTCGCGGCCCCTATAATGACCGGCCTTTTTCTTTAATTAATCCCTTGGCAATTAATTGTGCTTCCGCAGCAGAAAACGAGGCCATTAAAATGATCCAGTCACAATATGTTTTTGAAATGACTAAAAGTGAAAAAATTGATTTTTCAGTGGGCTATAAAAATAATGGCTCGGTGACCTGGCAAAAATCCGGTTCAGGCAAAGTTGAACTGCGCAGAATAGATTCTAAAAGTTTAGCTTTTAAAGCTTCATTGGAAACAGCGGAAAACGGTCCCGGTCAGATTGGTTATTTTAAAACAACTTTGCAGGCACCGAGCAGCTTAGGTACATTTAAATTCAGATATGTACTGGCGCGCAATGAACAGGAAAAAATTTCCGGCAGCGAATTTGAGATTGCCATAAAGGTGGTTAGCAGTAAAACAAATTCTAATATTATCACTAGTAATTCAGACGTATCAAAATCTGTTAATACTTTGGCAATAAATTCTGTTGGCGCCGAAGCCATTAAAATGATTCAGTCGCAAAATGATTTTGAAATGACTAAAAGCGAAAAAATTGATTTTTCAGTCGGCTATAAAAATAATGGTTCGGCGACCTGGCAAAAATCCGGTTCAGGTAAAGTTGAACTGCGCAGAATAGATTCTAAAAGTTTAGCTTTCAAGGCCTCATTGGAATCAAACGCAAATGGACCTGGACAGATCGGTTATTATAAAACAACATTACAAGCGCCCAGCGATTTAGGGACATATAAATTTAGATATGTACTGGCGCGTAACGTCCAGGAAAGAATTTCCGGCAGCGAATTTGAGATTACTATAAAGGTGGTTAGCAGTAAAACAAATCAAAATACTGCTAATAGCAATCCCGTGGCACCAAATTCAACTCTTACAAATAATCAGACAAAACCAATGGGTTTGGCAGAAATTTGTTTAAGTATCAAAACCAGCGACTTTAAGGCAGCCATGGTTGATAAGCGCTTATTGGAAGAATGTTTGAAAATTGGCATTAAAGTAACTGACGAGGGAACTTCATATATTAATATAAATCCTCAGCCAGCCCCAACACCAACGCCTCAACCAGCGCCCACTCCTATTCCCATTCCGATACCAAGTCCAGTGCCGCAGCCGATTCCAACTCCTACTCCTACGCCCGCTCCCGTTGCTAATACTGGCAACGGACCGCTGGTCAGAGTTGGTTTATATTCTACAACTGAACCAATTACTATAACGGCAAATACTAATTATAAAGTTAAAGACCAAACTCAATCTGTTTTAGCTACGGTGTCAGCAGGCATAAATAGCCAGGTTATTTTCAATTTCCAAACCAGAACCTATAGCTTAACAGCTAATGGCACTAATTTAGCGACTAGTTCATATTTAAGATTTGAAGGAGATAATAATACTGTTTTTGAAATCACCTCTTTAAATCAGCGTCCGGCCTGGAATCAAAGCTTAAATGATAATAAATTTTTAGGCGCTTTGGAAATCAGATTTAGTCCTTATACCAGCAAGTTATGGGTAATTAATGAACTGGAAATGGAGAATTATTTAAAGGGCTTGGCCGAATCAAGCAATTATTCGCCCATGGAATACCAAAAGGCCTTAATTACCGCCGCTCGCACTTATGCTATGTATCATTATAATCGCGGGACTAAACATGCTGATGAATATTATACCTTAGACGCGACTTATGATCAGGTTTATCGTGGCTATAATTCGCAATTGCGCTTGACTCAGGTTTCTGACGCTGTTGCACAAACAAAAGGACAAGTCGTAACATATAATGGCGAAGTAGTTGTTACTCCTTATTATTCCCATAGCGATGGCAGGACTAGAAGCTATCAGGAAGTTTGGGGCGGTTCATTCAAGCCCTGGTTAGTTTCAGTAAAGGAGCCCGCTGGCTATAACAAGACAACCTTATATGGACATGGTGTGGGCTTATCTGCTTATGGAGCCATCCTCTTAGCTAATGATTATCATTATGCCTTTAACCAGATTTTGAAATATTATTATACTGGAATTGAAATAAAGAAAATTTACTAAGATTAAATGTATGACTGAGAAAATATTTAAACCAGAGAAAAAGCCAGACATAGAAGATACTTTTTCAGATTTGGAGTTTTTGCTTAATTTTGAATCAGATCATGGATATCCTGAAGGTAATATTCCTAAAATAGAAAAAGCTTTTAATAATTTAAGAAAATTATTACCCGCTGCTTCTTTGGAGGAAAAAAAGAAAGCACTTTTATATGCTCGTGAAAGTTATTTTCCGGGTAATCCTAAAAATTTAAATCAGGAAATAATTGGCCTCTATGTTGAATCCGGTCAATTAGGGATTGATCAATTAGCCGCCGAATTAATAGAGGTACAAAAAGAAAAGCTGAAAGATCAATTTAACGATGAAACTGAAGCCGGCCATACTATTTGGAGAATTGTAGAATTGGCCCGTGAATTAGTGCCTAAAGCTGATAATATTAATGCCCAACCATTAATTGAGGGAAGTGTTAAATTATTGCTAAGGGATGATTATGAAGAAATAACTTATATATTTCAAGATCTTTTAGATTATTTTGCCGCAATCGGCGAACCAGCAGCCGAACCATTAATAACAGCCATGGAAAAAAATTATAATACTGATTCAAAAAGTGCGCGCAAAATTGCAAACTTGGTTACGATTTTAAAGAATGTTTTAATTAACTCAAATGTTAAGGAGCAAACCAAAGAATTAGCTAGCCAGCAATTAGTTAAATTTTTAAATAAGTATGATAGACTTTTTACGTTTACGCTACAAGTTGAGGAATGTTTAGCTGATATTGGCGAAGCAGCAATTGAGTCTTTAATTAAATCCTTATCCGAAGTTGAAGATGACAATATTCGTAAATATGCTGATGTATTTTCAAAAATGGCTGAAAATGTTAAGTCAGAAAAGTTATTTGAGGCAGTTCCCATTTTTGAATCAAAGCTTAAAAACAAGAATGTATCTGCCTACCAAGTTCAAAGAATTGAGGAGATTATAAAGCAACTTAAAGAGGTAAGGGCAGGGATAAAGAAAAAAGCAGCTTAAATATAATTAAAAAGAAGGCGATTGATTTCGCCTTCTTTTATATTTTAGTTTATTCTACTGGTCTTTCTATTTTTTCATAAAGCTGTTTTTCAAAAGCTTGTTGCTTTTTTTCAATTAAATTATTGATAATGCGTACGACTTCAAAAGGATTATCAATATTATGAAAATTAAAATGCTGGGTCTCGCCCGCGGTCTGGACCTGGACATTGCCATAGGAAAAAAATGTCTGCCAAATGCCCTTTTGAGTACCGGAAACATCCTGAATTCTTTCCAGATTTTGTTCTGCTATCTGACGGTTGAACATATTTTTCTGCTCAATATTTATAACGCGTTGGTCAGTGACGATCCAGATATCAAGGTAATAATCAATAAAAGCATTAAAAATAAAGAGCCAGGTAAAAAGATAATACAAGCTGCCTAAAAGGAAAAGGAAAATATATAAAATTTGATTTTGTAAAATTTGGGGCTGTAAATTAGTAATGAAAAAATAAGCGCCAATAGGGATTAAACCTGCGAAAAAATATATTAGGCAACGGCCTACCAGAGTAATATAGTGGCGCCTTAAAAATAAAATCAGTTTTTCATTCTTTAAGCGATTAGGAATTTGTCCTTCTATTAGCATAAAATAAAAGATTAGGGAAATGGAATAATTAGGGTTTGAGTCCAGTCAATTTGGGAACCGATTTGGTAAGTTAAAAATAAAATTATAATCGTGCCGGCTAAAAATAAGAAAGTTGCCAAGAAGCTGATAAAATTTAAAAAGCCAAAAGCAAATAAATGGTATAAATTAAAAATAGCATAGATTGTAAAGCAAGCCAGGCCTAGGCCGTAAATGATTAAAAAAACCGAATAGGAAATTTCTATCATAGAAAAAGTTAGTATTTTTTAGATAAAATCTCTTCTTTAAAAAGTTGGGCAAGTAAAATTGTGCCAATCAAAGAAAGGATAGCCACGATTATAAATAAAGCATTAAAGCCGTATGTTTCAGCAATATAACCGCCAATAGCAGCGGAAGCTGCCGCGCCAAGACAGATTGTCACATCATAGACACTCCATTCATAACCTTCTTTGTTGCGGTCAAGGAAACGAGTAAAAAGTACCCGCCAGCCAGGATAAGCCAATGCTGCTCCGAAGCCACTAATAAATTGAGCAATATAGATATGCCAGATATTGGTGGAGAAAATATAGATAATCGGAACAGTTGTGAAAATCAGCGAGCCGATAATAAGAGTATATAATTCACGGACATTACCTTTTTCTTGATCAGTAAATTTTGAGATATATATTTGGAAAAGCGCTTTCGTAAGCAAATAAATCGTTTCGGCGATGCCAACAGCAATTATTGAGCCTCCAATTAAATTGTCTTTTAAAAAAATGGCAAAAATTGGAGCCAGCAAGCCAAATCCGCCAATAATAAAAAGATCAGACAAAAGAAGAATTTTTAAAACTCGATTCATAATAAATTATTTTGGTTTTCTATTCGGGGTTTTAGGCCCAAATGTTCATAAGCAATTTTGGTCGCGGTTCTGCCGCGGGGTGTGCGGTTTAAAAAGCCGAGCTGCATTAAAAACGGTTCATAAATATCTTCAAGGGTTTCCATTTCTTCATTAATAGCCGCTGCCAGCGTGTTTAAGCCGACAGGTCCGCCGGAAAATTTTTCAATTATGACCTGTAAAATTTTGCGGTCAACTTCGTCCAAACCCAGCTGGTCAATATCCATTAAATTCAGAGCTTGTTGGGCAATCGCTGAATTAATTATACCATCACCTTTGACCTGGGCATAATCGCGCACCCGCTTGAGCAGGCGATTGGCAACCCGGGGAGTTTTTCTGGCTCTTTTGGCAATCAGTTCAGAGGCCATGGACTCAATGTCAGTTTTTAAAATTTGGGCATTGCGTTCAATAATTTTTTCAATATCTTCATCATTGTAAAAATCCAATCTAAATGTTGCTCCAAAGCGGTCGCGCAGCGGCGCGGAAATTAAACTGACTCGAGTGGTGGCGCCGATTAGGGTAAATTTGGGCAGATCGAGCCGTAAAGTTCTGGCGCTCGGTCCTTTGCCGATCACAATATCTAAAGCAAAGTCTTCCATGGCCGGGTAAAGCACTTCTTCAATAATTTTATTTAAGCGATGGATTTCATCAATAAATAAAATGTCGCCATTAGACAAATTGGTTAAAATCGCGGCCAAATCACCTGTTCGTTCAATGGCTGGCCCAGAAGTAACTTTAATATTTGTGCCCATTTCATTAGCAATAATATGGGCTAAAGTTGTTTTGCCTAAACCAGGACAGCCATGGAGTAAAACATGTTCAATCGGTTCTTGGCGTTTTTTGGCCGCAGCCATAAAAATATTCAAATTGTCTTTGACTTTATTCTGGCCAATATATTCATTTAATTTTTTGGGCCGCAAAGATTTTTCAAAAGCCACTTCTTCGGGGCTTTCTTTGGCGGAAACAATGCGGTTTTTGTCTTGTTTGGGCATAAGCTTAGATTTATAGTAACTTTTTTAAGTTAAAAAAACAAGCCGATTTGGCTCTTGATTTTTTTAACGAAATGGTGTAATATAATTTTATCTACAATTTTGGATTAAATTTAAAATTTAATAATGCGGGCCCAGTTAAAAGTATGTGTATTGGGTAGAGAATACACAATCAATATCTCAAATTTATTTACCCGCAATAAACTAAATAATACATAAATTTTTAACTGGGCGGGTGTAGTTCAGTGGCTAGAACGTTTCCTTGCCAAGGAAAAGGCCGCCGGTTCAAATCCGGTCACCCGCTCATTAGCGGAAGTCAGTTCAAATCCGGCTTGCCCCGCATATTAGTAGTGCGGGGTCACCCGTTTCAAAAACTCCTTTATCGGGGTTTTTCATTTTCTATGTAAATTTATATTGTATAAGGTGATACCCGTGGCAATGGCGACATTAAGCGATTCTTTCTGGCCATGCATAGGAATATAAATAGTTTGATCAGCTAATTTTAAAATACTTCTAGTTACACCAGTAACTTCGTTACCGACTACTAAAGCTAAGGGGAAGTGAGGTTTAAAATTTTTCAGTGGCGTTGCTTTGCTGGTTAATTCTAGGGCAAAAATTTTAATTTTTTCCCTTTTTAACTTTTTGATTAAATTAGCTGTCTGCCAATGATGCTCCCAGGTGATTGTTTTTTCTGCGCCTAAAGCGGTTTTACTGATTTTAACTATCTGTTTCTCTACTGGGTAGCCAGAATAGCTGCATAAAAAAATTTTACTAACGCTAAAAGCATCAGCGCAGCGGAAAATTGAGCCGATATTATATAAGCTGCGGATATTTTGCAAAATTAAATAAATTTCTTTTTTGTTCCTTGCCATAAACCTAAATTTATTTTAATATAAAAATAATAAAAATGAAACAAAAATTATGTATTTTACTTATGTTCTTTTGAGTAAAAAAGATAATAAATTTTATATTGGATATACGGATAATCTAATAGGTAGAATTAAGGAACATAAGAAAGGCAAAGTAAAATCGACAAAATACCGTTTACCTGTTATTCTTATTTATTATGAATGTTGTATAAATAAATTTGATGCTATAAAAAGGGAACGATTTTTAAAAAGTGGCATGGGGAGACGGTACTTAAAAAATAGATTGAAAAATTATTTAAAGGAAAAAGCCTCGGCCAGTTACAAGTTTAGTTAATGGCCGTGTAAATTCTTTTAAATATAGCTGACAAAAAACCAATGCAAGATGGTTTATTGACCGATACTTGTAACTGGCCGAAGTGGTGAAACTGGTATACACGAAGGACTTAAAATCCTTTGGAGTTAACCCTCCGTGCGGGTTCGAGTCCCGCCTTCGGCATCATTCTTCTTTATTTAGAAGAAGCAGTGTTCTTTTACTACTTTTATAAACAAACTGGCTCTCATTTGAGGGTCTTTTTGTTTTTTTAGATTATTCCTATATAATAAACTATATGACAGCTTTATTTTATGCCATAATTGCCGGTTTAATAGTAAGCTTAATTGGCTTGGTTATTTTTTTACTATTATTGTGGCAGGAAAAAATTTCCAGAAAAATTGTGATTTATCTGGTTAGTTTTTCTGCCGGCGCTTTAATTGGCGGCGCTTTTTTTCATTTATTGCCCGAGGCGATTGAGGAAAAAGAAAAGCCGCTTTTAATTTTTGTTTTTGTTTTGGTTGGCTTCTGTTTTTTCTTTATTCTGGAAAAATTTTTGCGCTGGCATCATTGCCACGATAAGGAATGCCACAATAAGACGCATTTAGGCTATATGAATTTAACTGGCGATGCTATTCACAATTTTATTGATGGAATTATTATTGTCTCAGCTTTTATGGCCAATATTGCTCTGGGCTTTGTCACTACAATTTCTATTATTTCTCATGAAATACCTCAGGAAATGGGAGATTTCGGAGTTTTAATTTATTCAGGGATGAAAAAGTCAAAAATTGTCATGTATAATTTTATGGTGGCGCTTTTGGCAATATTAGGTGTTATAGCCGGATATTTTTTAATCAATTGGATTTCTGGCTTAAATAATTTTCTTTTGCCAGCCGCAGCCGGTGGTTTTATTTATATTGCCGCTACTGATTTGATCCCGGAATTACAAAGGGAAATCAATGCCAAAAGTTCTTTTTATAATTTTATCGTTTTTATCACTGCTTTGATTTTTATGTTTTTAATCAAGCTTATCGGCGCATAGCTTGACTTTTTTCAAATTTCTTTATAATATCAAGACAACTAAAAAATCTTTATGAAACCTAAATATTTTTTAAACATTGTCTTGATTTTTTTATTGGTTGGGTTTTTTCAGCCGGTTTTGGCCCAGACAAATGCCACTGACTTAGGCAATTGTTCTTATGAAATTAAGGTCAAAATCGCTTTTGAATTTGCCCAAGAAATTTCCGTCACACAATCCCAGGAATTATTGGTTAAGTGGCAAGATAGCATAAATTTTGTCTGGAATAATAATTCAGCCAAATATTTTAACCCTGGTTGCCGGGCTGATTATAAATTTGAATTAAGCAAATTACCTGCTGGGCAAAGTTGTCGGAATCAGGATAGTATACATTGCTTTAAGGTAATGGCTACTGAAAAAAATACACGCGGTAATATTGCGGATGCGCAATTGGTTTTGGCTAATAGCGGGCTAAAAAGCAAGGGCGAATGGACAACTGCAACTACTGGTTTAAATGCCGCTCACGAAGCAGGGCATCTGATCGGTTTAAAAGACGAATATCATTATAATAAAGTATGGATTAATGATAATTACCAAACAAGCGGACAGCAAAGTATAATGGCCCAAACCTGGGATAAGGTCTCTGCTTTGGCAGAACACAGCAGCCAGATTTTAAGCAAAGCCGGCTTTACGCCAGTTAATTTACAGGCGCAGGAAAATTTTATTAATCTGAAAAATTTAACCAGCCAATATTATTCTTCGCCTCTGCAAAATAAAACCATTTATCTTCCTGCACAAGAAATAGTCGGGGCTTTAATAAAAGGGAAAACTGATCCAGCCGTATATTTAGTTGATAAAGATGGCAAACTGCGCCATTTGGTTAATGAGCAAGTAGCGGCCAGTATAGCTGGTAATGATTGGGCTAAGAAAATAATTTATCTTGATGATTCTTTAGTTTATACTTATCAATTTGGCGAACCATTGTATTAAAACTTGACATTAATTAATAAAGAGTATATACTCCTTATGTTCTTTCGGCTCATAATTTTTCTACCAACTAAAAGGAGGACAAATGCTGGAATCTGGAATAAAAGCCGAAACTTTACTGATTATTCTGCACGACATTGAGGAGGAAATTAGGGCTGATGGCATTAGCCAGCAGAAAAAAGCCCTGCTTTTTCACCAATTAGGCTCAGTCCATAGCTTAATGGGCGATAAAGATCAGCAAAAATTTGCCTGGCGACAGGCAGAAAAACTGGATCCTGATAATGATTTTATCAGAAACAGTGTAAAAAGCTTAAAATAGCTTTTTTTATTTTTAAAAACCCGTTAAATGCGGGTTTTTTTCTTTATATTAGCCAAAATTAAGGTAAATGGAATGGGCGCTAAAGAAGTCGCACGATGTCTGTCCCATATCGGTTATCTGACCGAGGAGCTCGGTGAAGCTGAAGAGGCGATAAAGACCTTTCGTCAGGCGCTCAGGTTTGACCCAGACAATAGCATGGCCAGGCAAGCACTTAAAATCCAATAAATAAATTTTAGTAAATTAGACCCATCACTGATGGGTTATTTTTTTATAAAAAAAGCGGTCCGATGATTTTCGGTCCGCTTTTATATTCGAGTTTAAATTGCAGCCATAAGCTGATATATGGCATTTTCTTTTGAACCCTCAATTAATTTATCATTGAAAATGCTGAGCTTCAGTATGGCATCAAACAATTCTTGAAAAATGGCAATATCAGCTTCATCTCTCATACAGTCCAGCGAAAGGATGGTTTTGTTGCCGTTTCTTTTCAGCTCGTCAGTTATGACAAGTTCGTACCAGTAAAAATGTTTTTGCGGGTCAAATTCTTCCCTGTTTACATGCCAGTATCCGGCTTGATAAACCCGATTAATTTGGATAGTTATCAGTTTGTCGGGAATAATGGTTTTTAAGCACACTCTATAAAATGCTAGTCCGCTTAGTCTTTGGCCATTGTGTTTTCTGGAACGGCAATGTGTGTGCGTATAG
>Ga0154642_102_pt3 | contig 15454 bp, 13 predicted proteins | sample Rifle2008BG13ft_FD_116071 | JGI IMG/M metagenome (GOLD analysis project Ga0154642, IMG submission 116071) | Candidatus Buchananbacteria bacterium RBG_13_36_9 | reverse complement strand
AGCGGCAATACGCAATACTTATGATGTCATCCGGGCCGTTAATTATGCCATTAATCAGGGCGCTGACATTATTAATCTTAGCTTTGTAGGCGAGACTTATGACCCTCAATTGGAAAAGACCCTGGAACAGGCCTTTAATAAAGGCGTGTTAATAGTAGCTGCCGCAGGCAATGAGGAATACGAAGGTCAATCAGTTAATTTGGATCTTTATAAAATGTACCCTGTCTGCCATCACGGTGTTAATGGCGAAAATATCGTCATCGGGGTGGGCGCCAGTGACAAGGATAATAAACTGTCAAAATTTTCCAATTATGGCTCCAACTGCGTTGATTTAATCGCACCGGGTGAAAATTTTTTTGGAACCGTAGTTTATAGCCAGAATGTTTCTGAATTCAATCAATATTATAACCGAGATTTTTCCGGCACTTCTTTGGCAGCGCCAGTAGTCTCAGGATTAGCTGCTTTGGTTAAGTCGCATAATCCGAGTTTATCCAATATCCAAATCAGCGACCTGCTTTTAAGCAATGCAGATAATATTGACAGCCAAAATCCTGCTTTTGCCGGCAAACTGGGTCGGGGACTTCTTGACCCGGTAAAAGTTTTTAAAAGTTTGGCTGTCACCTCTGTGACTGATAAATTAGTCAAAGGGTCGCAGAACACGATATATTATCTGGGGAATGATAACAAACGCTATGTCTTTGCCGACCAGCAGACCTTTTTTTCCTGGTATAGCAGCTTTGCCCAGGTAAAATTAATAACAGATCAGGAATTAATTAAATATCCTTTGGGCGGCATTGTCACTTTAAAGCCCGGCACTTTAGTTAAGATAACTTCAGACATCAAGGTTTATGCGGTTGCCAGGGGAGGGGCCTTGCGCTACATTGTTAATGAAGAAATCGCCCAGCTTCTTTACGGCCAGAATTGGCAACTAAAAATTGCGGATATCGCTGATAGTTTTTTTATTAATTATAAATTCGGAGAACCAATTACTAACCCGGCAAATTTTAATCCCGATGTTGAAAGAAATAATGTTATTTCAATTGATATGGATAAGGGACTATAATGCTAAAATCACAAATAACAAATCACAAATGACAAAAGATAAAATTTACATCTTTTCAAAAAAATTATTGAAACAGGAAATGCTGCGGCAATTTATCAAATTTTGCATTATAGGCGCGGTAAATACATTGCTTGATTTTGGCATCTATATTTTTTTAAGCAGAGTTTTGGGTTTTTATTTTTTGTATGCCAATATCACCTCGGTAACTTTGGCCATGGCCAGCAGCTTTACTCTGAATAAATATTGGACTTTTAAAAATTTTGACAAAGGCCTGAAACAGCAAACTATAAAATTTGTTTTGGTCAATATTGTTTATTTTTTTCTTAATAACTCAATCGTTTATATATCAGTCCACTTTTTCCAGGCGCATGATCTACTAGCCAAAGTGATTGCCGTGGCCATCGGGCTTTTTTGGAATTTTGGCGCCAATAAATACTGGACTTTTAAAAAGCCCAAACTCGAAGAAAATCCAGCCCTTAGTTGATAGCGCCGTTTTTACGGGATGTTGCTTCGCGGCATCATTTCGCGGCTGTGTATTTAAATAATTAAAGAATTATCAGGGGTTTAGGCCCCTTTATTTTTTTATTAAATTTTGGTAAAATTGAATTAGTATAAATTAACTAATTTATAACCATACTCATATGGCAAAGAATAAAAATTTATTTGAGAAAAAGAATGTCCTTGTTCTGGGCGGAGCCGGCTTTATCGGTTCTCATTTATGCGACAAGCTGATTCAGGACAATAAAGTCATTTGCGTTGATAATTTTATCTCGGGCAAAGAAGCCAATATTGACCATTTGTTAGGGCTGGAAAATTTTGTCTTTTTAAAAGAGGATGTCAATAACCTGGCAGATTTGGAAAAATACAAGGAATTAGAGCGCTTCCAGATAAAATTTCAGGGTATCCAGGAAATATATAATCTGGCTTGCCCGACTAATCCCAAGGATTTTACCAAGACAACAATAATGACCGCCAAAACCAATAGTTTAGGCACGATCAGGGCTTTGGAATTAGCTGTTAAGTACAAGGCAAAATTGCTCCATTTTTCTTCTGCAGTTGTTTATGGGCCGCGCAATGACAAAGATCCTTATATGGTGGAAAATAAGTATTTTCCCAGCAATCCTTTAACCCCGCGCGCTTGCTATGACACGGGCAAGAAATTTGCCGAGTCCCTGGTTTACACTTACCGCCAGTTTTACAGTATTGACGCTAAAATTTTAAGAATTTTTACCACTTATGGTCCGAGAATGCCGCTTTTTGTCGGTCATATGATTCCTGATTTTATTGTCTCTGCCTTGGACAACCAGCCTTTGATTGTTTATGGGGATAGCAATTTTTCCACCACTTTATGCTATATCAGCGATGTAGTGGATGTCTGCCTAAAAATGATGGCTTCTAATGAATCCGGACCTTTCAATATCGGCAGCCCTGATGAACATAAAATAGTTGATATTGCTAAAAAGATCATTAAGCTGACAAATTCCAAATCCGAAGTGCGCTTTGCTGATCCTTTGCTTTTTATGTCCAAATTGGGCATCCCTGACATTACCTTGGCCAAAAATAAACTGGAATGGTTCCCAATAGTGACTTTGGATAAAGGTTTGGAGATAACCACTGAATATGGCAAAGCCCATAAGGTTCTGATTGACTGGAACAAAGTTGATCAAGTAAAGGACTAACATAAATAGAAATAATCTCCCCCGGCTATTGGGGGAGATTTGGTCTTAACGCGGTTATGAATAAAATAGCCATCATTATTGTCAATTATAATGGCAAAGAATATTTGCCCGACTGTTTAAAAAGTTTGGCTGATTTGGCTTGCCCCAAAGAAAATTTAAAGATTTTTTTAATTGATAATGCCTCAAGCGACGACTCTGTTGATTATGTTAAAAATAATTTTCCCGAAATTGAAATAATTATTAATAAGGAAAATCTGGGCTTTGCCGCCGGCAACAATATCGGCCTGCAAAAAGCAATTGCCGGGCAATTTGATTATATCTTTTTGCTAAATCAGGATACTATTTGCCAGCCGGATTTTTTAAACAAATTAATGGCAGTCATGGAAAAAGACGAGCAGATAGCCGCTGTCCAGCCGCGGCTGATGCTGTATCCGGAAATTAATAAAGTCAATTCCTTGGGCAATGCTATCCATTATTTAGGTTTTGGCTTTTCCAGCGGCGGTTATCAGCAATTTGCAGGCGAATTGGAGCCAAAAGAAATTGCCTATGCCAGCGGCGCGGCAGTATTAATGCGCAGGCAGGTTTTGGAAAAAATCGGCTTATTTGACCCGGAATTTTTTATGTATCACGAAGATTTGGATTTGGGCTGGCGCGTGAGAATGGCCGGTTATAAAATTTTGGTTGTGCCCAGCGCTGTTGTCTATCATAAATATCATTTTTCCAAAAGCATTAAAAAATATTACTTCATGGAAAGAAATCGTTTTATTTGTTTGCTGGAAAATTATAAATTAGCGACGCTATTATTAATTTTACCTGCATTAATTGCAATGGAATTAGGACTGCTTTTATTTTCTTTCAAGTCAGGGTTTTGGCGGGAGAAATTACGGGTTTATGGTTATTTTTTGGGTTTAAAAAATTGGCAAAGAATTTTTAGGGAAAGAAGGGCAAGAAAGGAAAAAAGGGTAAGAAGTGATTCGGAAATAGTTAAATTATTTACGGGCAAAATTGAGTTTCAGGAAATTGATAATTGGCTGCTGAAAAAGATAGCCAATCCGCTTTTTAATGCCTATTGGCAATTGGTGAAGAGCGTTATTTTTTGGTAATATATTAAAATTGATCAAATTCAACCTCCCCTTGCCCCTCCTAATCTTAGGAGGGGAAATAACGACAAATTATGAAGATAGCTCAAGTAGTTTGCATATTTAAACCTTATAAAGGCGGCATTAGCAATGTGGCCTATGATTATAGTTCTGGTTTAGCCAAGATGGGCCATGAGATTACTGTTTTTACGCCTTTGTATGATGAAAAAGATAAAGAGTTTACCAGCCAGGAATTTAAAATAGTGCGCTTAAAACCCTGGCTCAAATTCGGCAATGCTGCTTATATCCCGCAATTATTTGGGCTGCTGAAAAATTTTGACATTATAAATTTACATTATCCTTTTTTCGGGGGCGCTGAAATTGTCTGGCTTTTAAAATTATTGCAAAAAAATAAAATTAAGCTGGTAATTAATTACCAAATGGATGTTTTGGGAGTGGGCGCCTTGAAATATTTTTTTAAGCTGCATACCAAATTAATTATGCCGCGAATTATTAAAGCCGCAGATAAAGTAATTATTTCCAGCACTGATTACGCTCAAAATTCAGACATAAGCAAGTTACTGCAGAATAACCCCGATAAATTTGTAGTTATTCCGCCAACAGTTGATCTGCAGCGCTTTTTTCCGCAAACCAAGAATCAAGAACTTTTAGATAAATATAATTTCAAGGCAGATGATTTAATTTTATTATTTGTGGGCGCTTTGGATAAAGCCCACTATTTTAAAGGAATTGATTTTCTATTGGAATCTTTAAACAGTTTAGGATTGAATAATCTTAAGCTTTTAATCGTGGGCAAAGGGGATTTGAAAAAAACATATGAAGCTAAGGCCGCATCTCTAGGTTTGCAGGAAAAAGTGATTTTTTGTGATAGCCCCGCAGACAGCGATATGCCTAAATATTATAATCTTTGCGAGGCATTGATTTTGCCTTCAATTGATAAATCAGAGGCCTTTGGCATTGTTTTAATTGAAGCCATGGCCTGCGCCAAGCCAGTGATTGCCGCTAATTTGCCGGGCGTGTGCAGCGTGTTTGAAGACGGGGTCAGCGGTTTTGCTTTTAAGGTTAAGAATCGCGAGGATTTGCAGGATAAGCTGCGAAAAATATTTAGCCATGCAGAAGTCAGGACAAAAATGGGTTTGGCTGCGCAACAAAGAGCGGCAGAATTATACAACCAATCAAAACAGCTGAAAAATTTAGAACAGTTATTTTTAAGTTTATGAAAATTTGTCTAATTAACAATTTGTACAAGCCATACCGGCGCGGGGGAGCGGAGGTCGTTTTCAGCAATATTGTCAAAGAGTTGCAAAAAGACGGGCAGGATGTTTTTGTGATTACCATTTCAGCCAAGCCGGAAAAAACCAATTTTTTCGTCGCCGCAATGGATAATATAAGAATTTATCGCTTTTATCCCAAAAATATTTTTTCTTTTATTGACATTAACCAGCAGCCCGTATGGAAAAGAGCGATCTGGCATATAATTGATACTTTTAATATTCATTCATACAGACAGGTCAGAAAGATTTTAAAAAAAGAAAAGCCGGATTTGGTTTTAAGCCATAATTTAAAAGGGCTGGGCTATTTGACTTTAGCGGCTATTAAAAGTTTAAAAATTAAAAATATTCATACTTTGCATGATGTGCAATTAATCAACCCTTCTGGCCTGATAATTAAAGATCAGGAAAAAATCCCCTGGCACTATTATGGCTATATGCTTATCTGCAGAATTATATTTGACAGCCCCGAAACGGTGATTTCGCCCTCCAAATGGCTGCTGAATTTATACCATCAATATGGATTTTTCAAAAAATCAAAGGAAATTGTTTTGCCTAACCCAATTATTTTGGAGCCGGGCGATTATAAGAAAGTTATCAATGAACAGACCATAAATTATCTATTTTTAGGACAATTGGAAAAACATAAGGGAATTTTATTATTACTGGAGGTCTTTGAAGAATTTGCCAAGCATAATCCCTGCAAATTATATATTGTGGGCAAGGGCCGGCTGGGGAAAGAGCTCCAGGAAAAATATAGCCAGGCAGCTTGGCTGGAATTTATGGGTTATATTCCGTCTAATATGTTAAGCCAGCAGGTTTTTAAAAAAGTGCATTATGCCATTTTGCCGTCATTATGCTATGAAAATTCGCCGACTTTAATTTATGACAGTTTTAATTGCGGCACGCCGGTGATTGCTTCAGCTATCGGCGGCAGCCCCGAATTAGTTCAGGAAGGGGTTAATGGCTACTTATTTGAGCCGGGCAATAAAATCAGCTTGCTTAATAAATTGAATTTTAGCAGGCAAAATATGGACAGATTTACTCAAATGTCAGAAAATGCTAAAATAAGAGCAAAAGAGTTTGATATAAAAAAATATATTTATAAATTGCTACAGCTTTAATAAAAGCACCGAGCTATAAATCCCAAATATCAAATAAATTACAAATATAAAATATATAGATCTCAAATTTTTAAATTTTAGAATTTGTGATTTGAGATTTATTTGGAAGTTGAAATTTGGATTTTGGAATTTAACCTATGATGTATTACTACAAAAGAAAAAGTTCGCCTTTAAAATGGCTGATATTAATTTTTATTTTCATGGCTATGGGAGCTGTGGTTTATTGGTTTTATATAAATTATTTTTCAAAAAGCGATTTAAATAATTCAGGCATTGAAGAAAATGTAAATAAAATAATAACTGCCCCAAAAATTATCAGCGGGGAAATCGCTATTGCCCAAGGAGAAGTGCAGATAAATATTGGCGATAAGGGCTATGAAAAGGCAATAATTAAGGCAGTTTTACACCAGGGCGACAAAATAAAAACAGGCGCAGACAGTTTGGCAGTGATAAATTTGGATGACGGCTCAAAAATTCGCCTAGCTGCCAATTCCGAAGTAATTTTTAGCAATTTGGAAGAAAAAAACGTGGAAATAAATCAGTTAAAAGGAAGAAGCTACAATAATATCGCCGTTGGCAGCGCATATAGAATTAAAGCTTTAAAAACCCAAATTGAGGCCGGCGCTTCCAAATTTGAATTAATAACCAATGACCAGCTGCAATCTCTGGCTGTTTTGGTTTTTGAAAATAACATTAAATTGAATATAAATAATGACAATAGCGAGGCCATCTTATTCAGCCGTTTGGACGCCAATGAAAAAGCCCTGATTGATTTGAAGGCCACAAAAAAAGATCAGCTGAAAATAGAGAATTTCCAGGCCAATTTACTGGCTAAGGACGAATGGTATAAATGGAATTTTGAATTAGACAAGGGTTCGGCAGAAAATTTGCCGGAGCAGGAACCTAATTTTGAGGAAATTACAGACAGTTTGCAGATAAAAGCCGAGCAAAAAGACGCCGGAGTTAATTTGACTTGGTCTGTTTATTCAAAGGAAGATTTTCAGTCCTATAAAATTATGCGTTCTACTCAAAATTCAGAACCAAAATATCCCGAAGACAGCGTGATCAAATCTTCAGATAATAAAGACCTTAGCGGTTTACTTGATGAGAAAATTGAGCCGGGAAATAAATATTACTATCGCATATGCGTTTTAAAAAATAATGATAAAGTCGCCTGTGGCAATGTAGCCAATATTGAGACCGCTCAAAAGGACTCAACTCCGCCCAGCAAGCCAAATCTAAGCGCTTCAGCGACTGTTTCGGGCATTAATTTATCCTGGACAGCAAATAATGAAGATGATTTTAAAGAATACCGCATGCTCAAATCAATTTCCAATCCCGAACCCAGCTATCCCTCCGTCGGGTATTTAGCTATAAGAAAAAAGGGCAGTGAAAGTTATTTAGATAAAGAAGTAAATATTACCAGCGTGGGCAATGTTTATTATCGCGTCTGCAGTTTAGATATGGATGGCAATTATAGTTGTTCCAATGTGATTACTGTGGAAAACGGGCAGGTAAAATAAAACGCTCTGGCAACCGGTGTATAAAACACCGTAGGCGACACAAGCTTGTGTCGCCTACGAATAATATATGCGTTGGCCAGAGCGTTTTTGTTTGACTTTTAACTAACAATCGGTTAAATTACAACCAGCGCGGATTGGTGAGTCCAATAATGGTTAAAGGGGAAATTGCCGTATTCCGGAAACCAGAATATGTGTCTACAGAACCTTAAGCGGCAAATTACATCTGATTTCCCTACTAGCCTGAGGTGGCTGTCAGAATTCTGACGGCAATAAAAATGTCCAGTCACAGATCCATCTGCTCCTAGAGCTCAGAGCAATTCGCGCCAAAGGGAGGAACCATGTTCCTCCCTTGTCCTTTAAAATTGGAAATGAAAGCCCGCCTCCGCTCCCTCTTATATCGGGAGCTACTGCGGGCAAGGAGGGATAAAATGAATGATAAAAAATCTCCTTTAGAGCGCCAAAGCGGTCAAATAGCCGCCAAATATTTGTTTAAGAAGTTAAAATATCCTTTCAAAGATTGGCAAAAGTTTTGGGACTTGATAAGGTTGGCTGTGGAAAGAGATAAAAATTTATACCGGCAAATTTCTCTGTCCAAAAGAGGCGGCGGGAAAAGAGTGATTTTAATCCCTTGCGAGGAATTGAAATATCTGCAAAGGTTGATTAGCCAACGATTATTAGCAGATATTTCAGGCCATCCAAATGCTTCTGGTTTTTCCGAGGGCAGTATTAGGGAGGCATTATTGCCCATTGTGCGGGCCAAACAGCCGATTTTTTGCGCTGATGTTAAAGATGCTTTTCCAGAAACAACATTTGGAGCTGTTTTTTCCGCTTTTCAGCGCTGTAAGTATGGCTATAATTCCTCGTATTTTTTAACCTATTTAACAACTTGGCGTACTTATCAATCCCTTTTTTACAATAGTGCCTTGCCCCAGGGGGCGCCGACCAGTCCGCGTCTTTTTGACCTGTGTTTTGAGCCAATTGATAATGCTTTGGCTAAGTTTGCAGCAAAAATCGGCGGAGTTTATACCCGCTATGCTGATAATATCTTCTTTACTGCCCCGACTTTTTGGCCTGCACGCAAAAGCTGCAGAAAAGTCGAGGGTGAAACAATTGTTAAGGATAAACATGGGTTTGAAACCTACTATCCTTATAAACGTAAGATTTCGACTATTCCTGAAGGGAAGGCAGATATTGATAAATCTGATTCTGGCGCGCTTAATTGGCACTCGCCAGTGATTTCCGCGATTTATCAGATTGTTCATACCAAAGGCAAAGGGACTTATTATCAATTGCACAAATCTTATTTGTGCGATAAGGGGCAATTGCTTCATGCTTTGGGTTTAAACTTAATCAATGGGCAATTGCATAACACGCGTGAGTTCAAGCGCCACTTGCGTCTGACTATATTTAATCTGCAGAAATCCTTGTCAGCGCAAGATGACTTTGGAAACAAAATCTGGCCCTTGTATCAAAAATTGAATGGCATGATGCAGTTTGCCATAAAGGAGACATTGCCAGTGTCATTGGTCCAGCAATGGGAGGAATTGGATTTGGCAATTTATCAAATCCGTTATCCCCGAACTATCGGTACTTAGTAAAAAAGTTCAATTTCAAAAAGCGGGCGCGATTTAGCGACCCGCTTTTAACATACTCACATGCTGGTCTAACCAGGCATCGGCTTTTTTAAAATGCTCAAATAGCTTTTCTGCCTTTTTAAAACTCTGGCAGTGATTTACCCAAAAAAAATGCAGGCACTCATGATAGATAAGATATTCAAGCACGTACTTGGGCGCTCTGGTTTTTAATTTGTCCAGCAGCCAAATTTCCCGGGAGCTAATGATGCACTGAGCCCAAAAAGGAAATTTGGGATTGCCATTGTGCAGTTGACTGATCGGACGCCAATAGATGGCCCTGATTTTAAGTTTTTCCGTGAAGTATGTCTGGTTGACTTTTTTTAAAAGAACTATTAGGTTTTGGTCGTTGGTCTTCAAAATTCAGCCCTCCTTTGGTTAAAATTATTTAAAGTACTTAAAAATCATTATTTTATCATCCAGTGAATAGATAGCATCAGCGTATTTTTTTGATTCCCCAGTGATAATTTCAAAGCGGCTCCAGTATGTAGGCAAAACAAAATAGGAGATATTAACACCTGTAAAATCCATGGCCTTGGCCATCACTTCTTTATCAGGAGTTTGGTAAATCATTTGCTCAAAATATTTATAAAGTTCACCGCCGGTTGGGATTGGATAAAAATATTGTCCATTATAATATTTGGTAAAGCCGAATGTTTTTAAGGCGGCTGCGCTTGTCATTTGATTGGAAAGTACGATATAGGGCTGGCCATTAGCATTTTGTTCAATAAAGTTTACGGCTGCAAAATCGGCTTGGGAAACATTGATGAATTTGGAGTTATCATAATCATCAAAGCGGGGATAGCTTAGATATAAGGAACAAGTTATAAATCCGGAAAATAGCACTATTAAAAATGATTTGACAATAAAAGGTTTAGCTTGGATTTTATCTAAAATTAAGTAAATACCAAGGATAAGAGTTGGCAATAGAAAGTAAAAAGATAGCTGGAAAATGCGCTGGGAAAATTCGCCCTGTTCATAGTTAATAATCTGGGAAACCTTAATAAAATTCAGGAAAATAGCATTGGCAATCAGGATCAGAAAGGTCAGCAAACTAGGGAGAAAGATGGAGGTTTTATGATGTTTTATAATGTTGTATAAGGTTACTAAGGTTATTAACAATATTAACAAATGAATACAATTTTTATACAAGTAGGCAATGTCTATGAAGTAATTAAATTGTTTAGAAAAAATAGTCGGCCAATTAATTAAACCTAAATTTTGCCAGTTAAATTCAATTTTATAAATTGAAAATAATGAATTAATAAACAAGGCCAAAGGCAAAAATAGGCAGGCAAGCAAGCTAAAGATCGGCCTAATGATTTTAGCGGCAATAGTTTGATTTTTAAATAGCCAGACAAGGATTAAATATATTAAAATCGGAATGCCTGCCAGGGCATGAATTGCCAGAGCAACAAGAGATAAAAATATTAAATAAGAAAAAGGAATTTGCTTGTTTTTCAAATATAAAAAAGAAAGCCAGAGAATGATTAATAGATATAAATTGGCCAACCCTGAAGGAGTGGTAACAATAAATATAGAGAAAGGAATAAATAAAAATGCTAAGGAGAGAATTTTGGTAAAATTTTCCTTGATTGAAAAAGTTTTATTTAAAATGCTGTAAATTATAAAAGGCAGAAAAGTAGAAGCCAAAAGAGGTAATAGTAATTTATCTATTGTTTCAACTGGCAATGAAAATAAGCGACTAAAAATAATGACAAGAGAATATTGCCCCAGATAATAAAATGGCTTGGGCAGAATTTGCCCATTAGAAAATATTGCCGCCTCGGTTGCTTGATGGATAAATGTATCAAACCCATAACCAAACTTATAAATAATTAATGCCAAAGAAAGAGTAATAAGAAAGAACGAGCTAATAAAAATGTTATGCGTTTTTGAATTTTTAAGAAACAAAAGTAGAAGTAAATTTATTGCTAATAGAAAATAAATAATAAAAAATGATGACGGAATTACTTGCCAGGGAGTTCTAATAGCTTCAATTGTCTGACTGCGGAATAAAATGACAAAAAGAACAATCAGTAAAATTATAAAAGAAAAATTTAATAAATTAAATTTCAATTGATTGAATAAAGAAAAACTTGATTTAATTTTTTGCAAACATTTTTCCCAAAATAATTTAATATCAATCCTATCGTCAATCTGGAGAGAATTAAAATATATAATTAAAAAGCTAATAACCAAAAAAATTACATTTATTGCCCAAAGATTTAATTGGTAGATAAAATATACAATTGCCCCTAAAAAAGAATAAAGTGAAAATAAAAAGAATAGCCCCAGAATCAACCGGTAGCAGAAATCATTGTCTTTAAACAGCAATTTACCCAATAAATAGCCAAAGATTATCAGATAAAGTAAACTTAAAATTACTCCTATATAAGGAGATTTAAGCCAGTTTAAATTCAATAAAATGGCTAAGATTAGAGGCAAAAGTAAGATTGGCTTGATAAATTTAATCATGGTTTAATTTTAGCAATATTTGCTAAATAAAAAAAGCCCGTTGCTGTTATTTGGGGGCTTTAAAAAATGCGTAGATTTTGCTAAAATAAAAGTAAATAGGCTACTAATTAGCTAATAATAACTAATCTACTAATAATGAGATTTAAGATTACAGATTTAAGATTACAGATTAAGGATAGCAGATTTATGATTTTGGTAATTTTGGGGATAATATTCTTCTTTATCTATAGCTTTTTAAATTTCAGCAATTTAGGCAATCATTTTACCTGGCCTGATGAGACAGCCAATTATTTTTTTATTAATAATTTTATCCAGCATTCCAGTTTCAGCGTGCCAGAGCCCTTAAATGCCATTGCAGGGGATTTGATTAAACCGCGCAGTTTTAATGTTTACCAGGGCAATTTGGTGCCGGGCTCATTTTTGGGCCTGCTCTTAATTTATGGTTTAATCGGGAAAGTCGTGGGCATTGGCTTGGTGAAATTTTTAACTCCGCTGTTAGCAGTTATTGCGGTTATGTTTTTTTATAAACTTTTATTAAAAATTTTTGATCCCAAAATTGCTTTTATTTCTGCTCTTTTATTTTTTATCCATCCGGCTTGGCTTTATTATGCCAATTTCAGCATGCTGTCCAATATTGCTTTCTTGACCTTTTTAATAATTGGTTTTTATTTATTAATTTCTCTTGATAAGGATAAAAATCAGCATAATTGGCTTTTGGCTTTTTTAGGCAGTTTTTTTATTGCTTTGGCGTTAATTGTCAGGACTAACGAATTTCTATGGGTTTTAGGAGTTTTACTTTTGCTGCTTGTTGGTTATCGTAAAAAAATAAAATGGCAGTATCTGGCAATTTTTATGTTTGTTTGCTTGCTGGTTTTTATTCCCATTTTAGATGATAACCAGATTACTTATGGGAATTATTTGTCTTTTGGCTATTTGCGCTTGGAAGCCGGTGATAATTTGGCTGCTCAATTGCCGACAGAATTTAAAACCTCTGATTCGGATTTTTTAAATTTTATCCAATTTTTAATTCTGCCCTTTGGCTTTCATGCCAAAACAATTTTAATTAATTTTTACCATTATTATGCGGCTTTGTTTTGGTGGTTATTTATCGCGGCATTTTTTGGCGGTTTAATCTTTTTATATAAATATTTACAAAAATCACAGGCAATATATTTTCTTATAACTGGTATTATCAGTATTTATTTGTTAATTTATTATGGCAGCTGGACTTTTAGCGATCAATTGACCTTGCATCTTAATAAAATCGGCATTTCCTATGTGCGCTATTTTTTACCGATATATATTCTAACTATTCCGCTGATTGCGATTTTTTATCTTTTTATTAGGGATTTGGTTATAAAGAAAAAATATAAAATATTAATCAGCGCATTTTTAACAATTGTTTGTCTTGCTTTTAATTTTAATATTTTATATTCGGCTGGTTATGATAATTTGTCTCAGGTTAATCAGAATATTAAAAATTATAACCAGATAAACAAGACAATAAATAATCTCATTGAACCTAATGCCATAATTATCAGCAATCGCAGCGATAAGATATTTTTTCCAGAAAGAAAAGTTATCGGCAGCATTAATTTTAATGATTTTAGTTATTGGTTGAATTTGCTTAAAGCCGATATTCCGCTTTATTATTATGCCGTGGAAGACCAGAATTACATTGATAATTTAAGCATTGCTCTTGATCAATATGATTTGGCCTTAGAAAACAGACTTAAAATTACTGACAAGGAATGGCTTTATCAAATAATATTATTATCAGATGACGAAGAATAAATTAGCAATAAAATTAATTAATATCGGATTTGTTTTATTGGTTTTGATTTTGCTGATTTTAATTGGCAGCAAAGATATGGCCTGGAACGGCAAATTGGCAGCGGAAACAAATTTTTTAAAATTTACTCCTTATTTTTCGATTTTAAAGCCGCAACCCAGAATTGATATGAAAGCGGATTATAATTATGTGAGGCAAGGCCCGATTTATTTTGATTTGTATTTGCCTCGTGATTTTGACCGGGCTAAACTGGACTTGGAATATAAAAATGAGTTTGGTTATGCCATTGCTGTCGGTCCTAATATTAAGGACGGTTGGGATTTGAAACCTTTAGGGAATTTAGCTGATGTACCTAGCGATTATCAGATAAAAAGCGTGGAATTTGACCTGTCAGACAAAAATATTAATAATGGCAAATTAAGATTTATGGTTGATATCCCGGATTTAAAAGATCCAGACAAAGGAGTGCTTATTAGGAATTTAAAGATTACTTTTTTAAGAGAACCCATTTATCAGGGCAATATATTGCAGAATTTAATAAATTATATTAAATATGTTAAAACCCAATTTTAAAGCAGAAACAAAAAATTTATTTTTCTTGCTTGGCCGCAATATATTTTTATCTTTGTTTGTTTTATTAATTATTTTTTCTGTCGCGGAATTAATCAAGCCCAGAATAATTATTTCTTATATTAATACCAATATTTTTATTGGCAGCGTTTTATTTTTCGGCTTGATTACAATGCTTTATTTTCAGCAGAATAAGCAGGCTATGAAAAAAATGAATTTTTTAGAGCAGATGACGATGATATTACTTTCTGTTTTAATTGGAATTTTTATATTATTTTTAACAAAAAGTATCGGCTTATTAAGCATTTTAACGGGTTTTGCCGGCACAATCATTGCTTATTATCTTATTAATTTAATTTACCAAAATGATTAAGGGACTTATTATTAAAAATTTGAATAAATTTGAAGACGAGCGCGGCTGGCTGGCGGAAATTTACCGCCAGGATGAAATTAAATATCAGCCGATTATGAGCTATATTTCAGTCACCAAGCCGGGTTTAAGCCGCGGGCCGCATGAACATAGGAGGCAAAGCGATTTTTTTATCTTTGGCGGACCAGGTGACTTCGCCCTATATTTATGGGATAATAGAAAAGAGTCAGAGACATTTGGCGAAAAAATGGTGATTGAGGCCGGAGAAAAAAATCCCGTGGCAGTAATGGTGCCCCCGGGGATTGTTCATGGCTATAAATGCATTTCCGCAGAGCCGGCTTATTCGGTTAATTTACCGGACCAGTTATATAAAGGCGAAGGAAAAAAAGAAGAGATTGATGAGATCCGCTGGGAAAAGGATCCGAATTCGCCGTTTAAAATAGAATAATTATGAATCAGCTGATTTCTAAATTAAGAACAGAGCTATATCATAATATTGATAATGCGTATAAACAGAGTAATTATCGTTTTTTCAAGGAGAAAATAAAGCAATATGGCATTCGCACGCCAATTGTCAGAAAAATTGCTAGGGTATATTTTGCGAAAATTAAGCATTTAGAAAAAAGGCAAGTTTTTAATTTGTGCGAAGAATTATTAAAGTCGGGTTATAATGAAGAAGCAACAATTGCCTTTCAATGGATATATGCTTTAAGAAATAAGTTTCAATTGCAGGATTTTAAAATTTTCGAGTCTTGGTTAATGAAATACGTGGATAATTGGGGTAAATGCGATGATTTTTGCGTTCATACAATCGGTTGTTATATTGAAAAATATCCGCATGTAATTAATATAA
>Ga0154642_107_pt1 | contig 17924 bp, 14 predicted proteins | sample Rifle2008BG13ft_FD_116071 | JGI IMG/M metagenome (GOLD analysis project Ga0154642, IMG submission 116071) | Candidatus Buchananbacteria bacterium RBG_13_36_9 | reverse complement strand
CCCTGGACTTCTTGTTCAGAAACCGGAGTGGGAGTGGTGCCAGAACCGACAAAGCCAGTAACATTGGGAGTATTGCGCACAACATACCAAGAGTCATCAGTTACATCCATATTGACCAGAAGATAGCCAGGGAATATTTTTTCAATCACGGTTTTTCTTTTGCCGTTTTTGATCTTGATTTTCTTTTCAGTGGGGATAATGACATCAAAAATTTTATCCTGCATATCCATGCTTTCAATCCTTTGTTTTAAATTGTCAGCAACGTTTTCCTCGTAGCCAGAGTAGGTATGAATAACATACCAGCGTTTGCCGCGGGAAATTTGTTTGGCCATATTGTTTGGTTATCTATTTAATTATTTGTTGTACTCCTAAGGATAAGAGATAATCAATTAGGCCGATAAAAGCAGCAACAACTAAACTAATACCAATAATTAATAAGGTATAATTAATGGTTTGTCTTTTAGTCGGCCAGGTGACTTTTTTTAATTCAGCAATTGAGTCCTTGATGTAGTTGGTGATTTTTTGGAAAATATTCATAATTTTATTTGGTCATTTGTTTGGGGGTAAGGGTTAGGATGCCAGTATGGTTAAAAGGTTAGGTTATTAGTATCTAATGTTAATACAAATACTTTTGACTTAACCTAACGACTAAACTGGCTTCATTACCATCTAACTTTACCTTTTTCCAGGTTTTTAAAAAGACCCGGGCAAGGTCTTATGTATATTTATAGTTTAGCGTAGTGTCTGGAGAATGTCAAGTCCTTGTCCTTGACAAAATGAATAATAAATGCCAATCTTTGTTTAAGAACTATTAGTTCATTCAAAATCAAAAGGAGGTATGTATGAAAATAAAATTCTGGTTAGGTTTAACGGTTTTGCTGGTTGTAGCGATTTTGCTAGGTTCAAGCAATGACACTATGGGTTTGGGAAATAAAAAGCCTTCGCCCGAAATTATTGCTGCGACCCAAAAAGCTTTAAGCCCGAGATTGTTTAGCAGCGAAGCTGACGAAGAAGAAGGACCTGATGAAGAAGAGACCAGATTCGTGGTCATGTATGCTTTTAGCCCAGTGGCTGAAAAATGTTCACTGTGCACCAAAGATATACAGGACATGTTTGAAGCTTTACTTTTTAACTCCGAGCAGGTTAAACAAGGCAATATCAGTGTCTGGCTGATGACTGAAGCCGATATTAAAACCACTTCAGAATATTTGACTAATATTTTAGCGCCGCTTTTTAGCGCTAAAAAAATTGAACCAGGCAAAATAGACTCGTATCTTAAAGCAATCCATTTTTTGGCAGAATGTGAAAGCGATTTTTCCGAAGCAGATGGGGTCCAATTGCCAATGATTGGTATTGTGGATATCACCAAAGAGGATGAAGAAAACGAAGGAAATATTTATATTTCCATGGGTGCACCAGGACCTTGGTCAGAATTTGACCAATTGATTCTGGCAAAATCTTCGCCCTGAAAAAAGTGATATAAAATTAAAGCGATCTGACGTACGTCGGACCGCTTTTTACTTGACAAACGTTTGTTTCCCATGTATAATTAAGCACATAAATGATGAATTTATCCAGCTGACGGCCAGCGGATTTTTTTTATTAAAGAATTTTATGAACAATATTAGAAATGTCGCCATAATCGCCCATGTGGACCACGGCAAAACTACGCTAGTGGATGCTTTGCTGCGCCAATCAAAAACTAATTTGAATAAAGATGTTGTCAATACTGATTTAATCATGGATAGCAACGAATTAGAAAAAGAACGCGGCATTACGATTTTTTCTAAAAATGCATCAGTAGCTTGGCAAGATGTTAAAATAAATATTATTGATACTCCCGGACACGCAGATTTTGGTGGGGAAGTGGAGCGTGTTTTAAATATGGCTGACGGCTGTCTGCTTTTGATTGATGCCAAAGAAGGGCCAATGCCACAGACTCGTTTTGTTTTGAAAAAAGCATTAGAAATGGGTTTAAAAATAATTGTAGTGATTAATAAAATTGATAAGCCAGATGCAAGACCGGATTTTGTTTTGGATAAAACTTTGGAATTATTTATTGAACTTGGCGCTGATAATCAGGCTTTAAATTTCCCTGTTATTTATGCGGCTGCAAAGCAAGGCAAAGCCGGTTTAGATAGTGATTTAAAGAAAATGTCAGACATTAGTCCTGTTTTTGCAGCAATTTTAAAACATATTCCAGCTCCATTAGAAGATGTTAATTTACCATTGCAAATGTTAGTATCTAATGTTACTGGTGATAATTTTAAAGGCAGGATTGCTATTGGCAGAGTTCATAATGGCAAAATAAAAGCAGGTCAGGAAATAATGCATATAAACAGACAAGGTCAAATGGCAAAATATCGTCTAGTTTCACTAATGACTTTTAAAGGTTTAAATAGAATTGAAGCCGAGGAGGTTTTAGCTGGTGATATTGCTGCTCTGGCTGGAATTGATGAAATTAATATTGGTGAAACAATAGCAGATGCGGAAAATCCCAAAGCATTGCCGCTTTTAAATATTGATGAGCCAACCATTAAAATGGGAATTATGGTCAATGATTCTCCATTTGCTGGTAAAGAAGGTAAATACTCTACATCGCGCAAAATCCGAGAACGCTTATATAAAGAGTTGGAAACCGATATGGCTTTACGAGTTGAAGATGGTTTAAAAGGGGATTGGATTATTTCTGGCCGTGGTGAATTGCATTTGGCGATTTTGATTGAACGCATGAGACGCGAGGGCTATGAATTTCAGGTTTCTCGTCCCCAGGTTATTAATAAGGAAATTAACGGTCAAAAGTTAACGCCCTATGAACGAGTTTTTGTTGAAGTACCAGAAGCCTATTACGGTTCTGTCATGCAGAAATTAGGCAGCCGCAAGGGAGAATTAAAAGACATGAAAACAATTGATAATATAGTTTATTTAGAATTTATTGTGCCGACCCGCGGCTTATTTGGTTATCGCAGTGAATTTTTAACGGATTCTCATGGTTTAGGCATAATTAATACTAATTTTTATCAATATTTACCAGATCCAAATAATTGGAAAGATAGAGAACAGGGATCTTTAGTTGCCCATGAAAGTGGCACAACCAATCTTTACGGTTTGATTAATGTTCAAGGTCGGGGTGTTTTATTCTATGGCCCTGGCACTCCTGTTTATGTCGGCCAGGTAGTTGGCCAGAATTCACGTTCTGGCGATATTCGCGTTAATGTTTGTAAGACAAAACAGCTTTCTAATATGCGCTCCAAGGGCGATGGGTCAGCAGACCACTTTAATACACCCAAAACAATGGACTTGGAAGACGCGCTGGAATATATTGGCGATGACGAATTAGTGGAAGTGACACCAAAAAATATTCGCATCAGAAAAATTATTTTAAATGCTTTGATTGCCAAAAGAATGGCTCGCGCTGTCCAGGGCTAAAAACCTTGAAATATTTTCTGCTCAGGCAAAATGTGGTATAATATTTTTATATGATAAATTATCAAGAATTAAAAAAATTAGGTTTATCAGATAAAGAAGCAAAATTATATTTGACTTCATTACAGCGTGGGCCAGAAACCGCGCCGACTTTGGCCAAACTGTCTGATATTGTCAGACCAACTGCTTATGTTATTATTGATAGCTTGGTTAAAAAGGGATTAATGAGTTCTACTATCAAAGGTAAAAAAACTTTGTATACCGCAGAGTCACCGGAACATCTTTTGAGCCTGATACGTTTACAGAAGAAAGAAATTGAAGAGAAAGAAAGGGAAATTTTTAAATTAATTCCGCAGCTAGAATTAATTGCCAATATAAAAGGGGAAAAGCCAAAAGTTAGAGTTTTTGAAGGCAAAGAAGGTTTGCAGGCAGTGATTGAAAGTATTCTAAAAAGTAAGGCAAAAATGATTTACAGTTTTATTCCGGCTGATCAATTATTCCAATTATTTCCTTTTGAGGAGCACAAAGAATTAATGGCCAGTCCGCGCGTACAGAAAAAAATTAGGGCAAAAATTATTTATACCAGTAAAAAGGGCGAAATTTATAAACGTAAAGATTTAGCTAATTTAAGGGAAGCTATTTTTATAAGTGAAAAGAATTTTCCATTTAAGGCAGGTATTGATATTTATGATAATAATGTTGCCTTTTATTCATATAAGGGCGCAATTATGGGAGTAATTATTGAAAATGAAGATATGGCAGAAACAATGAAAACTGTTTTTAATATGCTCTGGCAAAAATACGATTAAAATTTGTTATTTTTGTAAATAATCTAAAATGTCAGCCAGTCTTGACATTTTTTTTAATTTATGATAGAATGGTATATTAAACCTTCGATTAGGAAGGAGGTGTATATCATGGGTGGTGGCTGAACCACATAAGTTCATTACTGAAAAACAACGAGACTCTAGTAAAAGCGATGAAATTTTTTGGGGAATTTAAAATTTTTCCAAACCAGAAAAAGATAGAAAAATTAACCATTGGAGTCAAAAGGAACTTTATTTTAGCGCGATTTTTGCGCCATACCCATAGAGCGTAGATTGATTGATGGTCAATTTCTGTGTTAACTTAATTACCCGCTGGTTCTGGTTATAGATCTCTAAGAACTTTTTTTACATGGTGGGTAAAAATACGATCATAAAGGCTTTCGGTAAATCGCTGTAAGCGAAAAATCGAAAGCCTTTTTTAATTGCCAGTAATAATTTTACTATTTCTAATACTGATTGACGATTTTATATAGTTATAAATTGGCTAAGATTAGGTAAATATTTAAAAATATCATTAAATAATGTCTTGGCACTCTTGACAAATTTTTTTAGATATGCTAAGATGCTATATTAACTTGCAATATGTTTGCATGTTTTTTAAAAAAATATTAGGGAGAATAATGCTAATAAGGCAGGAGATTGATTCCCATAAGTCATAATAATTGGAATCACTAAGCCTTATTTCCATTATTCTCTTTGATAGAAGAGAGCCCATGCTTAACATAAAAACCTCGCAGATTAGCGAGGTTTTTATGTTGGTTTATAAGTAGTTTAAATATCCAAATTTTTAACTGATTTAGCTCGGACTTCAATAAAGTGTTTTCTGCTTTCTACATCAATGCCCATTAATATTTCAAAAGTTTCATCTGCTTTGGCAGCATCGTCAATATTTACTTTTTTCATGACGCGCGTTTCCGGATCCATAGTTGTTTGCCAAAGCTGGTCAGGATTCATTTCACCCAAACCTTTGTATCTTTGAATAACAATTTTAGGTCCACCCTTGGCAATTTCTTCCTTTTCTCCTTCGGCGCCTTCTTCAAGTTCAACTACTTCTACTTTTTTAGTTTCTTTTTTGGCCTTGGAACCTTCTGTTTCTTTGGCTAAGGCAGCAACCAGTTTATCTTTTTCCTCATCTGAATAAGCATATTTTACTTCTTTTCCTTTTGCTATTCTATACAAAGGCGGTTTAGCAATGTAAATATGATTTTGATTAATTAATTCAGGGAAGTAACGGTAGAATAAAGTTAAAAGCAAGGTTCTAATATGAGCGCCGTCAACATCAGCATCAGTCATGATAATGATTTTATAATAGCGCAAATCCTCAATATTAAATTGTTCGCCAATATTTGTACCCAAGGCAATAATTAAAGATTTTATTTCATTATTGATTAGCATTTTATCAATTCTGGCTCTTTCCACATTTAAAATTTTACCGCGTAAGGGCAAAATAGCCTGAAATTCGCGATTGCGACCTTGTTTTGCTGAGCCGCCGGCTGAATCACCCTCAACAATATAAAGTTCGCTGGCCTGCGGATCACGGCTGGAACAATCGGCTAATTTGCCAGGCAGAGTAAAACCCTCTAAAGCGCCTTTTCTTAATATTGTTTCTCGGGCTGTTTTAGCAGCCAGTCGCGCTTTGGCTGCCAAAAGACATTTGCCAATGATTGCATCAGCATCTTTAGGATGTTCTTCTAAATAGATGCCAAAATATTCACTCATCACAGTATCAACAATTGATTTAACTTCAGCATTGCCTAATTTAGATTTGGTCTGGCCTTCAAATTGCGGTTCTTTGACTTTGACGCTGACAATTGCTGTTAAGCCTTCAAGCGTGTCATCGCCGGTTAGATTTTCATCTTTTTCTTTTAAATAATTTTTACTGCGCGAATAATTATTTAAAATACGGGTGAGCGCAGTTTTAAAACCAGCAAGATGCATACCACCCTCAGTAGTGTGAATATTATTGGCAAAAGTAATGCAGGTTTCATTAAATTCATCTACGTATTGTAGGGCAATTTCTACGACCGTGCCTTCAACTTCTTTTTGAACATAAAAAATATTATCATGCTTGGGTTCCTTGGAATGATTTAAAAAGCGCACATAAGATGCAATGCCGCCTTCAAAATAAAAAATATAGGTTAATTTATTTTTTTTATCTCTGTGGTCATGGATAATAATTTTAACACCTTTGGTTAAATAGGCCTGCTGTCTTAAATGATCTAAGATCATTTTTAATTTAAAATCTAAAGTGCTAAATATTTGCGCATCTGGTTTGAAAGTTATAGTGGTTCCGGTGCCGCGAATGGCTTTAGTGGCTTTGGCCTTGGCTAAAGGTTTGCCGCGCTTATATTCTTGCACCCAAAGCTGGCCGTCTCTTTTGATTTCAGCACGCATATATTCTGACAAAGCATTTACTACAGATACGCCGACACCATGCAAACCGCCGGAGACTTTATAACCGCCTTCGCCAAATTTACCACCGGCGTGCAATTTAGTTAAAACAGTTTCTAACGCAGAGACCTTTGTTTGCGAATGAATTTCTACTGGAATACCGCGGCCATTATCTTCAACTGATAACATGCCATCAGCAGTTAAAGTAATAGTTATTAGATTACAGAAACCGGACATGGCTTCATCAATTGCATTATCAACTACTTCCCAGACCAGATGATGTAAACCAGCCTCCGCTGTATTACCAATATACATACCGGGTCTTTTACGTACCGGCTCTAAACCCTCCAAAACCGTGATTTGTTTGGCTGTGTATTCAGATGAACTTTTTTTAATTTGTTTTGGTGACATAGTAATTTAATATGATTTAGAAGAAATAGAGGAAGAATAGGATAATAGGACAGTGATAATTTTTAATTTTACAAAATTGTCTTCCTGTTTCTTCCCTTTTCCCATTGATTTACAAAGTTGTTATAAGCAAACAAGCGACGGATTGGACATCGCTTTCTGATTTAATTATATCATAGATTTAAATTTGGCTCAAGTACGATTTTTGCTCAAAGGCATATAAAATGATATAATATAATAAATTAAAAGTTCAGAGTTTAAAGTGTAAAATTATGGTTAATGGAGATCAAATTTATGAAAAAAGGCTGGGTTTTTCTTATTGGTACGTAACCCATAAATTGTTATTAAAAAATATCTTAGTGGCAATTTTATTGGTTATTATTTTTATTTTGATTATTTTTAATTTATATACAATTACATATAATATAATTCTAAACCAGAAAAATTATCATGAAAGTTTAAATAATTATGTAGCAGCAAATCCTGATTATGCTTATTTAAGGCAGTTTAATTTGCCGCCAAAATTGACTGTTAATAATATCACAACTTATCCCAATGAAGATCTTTATGATATAGTGGCTGATATTACTAATACCAGTGCCAGATGGTATGCTACATTTGAATACCAATTTCAGCTTGGAGAAAAAAGCGCTCCTGTAAGAAAAGGTTTCATTTTCCCTGGAGAAAGCAAGAAAATTGTGGATTTAGCTGTAGAGAACGGAAATTTAGTTTCAAATATTGTCTTTAGCAATATAAGCTGGCAAAAGGAAATAAATTTCGTCAAGTTATACAAGGAAAGATTTAGATTTGATTTTAAAAATATTAAATTTATACCAAGTACAGAATTGGGGGTAGGAGAAAAAATTCCAGTTAATCGTGTTTCTTTTGTGATCGAAAATTTAACAGCCTATAATTATAAAGATATTAACCTTATTTTGTTATTAAAAAGCGGGGGACAAGTTGCTGCTGTAAATCAAATACCCAGTGGAATTTTACCTAGCAGTCAAAGCAAGCCCATAGAGGTCAATTTTTTTCAGCGTTTACCAAAGATTGATAGCGTAGAAATTACACCCGAGGTCAATATTTTAGATTCTAGTGTCTATTTGAAATTTTAGCAGGGGGGTGTATTTATTATGAAAATAAAAGGATTTAATTTTATATTTAAAAAAATTGATTGGCTCTTATTAACTACCGTTTGTTTATTGGTTGTTTTGGGATTAATTTTACTTTATAGCACGGCATTGGGAAGCGGGACAGAACAAAGTTTATTAAATTTTAAAAAGCAAATCGCTTTTTTTATTTTGGGTATTTTTATAGTTTTATTAATTGCCGTATTTGTGGATTATCGGGCATTGATGAGATATAGTTATGTTTTGTACGGAGTTGCTATTTTTTTGCTAGTATTAGTTTTATTTTTAGGGAAAACTATTCGGGGTACAACGGGCTGGTTTTATCTGGGGTTATTTTCTTTCCAGCCGGTGGAATTTGTAAAAATATTTTTAATTTTATATCTTGCTAAATTCTTCAGTGATAAGGCCAAATATATTGTTCAATTTAAATATTTTGTCTTAAGTAGTTTGGGTGTTATTCTGGCTATGGTTTTAATAGTTTTACAGCCTGATTTTGGTTCAGCAATAATTATATTTACGCTCTGGCTGGTTTTAATTTTTTTAACTGGTATTAAAAAGAGCCATTTGCTTTTTTTAATAATATTGGTGGTGATAATAAGTTTGGTCTTTTGGGTTTTTATTTTTCAGCCTTATCAAAAAGAAAGAATTTCTGTATTTTTAAATCCTAATTTGGATCCGCTGGGTAGCGGTTATAATCGCAGTCAGGCGATTATTGCCATTGGTTCGGGACAGATTTTTGGCAAAGGGCTGGCTTTTGGCTCGCAAAGCCAATTAAAATTTTTGCCAGAAAGCCAAACAGATTTTATTTTTGCGGTTTTAGGTGAAGAATTAGGTTTGGCGGGTATTTTGCTTTTACTGATGCTTTATGGATATCTACTTTATCGTTTGCTGAAAATTGCCAAAAGAACAAAGGATAATTTTGCTTTGTATATAATCCTTTCTATCTGCGTTTTATTTTTTGTTCATATCTTTATTAATATAGGCGGGAATTTGGGCATTTTGCCGATTACGGGAATCACTTTGCCGTTTTTAAGTTATGGCGGGAGCTCTTTGGTCGCAAATATGATTTTAATTGGATTGGCTGAATCAATAATAATTAGGGGGATAAATATAAGTTCTGAAGATAAAGATTTAACAATTTGAGCCGAGATTAAGTTTTAAATGTTGACAAAATAAAAATATTATATTAAGCTATAAAATGTTAAGTAAAAAATTTATTAATTTTATTTTATGACGAATTATACAATAAAAGCAGAAAATCGTGATATCAAAGGCAAAAAGGTCCAGCAGTTAAGGGATAAAGGTTTAATTCCGGCTATTTTATATGGGCATGGCTTGAAAAATATTGACTTAAGTGTCAATAAAAATGAATTTATAAAAATATTCAAACAAACAGGTGAAAGTAATCTGGTTAATTTGCAGATAAATGAAGACAAACCAGTTAAAATTTTAATACACAAAATCCAATTTGATCCTGTTGATGATGAAATTATTCATGCTGATTTTTATCAAATCAGGGAAGATGAAAAAATAAAAACCCATTTTAAAGTGGAATTTATCGGGGAAGCACCTGCGGTCAAGGAATTAGGCGGTATTATAGTTAAAAATTTAGATGAAATTGAAATTGAATGTTTGCCTAAAGATTTGGAATCAATTGGCAAAGTCGTAGTTGACTTGTCAGTTTTAAAAAATATTAATGAGGCTATTCACGTTAAGGATTTAGCTCTGCCGAATCAGATTAAGATTTTAGCCGAACCAGATGAGGTTATAGTTTTAGTAACTTTACCACAAGAAGAAAAAGTTGAAGAAGTTAAACCGGTTGCTGAAGTTGAAGTAGTTGGTGAGAAAAAGGAAGAAGCAGCAGAAGGCGAGGTTAAGGATGAAAAAGTTGATTTGGAGCAAAAAAAGGAAAATGAAAAAAAATAATATTCTGATAATAAAATATACTCCATCTTTTAGGGGTATATTTTAAATAGATATTATGAAAAAAATTTTTATTTTATTTTTATTATTTACCCTGATTGGCTGCTCCTTGGTTAAATTACGAAATTGGCCCACACTTGAGCAGCAGTTAGTAAATAGAGGTGAGGAACAGGAAAATATTATCAGGCGCAAAATTGATGGCGCGCCAGTTTTAACAGAAGTACAAGCCAATTTATATCCCGTGGCAATCATGATTGAAAATGCGGCTGATTCCTGGCCGCAAACCGGGCTAGATAAGGCAAACTTAGTTATTGAGGCAATTACCGAGGCAACTATTCCGCGCTTTGTGGCTATTTATGCCAATAATGAAGAAATAAAAAAAATCGGGCCTGTACGTTCAGCCCGTCCTTATTATTTAGATTGGATTAATCCTTTTGCTCCGCTTTATATGCATGTAGGCGGATCACCTGAGGCTTTAAGCTTAATTAAAAATGGAGATTATAAATTAATTAATTTTGATCAGTTTTTCAATTGGGAATATTATTGGCGTGATAAATGGCGCTATGCGCCCCATAATGTTTATACTTCATCAGAACTGATTAAGCAGGCTTTGACTGATAAAGAATTAAGCGAACCGGCGAGTTATGAAAGCCAGAAATATAAAAAGGATTTAGAATTAGAAAAACGTCCAGGGCAAGTTAATGATTTGATAATTAATTATTCCACTCAATACTATAAGATTAAATGGCAATATAACCGTGAAGAAAATAATTATATCCGTTATCAAAATGGTGACATCCATAAAATGAGCGATGGTAAATGGATAAAAGCAAAAAATATAATTGTCCAGGTTAATGATATGAAAGTATTAGATGATGTTGGTCGTAAGAAAATTACTACCTTAGGTGAAGGCAACGCATGGATTTTTAGAGATGGGGAGATAATTGAAGGGAAGTGGGTGAAGAATGATATTAAGGAGATAACAAAATATTTTGATAATAATAACAATGAAATTGAATTTAACGGCGGGGTGACCTGGATAGAAATAGTTCCCAATAAAGAATATTTAAGATATTAGTTAAATAAAAAAACAGACCAATATTCACAACGATGGGCTGTTTTTTTATTTTGTTAAAATCAGGACGCGATCAAATCCACACAGATCTTTTTTTACTTGAAATTTATATTTAGGTAAAGATAATCGGGCGATTTTTTTAATTTTATCGGCTTGTTTATGGCCGATTTCTAAAAAGATTGCTTTGGGTTTAAGATTATATTTTTGAATTTGGGCAAATAATTGGCGGAAATATTTTAAACCGTCAGGACCGCCATCATAAGCTATTTTAGGTTCAAACTTTAAGCCAATTGTATTTGAGGAGGGGAGGAGATTTTCTTCTTTTTTATCTAAGTAGGGGAGATTGGCAACAATTAAGGAATTGGTAATTAGTAATTGGTAATTAGGGAATTGTAAAATTGGATCTAATAAATTGCCTTTGAGAAATTTAATTTTTATTTTATGTTTTTTTGCGTTTTGCTTGGCAATGTTTAAGGCCCTAGGGGAAATATCTGTAGCAATGAATTCTGCTTTAGGAATATTTTTTGCCAAAGCAATGATGATAGCGCCAGAACCAGTGCCAATGTCGATAATTAGAGTTTTAGAGTTATAGAGTTTTGGAGTTTTAGTTTTGTATAAGTTAATTACAGCTTCAACTAGGAATTCTGTCTCGGGGCGGGGAATTAAAGCGTTTTTATTGACCTTAAAATCTAATCCATAAAATTCTTTATGACCCAAAATATAGGCGATAGGTTCTCCCTTTAAGCGGCGGTTAAATAATTTTTTAAATTTATTTAATTGACTAGCTTTTAGATTTTTTTTCGGATATTTGTAAAGATATTCTTTTGGCTTGTTTAGAGCTTTGGTTAGTAAAAGTTCAATGTCTAAAATCGGGCTGCTTGATGTTATTTTTAATTGTTGGGAATAAATTCTAATGATTTGTTCGATCGTCATAATAAATTTTATTGATCAGCTTCCTTTAAGGCGTCAATTATTTTATCCAAACTGCCATCTAAGATTGTTGAAATATTATTCCAGCTTTCTTTGATCCGATGGTCAGTAATTCTATCTTGGGGATAGTTATATGTTCTGATTTTTTCCGCGCGCATTGCAGTGCCGATTTGGATTTTTCTTTTAGCAGTAATTTCGGCCATTCTTTTCCCTTCTTCCAAAACCAAAAGGCGGGAGCGCAAAACTTCCATGGCTTTTTCCCGATTTTGCAGCTGGGATCTTTCATCTTGGCAGGAAACAACTAAGCCGCTAGGCAGATGTGTAATTCTGACTGCTGAATAAGTTGTATTAACGCTTTGTCCGCCGTGTCCGCCAGAGCAAAATGTGTCTATTCTTAAATCTTTAGGGTCAATTTTAAAATCCACTTCTTCTGCAATCGGCAGTATGGCAACCGATATAGTTGAAGTATGAACTCGGCCGCTTTTTTCTGTTTCCGGAACCCGCTGGACCCGATGGACGCCGCTTTCATATTTCATTTGTCCGTAAACATTTAAACCTTTGATTTCAGCAATCACTTCTTTGAAGCCACCTATGCCAATGCGATTAGAGGAAAGTAATTGGACTTTCCATTTTTTATTTTCAGCATAACGGGAATACATGCGAAAAAGTTCAGCGGCAAATAGCGCAGCTTCATCGCCGCCAGCACCGGCACGGATTTCTAGAATTGCTTCTTTTTTGTCATTAGGATCTCTGGGTTTTAAAAAAAGTTTAATTTCATTTTCGATATTATTTTTTTCAGTTTGTAAGTTTTTTAATTCCTGTTCAGCCAATTCTTTTAACTCTTTTATCTTTAGAGAGTCCTTTGCGTCTTTTATGCCTTTTTCAATTTTTTCTAATCTTTGTGTTTTTTTGTAAATATTTTTGTATTCAGCAAATTCTTGGCTGATTTTTTTGTATTTTTCAGTATTAGAAATAATAGCCGAATCTTGCATCTGCTTTTCGAGTTCTTGATATTTATTTAATATTTCTAAATATTCTGGAGACATAATTTGTTATTATTATACCATAAAACCCCCTTAAGAAGGGGGTTATCAGGTATGATAACCTACTTCGTTTTTAGACGAAGATAGGGGGTAGTAGTTATTTATTTGTTTTAGCCACTTTTTTGATTGACTGAGCGGCTTTTTTGGCCTTTTTACCTTTTCTGGTTTTAGAAAGTTCTTCTTTTTTCGCAGCTCTTTGTTTGAATTTATCTACACGGCCGGCAGTATCTACCAGTTTTTGTTTGCCAGTATAAAAAGGATGGCAAGCTGAACATAACTCAACATGGATTTCCGGCACAGTTGAACCAATAGTAAAACTATTGCCGCAGGCGCAAATTACCTTGGCATTGTCATGATATTTGGGGTGTATTTCTTTTTTCATAAGATACGAATTACGAATTCTATACGAATATACGAATTGTTAATAAATATATTATAAAAGCAGTATAGCAGTTGAGAGAAAAATAATCAAGACCTGGGAGTTTTTAGATTGGAATATCTTAAAATTTATTGTAAAATTAATAATTGGCAAGGATGGGGGGGGGTGTTTTTATTTGTTTTTGATACTATCATTTGGTATAATAAAATCATAAAATTTTATATAATATTAAATGAAAAATTCCTTAAGAAAATTAATTCTTATGAAGTATTTTAATAATAAAAATATTAGTATTTTTTTTGGTATTGGCATTTTATTAATTATAGTTATTTTTGGCTATAATTTTTTTACTGCCATAAAAGCAGCAGATTTAATTTTTACAGAAGATTTTTCCGCGACTAGTTATAAAGACACGGTTCATACCACTGCTCATTGGCAAGGCGATGGCCAGACCTATTTAACTAAAGAGTTTGTCGCTAGTGATGGGACAAAAGGACATATTGATAATGTTAGCAGGGACTTAGATAATTCTTCTTATCCCTTGCTATTTTTAGATAATAGAAGCCAGCCATATCTTGTTTGGGAAAGTGAAATTGGCGGTAATTCCGAGATATTATTTTCCAGGGGCAATTTAATGAATTTACGCTGGGAAAAAATGGATGGCACAGAAGGCAGAGACAATATAAGCAATTCCGCAGGGCTATCAAATATTGATAGAGTGGCGGTTAATTCTTCGGGTTATCCATATATTGTTTGGCAGGATAATACATCAGGCACTTATCAGATTTATTTTAGCCGTTGGGACGGCACTAAGTGGGCAAAAATGGATGGGACTGCTGGTTCAGAAGATATAAGCAATATGCCTGGCCTTGAGTCAAAACTGCCTAGAATTATTTTAGATAATAATAGCAGGCCCTATATTATTTGGGATCAAAATGTCGGCGGTTTGAATAATGAAATATATTTTACTCATTGGAATGGCTATCAATGGGCCAAAATGGATAATACGCCAGGAAAAGAAAATTTAAGCAACACTCTGGCTGAATCAAGCTTTCCCAGAATTTTATTGGATAACAATAATAATCCTCAGATCATGTGGGTGGATAAAACGCCTGGCACTAATGATATATATTTTACTAAATGGACAATCGGAGCCGGGGCTTTAGTCTGCGGCGTAGCAAATAATTGCTGGACAAATATGGCAGGCACAAGTGCTGGACCTGAAAATATCAGTAATACTGCTGGCGATTCTAGTTATGAACGTTTATATGATGATAATTTTAAATTGGGGACAAATAATTTTCCTTATGTATCTTGGCGAGATAATACAAGCGGTGTATATAAGATATATTTTACACATTGGGATGGCAGCCAGTGGTCAAGCATGGATGGTTTAAATCTTTATGAAACATTAGCTGTGCCTGGTGCTCTAGCCAATAGTAGGCCGCAATTGGTTTTAGATTCTAATAATGCGCCGCAAATAGCATGGATTTATGGAGCTGGTGGTTTATATTTTACTCATTGGGATCCTGGTGATGCAAAATGGGAGCAATTAGACGGAACTCAGATCCCAAGTTATCAATTAGTTTCTGCAACTGCCTCTTTCCCGTCATTATTAATTGATCAAAATAATGATTTATATATTAGTTGGTTGAGAACTGGTATTTCTGCTAATAAGCAAATTTACATGACTAAAAGTAATGCCGGAGTTTGGACTACAATGGCTGGGGTGCCAGGCAATGAAAATGTTTCCAGAACATATTGGGAAAATAGCAGGCCACAGATGGCTATTGCTCCGAATGGCAATTTATATTTAACTTGGCAGAATGGTTCTGTAGGTGTAAGTTTTAATCCTGAAATTTGGTTTACTTATTGGGATAACGATTTACAGATTTGGAATAATTTTATAGAGGGGAATGAAGGCTCGGTTGAGTTACTTGGCGAATATTTTTGGTCTGCAGCAGATATTCAAACAATAGCAGATAATAATAATGATCCAATAATCGTTTGGCAGGATGAATGTGAACTGCCCCTAGTGGGAGTCCCAAATGTATGCATTACTCGCTGGGACGGTGTTACTGATTTTCGCTGGGAAGATATGCTGGGTAATCCTGGCGTAGAGCGGGTTTCAAATATAGGTTTTGGTATCCCCAGAAAACCCATGGTGGTTATGGATTCCACAAAAACAAAGCCCTATATTCTTTGGGAAAATTTCACTGGTCCTACTACTTTATATTTTACTCGCTGGGATGCAATTGGCAATCAATGGGTTTATATGGATGGTACGCCAGGCACAGAAACTATTGATAGTTATACAATATTGGGCAGTGGCTATTCTTCTACGAAAAAAATGATTGCCTTGGATTCTGCTGATAATCCAAATTTGGTCTGGTTTGGAGACAGTGGTGCTGGTAATAATGAAATTTATTTTGCCAAATGGACTAATAATCCAGGGCTTTGTTTGCCAAATCCAGCTTGCTGGACAAATATGGCAGGCACAATTGTTGGCCCAGAAAATATTAGTAATGATTTAAGCAGCTCAGTTGCTCCTTTATTACTTTTAGATAGCGCTGATAATCCTTATATTTTATGGGGAAACGCTTCTCCCTCAACTAATCTTTTTTTGACCCATTGGGATGGGGTTAAATGGGCAACAATGGCCGGGGCAGCAGGGGCAGAGCAAATAAACACATTATTTTCCAGTTTGCCAAATAATAATACTATGGCCTTGGACTCCAGCGGGAATCCAAATATTACATGGGCAGAATTAACTAATATTTATTTTACCCGCTGGGATGGTGTAAAGTGGGCAAAAATGGATGGTTCGCTGGGTAAAGATATTATGAGTGCCTCTGGATTCAGTACTCGAGTTATTCTAGATCCAGCTGATAATCCTTATTTATATTGGAATGAAAATGTTTTAGGTGATCGTGATATTTTTTTAAGCCATTGGGATGGTACGCAATGGGCAAAAATGGACGGAACTGCTGGTTCAGAAAATATCAGCAATACAAGCGGGAATTCCGACTTTCCGAATTTATTTTTAAATTCTTCTTTACAGCCGGTTTTTGTTTGGGCAGATGATACGATAACAGTGCAAAGGGATTATTTTTATACTCAATGGAATGGATCTGCCTGGGTGAATATAAACAATGATCCTGGCTATACTAATATTTCCAACAATTATTCTTATAATACTAATTCGGTTAGTCCGTATTTAAACAGCAACGACGATTTATTTGTTGCTTATAATTTGCAAGTGCCTGGATTTGTAGGCTTGTATTTTACACGTACAGGTATACCGGTAAATTTTTATCGTACTGCGCAATCTACAAATATTAATCCTGGGGCAGAAAGAGTAACTCAGGCGACAATTACGGCAGTGACAGAAATATTGCCTCCAGGCGCTGATATATTATATTTTTTTAGCAATGATTACGGCTATACTTGGCTGCCGGCGACTGTAGGAGTCCCAGTTAATTTTTCAAGTACGCCTGATTTAAGGTGGCGTGCAAAATTAATAACCTCTAATCCAGCTTCCAATCCAACGCTTAATGATATTAGCATTGCATTTACAACTGCACCAGGAGGAGGTCCAGGTACTACGCCGCCGACTGCACCAATCAATTTAACTTGCCAGGCTCAAAGCGCTGATCTAATCCGCTGGAATTTTGAAGATACAGCGACGGATGAAACCGGATTTAAACTTTTTGGGCCAGATTTAATTAAAGATACTGGTCCGGAAATTGTTACAAGTGAATCTTTTATCGGTTTGCCATATATTGATGAAGAAAATTTAGCTGTTAATACTTTGTATCCGGATCGTTTTGTCAGGGCTTTTAATGGTGTTGGTGATTCAGGTGATTCTAATTTAGCCAGCTGCTATACATTGGCAAATACACCGGCAGAACCAGAAATATTAGCGACAACCGCAAATAGCATTACTCTCAAGATTAATCCAGGCGATAATAATCCGCTCAATACTGAATATGCGGTTAAGGAATTAATTAGCAATCAGTATCTAAATCCTGACGGGACGTTTAGTTACACAGAGAACTGGCAGAATTATGCTGGCTGGGGCGGAGATATTGGGATAACAGTGGGAGGAGAACCATTGCCACTCGAGCAGCCGACAGAACAGATTATCGGCAATGAAAATTTGGATATAGCATTTAAAGCCGCATTGGCAAGCGGGCAAAATTATCAATTTGCAGCCAAAGCTATAAACGGTGACAGTATAGAAACAGATTTTTCCGCAACGACTAGCGGCTCAACAGAAGGCGGAGGAATAGTGCCAGTCCAGGCGCCGCAAATTATCGCTACCAAAGGCGTGGGCATAAATTTAGCTTTAAACACAGGTTTTAAAAACACTATTGCAAATATAGCCAATGC
>Ga0154642_115_pt2 | contig 19305 bp, 23 predicted proteins | sample Rifle2008BG13ft_FD_116071 | JGI IMG/M metagenome (GOLD analysis project Ga0154642, IMG submission 116071) | Candidatus Buchananbacteria bacterium RBG_13_36_9 | reverse complement strand
GTTTATTTGGCAATTTAAGAACTTTTATTCGCAGAATGTATCATCACGCAACCCCACAATATTTGCCAGAATATGTTGGCGAATTTTTGCCTCGCTGTCCATGAACGCGCGTATGATATAATGCGCAAACGAATGGCTACGAGTGAGAAATGCAGGTTTCTTTCATAATACAAGCGCGTGGTACATAATTGTCCCACGCGCTTTTTAATTTAGAATTTAGTTAGAGATTATCTACAATAATTTGAGCTGCTTTTTTCTCAAGATTTTCTCCATGTCCCGCCCCTCTAACTAGTATGAGCTTAACATTAATTCGTGCCATTTGAAGCCACTTTACGTATTCAGCCGTGTGTACTTTGAATTACGTCATCAGCTGTTCCTTGCACAAATATTAAATTTTTATTTTTCAAATTGTGGATGTTATTTTCAGGATTGATTAATGTTTTGCCGTTTAAAAAATTGTGCCAATCTTTTTTGGATAATTTACGATAAGCATTGGTATAACCTGCTGATAGTAGATAGAAAAGATCGTCATCGCCGTTTGGAAGTATAAACAGAGAATCTTTAATATGTTGTAGTTTTGTTACAGGAGCAAGTAATACAAAAGTGAGAGGTTTTTTAATATGGCTACTTAATATAACCCCGCCACCAAAACTACTTCCAAGAAATATTATTTTGTTATGTCTCCATTCTTTTCGCGTGCCTTTTCTAAGCTCAATCCCAGCACCTTTTTGTATAAATGCGTATGCCTCTTTCATGCTTTTAACACAGTTATCCATTGTGAACTTTCCATAACTTTCCCAGCTGCCCGGAAAACGCATCTCAAAAAACGTAAATCCGTTGGCTGCAAAGATTTCTCCTAAAAATTTTTTGCGTGGATGCCCCGGCAATCCAGGCACATACAAAATCACCCTGCCGTTATCTTTTTTAGGCAAGTAGAGGTCATATATAACATTTTTTGATTTGAGACGGTAAATAATCATTATTTTATGTTATATTCTTTAGGCGGGATCTCATATGATTAAGCTTATAACGTGATTATACGCTTGATATTTCCCCTTGACAACCCCGCTTTCTTGTACATGTTGCGCTAACATATTTTGATGAGATTGGGTATTGAACACTTTGTTTTATGTTTTTTGCCTATTTCAGGCAATTTGGAAGTATTACCTATGTATCTCATCTTCCGCAGAGTTTTGCCAAGTTATAGAATATCAGGTATTGCCCTTGCCCTCGTGGTTATTAAATGGTATAATTGGAGTTATAAAAATATGCAATAATTTAATATTTTTTACTATGCTTTCTATAGAAAAATTAAAAAAATATTATAGTTTAGATGAGTTAAAGACCCCCTGTTTAATTATGGATAAAAGTATAATTAAACAAAAATATGAAGCGATAAAAAATAGCATCAATGGCGTAAGAGTTTTTTATGCCATGAAAGCTAATCCTAATATTGAAATTTTAAGGTTTTTAAATGAATTGGGCTGTGGTTTTGAAATTGCTTCAGTTAATGAATTGAATGACCTTTTAAGTTTAAAAGTAGATCCGAAAAAAATTATTTCCAGCAACCCTTTAAAAGTGCCTGAATTTATCAAAAAAGCACATGAGGCAGGGGTGGAATATTTTGCTTTTGACAGTGAAATGGAAATAGATAAATTATCAGAATATGCTCCTGGCGCAAAGGTTTATTTGAGAATTGTCGTGGATAATACCGGCAGTGACTGGCCATTATCTAATAAATTTGGCGCTGATTCTTCTCGCGCATTGGATTTATTAAAATATGCCCAAAATTCCAAGGTAATTCCTTATGGGATTACTTTCCATGTCGGCTCTCAATGTTTAAATCCCATGAACTGGTCAAATGCTTTGATTACTACTGCAGAAATTTTTAATTTGGCAAAGAAAAATGGCATTGATTTGAAATTAATTAATTTGGGCGGAGGAATTCCGATTCAGCATATTAAAAAAACTCCTCAAATTGAAGAAATAAAATTTCAGATTGAAAAAACTTTAAAAGAGGCGTTTAATCATCAGGATTTGGAATTAATAATTGAACCAGGACGGGCTGTTGTGGGTGACAGCGGAAACTTAGTAACGAGCGTTATTTTAAAAGCTCAAAGAGGATCTGAAAATTGGCTTTATTTAGATGTGGGTGTCTTTAATGGTTTAATGGAAAGTATTGAGGGTTTTACTTATGAAATAGTCAGTGAAAAAGAATTAAATGGTTTAACCCATAAAGATGATTTAATTCCTTATACAATAGCCGGACCCAGTTGCGATAGCGTTGATACTATGTTTAAAAATTATTATTTACCCAGGGATTTAACTTTAGGTGATAAAATATATATAATAAATGCAGGCGCATACACTATTTCTTACGCCTCTCGTTTTAATGGTTTTGAGCCGCCCCGTGTTTATTTAATTGATGAAAAATAATTCATATAGAACTCTAAAATTTTTAATGTGCCAACCCCAATATTTTGACGTGGATTATGAAATTAACCCCTGGATGAATGTTGGCAATAGACCAGATAAAATTTTAGCGCAAAAACAATGGTTGGACTTGAAAAATACATATTTGAAATTAGGCGCTGAAGTAAATTTAATAGACCCGATTAAGGATTTATCCGATTTGGTTTTTACGGCCAATGCCGGCCTGGTGTATGAAAATATTTTTATTCCTTCACAATTCAAATTTCGGGAAAGAAAGGGAGAAGAACCACATTTTATAAAATGGTTTGAATCTAAGGGTTATGTGGTAAAAAGATTGCCACCATCCATTGATTTTGAAGGTGAAGCGGATAGAATTCTTCATAATGATAAAATACTGATGGGATATGGTTTTAGATCTAGTTTGCCCGCCCATAAAGAAATATCCAAAATTTTAAAGAAAGAAGTGATCCCTCTAGAACTTATAAATCCCAATTTCTATCACTTAGATACCTGCTTAGCTTATTTTGATTTTAACGATACAATACTTTATTATCCAAAAGCTTTTAGCTTGGAATCACAGGAAATAATAAAAAAAGAATTTAATAATATTATTCAAGTGAGCGATGAGGAGGCCTTTAAATATGCCTGCAATTCTATAAATATAAGTGATAACGTAGTTATTAATGAAAATTGTACTGACGCGTATTCTAAATTAAAAAAATACAATTATAAAATTTATACTTTAAATACCTCTGAATTTATGAAGGCTGGCGGTAGTATAAAATGTATGACATTAATTTTAAGTTAATGAAAAAATGCGTCGTTTTTAACGACGCATTTTAATATTTTAGTAGTAAATTAAAAGATGCATCGCCATAGATGCATCTTCTCAGTTTAAGTTTATGAGAGTTTAATTACCCCATATACCTGCATGTCAAGCTTTTGGAATTCCGCCGATTTTGTGTTAGTCTGATGTGATTTTTGTAGAAGATTAACTACAAATAAAATGTTCTCGGCTAGATTTGGATTGGCATTCATTGAAAAGTCAAATGCTGCTGCACCATGGTAGGTATCAACATGTTTGACCATTGGGCCGATAAGTGATAGCCAGATTTCTTTTCGATTTCGGTGTTCTGATATTAAGAATATTGCCGGAAAATAGAAAATATTATTTTCTGAGTATTGAATTACAAGTTTTTCAGTAATGGCTATTGGATTTGCATAGGATTGACGAGCTGCTTTTTCGAGATTGGAACTTAGAGTACCAAACCCGATAAATTTTGATTCGTCAAATAATACAAACTTGATATAGTCTTCATCGGTTAGCATTGAAAAGAACTGATCTTTTTGAAAACATTCTTGGTCTTGCCCTGTTACATGCCGTAATGGTGCAAAAGCATTTTTATATTCTGTCCAAATTTCGTTTTGGAGCTCAATATCGCTAATGCAGGTTAAAACTGTGCATTCAATCATTTTAGTAACCTCCTTTGATTTTGATGTTTTTGAAATATTTTCTATTATGATATAATATAATAAATTCTAAATAATGTCAATAGTATGGGTAAAAATATTAATTTTATCACGTACATACCAGTAATGATAATAGTTTTTACTTTGGGTTACTGGGTTTATCGTACAAATAAAAGGCGCTTAGTTAATAAATTGTTTTTTTTAATCTGCGTTTGTATTGCCTTTTGGACTTTGACTTTAATTGTTACGGATACTACAAATGTTTATTTTTATGCATATTGGGGTTCCCAGTTCGCAATGATTGGACCACTTTTTTTAGGTCCAATTTTTTATTTATTTTCAAAATATTTTTTACGCGAAAATATTGATATCTCAAGGAATAAAATTCTTTTAATATTCTTACCATCTGTTTTGGCATTTTTTTTAGTTCCTACAAAATATAATGTAGAAAAAGTAATCATTAGAGATTGGGGTTCAGAAGTTGTTGCAGGGATATTATATCCTATTTTGTTTGTAATAATGCTTTCCTACTTTATTGCTGGTATCAGAAATTTATATAAAAAATATAAAATTGAATCAGGATTAAAAAGATTACAAATATTATATGTTACTTTAGGAATTGCGATATCTACATTTCTTGCAATAACTACGAATCTGATTTTAGTAGTTTTGGGTATTTCTAAGTATAGTATTTTAGGTCCTTTAGTGTTTTTAGTTTTTATTAGTTTTACTTCCTATGCAATTTTAAAATATCGTCTAATGGACATCCGTGTCATTATCCGCCGTTCAGCTGTCTTTACTGTCTTGGTCTTGGTTATCACTGCTTTGTATGCCATCTTATCTTATTTACTAAGCTTGGTCTTTACAGAATTAATTGGCATTCAGTCAGTTATTATCAACGGCATTGTCATGGCTATTTTAGTCGCTCTTGGCTTTGAACCATTGAAAAAGGGATTGTCTGAAGTGACTGACAGCTTTCTTTTTAAAGCCGAATACAAGCCCCAGGAGGTCTTGGGTGAATTTTCCGAGAAATTATCTTCTACTTTGAATTTAAATGAATTAACAAATTTTTTAGTTAAAAAAACCAGCGAGGTTTTTAAATGCACCAAGGCCTCGCTTTATTTATTTAACTCTGAGCACAAGGAATACCAGGAAGTCGCTTTTTTTGGCAAGCGCACTGCCAGTCCGACAACTAAGATTGAGCCCAAATTATTTAATAAGATTTTTAGCCATCTTAAGCAGATTGGCAAAGCCAGAGACATTATTGTCAGAGAAGAAATTAAAAAAATCAATGAGCAGTTTAAAAATCAGATTTTGGAGTTATTAATTAAACAATTAGATGAACGCGAAGTAAATTTAATTGTGCCGTTTTATGTTAAAGAAGAATTAATCGGCATTTTGTTTTTGGGCGACAAAAAGTCAGGCGATGTTTATTCTCAGCAGGATTTAAATGTTTTGGAAATTATATCAGGTCAGTCAGCGGTTTCCATCCAGAATGCCGGACTTTATGAAGAACAAAAGCATTTTACCGAGCATTTGAAAAAAGAGGTCGCCAAAGCCACCAAAGAATTGCAAGTAGCCAATGTGCAATTGCGTAAATTAGACAAGGCCAAGTCAGAATTTATTTCCATTGCTTCCCACCAGCTGAGAACACCTTTAACAGTAATCCGCGGCTATATTTCTATGATTGAGCAGGGAGATTTTGGCGTGGTTTCAGCAAAAGTTCAAGAGCCGCTTGACCGGGTTTATAAGAGCACCATGAGGATTATTGGCTTGGTTGAGGACTTATTGAATATTTCCAGAATTGAAAGCGGCAGGATGAAATATGATTTTGTAAAGACAGATTTAAATTTAATCGTGGAAGATGTGGTTGATGAATTAAAGCAAAACGCAGTTCGCAAGAATTTGCAGCTTGAATATGACAAGCCCAAGGAAAAATTACCGCAAATTTTATTAGACCAAAGCAAGATTAGGGAAGTGGTCATGAATTTAGTGGATAATGCCATTAAATATACTGATTCTGGATTTGTTAAAGTTAAATTGGAAAAAACTGATCATAATATCAGATTTAGCGTGGCTGATTCTGGCCGCGGTTTGGATCCTGATGAAATACCTTTGCTTTTCCAGAAATTTTCTAGGGCCAAAGGCGTGCAATTAATGCATACCGAAGGAACTGGCTTAGGGCTTTATATTGCTAAAAATATTATCGCCAAACACGGCGGTAAAATCTGGGTGGAAAGCCCAGGTACTGGCAAGGGTTCAACTTTTTATATCAGGTTTAAGATTGAGAATAAGAGATTGGAAAAAGAAGCGGGGAAGAAATAATAAGTTATTTATGCCAATAAAAATTATTTTTAAAAAAGGCATTTATGGCAAGTCCCCATTTGAAATAGTAGAGCGAAAGTCAAGCTCTTTTATTGATTAAAAAAGAAAATGAAAGGAATTTTAACCGAGAGTTACTAGATTTATTAAAATTAAAATATGCAGATGTAGACATTGATATTAACCAGTCAACAGAAAAAGTATTAAAATTATTGCGCGGGACAAGTGTTGACAAAGATTATCTAGTCGAGTTTTATAAAAAAATACATGGCTAAGCAGCAAGAAAAAAAAATATTTTTAGCCGGCGGGGGGAATGCGCAGGATTCTTTTTTAATCGATCAAGAATTTGTCGTTTCTTTAGCCAGGAAAAAAGTTATTTATATTCCTGTTGCTTCAATTACTGATGGCCTGGGAATTGAAAATTATTACGATTGGATTATTAAAACCCTGAGCGCCCATTCTGATCAATTTATTGATATCACAATTTTGACAAATCTGGAAAATCTAAAGCTCGAGTATTTATTGGAATTTGACGCAATTTATATGGGAGGCGGAAATACTTATCGCTTGTTGAATATTTTGAGAAAAAACAATTTTGACAAGTTGATTATAGATTTTTATAAAAAAGGGGGTATTTTGTACGGCGGCAGCGCAGGGGCTATTATTCTCGGTAAAGACATTAGTATTGTCTCAAATGAAAATTTGGAAAAAATAAAATTTTCAGAGGGTTTAAATTTAATCGGTGATTTTGCAATTATCTGTCATTACCAGAAAAATATTGAAGAAAAAATAATCGCATATATAAAAGATAAAAAAAATGCAGTCATTGCCTTGCCTGAAAAAAGCGGCTTGCTGATTAATAATAATATGGCTAAAGTAAGCGGCCCAGAACCAGTAACCATTTTTTTAAAGAATTTGCAAAAAAAGCAGTTTTTAGCGGGGGAGGAATTTTCAGTAGAAGATTTTACATAAATTTAAAACTGGAAATAAAAGGTTAGAGAAATAAAGATTATGGTTTTGACAATAAAATTTAGTTAAATTATAATGGCAATATAATATAATAGTGATTTAATATGGCAGAAGATAAAATTTTACAAAAATTAGAGGATCATGATAAACAATTTGAAAAGATAAGCGTGAAATTAATAGAACACGATGAATTATTAAAGCCACTTTGTGAAGATGTTAAAGCGCTTAAAACTGATGTAAAGAATATTGCAAATAATCAGGAGCAAATGATCACAATTTTAAAGCGCCTTGATGAAGATCGTATTTTTACATATGAATGGGTAAAGAGGCTGGAGAAGGACGTTGAGGATACTAAAGCCAAAACCCAGGATCATGAGGTTGAAATTAAGAAAATGAAAACGCAGTTAAATATCGTGTAAAATTTTGAGAATTAAGATTTTTATATAACAAAAACGCCTTGACATAGCAAAGCGTTTTTTTGTTTATGGGCGCTAGTGGACGACGTTAGAACTTTTTTTGTGGAACCGGACAATCATTTTGACATTCCCACTTTGCCGGAAAAGGGGGGGACAAAACCAACTAATAAAACTCTACGATCTAAGTCCATTAAAAAATAATGCCACTGTTTGCCACCTGGAAGATTAATCAATTTTCCTGGCTTGGGATTGGTGTTTAAGCATGGCTGTAAACAAATTTACAAGATTGAGCCCCATATCCAAGGCCTCTGCATTACTAATCTCTTCGCCAAATTCTTCCTTGTAAATTTGTTTGAACTCGTCGAGATCTTGCTGAGATAATCGCATAATTAATAAAATAGATAATTAGCCGGTACTTGGTAGTTAATCAAGCAATGCTTTCGCTAGATTTATTGGTTTAGCCGCACAGATATGCATTGGTTCTCTGATGTCTAAATTATCAACATTTTTTGATTTTTTGCTGAAAGAAATTGACATTATGCCTATTACCTTATTAGTTTCAATATCTATTAAAGGACACCCACTATTGCCAGGATTACTTATTGCATCAATAATAAAAAAATTTCTTTTGTGAGTAGGGTCTATGCCGTCTCTCTTAATATTACTTACTATACCCCTATTTACTATCCTTGTTATTCCCAAACCATCATTTATGAGCTGAGCTGCATATGGGAACCCCACAAAATAAACATCGTCGCCGACTTCAACCCTTTCAGAATCTCCTATTTCTACTTTTTCAAGCAAAGTTCCTTTAAAATCTTCAATCTGAAACAACGCAATGTCATCTTTATCTTCTTTTTTTATCAGTTTTAAATCAAGCCATTTAAAGCCCTCCAGACCACCTGAAATCTGTTCCGCAAAAACCATGGCCTTCAAGTTTTTAACATCTTCTTCATTTAATTTACTGCACAGATGGGCAGCACTTAGAATTTTACCATCATTACTAACTGCAAATCCACTACCAATAATAGTTAATTGATTTGGAGTAGGACGATAACCAATTGCTACAATAGCTTTGTTAATTTTTTTTATTTTTTCTTTTAAATCACTCATAATAATTAATGTAAATATTTAGATATTTGTTCTTGAATATTCTTTTCTGTTAGATTCATAGGAGATTCCTCAAATTTAATTCTTTCTTTTTCAAGATCGTAATAATGTTTTCCTTCCAATGTTAGATGTTTGGGCTTAAACCAAACAATTACCCAAACGCCGACAACTACAAGAATAAAAAGTGTTGCACCCAAAATCATACCCCAAAAATGAAAATTCAAATCTCGCTCATAAGAAAATATAAGAATAATCCCTAAAAATCCTTCAACAATTAATAAAGAAAGCGCAAAGAATCCTAGAGGAGAAGTTATAACATTAATAATATTTTTTCTATCTTCATTCATAAATTTGCGCGTTAATCTTACTTATGTAGACATTACACTACTATTAAATCAAACAGTCAAGAAAATTATTTATATACTAAAAAAAAGAGAGAATAGTCGATCTCTCTTGTCTAGGGGGTAAAATTCATCTTAAAGAGTGCATGCTGTGGGCCTAAGCCCACCGAAGCTCGACGAAGTTATTCAGGGAGAATGCTCGCCTTCGCTCTTTAATGGAGCTTCGGCGAGCGAAGGTGGGCGCTGAAGGGATCGAACCCTCGACCTACTCGGTGTAAACGAGTCGCTCTAACCAGCTGAGCTAAGCGCCCAATATAACCAATAACTTATAACGATAACAATAACTTTTTGAAGGAGCTTAGCGGGAGTTGTTGCCAGATAAAAGTATGTTTGCGGGTGCGCGGGAGAGGACTCGAACCTCCACGCCTTGCGGCACAGGCACCTCAAGCCTGCTTGTCTACCGGTTTCAACACCCGCGCGAAAGGTTTAATTTATATTAGCAAGTATTTTAAAAATTTTCAAGCGTTTTCTTTTTAGACAGGAGACTTTAGGTGAATAATATATCCTTTTAAGTAAAATGATCGATTCTTTTTTGGCATATTTAAGCTGGTAAGTTGAGTTGAACTTAGGATGCGTTATATGCCCTTTGATTTTTAAAAATTTTAATAACATTTTTCTTAACCATAAAATGTGATTTCTGCTGGCAGAACAAAAAGTAGTATAAAACATAAAGCTTGATTTCCATCTTTTGTCCCAGTAAGAATAAAATGAACCATCGCCATCAAAATGACCTCTTAGAAAATCAAAAAAATATTGTTTGGGAATTTTTATATCATTTAATATTTTCGTTTTGGCTGGCATTAACCCTATGTCCAATAAGAATTTATAAAAATTAATATCTCCAAATTGAATAACGAAATATTTTTTTATTTTGCTACCACCCCTTGATTTTTTGCCGATCTTATTGGTTAATTTAAGAATTTTTTTGAATTTTAAAATGAGTTCTTTATCCTTAGATGTAAAGTGAATGTGTCTTTTATCAGGAGAAAGATTTCCATCTGTCGTGATAAGCCCTATAATATAAGCAAAATCAGGTGTCCATTTGATTAAAATTTTAGATTGAGGTTTTGACATAATTTTCTCAAATTAAAAGCGTCTGCCAATTTTATTATATGATATTTTTATTTTTAGAGCAAGTTTATTGACAGAAATTTAGTATCTTGCGAATATTAAGGCAAGTACACAGGGGGCCAATTTTTGGTCCTTTTAAAATTTTATTAAGGAGGAGAAAGATGGCAGAGTTTAAAGTTTTACTTATCGGTTCAGGTGGAAGGGAATATGCTTTTTTACGAAAGCTGCTTCAGTCGCCTGAGGTCAAAGTGACTGTCACGCCAGGTTTAAGCGGCATGCTGTACTTTCTCAATGAGGAAGAGCGCAGCCGGGTTAAGCTTCATCAGGAAGTAAAAGCCACTGACATCAAGGCTATTTTACAACTGGCGCAAGAGATTATGCCCGACCTAATTATAGTCGGGCCTGAATCGCCACTGATCATCGGACTGGCTGATGAACTCATGGCCAAAGGGTTTAAAGTCATTGGTTTTACAGCCAAAGGCGCGGAACTGGAAAACAATAAAGCCCTGACTAAGGCAGTTTATCAGCAACTTGGTCAGCCGACTGCTCCGGGCAGGCTGGTAACGAGCGTGGCCGAAGCCATTCCTTTCATTGAACAATGCCAGCGGGATGGAATTTTTTTAGCCTGTAAAACCAATCACGAAGCAGCTGGCAAAGGCGTGGTTGTTCCATCGCTGGAAGGCCAAGATGGCATAGATCATTGGATGCTAGTGGAGGAAACGCTGACTCAGATGTTTGATCCCAAAAAGCCCCTGGGCTTTTTGGCCAAAGCAGTCTTACTGGAGCATTGCTACTGGTCTTTAAGGGAATGGTCGGCCATGTATTTATTGGGCAAGAATGGTTTTTGTTTGCCCTGGGAGCCTGCCAAGGATCATAAATTGCTGCACGGCAATAATACTGGCGGCATGGGCATTGTCACTCCAGCACCAGGATTTACCATGTCTGACATGAATCAGCGGTTGGCCATAATCACCAAGGTGCGGAAATACCTGTCTGACAGATTCGGTATTGAGCTCTGCGGAATTCTCTATGAAGGATTAAATCGCATGGGTTTAATTGATTATCTGATAGAAATCAATGTCCGCGGTGGCGATCCGGAAACCCAAGCCCAGCTGGAGTACATTTTGGGAATAGCTTTCCACGAACTGCTTTTGGCAGCCTGCGAAGGCAACACTGGCATTTTAAACCAGGTCAAGGTACCAGAAGATCTGGTTCAGGTCGGTGTGGTTATGGCTTCCAAAGGTTATCCAGGGGATTATTCAGACCAAAAAGGCAAGGAAATTATTATTCCCGGGAATCTACCGGAAAACGTAATCATCTTTCCAGCTGGTCTGGTCTGGGAAGACAACAAGCTGAAGATTGCCGGCGGCCGGGTCTTAATGGTTGTTGGCAAAGGAAAAACAATAGCCGAAGCCAGGGCTATTGCGTACGATGTGGTTAAGGAGATAAAACACGACGGCGCCTTGGACTGGCGCGACGATATAGGCATTGCCGCTTAAATTTCACAAATCAAAAAGGCCGAGTTTAACTCGGCCTTTTCTTTTATAAATCGTATTACTCTTCAACGCTAATTGCCTGTACAGGGCAAGCATCAACTGACTGCTCGATTTTTTCCTTAAAAGGGGTATAATCAGCCATTTCTTTAATCTGGCTTTTGCCATCAGTTAAATGAAATACTTCAGGGCAAATGCCTTCGCAGGTGCCGCAGCCAATGCATAATTCTTGATTAACTATGGGCTTCATAGGTTAGATAATTAAGGATTAGATTATTATTGCTCTTTGTTTTTAGTTTAGCAGTTTCTGGGCATTTGGACAAGGATTTAACATTTTGCTATACTTATTGTAGAATATTAATAAGGATTTATGTTTTTAAAAATTTTTGGTTTGATTTTAGTTGTAGTAGGTCCGCTTTTAGTAATCAAGGCTGAATGGTTTTTGGAAAATTTTGGTAGGATTGAATGGGCAGAAGCACATTTAGGCACTGAAGGTGGTACCAGATTATTTTATAAACTTTTGGGTATAATTTTTATATTTTTTGGGCTGACAATGATTTTTAATTTATTTGGAGGCATTGTGACGTGGGTGTTTTCACCACTTTTACCTAAATAAAAAATTTTCCATAATTTTGCCGCCTATGGCGGATAATTTAAGTCTATAATCTAAAAATATGCCAGTTTCAGGCGGAGCACAATTTATAAAACCCCAGGAAATAATTGAAAAAATTCAATTAACAGAGGGGATGAAAATCGCTGATTTGGGCTGTGGTAATTTGGGATATTTTATTATCCCTACTGCTAAAATTATTGGTAAAAGTGGGACTGCTTATGCTGTTGATATTCAGAAACCAGTTTTAGAAGGCGTTAAAAGCCGGGCAAAATTAATGGGCTTGACTAATGTAGAATATGTTTGGGCAGACTTGGAAAAATACGGCGGTACCAAAATAGCCGAAGGAAGTTTAGACGCAGATTTTTTAATCAATATTCTCTTCCAGAACAAAAAACACGAAGAGATTTTAAAGGAAGCAGTACGTTTACTGAAAAAAGGAGGGAAATTGGCGGTTGTAGACTGGAAAAAAGTAGGCATTCCTTTTGGTCCTCCGGTGGAGATCAGAGTTGAGCCGGAAAGCATTAAAAATTTGGCCGCTAAATTAAGTCTGCAATTAGTTGAACAGATAGATATTGGCGATTATTTTTGGGGGTTGATTTTTGTAAAAATTTAAATAATTAGCGATTAGCTAAAAGATAATTGTATAATTAATTAATAATTTATTTTGTTACTATGGTATTTCTAGGAATTGATTGGGGGAAGATATTTTCTGTGCCTTTTTGGCTGGAGGTTAATCCGGGCGAATTATCAGAAAGGTTTGAAAGAATATTTTTAGTCGTTTTAGCCATTAGTTATTTGCTTTATGGTTTGAGTAAATTATTGAACAGAAATTTGAATAGAAAACGTGAATTTATCAAGGCAAAATTTTGGCAAAAGGTTTCTAACCTTTGCATTACAGCAGCAGTTTCTTTTTCTTTCATTTTCTTTTTTCGTTATGAGGCAATTCCGGTTTTAGGCGGCAGGTTTTGGATTCTGGCTTGGTTGATTATGGGTTTTTCCTGGTTGATTTATCTGGTTAAATATTATTTCGTAGATTTAAAGCGTGATTTAAATGATCTGGAACATAAAAAAAGGTTAAATAAATATTTGAAATAAAAAAATAAAAATAGGCCTTAGGGTCTATTTTTTTTATTACCAATGAATCGTAAAATAAAAATCGGGGATTTTGGTCAAAAACTGGCAAAAGATTTTTTGATCAAGCGCGGTTATGCAATCTTAGCTGAAAAATATTTTGCCAGAGTCGGGGAAATAGATATTATTGCCCAAAAAGATCAGCAAATAATTTTTATTGAAGTCAAAACACGCTTAAGCAATAATTTTGGTTTACCAGAAGAAGCGGTTGATGCTAAAAAAAGAGAAAAAATGTATAAGGCCTGTTTAAAATATCTTGAAGAAAACCAGATTGAGAGTGATAATTTTCGTTTGGATTGTATTGCTGTAGAAATCAATAAGATCGATAAAAAAGCCGTTATCAGGCATCATAAAGGGATTTGACATAAAAGTGTGAATACTGTATACTTAAATTAAGCTAGTTTAATGTATTTAAACTAGTTTATTTTTTACAAATTTATACAAATTTATGGATTTACAAACAATACAACAAGCAGTTAAACAAATTTCCTTAGAAAAAGGGCTTTCCGAGGAATCAATCATGGAAACAATTAATTCTGCCTTAGCCGCGGCTTTCCGCAAGGATTTTGGCCAAAAAAATCAGAATATTATTTTTGAGTTTGACGTTAAAAGCGGCAAAATGAAGGTTTATGATAAAAAAATTGTGGTTGAATTGCCAGAAGAAATTGTCAAAAAAATTGATGAAAACGGTCGTGACAAGAAATACGTGCAAGAAATTGAAGAGGGAAAAGAGTTGCCAGGGGGCACAGAGCCAATTAAATTCAATCCCAAAAACGAAATTTTACTGGAAGATGCCAAAAAAATTAATAAGAAAATTAAAGTCGGCGAAGAATTAGTGCAAGAGCTGGAAATCCCGGCTGATTTTGGACGTATGGCAGCCCAGACAGCCAAGCAGGTAATAATCCAAAAAATCAGAGAGGCAGAAAGAGAAACAATCTTTAATGAATTTAAATCTAAAGAAGGCCAGCTGATTAATGGCGTTATTCAGCGCCGGGAAATGGTTGGCATTTTAGTGGATTTAGGCAAAGTAACAGCCTTGATACCTCAGGTTGAACAAATAAGAAATGAAAGATATATGCCCGGAGAAAGAATGAAATTTTATATTGTTAAAGTTGATTTAACAATTAAAGGCCCGGAAATAATCGTTTCCCGCTCCAGTTCAGAACTGATTAAAAAATTATTTGAAAATGAAATTCCAGAAATTGCCAGTGGCGCTATTGATATTATGGTTATTTCCAGAGAGGCAGGATTCCGCTCTAAAGTAGCAGTTAAAAGCAATCAGGAAAATATTGATCCGATCGGCTCCTGCGTCGGACAGCGGGGCGCCAGAATTCAGACAATTATTAATGAATTAGGCGGTGAAAAAATTGATATTATCCAGTGGAGTGAAGAACCTGGTAAATTTATTGCCAATGCATTATCACCGGCTAAGGTCCTGAATATTGATATTGACAATAAAACTAAAACAGCAATTGTGATTGTAAATGAAGATCAATTATCGCTGGCTATTGGCAAAGAAGGGCAAAATGTCCGTTTGGCCGCTAAATTAACTGGTTGGAAAATAAATATTATGAAAGAAACAGCTGAAGGCAAGAAGGAAAAAATTGAACTTAGCGAAAAGGAAGCGGCAGAAGAAGCAGCGGCAGAAAAAGAAAAAAAAGAAGTTAAAGCCAAAAAAGAACCCAAAGAGAAAAAAGCCACTAAAACTAAAAAAGCTGCCAAGAAAACAACTAAGAAAAAAACTGAGAAAGAGGAAAAAACCGAAGAAGCTGTAGAATAATTAACTTTAATGGTAATTCTGATATCTGAAATCTGACATCTGAAATAATTTCAGAAATCAGAAATCAGAAATTATAATTTATTTATAAAATGTCCTATTTAATTTCTATTTACAACTTAATATTCTATCAGCCGCTTTTTAATTTTTTAATCTGGCTTTATAATGTTATACCCGGCCATGATATTGGTTTGGCAATTATAATTTTAACTATTGCTATCCGAGTGATTCTTTTCCCGCTTTATTACCAATCAATTAAATCGCAAAAAGCCCTGCAGGATATCCAGCCCAAAGTGGAAGAAATAAAAAAGAAATACAAGGATGAAAAAGAAAAATTAGCGCAGGAAATGATGAATTTGTATAAAAGTGAAAAAGTTAACCCTTTTTCTTCCTGCTTGCCGCTTTTAATTCAGTTTCCTTTTTTAATCGCTGTTTATCAGGTTTTCCGTAAGGGTTTGGTCTCGCAGGGCATGGAAATGCTTTATCCTTTTATTGCCAATCCCGGCCAGATTGATTCTGTATCTTTTGGCTTTCTTAATTTGGCAGCGCCGAGTTATATTTTAGCCATTTTAGCCGGCTTAGCTCAGTTTTGGCAAAGTAAAATGCTATTTGCCAAAAAACCGCCAGTCATAGACCATAAAGAAATCAAAGGTTCACAGGATGAAAAAACAATGGCTATGATGAATAAGCAAATGATTTATTTTATGCCATTTATTACCGTCTTTATTGGTTTAAGTTTGCCAGCGGGCTTAACTCTTTATTGGTTTTTTACCACTTTGCTTATGGCTTTGCAGCAGCTTTGGATGTTTTCTAAAAAGGGGAAAGACGGGTCATCCTCTGCTAAAGCTACGGATAGCGGGCAAAAAGGATAAAAAGGGAAGTTTCAATAATTCGTATATTCGTAAATTATTCGTAATTTCGTAGGAAGTATGTTAATTAACCAAAAACAATTAAAGAAAGTAGCAGTGGAAACTCAAAGCGGACATTTTTTGGGTTATATTAGCGATATTGAATTAGAAACTGATACCGGAGTCATTGAAAGATATTATGTTAAAAGCTTACTATCAATTCCCGGGCTTTTTAAAAATAAACTATTGATTCATAAAAACCAGATTATAAGTTTTGAGCCGGGAAAAATGGTTGTTGAGGACAGCGCAATTAAGGAAAAAGCAGGTTCTAATGCTTTTAAAAAAGTTGAGGCCGTAGAAAGAATTGAGCCGGCGATTACAAGCAAATTAGATGGTTAATAGTCAATCGGTTAGGGCGAAGAAGCTCGTTTAGTTATTAGGTTAAGGTTATGTTGGCATTTTTTTACCTTACCTTTACCTTAACCCAAACGGGCATCGTAACCATAACCTTTACCCAAATACATGTTCAACCTAAATTACTTAGAACTCTTTATATTAAATACCATAATTTACTTTGATCTTTTTGATTATCCTTTAACTTTGAATGAAATTTATACTTATCTTTTTATTGGCGGAATGGAGGGCAGCACATATACTTTAATAGAAATCGAGGAATGCCTGGCTAACAGTAGTAAGCTTAAGAAATTTATAACCACTAAACGTGGTTTTTATTTTTTAAAAAATCCGCCTTCGCATAAAGCTACGGCGGACGGAGACGGAGAAGAAATTATTCAAACACGTTTGGAGCGCTATAATCTGGCTGATAAAAAATTCCAGCTGGCTTTGCGCACAGCCAAGTTGCTAAAATTTTTACCTTTTATTAAATTAATTGCTGTCTGTAATAATTTGGCGTACAGCAATGCCAGGCCAGAAAGCGATATTGATTTATTCATTATTACTGCCAAAAATAGAATCTGGCTGGTCAGGTTCTGGGCCGTCATTATAATTACGCTTTTGGGTTTGCGGCCGCCCAAAACCAAGGTTAAAGATAAAATCTGTTTAAGTTTTTATCTGACTGAAGAAGATTTAGATTTAAATAAAATAAAAGTCGGGGCAGAAGATATTTATTTGGTTTTTTGGCTGGCGACATTGTGGCCGGTTTATGAACGTGATAATTTTTACCAAAAATTAATTGAAGCTAATTCTTGGCTGAAAAAATATTTACCTAATTGGCAGCCTGTTCTGCCGGGATTGAGGCGCAGAGTTGAGGATAATTGGCTTAATCAGTTTATTTATCAAATTAAAGAATTTTTTTGTCACGGTTTTTTAGGAAATTGGCTGACAAGTTTTTTCAAGCAAATTCAGCTTAAGTTTATGTCTCAAAATAAAAAAGATTTAGCTGTGGCAGAGGATAAGAGTGTGATTATTACCGACACAATTTTAAAATTTCATGAAAATGACAGGCGAGCAGAATATCAGGAAAGATTTGAAAGAAAGAGGCAGGAACTGGCGGAAAAGTTATAAAATAAAAATTTTTTTGCAAAAAGAAAACCGGCAACTTTATTAGTTGCCGGTTTGAATTTAACTTTTTTTGCCCTTAGTCGGTTTGGACTTTTGGGCAGAGATATTATCTGCATGAAGCAACATATAGACGAACATAGGTAGCGACTCATTAAAGAGTTCGCGATGCCTTTTTTTCCAGTCGTCCGGTGTTGTCTCCATCAGCAGAGCATTGATGGCAATGTGTTCCTGAAAGCGCATCAGGTGCTTATCATTGCCTGCATCGCACTTGCCAAAAAGTTCGTGCAGGACATTGAAGTAAATGGTCCCTGTTTTGCTATCCAGCTCCCAGATCTTATTGGGATTGTCATCTTCTATGTAGTAAAACTGCAGACCCAGGGAATTATTTTTTACCAGTTTGCGCTGTTTGCCTCGATTGCCGCCGACAGTCAGTGGCGTATGGCCAGGGTGTTCCTTTTTGGGTTTTCCCGAAGAACCGTTTTCCTCTCCGCTGTCTTTTTCTTTTTTCCCATCGCCACAAATTGCCTTGCTGGGAAATTCCTGGTTGCCGACTATTTTTTTCGGCTCGGCATGGCCAGTACCGATTGAGCCAACCTTAAATGACTGGATGACTTCTCTCAGGACTTCAAATCCTGGCTCGTTTAAAATTGATTCAATCACCCTCATGGAGCACAGGCCAAGTGTCTGATAGCGGTCGTTTTGCCTTTCTTCCCTGATCGCATTAAAGTATATCTGCCCTGTCTGCTGATACCACTCTTCAATCGCCAGGCAAAATCCGACCAACGCGTCGTTTTCATTGAAGAATTTGCGCGTGGCATTAATTGTTGCTTTTTCGGTCAATATTTCACCCTCAAAGACGCCAGAGCTGAGCGCCTCAAAAACTCCTTTATTGAGAAATAATTCAGGTGTTTTAAGGAATTTTTTGAAGCTTATGCGGTAATCGTTATTTACTTCGCCGATTACCACTTTGCCCCTTCGGCCTTTTGATGTTTGCCTTGCCAAATAAAGATGGAAAGTTGTCTGGCCTGAGTCAGGGTGACTTATTGTAGCTACTGGCAGTCTCTTGCCTTGATATTGATCGGCCAGTATTTCTTTCTCCTCTACTTTGCTGTCTGTGGAAATAATTTTGACGATGATTTTTGTCCCCAGCTTTTTCATCTTTTCCGAGTATCTTTCTTTAATGTTCTCATGTAGCGATTCAATGTTTAATTTGGAAATCATGCGGTCTTCGGTAAAGCGCATGAGTTTTACTTGACTTCGCCAGGCAACACTGTTTTTGGATCTGCCTGTTTCATCAAAGAAAATTTCCGGAGCAGGTTTAACTGGGATGCCATTAATGATCTTTTGTTCTTTTATTTCATCAGTTTTGAATGTCCATCTCAGAAAGGCATGGTTGTTTTCTTTTGGAGTCGCAGTATAGGTAAAATATTCGCATTTACCCAGGGGTGAAATTAACCCCATGCCAAATCGGCCCAGATCCGATTCCTCTTTAATAGAGTCACAGACATGTTGTAATGCTTTTTCAAATTTGTCTCTGGACGCGCCATCACCATTATCTTCTATCCGGAGTTTTCGTTTCTGGCGATCAAGTACGATCCAGATAACTGTGGCATGTGCATCCAGGCAGTTTTGAACGCCTTCAAGTATTACATCAAGTAAATGCGGATAGTGATCTGCCACGCTCATCAGAGCTTTGCCATGATGAAACGCAAACGGACTCATTTCTTCTG
>Ga0154642_119_pt4 | contig 29319 bp, 34 predicted proteins | sample Rifle2008BG13ft_FD_116071 | JGI IMG/M metagenome (GOLD analysis project Ga0154642, IMG submission 116071) | Candidatus Buchananbacteria bacterium RBG_13_36_9 | reverse complement strand
TGCTACCACAATTGTCACTAATTTAACAGGTGGCGTTGGCGATGATGGAGCATATACAATTGCTAATGCCGGAGGCGCGAGTGCGACTGTTACTCTTACCAGAACTGCAGGTCAAGGCGCAGGCGGGGATGGCTTATTGGCCATGACAGATGCAATTTACACCTCAACTAATGCAGCTGCCGCTATCGCTACATCAACCATACCACTCGCTTTAGCTAATGCCGCGACTGATCAAACACTTAATATTGATGGCGTTTCTATAGCTTTAGGGGCTGCGTCTCAGACAGCGATTCAAATTGCTAGCGCAATTGTCACTAATTTAACAGGTGGCGTTGGCGATGATGGAGCATATACAATTGATAACGCCGCTGGTACGAGCGCGACCGTTACCCTTACCAGAACTGCAACAGGCAGTGCTGGGGATGGCTTATTGGCCATGACCGATGCAATTTACACCTCAATCAATGCAGCTGCCGCAACCGCCAATTCAATTGTTCCAGCTGGAATTATTGCCAATGCAACTGATCAAACACTTAATATTGATGGCGTTTCTATAGCCTTAGGCGCTGCGTCTCAGACAGCGATTCAAATTGCTACCACAATTGTCACTAATTTAACGGGTGGCGCTGGCGATGATGGAGCATATACAATTGATAACGCCGCTGGCACGAGCGCGACCGTTACCCTTACCAGAACTGCAACAGGCAGTGCTGGAAACGGCTTATTGGCTGCTGCCGATCCAAACTATGGGACAACAGCCCAGGTTAATACAATTACTATTGGAGGAACAGTTGATACCGATGATACTTTTACAGCAGCGTTACCAGGACCGGTGAGCGCTATTTATACAGTATTAATCACTGATACCACTACAAATGATATTGCGACTGGTTTAAATAATGCTATTCAAGCTTCAGCTGGTTATGCCGCACAAGCCTTTACCTCGGCTGCCGTTGGTAGCGACGTTGTCTTGACGGCTAAAGTTCCAGGTACAGGATTTGTGCAAACTTCAAGCAATACCAATAGAGCGGCTGTGCAACAGGTAGTTACTTTTACACCTGCTGCTGTTACTCTAGGTGAGACATATCGTGGGACTCTTAATGCCACGGATTATGACTATACGGTAATTGGTGGTGATAATGTAGCTAGCGTGATCGCTGCTTTGGCTCCTCTGATGGATGCAAATGCAGTGATTGGTTGTGTAGATACAGCTAGTACTACAATTACTTGTACTGCCGATGTTGCGGGAACAGCGTTTACTTATGGCGCAACAGTTGTTGACATCACGCCTCCGACCCTTAACACTGTTGAAGAATTCGATGTAAATAATGACGGTAAAATTGATGAAACTATGCTGACTTTCAGCGAGTCTATGCTTGATGCCTCTGTGACTTCAGCTAATTTCACTATTGGCGGTACTGCCGCTGATACTTTCATGGCCGTCACCTCAACCAATGGAAGTGATCCTAATATTGCAGATGATAATATAATTACCATTAAAGTTGCTGCTGGTGTTCTTGGTACAGAACAAAAAGCAGTAGTTTATACGGCTGGAACATTAACTGATAGCAATGGCAATCCTTTAGCCAATGTAACCATAGTAGCCGGAGCAGTAACTGATAGCGCAGCGCCAGTGATTTTAACAACTTCACCAGCTGACACGGCAACTGGCGTTGTTATAACAGCAAATGTAGTCGTTACTTTTAGCGAACCAATGAATACTGGCACAGTGACTCAAACTTCCGCACCTGATCCAGGCGGTTGGGCAGTGGTCTGGTCAGGAGGAAACGCAATAGCCACTTATTCTCACACTAGTTTTATTAGAGCCACTCTTTATACAGAACAAATTACAGCTGGTCAAGATGTTATTGGGAATCCTTTAGTAGCAGGACCAGTGCCAAATCCTTGGTCATTTACAGCCTCTGCTAGTGGCGGCGGTACTGGTGGCACTCCACCTACTTGTTATGTTGCAATAAATAATGGAGCTATCTCAACGACTACTTTGAACGGTTCTGTGAATATTACTTCTAATCAGACAGTTACTGAAATGGTAATAAGCAATGATAGTGGCTTTACCACTGCTGTCTGGGAACCATATTCTGCTACAAAATTATGGACATTAGTTGGTGCAGTCGGCAGTTATGGGACAAAACCAGTCTGGGTTTTGGTTAGAAATTCTAGCGGAACCAGCAATGTCTGTACTGATACTATTGAATATATTGCAGCAGGTGGCGGTGACGGCGGAGGCGGCGGAGGCGGCGGAGCAGGAGCTCCATTACCTCCAACAACCACACCAGCTCAACCTAGCAATTTAGTTTTACAGGATCCTGTGCCAGCTGAACCTTTACCTCCAAATGTGCAAATTGGCAGCTTAGTTAAAAGAGCAGATATGAGCGCAGTTTACTTTATTGATCAGGACAATCGCCGTCATGCCTTCCCCAATGATATTGTTTACTTCAGTTGGTACAGCGATTTTTCCGGCGTTCAAACAATATCTGCCGAAACTTTAGCAGCTATTCCTTTAGGCAGTAATGTGATTTCAAGGCCAGGCACCTGGTTGGTAAAAATTCAAAGTGATCCCAAAGTTTATGCTGTAGAGCCATATGGCGTTATCCGTTGGGTAAAAACAGAACAAGTGGCTCTGGATTTGTACGGCTCAAATTGGAATAATAGGATAATTGATGTTGATCCGACTTTCTTTATTAATTATCAGGTTGGCGCAGAAATTGCTACCTCTGTTCATCCCAATGCTTCAGTTATTCAATATGCGGGTTCAAGTGAAAATTATTATGTAAATAATAATTTTAAACAGTTAATTTCATCAACTATTTTTAATAGCGATTTATTCCAGGATAAATTTGTTTGTAAAAATATTGCCTCAACTATTAGTTATACTCCGGCAGAAAATTATCCAGCTTTACCCGTACAAACTTTAATGACTCTTAGATAAGTAATAGATAAATACACAAAAACCCCGCCTAATAATTTAGGCGGGGTTTTTGTTATAAGAAAAAACGCCCGCATTAGCGGGCGTGTGCGTTTATCCGCCAAAGGCTGATTGGCAAGGAAATAATAATACGAGGTAAAAGTAGGACCGTAAAAAAGAAATAAAAGGGTGGAATTGAATTGTGCTAGGCGAAAAATATTCGTAAAGCAAAATAATTGTACCTACTAAATATTTGGTACTTTTTGGCAGCAAAAAGTACCGCAAAAACTGCTGGCCTGCATTGGCGAGAGATAACTTATTTTGAATTGATAGTTTTAGCACCATGCCGAGCCATGGGTGCTCAGTCCGCTAGTGCAAATGGCTAGTTTCGGAACAATGTTGGCGGCGCTCAATTCGCACCCCAGCCCCCTCTAGTGCAAATAACACGATCCTACCGACAAAATTAAATAAATCGCTGTTGCGGGCGTAGCCGCAAGATAAATACCGCCGGCTTTTTGCTGGTGGTAGCTTGTTTTTTTAAATTTGGGAACTAGTCTAAAATACGGCAATTAATGATATAATTAATATATGGAGAAAAAAATATTTAAAATTTTAAGCAGTCTTTTATTAATTGTTTCTTTGTTGCTTGGTTTTACAGTTTATTCGCAAAAAGACCGGCAAAACTTGGAAGTGGATTTTTTAGATGTGGGGCAAGGCGATGCGATTTTGATTAAAACTCCATATGAACAGAATATTTTAATTGACGGCGGGCCTAGTACTAAAGTTTTATCACAATTAGGCCGTCATTTGGCTTTTTTTGATAAAAATTTAGATCTGGTTATCTTAACTCATCCGCATAGCGATCATGTCGCTGGCTTAGTAGAGGTATTACGACGTTATAAAGTCAAAAAAATATTAATGACAGGAGTTGTGCACACCAGCCCTGATTACGAGGCCTTTTTACAGGAAATAAATAAACAAAATATCCCAACAGAAAAAGCCATTGCGCCCAAGGAAATTATTTTAGGCCAAGATTTAAATCTCCAGATTTTGTATCCTCTAACAGATTTAAGCGAAAAGAAAATTGAAAACTTGAATGACTCTTCGATTGTGGCTAAATTAATTTATAAGCATAATTCATTTTTATTAACAGGCGATGCTGAAGCGATTGTTGAACAGGATTTGCTTAATAATAAAACCGATTTAAAGGCTGATGTGCTAAAAATTGCCCATCACGGCAGTAAATATAGCACTACGGCGGAATATTTAGATGCAGTTAAGCCCCAATTTGCAGTAATTTCTGTAGGTGAAAATAATAATTTTGGCCATCCTCACTTAAGAACCTTAGATAATTTGCAAAAGAGACAGATTGAAATTTTACGTACAGATTATTCGGGTACAATAGCGCTGGTTAGTGATGGTATAGATATTAGTATAAAAAAATAAAGCCGAGGTGATATTCGGCTTTTTTAATTGGAATCTTCGTCCAGGTCAATAATTGCCTCTTCGTCAGGCTCTAAATTTTGCGTGGCAGGGTTTTTTTCTGCTTGGGCTAGCGGCTCAGGATTTTTTAGTTCTGTGGTCATGGCTAAAACTTGGTCCAAATGAAAACTTTTTTTAAAGGCTTTTTGACCAAGTTTTCTGGTTTTGAGCTGATTATTATTTAGATCCAAATCAGCAATGAGCATGGATGCGTCTTCATCATGGATTTCAATTATTTGAACTTTTTTCAGGTAGTTTTGAGGGTCAAGCGGGTTAGAAAAGTAATATGTGTGAAAAAGTTCTTTACTTATTTTCTGAGATGAATTATCAAAGCCGCCATTTTCATTGGAAAGTGCGACTTCGTATTTATCACCATCAGTTTTTATGATTTGAGCCAGTTGAACCCAGATATCACCGGGTGATGGATCTCCAAACATAAGTTCCTCCTTTTTGTTTTTGTACTTGTTGTTAATTTAACAGGTTTTATTCTTAGAGTCAAAGGCCTTGAAGATTTTATTAAATTTTGTTAAAATAATTTTATATTTAACTTTAATAATTTAATTATTATGGAAAAAACATTAGTTTTAATTAAGCCAGATGGCGTGCAAAGGAATTTAATTGGCGAAATTATCAGCCGTTTTGAAAGGAGCGGTTCAAAATTAGTGGCCATGAAATTAGTGCGGGCAAATGATAAAATGGTGGAAAAGCATTATACTATTGATCCGGAATGGATAAAAAAAGTCGGTACTAAGGCGATTGAGTCTTATAAAGAAAAAGGATTAGAACCGCCTAATAATGATTCAGTGGCCGTAGGCAAGGATGTTTTGAAGCGTTTAAAGGATTTTATGACCGCCGGTCCTGTGGTAGCCATGGTTTGGGAAGGCAATGCGGTTGTGGCTTTAGTCCGTAAAATATGCGGCAGTACAGAGCCCTTTAGCGCGGCTATAGGCACAATTAGGGGAGATTATAATCCCATTGAAACTTATCAAATGGCTGATTTGGCTAATCGGGCAATTAGAAATTTGGTGCATGCTTCTGGCACGCCCGAAGAGGCAGAAAAAGAAATTGCGATTTGGTTTAAAAAAGAAGAAATTTTGGATTATAATTTAGCCAGAGATACGATATTATATGATTATAATTGGAAAATTTGACAATTTTTTTATCCTTGTTATAATAAAACAAATATGATAACCACTAAAGCATTACAACTACAGAAAGTTGATGTAAGAACAAACTTATTAGGTTTATTGCTTTTGTTATGCTACTTTTTGGTGGTTAGCCTTTTTAGATAATCAAAAATTTACATAGATTGTAAGGTAAAAACTAGCCACCAAGGGTGGCTGGTTTTATTTTTGCTCTTTAAACAACAAAGAAAGCCCTCCTCTGCTTCTGCCTGCGCTCTGGCCTCGGCCAAGACGGGTGAAGCTACGGCAGACAGGAAAGCTATGGAGGGCGAAGGGAGGAATCATGATCAATGTCTGTATTGAGTGTATTAGGCTTAATCCCTTAGACAGAGAAAAATGCAATTATTGCGGCGGAAAGTGTGAAAAAGTAGGCAATGAAAGGTTAAAAACTTTCATGATTGAATTTAACCAAAGAAAGCAAGACAAAGAAAAAAGAGAAACAATGCCCTCCTCCGCCAAAGCTTCTGCCTGCGCTGAAGCTTTGGCGGACAAGTCGGAGGGCAAGCCCAGCACCACATTGGGTGCTGGGCAAGGAGGACAAAAATGCAGGTGATTAGAGTGACGGAATTTCCGCAGAAAAAGGTCTGTAAGAAATGCAAGAAGGATTGGAAAGAAAAGGAAAATTTTGACGGGAAATGCCAGCATTGCGGTTGCAAGGAAACGAAGTGGGTTCATTATGATCCTGGGACAAAGGAAATCGTGGAAATCCCGAGACTGGGACTCTAATTTCTTACAGAGGTTTTTAAACAAAGAAGACTCCGCAGATTGCGGAGTCTTAAAATTTTTACTCGGTATAAGGTCTGATGATAACTTTTGTTCCCACTTCAATAAAGTTTTTGTTCAGCCACTCTGCATCTTCATTGAAAAGTCGGACGCAGCCGTGGCTGGCATTTTTACCCGGAACATTGGGCGAGCCATGAAAGGCATAGCCAGATTTATGAAAGAACATTGCCCAGGGCATTGGGGCATCGTATTTACTGGATCGGCATTTGGGTCCGGCCTTTTTAAAAATGCGAAATTCTCTAGCTGGAGTGTGATAACCAGGTTTGCCGCCGCTAGCCGGCCCCCAGCGCACCAGTTTACCTTCAGCATCATAGGCTGCCCAGGCTAAGATTTTAGGATCAAAGATCAGAAATTTTTCACCGAGGGAATCAGTTTCTTTGGGATAAGGAGAAAAATCCATGAAGGTTTTACCGGCTAAGTCATTTGGCACCGCGATTATCATGCCTTGTTTGAGCTTAATATTCAGGCGATTTACTTTCATAATGATTTCTCTTTCAGTATCGTTAGGCCAAAGATCTATCCATGTCGGTGCAGTTTCCACTTCAATTATTTTTACGCCGTGCTTGGTCTTTTTCTCTATTTTTTCAAATTTACTTTCAATCGTCAGACAATTATAGCCCGGTTCTTGGCAGATTATTTCACCAATCGTTGGTTGATAGACTTTTTGCGAGCCGGCTTTTAATCCTCGATTATTTGGATAAAAGATAACCATTATAAAACCTAACAAAAACAGAGATTTCCTGGCAATTTTTCTCACAATTTCCTCCTTTGTTGTTTTTAGATTTTAGGTACAATTAAGATTAATTTATCAATGTAGCAGAAGTAGCAAAAAAAATCAAGGATCTCTAGATCGCCCAGAAATTAGGAGCCGCAAATAACTTTTATAGACAGCCAATAAATTGCCAATAAGAAAATAAGAAAAATAATTAGGCCGGATAAAATTATTAAAGGATTAGTTATTTTTTTAGCAACCATTTTAATAAATTTTTGCCAGCCCAGGATTAAAAGTAAAATTACACTGCCTAAAATAATGCCTAATAATAATTTATTAGTCGTGCAAAGTTGGTTGAGAGATAGAGTAATTAAATTTAATTTAAGTAAAGTTATAATGACTAAAAAATAAAGAAGGCTGGCGACTATTATTCCGCGCAGTTTAAAAATGATTTTTTTCTTTTCTAGCCAGCCCAAAATCGCAATAAGTGAAAAAATTGACAAACCGCCCAGATAAAAACCAAGCAACAATTGATCAATTTTTAGCCACCAAGAAACGCCAAAGATAGAAACAGCTCCCAGTATACAAATAGGGCAACCAGCCTTGGCAGGGTGAGTAGTTATTAAAAATAAATTTAAAAAAAATATAAACAGTAAAAATATTTTTGTGTTTTTTTTCATAATTAATAAAATTTCGGGCTAGGCGGATTTGAACCGCCGATCTCACGGTCCCGAACCGTGCGCGATACCACTTCGCTATAGCCCGATGAATAATCCAATCCCGAAGGGACTCCTTCGGGGCTGCGCTACAGCCCGTTATTTAATCTCTATAATATAAACCTCACCATCAGTGAAAAACTGGTCTCCGGCAAAATTTTTGCCGAGTAGAGGTTCGACAAACTGAATTTTTTGAGAATTTTTAATTACTCCAGCCTTAGTTAAATCAGCATATACTAATTCTCTTTCGGAATCAATATCAGGATTAATAGTATGAACGACAAACCATTTAATGCCTAAATCTAAACTGGCAGTGCCAACATAAATTTTTTTACCCTCAGCTGTTTTAAAATTTGTTTTCCAAAAACGGGCATGGTGTCTTTGCCTGACACTGTTTGTTTCGGTCGGTTTTTGGAAGCCAAAATCATGGATATTGGCATTCCAAAAAGAAGGCGTCATAGGAGCGGTCTTGTAGCTTTGATTTAAAATTGCTGTTTCACCAATTTTTAGAATAGAACCGAAGCTAACAGGATCGGCTAAATGCCAATTTGCCAATTTAAAGGCATTGATTAAATTTTCATCATTTTGAGCAACAACCAAGAAACTAATCGGTTCTTGTTTTGCTCCGTCTAAAGTTTCAGTATATTGCGAAGGCTTATAATTTTTAAAAATATCTATAGCATCACCACTGATCGTATGCAATATTTGCGGTGCTTCCTCAACTATAACCTCAGGTTTGTAAAAGAAAGTAAACGCGCTGATAAAAATTATTTCTACAATTATTAATCCCGCTGTAATTAATTTGATTTTAATAGTAGATTTCTGTCTAGGTTGTTTGATTTTTTTATAAGTAGGCCATTCATATAAGTTAATGCCTACAATAAGCCAGAATAAGCCTAGCAAATAGCCGCCCAAAACATCGCTTAAGTAGTGGACACCTAGATATAAGCGGCTAAAGCCGACTGTAAGTATAATTAAACTGCCTAAAAATAAAAAATTTATTTTAAGTTTTAATTTTTTTAATTTACGCCAAAGATAGTATACAAAAAAGCCAAATAAAGCCATTGCCAGGGCAGCATGGCCGCTGGGGAAGGAATAAGATTTTTCTAAATAATAGGCGATATCTAAAGGTCTGGGTCTTTCAAAAACTAATTTACCGATAAAAACAAAGGCTTCGGTACCGCCTAAAGTAATCCAAAGCGGCAAAAGATAATTTTTTTTGTGCCAGAGCAAAAAAAGCAAAGATACAATAATGGCAATACTTAAACCTATTTGCCATTGGCCCAATAAAGTCAGGTATGAAAAAATTTTAATCAAAAGCGGCTGGCGAAAGACAAATAAAAGGTTTTCTATGCGGATATCAGCCCCGACAATAGGGGCAGATTTGATAACGGCTCTAATGATACCAAGAAATAAAGATATAATATAAATATAAGCCAAAGCAAAAAGTGTCAAGGGCAAACCGGAAAATTTTGTCCGATCAATTCGACGATATATAAAGCCAAAGATTAAAGGGTGATTTTTAACTATATTTATAACTTCGGGATTTTTAGTAATCCCTTGAATAATAGAAATCAATATGGATTTTAAAAAGAGTAAAAATCTTTTACCTTCATTTAAAAGTAGCTGCTTAAGCAAATAAATCAAAATTAAAAAAGCGACTATAACTAATAAGAAAATACTGGCCCGGGTTGAATAAGCGGCAATAATTTGCCAGGTTTGGCCTAAGAAATAACCTAAGAATAAATAAAATATGGCCCAACAAAAAGCGCTTAAAATGTTCCAAAAAAGAAATTTTTTAGTTTCCATTTTAAAAATACCAGCGACAAAGGGGATAATTGGTCTGACCGGTCCAATAAAGCGGCCCAAGAAAATACTTTTAGGACCGTGTTTTTTAAAAAATACTTCGCCTTTAACCAAATAATTTGATTTAAAAATCCTATTTTCGGGATGGAATAAGTATTTGGCTCTTTTCCCTAAATAAAAACTTGCGCTGTCTCCCAAGATAGCGCCAGCGATGGCAAACCAAAAGAGGTCAAAAATATCAAATAAACCCTTGCCAGCTAAAAAGCCGATTAAGACATTAAAAACAGTTCCCGGGATTGCCAACCCCACAAAAGCAAGGGATTCTACAAAAGAAATTAAAAAAACCAGCAAATAGCCGAAATTTTGCAATTTTTGTAAGATGATAATTAAGGCATCAATAAAATTCATATTTATATATATTTTAGCATAAAATTTCTAATTAACAAAGCAGAGAAATTGAGTTGGTCAAAATTTACACTAATTTTAGCTAAAATAAATCAAAAGATAATGCGTAGTTTTACACTTGACAAAAATAGAAAAATGTGCTATTATTAAAGTATTAAAAAACCTGGCGTTTCAGTCGGGTTAATCTGGTGAGCCCCAAGTCCAAAAAGGACAGGAGGCAGGCCATAAAACAGAGGTCTTTAAAAATGGCAAGAAAAGAGAAAAGCGAATTTTTGAGCGCATTTGGTACAACATTTGAGATCTGGAAAAAGATCGTGGATGCGGTTCTGTCACTCGGGGGCAATGACGAAGACATTCGTCGTTTGCTCACGGACAAAAGCCTGGCCAAGAAAGTGGCCGAAGTCATCATGGCCAGCAAGCAGAAAGTCAGCGAAATCTACAAGGTCGTCTTTGACTACGGTCTGTCTCTGGCCGAGATGATTAAGCTCGGCAACTATGGCTGGTTCAACGATGACATAACGGCCAAGAACTTTCCGCTTCAGGGCACTGGCAAACAGGAATCGGAATTATTGCTGGTTCACTTGAATAGAGATGTCACAACCAAAGAGGTGTTGGAGTACTTGAATAGCCAGGGTTTGGAACCAGCCAAGATTGAGCATTTGCTCGCTTTTGGCACGACCTACCCGGAAGTTCAGCGGGAGTTTCCAATTGTCGCTCTCGGCTCCTCTTTTGTCGGTGATAGTGGCAGTCGCCGCTGCCCGTATCTGAGCTGCAGTGTTGGCCTGCGCGAGCTCCGCCTCCCTTGGGTTGTCGATGACAATCCTTGGCATGGCTCTTGCCGTTTCGTGGCCGTTCGCAAGTAGTTCTTGGATCCTTGGACTCTTAGTCCTTGGCTCTTGGACACTTGAAAATTTTTTCACCGCATGGATAATATCTGTGCGGTGATTTTCTTTTTATGCTATAATTTTTTTTGGATAGTAAACGAATCAGTCCACGGTTACGGCTGTGGGCGGTTGAAATCTGATACGCCAAGAAAGCCAGATTAAGTTGGGGCAAGTCTTAACTTAGAGTGCGCTTGGCGCGATCTAAAAATAAAAATACTTGGTACAGAATACCATGGGAGAAAAGCTCTCGCATAAAATACAGCCCAAAGAGTATTTAATGGGCAGTGGACTTGGCGGTATTTTGTATAATCTCGGCTCCTCTTTTGTCAATGATAATGGCAATCGCAACTACCCGTATCTGAACTGCAATGATGACAAGCGCAAGCTCAACCTCAATTGGAATGACGATGACAATCATTGGAATGACAATTGCCGTTTCGTGGCCGTTCGCAATTCTTTTTATTCTCTTCCCGCAGTGCGTGAGGAGTTTTCTTTTTTAAGCAAGTTTAGCCAGCCGCCGATCATTTTGCCGATTTCAGACAGAGGCTGTGATAGTGCCGCATATTTTTTATTATCTAAAGCTTTTAATTCCCACAAAAGTTTTAAGAAAAATTTTAAAGCATCAAATTTAACGCTTAGCTTTTGGACAAGCGGCAATTTAGTTTCCCTGGCAGAATAGCCGGCCAGCAAAGAAAGTTCCAAACACTCGGTAAAAATATTGTCTATTTTGGCGCCGAGCGTGTAGCGAGTCAGCCTGGGGATATGAATTAAAAAGCCATGCCATAATTTGTAGCTTTCGTTAAATTTAATGATAATCGGCGTTTCATCAGCGCTTGTCAATGAATTATGAAAATTCAATTGAGTCATAAATTTGAAGAGATTATTTCATTAGATAATTTGCTTTTGGCCTGGCAGGAATTTATAAAAGGCAAGAAGTCTAAGCCAGATGTGCAGGAATTTAGCTTAAAGCTTTTTGATAATATCTTAGCCCTCCATATTAGTTTGGCCAATAAAAGTTATAGGCACGGAGGTTATAAAAGTTTTTATATTAATGACCCAAAACGCCGGCACATTCACAAGGCTAGCGTAACCGATAGGCTCTTGCATCATGCAGTTTATAGGATACTTTATCCATTTTTTGAAAGGACTTTTATTGCTGATTCTTATTCTTGCCGTTTAAATAAGGGCACTCATAAGGCGCTTAATAGATTTAGGAATTTTGCATTTATTGAAAGCAAAAATCTTACGCGCACGTGCTGGGTTTTAAAAATTGACATTAGAAAATTTTTTGCCAGTATTGACCATGAGATTCTTTCGCAAATTTTAGGCGAGTATATCAAGGACAAAGAAGTAGTCTGGCTGCTTGAACAAATAATTGAAAGTTTTAATTCTTCTCCCAACAAAAGGGTCGGTTTGCCCTTAGGAAATTTAACGTCCCAATTGTTTGCTAATATTTATTTGAATCCCTTTGATCGGTGGGTAAAACATAACCTAAAAGTTAAGCATTATCTTCGCTATGCTGATGATATGGTTTTTCTTTCAGCCGATAAGCCATTTTTGATTTATATTCTGCCAAAGATTAAAGAGTTTTTTAAAAATAATTTAAAGCTGAATTTACACCCAGACAAAATAATAATAAAAACTATTGCCTCTGGCATAGATTTTTTAGGTTGGTTACATTTTCCTGACCATCGCATTTTACGAAAAAGCACAAGGCGACGCATGTTTAACCAAATAAAAATAAGCCCCAATAATCTGACCTTGCGGTCGTATTTGGGGCTAATTGGACATGGGAATACTTTTAAAATAAAAAAGGAATTGTTAAATGAGTATTGGATTGGTAGAAGTTTTTAGGAAGAAATGTTCTTGTCGGGCTGGCGGGACTTGAACTCACGACCTCCCGCCTTCATCCTTCGACAAGCTCAGGATTTCGGCGGGCAGGCATGCATTCAAGAATTTTTAGTCGGGGTGAGAGGATTTGAACCTCCGTTCTCATGCACCCCATGCATGCGCCTTAGACCGGGCTGGGCCACACCCCGACTAAAAATTCTTTTAGATAGTTAATTGTAATAATTGCACCTATACCCGCCATAGTTCCGAGCATAAGCGAGGAACGTCGGCCGGGCCATGCATGCGCGCTAGCCAATCCCAAAGGGACCCCTTCGGGGCTGCGCTATAGCCCGTTTTTTATATTTTAGGTTAAAATTTTGATTTAATCAATTACTTCTCGAGAATAACACGATTAATTAAAAAACCGCCTGAGAACTAAAGTTAAGCGGTTTTTTTAAAAAAAGAAATTATTTGGCTGCGCCGATTCTAAACATTTTTGTGCCACAGGTTGGGCAAACGCCAGTCACTGCTGGTCGGCCATTTTTCATCTTAATTTCCTTGGCATCTTTCATTGCCTTTTTTGCTTTACATTTAACGCAATAAGCTTGGACTTCGGCCATAGATTTAAAAATGATTAATTATTAAAAGCTGTATATATCATACCATAAATAAAAGAAAAATGCAAGATTTTGGTTGATTTTAAGATTTTGCTGACTTGGCCCGGTTTTTTAAGCAGCTAGTGCAAATCTTTATCCTTTTACCCTCAATTTTCTTGGTCTGCAAGTTGATATACTTTCTTTTTAAGGTTTTGATATTAGAATGGCTTCGGCTGGCTCCTTTTAATGGGCCGCGGCCGCAGATTTCACAAGTTCGAGACATAATGGTATAATTAATTTTATTAGAAATTTAAATATTAATATTTATTTTAGCAAATAAGATAAAAAAAATCAAGAATTATGCTTATTAGCTTATTATTTCAAGAACCATTAATTTTTATACCCTTAGCTTTGGCCTTGCTTATTGCTCTAACTTGGCATGAATTTTTTCATGCGGCCGTGGCTGTTTGGCAGGGTGATAATACTGCCAAATTTGCCGGTCGTCTGACTTTAAATCCCTTGGCCCATCTTGATTTGACCGGCACTTTATTATTGTTATTTGTTGGTTTTGGCTGGGGGAAGCCAGTGCCAGTTAATTATTATAATCTTAGAAATCAGAAATGGGGACCAGCTTTGGTTTCCATTGCAGGCCCTTTTGCTAATTTATTAAGTGTTGTTGTTTTCGCCTTGATTTTTAAGCTTATAGCTCCAGTTAATTTAAATCCAGCTAATCCTTTTGCTGTAATTAGTTATTCTGGCAATTTATTGCTTCTTTTTTTATCATTTTTAGTTACTTATAATTTAATATTAATGATTTTTAATTTAATACCACTGCCGCCTTTAGATGGTTCCAAAGTGCTTTTTGCTATTTTACCGCCTAAATATCAGCATTGGCAGTTTTATTTAGAGAAAAATGGCCCGCTGATTTTGTTAATGTTGATAATCATGGATAATTTTTTCGGTATTGGTATTTTAAGCGGGTTTTTTAATCTGATTATCGGTTTTTTTGGCCAAGTTTATGGTTTATTTTGAAATCCTTGACTTTTTAAAGGTAAGAGTGTAGAATAAAATTACAATAAAACACAAGGTTTTATTTTTTATTTTTAACTTTTTAAAATGCCGACAATTAGTCAATTAGTAAGAAAGGGAAGAAAAAGTATAAAGAAAAAATCCAAAACTCCGGCTTTGGAAAGTGTTTTTAATACTTTAAAACGAAGAAGAAATGTTTTAGATAAAGGCAATCCTTTCAAAAGAGGCGTCTGTGTTAAAGTAACAACTATGACGCCTAAAAAACCCAATTCTGCCTTAAGAAAAATCGCTAGGGTTCGACTTTCTAATGGTATGGAAGTGACAGCTTATATTCCCGGTGAAGGCCATAATTTGCAGGAACATTCAATTGTAATGTTGCGCGGCGGCAGGGTTAAGGATTTGCCAGGTGTCCGTTATCATATTATCCGAGGTCGGTATGATACCTTAGGGGTAGAAAATCGCAAACGCGGTCGCTCTCTTTATGGCGTTAAAAAAGGCAAAGCAACAGTTAAAGCTAAAGCCGCTTAATTAATTTATAATTTTATGAGAGGCAAACAAGCTCAAAAAAGAGATATCCAAGTTGATCCAAAATTTCATAACACTCAAATTGCCAAGTTTATCAATTATATAATGAAGGGTGGTAAAAAATCGACAGCGCAAAATATTGTTTATGATGCTTTTGAGATAATTTCTGATAAAACCAAGCAAGATGCCCTGGAAATTTTTGAAAAGGCCCTAAAAAATATCGGTCCTTCTTTAGAAGTACGCGGCCGCAGAATTGGCGGTGCCAATTATCAAATCCCATATCCTGTCAGGGCAGAAAGAAGATTTGCCTTATCCTGCCGTTGGTTAATAGATGCTAGCCAGAAAAGAAAAGGCCGCTCTATGGCAGAAAAATTAGCTCAGGAAATAATTGATGCAGCGAATGAACAAGGCGAGGCTTTTAAGAAAAAAGTTGATACTCATAGAATGGCTGAGGCAAATCGCGCCTTTGCTCATTTTGCTAGATTTTAAAATTTTAATCCCAACGAAATTACGAATATTTTGCAAATTTTACAAAACTCCAGTAGGTAGGCGCTTTGGTTAAAATTTTTAACAGCTGAATAATTTAAAAGTCTCGTCCCAAAGCGCTGTTCCCAAAGATGAATTTGTATTATTTGTAAGCTGATTTGTAAATTTGTTGGGACATTCGTTTTTAAATGAGATAACAAGTTAATTAATATAAACTTACCAAATATTATGCCACGTGAATACACACTAGAAAAAACAAGAAATATCGGCATTATGGCTCATATTGATGCCGGCAAAACAACAGTCACTGAACGTGTCTTATTTTATACTGGTAAAAAACACAAAATCGGAGAGGTTCATTATGGCGAAGCTGAAATGGACTGGATGGAGCAGGAAAAAGAAAGAGGGATTACTATCACTGCTGCTGCCACCACTTGTTTCTGGAAAGATCATCGCATCAATATCATTGATACGCCAGGCCACGTTGATTTTACCGTGGAAGTGGAAAGATCTCTGCGTGTTTTGGATGGCGCAGTTGCTGTTTTTGACGGTTCCCAAGGCGTTGAGCCCCAGTCTGAAACTGTCTGGCACCAGGCTGCTAAATATGATGTGCCCAGAATCGCTTTTGTTAATAAAATGGATAAGATGGGCGCTGATTTTTATATGAGCTTACAATCAATTCAAGAACGTTTATCTGCTCACGCCGTAGCAGTACAAATTCCGATTGGCGCAGAAGAAACATTCGAGGGTTTAGTTGAGTTATTAGAAAGAAAAGCCTATAAATTCACTGGCCAGTACGGACAAAATATTGAAGAGATTCCTATTCCCGATAATTTAAAAGAAAAAGTAGAGGAATTTAGAAAAATTTTATTAGAAAAAGTAGCAGAAAATGATGAAGAATTAATGAATAAATATTTAGCAGGCGAAGAATTAGATATTAATAAAGTAAAACAAGTAATCCGCGCCGCCACCGTGAGAAATGATTTTCATCCTGTTTTTTGCGGTTCAGCCCTGAAAAATATTGGTGTGCAGTTTGTTTTGGATGGAGTGGTTGCTTATTTGCCTTCACCACTAGATATTCCTCCATTTAAGGGTAAAAATCCCGATACTGGCGTTGAAGAAACCAGGGAGGCCAAAGATGACGCGCCTTTTTGCGCATTAGCCTTTAAAATTGCAACTGATCCTTTTGTTGGCAAATTAGCCTTTTTTAGAGTCTATTCCGGTTCTTTAAAAGCAGGTTCATATGTTTTAAATACTGCGACAGGTGATAAAGAAAGAATCGGTCGTATAGTGCGTTTACATGCCAACGCCAGAGAAGATGTTGATGAAGTTTTTTCTGGTGAAATTGCCGCTGCCATTGGTTTAAAAAATACTGTTACTGGCAATACTTTATGTGATGAAAAACATCCGATTGTTTTGGAAGAAATTATTTTCCCAGAACCGGTTATTTCTGTGGCGATTGAACCCAAAACCAAAGTTGATCAGGAAAAAATGGGCATGGCTATGCAAAAATTAGCAGAAGAAGATCCGACTTTTAAAATTCATACTGATGAAGAAACCTTGCAGACAATTATTTCAGGCATGGGAGAATTACATTTGGAAATTATTGTTGACCGCATGAAACGAGAGTTTAAAGTTGAAGCCAATGTCGGTGCACCTCAAGTTGCTTACAAGGAAACTATTAAAGGTAATGCCGAAGCAGAAGGTAAATATATTAAACAATCAGGCGGCCGTGGCCAATATGGCCATTGCTGGATTAAGCTTGATGCTCGTGATCGTGGCGAGGGCTTTGAATTTGTAGATGAAATTAAAGGCGGTGCTATTCCGCGCGAATTTATTCCGGCAGTGGAAAAAGGTATTAAAGAGGCTTTAACCAAAGGTATTTTAGCAGGTTATCCGGTTGTGGATGTCAGAGCCACTTTATTTGACGGTACTTATCATGAAGTTGATTCATCTGAAATTGCTTTTAAAATAGCCGGCTCAATGGCTTTCCAGGAAGCAGCTAAAAAAGCTAAACCAATCATCTTGGAACCAATTATGAAAATTGAAGTTGTAATGCCCGAACAATTTATGGGTGATGTGATTGGCGATTTAAATTCTAAACGGGCGCAGATTACCCAAATGACTGAACGAGGCAAAATGAAAGTAGTTGATGGTATGGTGCCGCTCTCAGAAATGTTTGGCTATGCCACTACATTAAGATCAGCCACACAGGGCCGGGCGAATTATACTATGGAATTTGATCATTATGCTGAAGTGCCGAAAAATGTGGCTCAGGATATAATTGACGGGAAGAGAAAATAAGAATATTTACATAATTTAAAAAGGCGAGATTGATTCTCGTCCTTTTTAATTTGACTCTACTTTGAATTTTTGATAAATTAAAATAAAATATCTTTCCGAGGAGGTTAAAATGAAAGAATTAGTAATGGAGCAGGTAAAGGAGTTGGTAATTTATGGGTGTCCATTTCTTCTTATGTTTATCTATATATGGATAAGTAATCGGCGGACCGATTGGGAGAAAATGCGAGAAGAAGAAATAATTAAAAGCTTAAAAAATGGCACCGCCATTACATCCCATCCTTATTAAGGAATTTTCAATTAAATTTAAAGACCTAGCGATAATTTCAAAGGGTCTTTTTATTTTTATTAAATTTAGATGTGCATAATCAGTGTATAAATTTGCGGATAAGTATGTGGTTAAATATGTTTATAACTATGTGAATAAATATGTGCAAAATTTGTTTATAATTAGCCAAAATATGACTTGACACGATTTTAATAATAAGATAAAGTAAGAGCATAAAACCCTACTTGTTTACTTAATGCTACTTTTAGCTCTGGAGACAGAGCTGGTTTAGCAGGTAAGTTTTCTGGTGGGGCTTGGAAAAAATTACCCCAACCGGGTGATTTTTTTTGTGTGTACAAAATAAAATTCTAAATAAAAGGAGGAAAGGAGGGTACTGTGGATTCCGTACTTTACGCCATAGCGCCAGAAAGAGACTTCACTCTATATAATCCCCAAACCCAATATCTAATTCTGGCGCTAACCGAAAGATTTAAAGAATTAGAAAGGATTAGGGGATTTACAGAGACAGAAATTTTTCATCTTGATTGCCTGGCAGAAAATCTTAGTCAATCACTCAGTATCATTGAAGTAGCCGAATGTTTATATAAAAATCAGCAATTGAAATGGGGCTGGAAAGATCTTTTGCCAGTTGTTTTGGCAGATTGTCTTTATCCATTTCATGCTGATAGTTATCTTCATTCGGTCAGAATGGCAGAAATCGTTAAATTTTTACAAGAAGGGCACAAACAACGCGGTTTTGCCAATTTCCCTGATTTCGGCAATAAAGATTTTGCTGAAATTACGCGGAATTTAATGATGGCTGAAGATGATTGGGCCTGTCTTTTGGCTGCAGCCTATCATCATGACGGCGGAAAAATGGGTTTAAAGAAAGGATTTTGGGATAAGCCAGGCAAATTCACGCCCAAAGAAAAAGAATGTCGCAAAGTTCATCCTGGCATGTTTTTCCCCATTGGTGAAATGTTCGGTGTTCCTTTAAAAGTAACGGCTTTGGCCATTGCCCATCACTATCTTAATCTCGGCTATCCCAATAATGGCCTGATCAAATGTTTTCAGGACATCATTTTTGAGCCGAAATTCAAGGTAATTTTGATCATGCTGACTACTCTTGATTGTTATGATGGGATGAGAGGACCTCGTGAATATCGGGTAGATTTATTCAGCCACGATCAGGTAATGGAGAATTTACCATACGAACTTGGTCAAATGGGTACTGATTTTGTGCCATTAGTGGAATTAGTCAATTCTTCTGCTATTGGCCAGCAATTGTATCCCCATTAAAGCCATTACACCCATTCAAGAGCCGTTTAGTCAAAACTAAGCTAAGCGGCTCTTGACTTATTTTTTTATCTAAGTTAAGATAAAAAAAGTTTCCAAGCCACTTAAATTATGAAAGATTTAAAGAAAATTTTAGATTTAATCAGAAAAACAGGGGATCGCTATTTATTTGAGGATGAAAATGGCGAACTTTACGTGCTTTTATCAGCCAAAGATTATGAAAATTTAATTTTTCAGCACAGCGAAGTCAAAGATTTTTCCGAAGAAGAATTATTAAATAAAATAAATAAAGATATAGCCATCTGGAAAGCCAAACAAGAAGATGAAAAAATGCTGGAGAATTGGCAAAATTTTGAGCCAAAAGAAGAAAACAAAGAAGATGATAAATATTATTTTGAGCCAGTGGAAGATGAGGAATAAAAAAGACTTGCTAAAGTATTAAATTGTGGTATAATAAAAATTGCATTTTATTAATTATTAAATAAATAAATTTAGGGAAGCGATTGGATAAAACTCGACCCATTTTAGCGGTTGAGGTCGCTTCGACGGAGTTTTAAAACTCATATGGCAGAAAAATTTGAACGTACAAAACCCCATATAAATGTGGGTACAATTGGTCACGTTGACCATGGCAAAACTACTTTAACTGCAGCAATTTTAAGTTACTGTCATGCCCATGGGATGAAAGCATCTGATAAAGGTGTTGATCAAATTGACAATGCACCAGAAGAAAAAGAAAGAGGTATTACTATTGCAACCGCTCACGTTGAGTACGAAACAGCTAAAAGACATTATGCTCATGTGGATTGTCCTGGTCATGCTGATTACATTAAAAACATGATTACTGGCGCAGCCCAAATGGATGGCGCTATATTAGTTGTGGCTGCAACTGACGGCCCAATGCCTCAGACCAGAGAACATATTTTATTAGCCAGACAGGTAGGCGTGCCTTCTATTGTTGTTTTCTTAAATAAAGTTGATCAGGTCTCAGATCCAGAATTAATTAAGTTAGTTGAAGAAGAAGTCCGTGAATTATTAACAAAATACGAGTTTCCTGGTGATAAAACTCCTGTGATTAAAGGTTCTGCTTTGAAAGCATTAGAAAATCCATCAGGCGATGATGCAAAATGCATTGGTGAATTATTAGATGCTTTAGATACATTTATTCCTGATCCTGTCAGAGATACTGACAAACCATTTTTAATGCCAGTTGAAGACGTTTTTTCTATTGAAGGACGTGGCACCGTGGTTACTGGTAGAATCGAAAGAGGAGTTATAAAATTAAATGATGAAGTGGAAATCGTGGGAATTAAACCAACGCAGAAAACAGTGATAACTGGTATAGAAATGTTCAATAAATCTCTGGACGAAGGTCGTGCTGGTGATAATGCTGGTTTATTATTACGTGGCACCAAAAAAGAAGATGTTGAAAGAGGACAGGTTATTTCTAAACCAGGCAGTATTACGCCTCATACAGAATTTGAAGGTCAGATTTATGTCCTATCCAAAGAGGAAGGTGGCAGACATAAGCCATTCTTTAAAGGATATAAACCGCAATTTTATATCCGCACTACAGATGTTACTGGCGAGATTGAGATTCTTGGCGGTGCAGAAATGGTAATGCCTGGCGATACTGTTTCTCTGAAGATAAAGTTAATTGCACCGGTTGCTTTGGAAGAAAAATCTAAATTTGCTATCAGAGAAGGCGGCAAGACAGTTGGCGCAGGTTCAGTTACAAAGATAATTGCTTAAATATTAAAGTCCTCTCCCCGTAACTGGGGAGAGGGCTTTTATGCCTTAATTTTTCGTTAATTAAAAAATAAAAATAATTTTTAATTGCATGACCGAGAAGGTTAAAGTTAAAGAAAAAATTGAAGAAAAACAAAGAATTAGAATCAAAATTCGGGCTTATGATCATAAAATTATTGATCAGTCAGCTCGCACGATTTTAGAAACAGCCCAAAGGACCGGAGCACAAATAGCCGGACCAATACCTTTGCCTGTTGAGAAAAAGAAATATACTGTCTTGAGTTCTACTTTTGTTCATAAAAATGCCCGGGATCAGTATGAAATGCGCATTCACAAGCGCTTAATTGATATTGTTGACCCTACTCCGGCTACTATTGATGCCTTGATGAGCTTGAATTTGCCAGCCGGCGTTGATATTGAAATAAAAATGTAAACTTGACAGTTTTTGCAGTATTTGTTAAAATTTTTCTATTGAAAGTTTAAAATTTAAAACAGTTTTAAAAATATAAAGAGAGATTCTTTGGGGCCCAAAACCTTAAGAAAAACCTTTAAATTTTTATTATTTGTTTAAGGAGAAATAAAAAATCACTAAAAACTAAAAATCCAGAAAGCGCTTATTTTAGACGGATATTTTTTTAATTTTAATCTGGATTTGGTGAAGCCAGATTTTTTATTTCCAAAATAATGAGATAGTCAACAAATTATTATGAAATATATATTAGGTAAAAAATTAGAAATGTCAGAAAAATTTAAAGCTGATGGCGAAGTTATTCCAGTTACGATAGTTAGCGCTGGGCCTTGTTTTATTAGTCAGATAAAAACCATGGAAAAAGACGGTTATAAATCTGTTCAAGTCGGTTTTGGCCAAAAGAGAAAATTAAATAAGTCAGCCCAGGGGCATTTAAAAAATTTACCCGCTGCCCGCTATCTTCGTGAGTTTTTAATAGATGAGCAAGATAAAAGCGAGTATAAAAAAGGCCAGGAAATAAAAGTTGATGTTTTTAACCAAGGTGAAAAGGTTAAAGTTATAGGTACTTCCAAGGGGCGTGGTTTTCAGGGTGTAGTAAAAAGGCATGGTTTTTCTGGCGCTCCCAAAACCCATGGCACCAAAGATCAATTGAGGCATTCAGGTTCTGTTGGAGCCAAAGGTGTGGCGCATACCTTCAAAGGCACAAAGATGGGTGGCCATATGGGAGCAGATAGGGTGACTATAAGTAATTTAGAAATCATTGATATTGATCCTGCTAAAAATTTATTATATATCAAAGGCGCTATCCCAGGCAGCAGAAATGGTTTAGTAGAAATAAGCGCCCCTGGAGTTATGAAATTAGAAATGAAAGAAACTAAAAAAGATGAACAGAGCAAGGTTGCTTCTCAAAATTTAGATTTAGCGCAAAAGGAAGAGAAGATAGATGAGCCAGCGGCAGTTGAAAATAAAAAATAATGTTTAAATATGTTGAAAGTTAAAGTATATAATTTAGAAGGAAAAGAAGTTGAGGAAACGAAATTAGATTCAGCTGTTTTTGAGGTGGAAATTAATCCAGCATTAGTTCATCAGGTTTTTGAAAGTCAAAGAGCCAATGCCAGAATAAAATTAGCCCATACCAAAACAAGAGCAGAGGTTCGTGGCGGTGGCCGTAAACCTTGGCGACAAAAAGGCACGGGCCGTGCCAGGCATGGTTCAACCCGTTCTCCTATTTGGATTGGCGGTGGAGTGACTTTTGGTCCCAGAACCGATCGGGAATTTGGTAAAAAAATCAATAAAAAAATGAAACGCAAGGCACTTTTTATGGTTTTAACTGATAAAGTTAAAGAAAATTATTTAATAGTTTTAGATAAATTAGAATTAGCTAAAATTAAAACTAAAGAGATAGTAAAAATTTTAAATAAATTGCCTATTAAAAAGAATAGCAAAATTTTATTAGGTTTAGCGCATAAGGATGAAAATATTACAAAGTCAGTTGGAAATTTACCAAAAGTAAAATCAATTTTGGCAGATAGTTTGAATATAATCGATATTTTAAATCATGATTATTTAGTGCTGGATAAAGAAGCAATAAAAAGTATAATTAAAGTTTATAAAAAATAAATATGGGAATTTTTGATAGTATAAAAAAGAAAATAAGCGGTTTGAAACCAACTCAAAAAAAGGAGGTGAAGAAAACAGTGATAAAAGCCGAAGAAGAAAGAAAGGAAGAAAAGAAGCCAAAACATACTTCTTTAAAATTGAAATCCGAGGAAAAAGCGCCAACAGCCGAGCCAAAGGCAGGGAAAAGAGCCAAAGCAACTGAAAGTAAAGAGGCTTATCGAATTTTAATTAAGCCATTGATTACAGAAAAAGCTACCCATTTAGTTACCCAAAATAAATATTCGTTTGCCGTTGCCAAATCAGTTAATAAAAATGAAGTTAAAAAGGCAATTGAAGGTTTATATGGCGTGGAACCGATAGATATTAATATAATCAATGTTAGGGGTAAATTTGTCAGATATGGACGGACCTTTGGCAAAAAGAAAAACTGGAAAAAGGCAATTATTACCCTTAAACCAGGAGATAAGATTGACATTTACGAGGGAGTCTAATTTAATTTTCAATTATCAATTATCAATTTTCAAATTTTAAGTATATGGGAATTAAGCAATACAAACCAAATGACGCAGCGAGAAGAGAATCAAGTGTAGATGATTTCTCTGATCTTACTATTTCCAAACCTGAAAAAAAATTGCTGCTTATTAAAAAAAGAAGTGGCGGAAGAAATGTTACCGGCAGAATTACAGTTAGACATAGAGGAGGCGGTGCTAAAAGATTTATTAGAGTTATTGATCATTTAAGAGATAAATTTGATATCCCAGGTATAGTGAAGTCCATAGAATATGATCCTAACCGTGGAGCAAGAATTGCTTTGGTATTGTATAAAAATGGAGAAAAACGCTACATCATAGCGCCGTCTGAATTAAAAGTGGGCAGTGAGATTATTTCCACTAAGGACAAGGAAATTAAAATTAATCCAGGCAATTGTTTACCTTTGGAAAAAATTCCTATTGGAACGATGGTATATAATATTGAACTGACGCCAGGCAGAGGCGGCCAATTAGTCAGAGGTGCAGGTAATAGCGCTCAGCTTATGGCAGTTGAAGGCAGATACGCCACACTCAAATTACCCTCTGGCGAAATAAGGAAAATATTAAAAGAATGTTTAGCTACAATTGGTACCATCAGTAATCCAGAATATATGACAATTAGATGGGGCAAGGCAGGCAGAAAAAGACATTTGGGCATCCGTCCATCGGTCAGAGGTAAAGCAATGAATCCGGTTGATCATCCTCATGGTGGTGGTGAAGGTAAACAACCGATTGGTTTAAAATACCCTAAAACTCCTTGGGGCAAACATGCTTTAGGCGTGCCCAGCAGAAAGCCAAATAAATATTCAGATAAATTTATTATTCAAAGAAAAAGAGGTAAATTAAGAACCTAAAAAGATTTTCTAATTTTATAAAATTATGGCAAGAAGTTTAAAAAAAGGACCATATATCAATGAAAAATTATTGCATAAAATTGTTCAATTAAAACCGGGCGATAAAACAATAATTAAGACCTGGGATCGTGCTTGTACGATTACTCCGGAAATGGTAGGATTTTCTATTGGTGTTTATAATGGCAAAGAGCATATTCCTGTTCATGTCGTGGAAAATATGGTTGGTCATAAATTAGGGGAGTTTTCACCTACCCGTAAATTTGTTATTCATGGAGGTAAAATGGCCAAAGATATTCAAAAAACCGGGGCAGCCGCTGTCAGCAGTTAAATATAATTTTTAATCTATGCTAGTTAATGCAAAATTAAGATATTTAAGAATGTCACCTAAAAAAGTTAGGTTGGTTATTAATTTGATTCGCGGTTTAAAAGTTGAAGAAGCTATTAACCAGTTAAATTTTCTTAATAAATTGGCGAAAAGACCTGTTTTAAAATTATTAAATTCCGCAATTAGCAATGCTGAAAACAATTTTAGTTTGAAAAGAAATAATTTATTTATAAAAGAAATCAGAGTTGATGAGGCGGGCAGATTAAAAAGATGGCAACCTAAAGCACATGGCCGAGCAACGCCTATTCATAAAAAAATGTCGCACGTTATTATTGTTTTAGATGAATTGGTGCCAACAAAAGCAAAGGCCAAGCTAAAAGCTAAAGCTCCAAAAGCCGTTAAGCCGCTTAAAGTGAGTTCCTTGGAAGAAATCAAGAAGGCTCCGCTGTCTGAAAAAGTCCAAGCCAAAAAAGAATCAGTGCCCAAGGAACATGAAAAAGAAATAGATAAAGAAATTGTTGACGTGAGAATGGAAGGTAAGCACAGGCATAAACAGCAAGAAGAAAAAAGGCTGATGAAAAAGAGTAAGGGCTTTATTAAAAAGATATTTAGCCGCAAGGCAGGTTAATTAATTTTATAATTATGGGACAAAAAGTAAATCCAAAAATTTTTAGAATGGGGATTACAAAGACCTGGGATTCAAAATGGTTTGCCAAGCGTAATTTTCCCTTACTTTTAAGGCAAGACGTGGCCATTCGAAAATTTTTAAAAAGAAAGATTAAAGATGCTGGCCTGGCTAAAATAGAGATTGAAAGATCAGCTGAAAATATTAATATTATAATTCATGCTGCCCGCCCAGGTGTAATTATCGGCCGAGCAGGTGCTGGTATTGAGGACATAAAGAAAGAACTGCGCAAAATGGTTTTTGATAAAAAAGAAACAAAAATTCCCGGCAAATTAAACTTTAATATTAATATCATGGAAGTTGATAAGCCGAATTTGAATTCACAGATAGTTTTAGATAATATTATTGCTGATTTAGAAAAAAGAATCCCTTTCCGCCGAATAATGAAACAGGCAATTTCTCGGGTAATGAGAGCGGGAGCAAGAGGAGTTAAAGTTTATGTTTCTGGACGTTTAAACGGAGCTGAAATTGCCAGAAGGGAAGTTTTAGGCGAAGGGTTGATACCTTTACATACCTTAAGAGCTGATATTGATTATACCCGGGGTCACGCCCAGACAATATATGGTAAAATCGGCGTTAAGGTCTGGATTTATAAAGGCGAAGTTTTTAATAAAGGTAATAAATAAAGATATTTATAAATTATGTTGATGCCCAAAAAAGTAAAATTTAGAAAATGGCACAAAGGCAGAAAAAGAGGCAAAGGTATTGCCGCTTCCAGGTTAGAATTGAATTTTGGCAGTTATGGCTTAAAATCTTTATCACACGGCTGGGTTACGGCCAGACAAATTGAAGCAGCCAGGCGCGTGATTACTCATTATTTAAAAAAAGGCGGCAGAGTTTGGATTAGAATTTTTCCTGATAAACCAGTTACTAAAAAAGGAGCAGAAGTGCCAATGGGCGGAGGCAAGGGCGCACCTGATCATTTTGTGGCTATAGTAAAGCCAGGTACTATTTTATTTGAAATGGAAGGTTTAAATGTGGAAAAAGCTAAAGAATCTCTGATTGCAGCTGGCCATAAATTACCTGTTAAAATTAAATTTTTAGTTAAATAATTAGTATATTAATCTATATGAAAGCTAAAGAAGAATTGAAAGAATTAAAAACTAAGACCGTGGCAGAATTGAAAAAAATACTAGCTCAAAACAGAGATAAAGTTAGAGATTTAAAATTTAAAGCAACTCAGAACCAGCTGAAAAATGTGAGAGAAATAAGAGTTTTAAAAAAGAAAATAGCAAAGGTTTTAACATTTATTAAACAAAAAGAAAATAAGTAAAATAATTTTTTCATATGACTAAAGAAAGCAAGATAAAAAACAAAAGAAGATTAGAAGGTATTGTCGTCAGTAATAAGATGGCCAAAACCATTGTTGTTAATGTGACCAGGTTTAAAATTTATTCAAAATATAAAAAGCAATATAAAGTCGCCAAAAAATATAAAGCTCATGATGAAAAACAAATTGCTAAAATCGGCAATCAGGTTGTTTTTGAAGAATGCCGCCCCTTCAGCAAGGAAGTAAAGTGGCGATTAATTAAAATTATTAAATAATATGGTACAGCACAGAACAATTTTAAAATTAGCTGATAATACTGGCGCCAAAAAATTAATGGTGATAAGAGTTTTGGGAGGTTATAAAAAAAGATACGCCCGCTTAGGCGATATTGTTACTGCCGTTGTTAAAGAAGCGATGCCTCATGGTATGGTCAAGAAAAGCGATATTGTTAAGGCAGTATTAGTTAGGACAAGAAAAGAAGTTCGGCGTAAAGACGGCTCTTATATTAGATTTGATGATAATGCTGCTGTAATTATTGATCCCAAGACAAAAGAACCTAAAGGTACGCGTATTTTAGGGCCGGTTGCCAGGGAACTGCGCAATAAAGGTTTTAGTAAAATCATTTCTTTAGCAGCTGAAGTTTTATAATCAATTATCAATTTTTATTAATATATGAAATTAAAATCTGGAGACAGAGTAAAAGTAATTTTGGGTAAAGATCGGGGCAAGAAAGGCAAGGTCTTGCAGGTTTTTGCATTGACCAATAAAGTTTCAGTCGAGGGTATTAATTTAGCTATTAAACATTTACGACCTAAACGACAAGGTGAAAAAGGACAAAAAATTGAATTTCCTGCGCCAATGGACGCCTCTAATTTGATGTTGCTTTGCCAAAAATGTAACCGTGCAACCAGAATAAAACATAAGATTTTAGAAAAAATTAAAGAAAAAAAGGGTAAAAAGGTCAGGATTTGTAGTAAATGCAAGGAGTTAATTGATTAAAAATATGAATTTTCAAGAAAATTATAAAAAGAAAATAATTGCTGAATTGAAAAAGCAATTCGGCTATAAAAACGATTTGCAAGTGCCTAAAACTGAAAAGGTTGTGATTAATGCTGGCTTGGGCAAGGGCTTAAAAGATGCAAGTTTTATTGAAAATGTGGAAAATACGCTCTTAAGAATTACCGGGCAAAAGCCGCTTAAAACCAAAGCAAAAAAATCAATTTCTAATTTTAAAATCAGACAAGGGATGGTAATTGGCATGAAAGTTACCTTAAGAGGAAAAAGAATGTATGATTTTATAGCCAAACTGGTGAAAGTGACTCTGCCTCGAGTCAGAGATTTTCGAGGTTTAAGCTCTAAGGCAATGGATAAAAAAGGAAATTTTAATATTGGCATTAACGAACATTTAGCTTTTCCAGAAATTAAAGCTGATGAAATTGAAAAATTACATGGTTTGGAAATAGCGATTGTTACCAATGCTAAGACCAAAGAAGAAGGCAAGGCCTTACTGGTTGCCTTGGGTTTTCCATTTAAAGATTAATTTTTATTATATGGCAACAGCAGCTCAAATCGCTAAATCAAATAAAAAACCAAAATATTCTACTAGGAAGGTCAGAAGATGCTGGCGTTGTGGCCGAGCTCATGGTTATATGCGCGATTTTAATATTTGCCGCATCTGTTTCCGTGAGTTGGCAACTAAAGGTGAGATTCCTGGCATTAAAAAAAGCAGCTGGTAAGGCTAACTTATAACTAATAACTTATAACAATAACTAGTAATTAATATATGATTACAGATCCAATCGCAGACATGCTAACAAGAATTAGAAACGCTCAAATGGTAAAAAAGAGTGACGTTTTGATTCCTTGGTCAAAGCTTAAAGTTGAAATTGCCAAGATTTTAAAGCATGATGATTATATTGAAAGCTTTGAAAAAGTAGAGGAAGGCAAATTCCCCCAGCTTAAAATTGTTTTAAAATATGACAGCACAAATAAGCCGATGATTAAGAGCATTAAAAGAATCAGTAAGCCGGGCCAAAGAATATATGTTGCTAAAAATAAAATTCCCAGAGTTTTAAATAATTTAGGTTTAGTTATTATTTCAACCTCCCAAGGATTAATGCCGGGTAAAGAAGCTAAAAGAAAAGGTCTGGGTGGTGAAGTTATTTGTGAAGTTTGGTAAAAATAATAATGATAAATAAAACACAGATACAAAATCACAGATATCACGGATTTTCATCAGTGTTATCAGTGAAAAAGAATCAGTGTTTCAATTAACCACTATACTATGTCAAGAATTGCTAAAAAACCAATTACAATACCCGAAGGAGTTACTCTGAAACTTGAAGCTGATTTATTAACGATAAAAGGGCCTAAGGGAGAATTAAATTTAAAAATTCATCCTTTGGTTAGAATTGAAGAAAAAGAAAAGCAAATTTGGGTTACTGTTTTACAACCCGAAGTCAAGCAGCAAAAAGCACTTTGGGGATTATTTTTTAGGTTAATTGTCAATATGCTTAAAGGCGTTACGGATGGTTATGAAAAGAAATTAGAAGTAGTTGGCATTGGTTTTAAAGTTGCTTTGCAGGGTA